>Ga0209055_1000117_pt1 | contig 51653 bp, 52 predicted proteins | sample GraSoiAngelo_110_FD_185875 | JGI IMG/M metagenome (GOLD analysis project Ga0209055, IMG submission 185875) | Grasslands soil microbial communities from the Angelo Coastal Reserve, California, USA - 14_0903_12_30cm (SPAdes) (version 2) | ecosystem: Environmental > Terrestrial > Soil > Grasslands ... | reverse complement strand
TCAGTCGGGCTCGAAAACTCCATGCGATAGCCGTCAGGATCAGTCACCGGCACAACCCACAAGCGGTTTCCCACCGATGGGCGTGTCCGAGTCTGAATTCCGCGCGATTTGAACTCGCGATACAGCGACAGCGCGTCTTCGCACTGAAAGCAGACGTTGACTCCTGTTCCCAGCGTTTCCTTCGGTTGGCGTTCGGGCAAAAACTCCTGCAGCATGATTGCAGCCTCGCCAAGCTCCAGCCAACACCAGCGAATCTTCCCATCAGCCTTGTAATGATCTTGACCATCAGACTGATCTGGAATCCACCAGCGCTTCATTTTGAACCCAAGCCCGTCCACATAGAATCGCAGCGACGATTCCATGTTGCTCACGGCGAAAAACGGCACCGCCTGCTTTACATTCGCGCTCGTCACGGTTTCGACAGGCATCGGTCACCTCCATCGGCCTCACGCCTCATTATGAAATGGAAGCTGTGGCGTTGCAAAATCTCTATGTCACTCATTGACTTCACTGAGGTTTCTATCGGTGCTAGGCGTACAGAAACAGAGATTGTAGCCATCTGGATCGGTTACCGCAAACTCACGCAGTCCCCAGATCTGACGAGGCAGTAAACCCAATCAGTATCATTGCGGTCAGTTTGTTGGCCGGCATGCGCAGCACCAGCTGGGAAAGCTGCTCAAAACCCAAGCCCGGGCGCACTTTCGTTCAGGAAGCCCGATCCGCGCTTCTGCACGCCGATCGCGCCATCATCTGGCGCGTGCGGCTCATCATGGATATGACAATGTCTTGTTAGTTGGTCATGCGCACCATGCTGATCAGGCGTGGGTCTCGATACTGCTGACAATTCGGCTGCCGCTGTTTCCCAAGCTGAAGGTGCGCTTGACGACCCTCTTCGCGATGGAATTAGTGCGAAGTGTGCTCGCGAACGAACTTCATATGGCGCTTGTTACGGCTCCAGTCTCTGACGCCAAGCTGACGGTCGTTTCTTTCGCGGAGACTCAACTCTGTGTCGTTTTGCCCGAGGCGCACGTGGCGGCTCACAATGAGCGACTTCAACTTCAGCATCTCGCAAGTGACGAATGGATTCTGTTTCCAAGAAGTGTCAATCCGGTGATCCACGACTCGATATTGGAGACGGCCGGGCGAGAAGGAATTCCTACAAGGCAGGCCCATGAGATCATCACGGCGCAGCAGGCGTTTCACTTGGTATACGAACGTGCGGGAGTGGCAATCTTGCCTAAGCCAAGTACCTTGGGCCTTCGCGCCGAAGGGGTTGTCATTCGCCCGCTTTCCGATCCGTCTTTATCGTTCGAAACTTGCTTGATTATGCGATGCGATGACGATTCTCGACTTGTGAACGAATTCGCGCGAACGTTCCTTCGCAAGCAGATGCCGAAGCTCTGGCGAGGACGGCAAATGGACTTGCCATTATCCGCGTAAAGATTGCGACTAGGCTTGATCGCGAGCTGCCGATTGTCCACGTCTTTTTCGAACGGATCAGCACCCTGGAAGTTGCGATGACACAAAACGATCCAGTCGCGATGCACTACGCAACCTTTGTTACCTATTCACGATGGAAAGCAGCGCCCGAATGCAAGCAGCAACTTGGGCGACCCTTGAATGCGAATCTTCCGCCGGAGCAGCGCCCATATGAGATTGGTTTCCTTGCGCAGAAAGCGCAGCCAGGTCTGGCTGTCGGCAGTAAGTCGGAGATCGGCTTGCCCATTGTGGCCCTCGGAAACCTGCAACTTTTCGTCTCGAATCGCGACTGTTGCTTTCACTTCGTCGTGACCCGTGAACGTGAAGTGATAGACAGCGTTAAGACCTTTTGACTGACCTTTCTGAAAAACGAAGTTCAAGCCTCGCAGGAAGGCGCGAATGGTTCCTTGGCCGGCGAGGCCGTTCGACACACGCTTGGTCTTTTTGTGGGGAAAGCGCCGCGCTACGAACTCTTCCGCGTCAGAATTGGGAACAACATAGACGGTCTCTGGCTTGTTCTGCAGGGGGCGAACGACATCGTCCAGAAACTGCTTGCGGTTCGTGAGGAAGGGGGCTATTACGTCCTCACCCGCAGGGCATACCGCCATGCAATAAGCGGCCTTGTAGTTGGCGCCGAACGACAAGCTCTGCCACATGGACACAGTCTCAGCCCCTGAAACATTTTTGCGGTAATCGTGTGCATTTCTGCTATCCGCGATCTTCTCCACCCAGTCGTTGAATCCGCCCATGAACTCGCGATAATTGTGGGTGTAGCAGGCGGAGAAATTGAACTGACCGTCTGGGCTGATCGCACCTGTCGGGCAGGCTGCAACGCATAGCTTGCATTCCAGGCAGGGGTTATAGACGACCGGATGTGAATATTCGGAGACTTCTGCATCCACCAGTACCGTTGCCAACAGAATGAAATTCCCGAACTTGGGATGAATCACGTTGCGATGAATCCCCATCTGTCCGAGGCCGGCCGCCACCGCTACGGGCTTGTGGGAAATCACCCACATTTTCGATCCCCAACGATCAGCCTCCATAGGGAACCCAACGGCTCCGCCATTGATCGCGCCAATCCCAACCTCTTCCAGTGCCGAGACGATTCGGCGCGCCACTTCGTTGGTCTCGTCTGTCGTGTGATGGAATTCGAGATTCGAGACGGAACGAGCCGGCGTCCGGATGTTCTCCCGGTTCATGCGGCAGACGACACTAATGAGCGTTCTCGTTCTGGGAAACACGTTCTCAATGTCAGCCTTCTGATCGGCAATTTCTGGCCGGTCCCGCTCAACAAAGCCCACATCGTCTGCGCCCGCATCCAGGCACAACTGCCGAAGCCAAGCTGCATCAAGGACGTGATCCCTGGGGACGTCACCCCGGTTCGCCCTCTCCTGGTAAAAATGCTTCACACTTGGGTGTTCAGACAATTGCGCCACGAACATTCCTTCTTTGTTCCAACTGGCAGCGGCGTGCAAATTCGTCAGCTGCAACCGGCCTCTATACGCTGACCGGAACTAGCTTCTTAGACGCCTTCCAGAGCTGCCTGTTGATGAAATTGGGGGCGAGGCGACGCATGAATGCGAGCTGTTTGGACTGCCCTGGCCGGATCTCGAGGGCCCCGGCCTTCAACAATGTAAAGGATTGCTTCACCAGTTCATCGGTGCTGATCACGCTGCCGCCGCCCTCAGCAAGCTCCGTCGTCATGTCGGTCTTCACCGCAGGAGGCATGAGCTCGATGACCTCCACTCCGGTTTCTTCCAATTGGAACCGCAGCGACTGGGTGTAGGAGTGGATCGCGGCCTTCGTGGCGGAGTAGATTGGCGCTGCTGGCAGCGGCACAAAGGCGAGCCCGGAGGACACGTTGATCACTGTGCCCTTATTGCCCGTGAGGACGTCAATGAGCGCGGAGGTCGTTCCAATGACACCGCCCACGTTGACGTTCATCTCCGCCATTAACCCGGTCAGGTCAGCGGCCGGGGACTTGAGGTTCTTGTAAAGGAGGATGCCCGCATTGTTCATCAGCACGTCGAGCTTGGGGAAATCCGATTTCACGCGTGCCGCAAGGGCGGCGATTTGCGCCGGGTCCGCGACATCGCTCTGGATCGTGTGGAGCTTCGGATATTTCGACTTCACCTGACCGAGCGCAGCCTGACGCCGACCAGTAACGATGACTTCATTACCGAGTTCCAGGAACTTTAGGGCGAAAGCCAGCCCGATGCCGGCTGAGCCTCCGGTGATAAGGATCGTGCGACCAGTGAGTTTCATGAGAGTCCTTTCGTAACTGCGTATAAGATTATGGGTATAATCCAACCGATTCACAAAAAATCAAAAGGTGCGTAAAAGATGAGCTTGCATATCGGCCAGCACCTTCTGCCTGTCGGCAGGGTCGGTAAGAATGCGCGCAACGGACACGGCACCCGCCATCGCACTAAAAATGACAGAAAAGTTTTGCTGACGCTCAGTGGCAGTCCGTCCCGGCATGAACTCCACCCACCGCTCCGCGCGGTCTTTGATCAAGCCGGAAATTCGCTTCCTAACACCGAGCTTGGCGCGCGCCATCTCAGGCGCTAAAGCCGCCACCGGACAGCCGGAATCGGGATGGTCGCAGTGCTCGGGTGAGAGGTACAACCGAACGAGCTCTTTCCACCTGTGCTCGCGCGGTACGTTTTGCAGAGAGGAGTAGATCTTCTCGCCAGATTCCGAGAAACCTTCCGCAATTGCATCGGCGAGAAGCTCATCCTTGCTCCGAAAGTGTTTGTAAAAGCCGCCGACGGTGAGGCCCGATGCCTTCATTACACTGGCCACGCCAGGACCTCTCAGCCCTTCAGCGCGAAGCTTGCGAGCGGCGTTTCGCACGATACGATCGCGGGTTCGCGTCTTGTGTTCCGGTTCGTAACGCATATCAGCTTATTGGATTATATACATAATCCACGGGCTCAAAATGTTTCGCTCAGAAGCAAGCCACTCCCGGCTGTATCTAGGGCCATCTTTTGATGGGAAGGCGCCGTTTCCGAGGCGAATTCGCCTTCGAAACAGAAGTATTGCCCGCACTACAAGGGAAGTGCTAGTCTAGGCGAATAAAAGGCGAATACTGCCGGAGTCCCTCATGTCCGCTTTCCCGTCCTTAGCCCCGCCAGCAAGTCTTGAAACCGTTCACAACATCCTTGGAACGCTCGTCGCCCGTCATCGCCAAGAGGAAGTGCTCACTACCGTGCGGCAGATTCCGGCCCGAGATGCCAACTTTCGTCCCGTCCCTGCTTGGGTGACAAGTGCCTTGGCTGAGGCATATCGGGCTAAGGGAATCCGCGATTTGTACTCGCACCAGGCATCGACCGCGGAACGCGTGCGCGAAGGCAGGAACGTCGTTGTTGTGACGCCAACCGCATCGGGCAAAACGCTTTGTTACAACCTTCCGGTCTTGAATGCAGTCCTGGAGAATCCTGATACTCGCGCTCTTTATTTGTTCCCAACCAAAGCGCTGGCCCAGGATCAGTTGGCTGAATTGCAGGACTTGGCGAAACGTCTCGACAACAGTTTCGGAGTGTTCACCTACGACGGCGATACTCCCAGCGATGCTCGAAAAGCAATTCGGGAGCGCGGGCACATTGTTCTGACCAATCCGGACATGCTGCACACTGGCATCCTTCCGCACCATACAAAATGGATGCGCCTGTTCGAGAACTTGCGCTATATCGTGCTCGATGAGTTGCACACCTACCGAGGCGTATTCGGAAGCCATCTCGCCAACGTATTGAGGCGGCTCAAGCGCATTGCCAGGTTCTATGCCTCCGATCCGCAGTTCATCTGTTGTTCCGCCACGATTGCGAATCCAGGCGAGCTTGCCTCACAGCTGATCGAGAATGAAGTGAAAGTTGTCGAAGAAAACGGAGCGCCCGCGGGCGAGAAGCTATTCGTGTTTTACAACCCGCCGATCGTGAACCGAAATCTCGGGATTCGGCGCAGCTACATCAATGAAGCGACGCGGGTTGCGAAAGAGATTCTCGCCCGGAAGCTGCAGACGATTGTCTTCGCAAACAGCCGATTGCATACCGAAATCATTCTGACCTACCTGCAGCAGGCGAACCCTCCAAAGCCAGGTCAGCCGGAAGCGATTCGTGGCTACCGCGGAGGTTATCTGCCGGGAGAACGGCGCGAGATTGAACGCGGTCTGCGCGACGGGCGCATTCTCGGTGTCGTTGCTACGAATGCACTCGAACTTGGGATCGATGTAGGTTCGCTCGACGCGTGCGTTATGGCTGGGTATCCGGGATCGATTGCGTCCACTTGGCAGAGGGCGGGTCGCGCCGGACGACGGACGGGAAGTTCGTGCGCGGTGTTCGTTGCGTCATCAGCTCCGCTCGATCAATTCATCGTGCAGCATCCCGATTACTTTTTCGGCAGCTCGCCTGAACACGCCCACATTCAGCCAAACAATCTTGAGATTCTCGTCAATCATTTGAAGTGCGCGGCATTCGAGTTGCCCATCTCGCCTGATGAGACATTGGGCAATGTCGATCTTCCAGGACTCTGTGAACAACTCGGTGAAGCGGGATTTCTGCATCAGAGCGGTGGTGATTGGCACTGGATCGACGAAGCCTATCCAGCGGACACGGTCAGCTTGCGTTCAGTCACGTCAGACAACTTCGTCATCATCGACACAACCGGCGAGGACAAGGGCAAACCGGAAGTAATCGGCGAGGTCGATTTCTCTTCTGCGCTCACCACTGTCCATCCGAAGGCGATCTACATCCACCAGGGCCAGCAATACCATGTCGAGCATTTGGATTTCGAAAAGCGCAAAGCCTACGTGAAGCCGGTCAACGTGGACTACTTCACGGACGCGATCCGCTATACGCAGGTCCGCGTCCTTGAAGTGGCCGAAGAAGAGAGCATTAGTGGTCCGGGAGCTCGCGCATATGGCGACGTGCTCGTACGGTCGCAAGTCGTAGGATTCAAGAAAATCAGGTTCTTTACCAACGAGAACGTCGGCTCGGGAAAACTTGAACTGCCGGAGAACGAGATGCACACGACCTCATTCTGGCTAACGCTTGGACACAGCCTGCTTGCCGGTTTGCCGTTCAGTCTCTCCGAACGTCAGAACGGGATCTTTGGATTGCTTTACGCGCTCGGGTCAATGGCAACCCTCCTGATGATGTGCGATCGCCGTGACCTTGGCACAGCCGTTGGTGAACGGCCTCCCAGTGCAATAAGCGAGATCAACTGGGAAGACTTCGCAGGGCCGGCGGATACCTCAGAGGCCAAGGAATTCTTCGAGCCCAACCTTTACATCTACGACGCTTACCCAGGCGGAATCGGAATCAGCGAGCCCCTGTACCGCGCTTGCGACGCGTTGTTGAACCGCACCCTCGAACTGATCAGGGCGTGTCCGTGCGACAACGGGTGTCCGTCCTGCGTCGGGCCTACCGTTGATCGTAGCGAAAGAACTAAAGAGGTCGCTCTTGAAATGCTTGGGCGGCTGTGCGGAGACATTCAGTTCGTGGCCGAGAGGACGGCAGAAAGCGCATGAGCGTCCGCTACGTCAGCTTGAAGGCGCTGCAGAGGTCTCATTCGCAACGCTCAGAAACTCCGGAGAGCTCATGGCCTCACCGCTTGCTAGCGGATGACGCCGGATCTCCATCCCGCGCGAGGCCAATCCGGACGGACCCTGAGCACATGGCCCAGATCCTGGGAGCCACAACGAAAACGAATCAATACGGAGATTATCTTTCCGTGCGCTGTTGGTGCGCTCGGCCGCCGCGATATTCCCCTGATGCTCGTGCTCTGAAACTGCTCTTGCCGGAAGCACCGAATGAGATCGCCGATCCCGACCAATGGCTTTTTCTCGACACCGAAACCACAGGCCTTGCCGGTGGCAGCGGCACGTACGCGTTTCTCGTCGGTGTTGGCTGGTGGGAGGGTGGCGGGCTTGAGATTGAGCAGTTCTTCATGCGCGAGTACAGCGAAGAACGGGCATTGCTGTTCGCCTTGCGAGAGCGGATAGCGGAACATCCAGTACTTGTTACGTTCAACGGCAAATCATTCGACTGGCCACTGCTCGAAACTCGTTATCGCATGAGCCGGAAGATTTCTGTACCAATTCCGCACGCGCATCTTGATTTTCTCCACCCAGCACGAAATCTGTGGCAACTCCGCCTGGGGTCAGTACGCCTATCGGAACTCGAACGCCACGTCTTGGGTTGGGACCGGGGAGATGATCTGCTCTCAGGTATGATCCCGCAAATCTACTTCGACTACGTGCGCGGAGGTCCACCCGAACGGCTAGTGCCGGTACTCAACCACAACCAAATGGACCTACGTGGACTCGCGGCACTGTCCACTCGGATTCTTTCCCTACTCAGCGACGCTGAAAACCTCGGGCAGGACGGACTGGAACTGTTTGGCGTGTCTCGTATTTGCGAGAAGCGAGGAGAGCACACGCGAGCCCGCAACCTGTACCAGAGGTCCATTGCTTCCTTCTTGCCCACCGAAACCGACAGGATCGCACGGCGCTCTCTTGCAAGGCTTGCAAAGCGTCAAGGTGATTTCGATCTGGCATGTGAGCTTTGGAAACATGCACTCGGTAATTCACGGCACGGCTATGACGCCTACGAGCAGCTCGCGATGTATTACGAACATAAGACTCGCGAACCCGAGCAAGCTCGACAAATAGTGCAACAGGCGCTTGATGAACTTTCCCGTGCAATTCAAGTGGGCGACATCGCTCCAGGCCCATATCGTGAGATCAAGGCAAGATTTGATCGTCGAATGGAGCGGCTAAACCGCAAGAACGGCAGGCCGCTGCTGGCTGTCCTAATGACACAAGCTCAGGCCTAATGTGAACAAGATGGAGGAAGGACGAAAACGAGTATTGGGAATCATGGCCAGCATTCTGGTCTCACGTCATCTAAAGACGACGGAAGATCTGCATGACAGTCGTCCCAGTCCGCGAACCGAGTCGCTGGTCGGATCAGCCGTGCAATGGGCGGAGCGGATCATGAGAAGGATCGACGGGACGTTCGGAAGTTCAGGGGATGACAAACGATGGCCGCGAGCTTAGAAGAGACGCTAATTTCGGTTTGGCAACAGGTAATGATTGAAAATGCCAGGAGCGTGAAGCTGGAGAACCGCAGTTTTCCGGTCCGACTAACCAGTCGATCAAAATTGCGCGAACTGGATTTTCAATTTGAAGGTCACGAATTGCGTGGTCTCGAACAAAATCCCAAGACAGCATCGCGCTGGGCACAATTGGCACGACAAGGAAAAAAGGTGATGCAGTTTCTACAGCAGCGGCACTACGTTGCGGTCGTGGTCGATCGCAAAGTGCAGTTCTATGGAGACGTGGTATTCGATCAAAAGAGCGGCTCTTAGGGCCTGTGTGTCAGGCTGACCACAGTCCGCCGGCATGCCAGGTTCGATTGAACGGATCGTCCGATGTTGCGGCTGACAGCAAAGGGTGAGCGAAATTCCTTACAGCGAGAACAATTTATGCAAAGCGCGTGGGTGCAGTAGCTAGCCGTGAACGATGAATGAAGGCAGTCCACTGCACAGATTTTTCTTCAGCGAACTCGTCCCTCAAGCCGGCGGGGTGGGATTCAATCATCATGTTTACGCCGCGCGAACGTTGCCTTGATCGCATTTACCAAAATTGGACCCTCAAAACTATACAGGCGAGAGAGCGCCCACAAATCGAAATAGTCCTTCATTCTGCTGTTCAGCATTCCAAGCATGGTCAACGCCTCCAACTTTTCGGCGATGACCGTTTCCTTTGGATAAGCCCGCAGGACAGGAGCCGGAAATTCCAAAAGGGTCGGGTACTCGATTTCAACTGCTGCTGGTGTAACAACGTCGCCAAAGCCAATATCGATTTGCATTGGGATTCGAGCGCGAGCAAGGGTTGCATGGAAGCGAACGCGCACGCCCTCGTACTCGGCATCCTCTTTAATCCTGGCGACCTTTATCGATTGTGCATCGAATTCAATCCCGTCAGGTTCGGATTCGAGTTCGCAAATGTTAGCGATCAGAACATGAATGTGCTCAAGCTCGTTGCTCATTCGCCCGAGGAGATCGATATCCATCGTGGAGCGCGAGAGCGGTGCCCGCCAGGCCGTCAACAGTAGCGCACCTTTTAGGACGAATTGTTCCGCGTTGCGAGAACGTGAAAGGCGATACAGGAAGCGCTCCATCGAATAATACTGAAGCAATTCCTGAAAGGGTCGCTTATGCGCGTGGGCCTGGTTCAACAGACGGGCGCGCACCGAGGCACCGAGGTCGTGTTTGGTCAAAGCACGGCCTCCAGATACGGCCGCATCACTCTTTCAACCCGGCAGATCCGCGCGTATTCCATGAGCTTGTTCACGGGGAGTTTTCGGACTCGCTCACGATAGGTTCGCAGCGCCTCGATAGCGACATCAATTCCGACTTTGTTGCGGTACTTGAAGCAGTCAGCAATTGTTTTTTCGGGCGAGTAGATTTTGATCGGCACCCGATCGACGGTAACGGTTTCAACTCCGGCTTCAAAGGCGCGAGGTGGAAACCAGAAGACTCTAACGGGCACGCCGTCCACCTTTGGTACTTGGGCGTGACTCTGAAGCGCAATATCGAGGTAGTGCGCTATGTGTGTGGTCAGCTCATAGTGTGCGAGAGCGGAGATCAGGCACATCACCGCTCGCGGGATACGAAGACCGACCTTTATCCAATCGGGATTCGTGAGAGCAGGAGCGTTTGCGAGACGATACAGACCTCTCCCAACCGGGATGACCTCGCCGGAATCCCGAAGAGCATACAGGGAGCGCGGGTGAATTCCCAGACGCAGCGCGTTGGTGGTCCGAAGCATTCCTCCGTGCTCGCGAAAGGCTTTCCGAGCGAGCGCGAGATTTGCAGAAATTTGAGGCATAACAATGGATATAATCCTCGGATATTATACACAACATCCGAGTTATTTATCCATGCTCTCACTCGCTTTCCTACGTTACCGCCCAGTGCCGGCGATGCCAGCCGAGGGTTCACGAAGGGTTCCTGAGGGTGCTTTCTGCGTCAAATTGTGGCGATCCGTGCCTTTGGTTTCAATTACTTACGATTCATTTAGTTCAGTTCAGGGCTCATCGCGGCCTCCGAGGAAGTCATATCGGAGGCCATATTGTTTGTTTCTGTAACGTTTATGCCGGCGAGCGAAGCGAGCCGGCATAGGACGCAAGGAGAACGCGATGAGGAGATGGGATCGTTTGCAGGATTCATACATGGAGGAGTACCGGGCGCGAGGGGTAAGTGCAGTCACGATTTCTTACACGGAGTCTCGTCTGGATCGCTGGGGGCGATGGCTGAAGAAGCGACGGCCGCGAGTCGCGATTGAACGCATTGATGCGGACACGATCACACGTTACATGGAGGCATGTGCCAGCTTCCGTTCGAAGTCGACGGTGTACGGGATGTTGAGCACGATGCGCGGCTTTGGCGATTACCTGGTACGCCAGGGTCTGTGGAAGATCAGCCCGCTGCGCTGGATGAAGGGTCCGAAGATCACACCCTATAGCCGCTTGCCGAAGCGGATCGACCAAGCGCACATGGAGGCGTTGTGGCGAGCGGCGGCGCATCGCGGTGGAGAGTACAGCTCGCATCTGTGGGTGACGATCCTGGCGCTGTTGTATGGAACGGGCCTGCGACGCGGTGAACTGGCGCGGTTGAACGTCGATGCCTTCGATCGCAACGAAGGCACGCTACGCATCGATGGACGGAAGACGGGGCAGGAGCGCTGCGTACCGCTACCGGAGATGGTGCTGCGCTGCCTGGAAGCTTACCTGCCGTTGCGTCACAACCAACTGGAGCTGGTCGGTCTGATTCAGGAACCAGCCTTGCTGGTCAGCCGATACGGCCAGCGTCTGAGCGGCAGTGCGATCAGCAACGGCATTCACGAGATCGCGACGATGGCGCAGGTTCCTATCCACAGTCTTCACCAGTTCCGGCACAGCTGCGCTTCCGACCTGCTGGAAGCGGGCGTGCACCTGGCCGAGGTGCAGCGCATTCTTGGACACGCGGTGATCTCGACCACGGTGCGTTACGTTCACATTGCTGATCCGCAGCGCCGTGCCGCCATTGCATTGCACCCCATTAACGACTGGCTGCAGCCACAGGGAGTGAGCGCATGACGAAACCGAACACTGACATCATGGACCCGTTGATCGAGGGCTACCTGAGCTACCTCGAGAAGGTCGGGCGCAAGACTCCGCGCACGATCATCGACGTGCGATGCACGCTGCGTCGCGCCATCGCCGGAGTCGGTTCGGAGGTTCCTTTGTGGCACCTGGAGCTCAAGGACTATCTGCACTGGCTGGAGGCCGAGCGCCAGAAGGGCTCGACCGAGACCACGCTGGCGAAGTATCTCAGCCACGTGCGAGGTCTGCTCGAGTACGCCTGGCGCAGCGGCCGCACCGAGCGGAACGTGCTCGACGGTTTCAGCCTGCAGCACACGATCCGGCGAACCCCGCCGAAGTCACTCACCTTGGAAGAAGCCGAGCGTTTGGTCGAAGCGACCGTACTGCCGGGACCTGCAGCGCGACGCGACCGCCTCGTCATCCTGCTGCTCTACGGTTGCGGACTGCGCACCAACGAGCTGTGCGCGCTCGACGTTGCGAGCGTCAACCGCGAACGCCACGAGCTGCTGGTGCTGAAGGCGAAGGGCGATCGACCACGTGCGGTGCCGATTCCGGAAGCCGTTTATACCGAGCTGCTCGCCTATCTCCTCGATCACGGCAAGCGCGGGCCGCTGTTTCGGACCACGATCCGCAAGAGTCGGTTGCGCGTGAACGACATCTGCGAGATCGTGCGCACCGCCGCGCGTCGCGCGGGTCTTCCCGACTCTGTCACGCCGCGAACCCTGCGACATAGTTTCGCAACTCACCTCATGGATCGCGGCGTCGATCTGGCGGTCATCGCGTCGCTGATGGGACATCGCAGTCCTCAGGAGACCGGGGTTTACCTGCATGTGCTTCCCGGCAGATCACAAGCTGCTGTCCGCAAGCTGCCTCTTGGAGGTCGCTCATGAAATGGTCCTACTGGATTGAGCTTTATATTCGTACGCATTGTGTCGCCCGCGGATTGCGACCGCTTACCATCGCCGCCTATGACAGCACGCTGAAGCAGTTCCGCGATTGGATACGCATCAAGGAGGATCGCGAACCGGATCAGCTCTCCGCGCGCGACGTACTCGCCTACGTCCAGTATCTACGCGAAGTGCGGGACAACGGCGACTCCGCCATCAACCGCACGGTCGTCGTCTTGCGACGCTTCTACGCCGCGATGGTCGCCATGGGCCAACTGGATCACCACGACAACCCGCTTGCCAGTTTTCCCTCGATCAAGGCCGTTCCTCGCAAGCTCCCGGTTGCCCTTTCTTCCGAACAGGTGGCGCGGCTGCTGTCGGAACCTAAGCCCGATACTGTCATCGGTCTTCGTGATCGCGCTTTGCTCGCACTCCTCTACGGCACTGGCATACGCGCCTCCGAGTGCGCTTGGCTGCGCAACGGAAGCGTCGACCTGAACCAGTTGACGATCACCGTCGAGGGAAAGGGCGGGCATGAACGAACCATCCCTCTCAACCCGGAACTGGCCGAGGTGTTGCGCATCTACGTCGAAGCGCGCGGCCCGGCGCTCAACCACGCTCCCTTCTTTCGTTCCCGCTTCGGGAAACCGCTCTCGCGTGGCGGCGTTTACGAACGCGTTCGCACCTGGGGACAGCGCAGTCGCGTCGGCATTCCGCTGTCTCCGCATCGCATCCGCCATACCTTCGCGACTCATCTCGTGCGCGCTGGCGTCGGACTGGTCACCATTCGCGACCTCCTCGGCCATCGATTGATCACCAGCACCCAGATTTATTTGCATGTCACCGCCGATGACCTTCGCACCGCGGCTGCTCGCCACCCGATTCGCCGATTGCTCGATACCATCAAACACTTGATTGCACCCGGACCGCTCCCGTTCCAGAAAGCGCGGCCGATCTACGGAAGCGGATAGATCTATCCGCTTCCGTAGATCTCATCTCACACTCTTTTCCACAACACCAGAACTGTTGGTGATGAATTACTGCGCTCATAGAACAGAGAACTTACTGTTTCTCGCTTACTTCTTGGCAGTTCCCCCTCCTCAGGGTACTATCGACCCCGATGCTGGCCTCGTTTACAGAGTCTTCCACGTGTTGTCGGGTTTGTGGAGATGTCCAGGACCGCAGCATCAGCGGGTCCAGAACTCGAACTAAATATGGCTATGACCCCAACACCGGACGGATGAATAACTACACATTTACTGTGGGCTCAACTCCCAAGTCTCAAGTCGGAACGCTGAATTGGAACGCCAACGGAACACTGCAAAGTTTGCAAATTACAGACGGCTTCAACTCGGGCGGGGCGCACACCTGCAACTACAAGTATGACGAGTTGGCCAGGTTGGGACAATTCAATACGGGCGGAACTCCGGTCACCAACGTCGATTGCGGCGCGTCGGTCTGGCAGCAGGCGTTCCAATTCGACGCGTTCGACAATCTGACTAAAACAGTTCCTCCCGGCGGCACAGGCATTAACTGGATGCCCGGATATAACCAGGCAAACAATCACTACCAGCTTGGCGGGACAAGCTACGATGCGAATGGGAATCTGACAAACGACTCGTTTAATGTCTATACATGGAATCTGGATAGCCATCCAATATCAATCAACACTGCTCCCAATCAGGCGGTCTGCGGCACATCTGGCACGTGCTTGACCTACGACGCACTCGGACGAATGGTTGAGAAGAACGCGAGCGGAACCTACAGGCAGATTCTTTACAGTCCAATTGGCAAAACAGCGATTATGAACGGCCAGACGTTCGTCAGTGCCTACATTCCTCTCCCAGGCGGGCAGACACTCTTCGCAACCCCGACTGGACAGAGCTTTTGGTACAAAGACTGGCTCGGGACGGTTCGTCTCTCGTCGTCTCGTGCCAATCGCACGTTTGACTTCGACCGTGCCTTTGCTCCGTATGGAGAGATGTACAAAAACTTCGGATCAACGGCGAATCAGAATTTCACTGGAGACACGCAGGACACTGCTGCTGGCTTGTTCGATACGCCGAATCGTGAACTGCATCCGAATCAGGGGAGGTGGATCAGTCCTGATCCGGCGCATGCGGGTTGGAATCTGTACGCCTACGGTACGAATCCGTTGTCGTCTGTTGATCCATCGGGAATGGCTATCGATTTCATTGATCCGAAGACTGGTAGCACAGGCTCCCCATGGACGTGGGGCTGGAGTTGGGTGTTGAATTTTTGGGGCTGGACCAATGAGGGCAGAAGCACTGTGAAAACTGGGCCTGAGATAAACGGTGTTCCCATCGACCCTCTTCCGTACCTATGTGGTCAAGGTGAATCGATGTGTGTGCGTGCGTCGGATACGGAGTGGAAGACTATTTGGAATTGGTCGGCTATATTCAACCTTGGTCTATCTCCCATACCCAACGGAACTATATGTTCTCTTGGTTGCCATCCAGTCAGCCGCGAAGCAGCAGCCAACGCCGTGGATGTAGCTTTGAGAGCGGCAATTGTAGGCGGAATAAACGGTCTTAGCATGGGACTCGGGTCCGCGCTGGCACCTGCTGGTAGGGCACTGGTTGCTGTGTCGGATGCCGCTGAACTAACGCCCGATGTTCAGGAAGGAACACAGCTCTTCCGAGTGTTTGGTGGCGAATCGCGAGGAATGAGCCCATACTGGACGACAATAGACCCTTCGACCGTGGAAGATTACAGAACCGCAGCTGGCTTGTATCCCGGTAATTCGGGCGGCTTTGTTGCCGAAGGTACTTTGAACAACACAGAAGGAGTACTCGTTCGCATGGCAGCACCCGGCCCCGGAGGGGTCGGTGGCACCATCCCAGAGGTATATGTACCCAACCCCTTCGAGCAGATAGCGATTCGAAACGTTGGGGGAGTCAATCCCCCATTTTGAGTGCAATGAAAGATAAGCCTGATTTCTTTTTGTCTGCCGCTGGTGAAATGAGAGGAGACCTTGGGCTTCCCCGTGCTTGCTGGGTAAAACACCGTCTGAAAGACCAAGTTCGAGATGATCACTTACTTATCGAAGTAGATCCTCCCGTTATCGGGCAAAAGTATGGTCTCGGGAATGAGGACATCACAGAATTGATAATATCCGCTCGTTTGCAGGGATTCTCACTCTCCCCTGTAAGTCACTGGCCCTGTCCTGTTTACATCAGCCGGATTTTGGATGAGACTATTGAAAAGACGTTAGTTTTCATCAAAGATCAAATCGAGATTATTGGGTGGGGAATGATCTTTCGCACACTTGAAGAGGCTATTGCCCACGCCAACCAGTTCCACGAAGGTGCATCCATTGAAAGAGCCTGACCAGATTCGCGTCCCAGAACTCAACTTCTTGGGAGAGCAAGACGGCCCTCCCGAACAGCTTCTCAAGCGGGACCTTTCTGATTTTTTCAGCCGCAAAAAGAGCATTCGTAGAGCCTACCTGGCTAAGGTCGTTTATGCCAAGGCAAAGAATCTGAATGTAGTCTTAGCATTACGGACTGAATTTGGCCCGGATAGGGGAATAGTTGACGAAGTTGGCTCAATTTTTGCATTCATCTTCAATGCAGAGGAACACCTCGATATCCTGTTTCTCAGTGAAGGGCAGGAAGCACGACTGATAAAGGTATGCCACCCATTTTTTGAGCAAAGTACTGTTCGTCCAGTCTGATTAGCCACGCGGCCTTGTAGAATGCGCCAGGTGGCTCGCCAGGCTACCCTTCCGCCTGCGAATCGCTGAATCTCTCCGCCGAAGCACTGCGGACAGAAAGCGTCCGACTTTCCGAGGCTGCCACCGGGATTTCGTTCGCGTACCTTGTACTCGAGCGAAGTAGTCCAGCAGCATTGCCAGGTGTATGAAATCCGATGAGACTCAAATACCCGTTTTGCGCAAAGCCTCCGTAGACCACCCCGAAGTAGCCGAGCTTGCGATGCACTTTCACGCGGCAAGTCTCGACCAAGCTCGTCTGCACGATGAACAGCACCAGCCACGACATGAACAGCAGTGCATGAAGGTGCACGGTCGCGTTCGGAACGCGGCCGGTGATGGTCGTCGCATGCCCGGAGATCAGGCCGAGGAAGTATGTCCGCGAGAAGCCAACCAGAGCGGTGAACAGCATCACGATGGCTATGGCGGTGTAGAACTTGCGGTCGCGCGCCGCGGGGGAGACGAGCGAACGGGGAGAAGCAGCGGTAGCCATGGCGGCCAACGATATTAGCACGGTTCGCCGGCCAGCAGCCGTCCCGCATTGGCTTAGCTCGGTGCGGCTAGAATCGCAGCATTCGGCACGAGCACGGGCCTTTCGACATCATCGGAGACGTGCACGATTGCTACGAGGAGCTAAGTACTCTGCTCGGTCAACTTGGCAACAAGATCGAGAACGGATCGGACGGACCAAACGCCACTCCGCCAGCTGGACGAAAAAGCAATCTTCGTCGGTGATCTTGTCGACCGCGGGCCGAGGATTCCCGTTGGGACTGGAAGCGCGTACACAAAGAACCTCTCCGCAGAGTTCACGAGTGCGTCTTTGGTGTTCTAGCTTTGGAGAGCGAACCGGTCGAGCCAAGACTGTAGGATTGCGCGGCAGATGGATAGATCATCATTCTTAACAACAAAAGTGAGGCAGCGGCTCTTCGGGCACAGCTCGGATCGCCAACGCGGATTCATGTGTAGTGCTGATTTGCCGGTTTTCCCAACGACTTAAAGCTACAAAAATCCCCTGTGTCTGCAAAAACATCTGGATCTTATTCATTTAATTAGACTTGCGAGATAGCCAGCATCCGCTTTTAAGTCCCGTGCGTCTGCCAGTTTCGCCACCCGGGCAAGGAAGGCAAGTTTACGACAGTCTATCGTTCACCATTAGCGGCCCGCAATTCAGCCGATTCCTCGGTCCAGGCCCTGCTGGTTTCACCACCGAAGGATTGTGTGGACGTGGGTCTTCGACCCGCCTACCCGAGTCGGAGACCGCGCCACAACAATCCTGAAACCGGTACATGCCCGTCGGTAACCTTGATGAGTCTGGTTACCCCTAATTAGCGTTGCACTACCGCCACAACGTAGCCCTAAAATCCAGAGTGTTGCCCAGGTTATTTTTCCCAGGCAAAGAGCCATCCGCGCCTTTGGGCTGCAGGGGTGAGGCTGCCAGTGCTGCTTGACAGCGTTAAATTATCTCGCGCAAGATGCTGGCAACCAGCCTTGCCTGGTTGGCTACATTTACTTGGCCGGAAGGCTCGCTCGAGGCCGCAATGAAACGTTTAGCACTGCTTCTGTTTATCGGCGTATCCTGCGTTGCGTGGCCGGCGGAACCGCCCAAGTCCAAGGATGCCTGTAAGACACCTTTCGCCGTCGCCCACCGCACGGTTGATAGCTCCGATCCCGTTGCTGCCTTGAGCAAACCGCAAAATGACTGGTGGGAACAAAAAGGTGCCAAGAAGTATCCCGATCTCTGCCTGGTCTTCGAAGAAGAGGCTGACTATTTGTTGGTGTGGGAGGATCGTGTCACGCGCAAAGACAAAGACAGCGACACTCACACTGATCCGCTACAGGATCGAGACGCGTTAAAGGATAGAAAGGATACTGCCGCAGGCATGAGCCGGGAAGAGGCCCAGAGCGACATCATGGTGCAGGAAGTGGGTTCCGTGGAGATTTTCAAGCGGGCCACCGGCGAGGGCGGCAAACGCACTTGGAAGGCCATCGGCAATAAGGATTCCGTTCGCGATGCGACCGGGTGGTTTGCCAACGATACCGTCATCTCGGGCGCTCCCACCCGGAAAGCGATGGAGGATGCCCTGAAATTCATCAGGAAGCGTCCATGAACAGATGGGATTGGACCTAGCGCGAACCACCTCCGCCGTGGATTGGCTAGCTTCTTCCCTCATCAACAACCCGTTTTCTGTTCCTCCCCGGAGCTCCTCTTGTTGATGACGCCTGGTAAGTTTTGGCTTGATAGAAGCCTGGGGCTGAGCGATCTTAGAATCGGCCCAAGGTCCCGGGTTCCGAGAATAGATTAATTTCAAGCGGCTTTCTGCATCTAAGAGCAGAGATGGAAGATATCTGCGACCGACAGCTGAGCAAGCGAGCCGGCATAGCGCTGCTTAGCATTGCCGTCCTGTTGGCGGCGATGACCCAGGCAGCACATGTCTGCCCTCAAATCATTCCCAGCCGTGTCGCCCAAGCCAACCCGCCCACAACGAGTGGCGGTCCTTGTCTCATCTGCTTGATGGCTCAACCCGCCACAGCCGCGCTGCTTCTGCGGGTAATTTTGCTTTCAATCCTCAGTGCCAGGCCAGCGGCTCTCGTTGAGCAACGGCCCCGTCCTTTGCTGGCGACCTTTCGCCTCTGCGTCCGACCTCCTCCGGCCTAACCATCCCTCCTGTCCGGTTGCAGGCGTGTTCGTCGGCAACCGACGCGTCTCGATCCGGCGTCCCGGGCCACATCCGTTTTCCTTAGTGAGGAGTTTTCGAATGAGACATGCAAGCTTCTTCGCGATTCTGACGGTCCTCGTCGCTCTCCCGGTTTCTGCGCAGCAGAGTGCGCAATCCGCGTCAGGGCAGCCGGACTACGCGGCTTTGTTGCAAAAAATTCGCGACCTCGAAGACCGGGTTATCTCCCTGGAAGGGCAGGTCCTGATCTTGAAGAGCCAGCAGGTGCCGCCCGCCCAGCCCGCGCCCGCCACGGCGCCGGCAGAAGCCGGTGCCCAGGCAGCAACTGCTGCACCCCAGGGTCAGGAGGCAGTCCCCGGCGTGCCTGCGGCTACTTCTACCGCCGCAGCACCTATGACCCAGGAACAAGCCATCGCTCTGGGGGGCGCCGGAGGCGCCGCGGCCAAGGCCCTGAATCCGGATATCAGTGCGATTGGAGACTTCATCAGCGTCGCTGGGCATAATCCCTTGCAACCTTCGCCCTCGCTGGAGATGCACGAGTCCGAGGTGGGATTCCAGGCCATTATCGACCCCTATGCGCGTGGCGACTTCTTCCTGACTTTCGGCGAAGAAGGTGTGGGCCTGGAGGAGGGATACATTACGTTCACCGCGCTGCCCGCGGGAATTGTGGCCCGGGTTGGCAAAATGCGGGCTGCTTTCGGAAAAGTAAACACCTTGCATAATCACGTGCTGCCTTGGGTCGATAGGCCACTGGTCACCAATAGCCTGGTGGGCGGCGAAGATGGCATTGATGATGCCGGCGTTTCGGTCCAGCGCATTCTCCCCGCACCCAAGTGGCTTTTCCTGGAAGCGACCGGTCAGTTGTTTCGCGGGGACTCCGGCAATACAAAATCGCCACTGTTCAAGGCTTCAACAAAGAGCGACGTAAGTGCCGTGGCACACCTGCGCTCCTATAAAGACGTCACCGAATCGACCAATCTCGATATCGGATTCTCCTATGCGCGGGGACACAATGACCTAGGCACGAACTTCCTGACCCAACTTTATGGCATTGATGCAACCTTGCGCTGGAGGCCGCTGCGGCGTTCCATCTACCATTCCTTTGTGGCTCGCAGCGAATTCATCTGGAGCCAGCGCCAGCAATTGCCTTTTGAGCAACGCGCTTTCGGCTTCTACAGCTCGGGCGATTACCAGTTGGGTCGGCGTTGGTTCGTTGGCGGACGTTATGATCATTCCGACCGTCCCGAATCTGCCAGCCTGACGGATAACGGTGCTTCGGCGGTGCTGACTTACTGGCCGAGCGAGTTCAGCCAGGTGCGTGGGCAATATCGCTTTACCCGTTACTCAGGCAATCTCGATGCCCATGAATTGTTAATGCAAGTAATGTTTTCTCTCGGAGCCCATGGCGCGCATCCATTCTAGGAGAGGCATGAAAAACAATCCTTTCTTTCGTTTCGGAATCATTCTCACACTCGGCCTACTGATGGCTGGGTTCCTGTCTTCCCTGGCAGAGGCCAAGAAGCTCAACGTTGTCACTTCGACCACGGACATGGCGGCTCTGACCCAAGAAGTCGGCGGCGAGAAGGTCAGTGTTGAATCGATTGCCAAGGGATATCAGGACCCACATTTTGTGGAGGCCAAGCCGAGTTTTCTGCTCAAGTTGCGCCAGGCGGACCTGGTGGTGGTGGTGGGCTTGCAACTGGAAATCGGCTGGCTGCCGCCGCTGATCACGCAGAGCGGGAATCCAAGGATTCAGGTTGGTGCGCCAGGTTATCTGGATGCTTCCCAGTTCGCCGAAATCCTGGAGATCCCACAGGGCACTGTCACGCGCGCCATGGGCGATGTTCACCCTATGGGCAATCCGCATTATTGGCTGGACCCCGAGAACGGGCGCCGGATTGCGCGCGGCATTGCCGGCAAGTTAGGCGAGATGGATCCCGGAGATGCCTCCTATTTCCAGCAGCGGTTCCAGGATTTCGACAAGCGGCTCACTGCGGCAGAACAGAAGTGGGATGCGGAGATGAAGCCTTATCGCGGTCGCAAAGTGGTCACGTATCATCGCTCGCTGCCCAATTTTGCCAAGCATTTCGGACTAGACGTAATCGGCTACGTCGAGCCGCGGCCGGGCATTCCGCCTACCCCGACGCACACCTTGGAACTCATCCAGTTGATGACGCGGGAGAATTGCAAGGTTGTGCTGGTGGAACCTTATTTCGACCTCAAAACGCCGCAGGCCATCGGGCGCGAAACCGGTGCGCAGGTAGTCGTGTACTTGCCCTCGGTGGGCGGGGAAAAGGGCGTGGACGACTATTTCAAGCTCTTCGACTACGATATTAGTTTGCTGATTAAGGCGTTTAACGCGACGAAATAAAGGAGCCCCATGGAGATCCTCCCCTTCCTGCTGGCGCCCTTCCTGGCCAGCCTGATTTTGACCGGCATCCATGCTTACTTGGGTGTGCACGTGGTGGAACGCGGTGTCATCTTCGTGGATTTGGCGTTGGCACAGATTGCGGCCTTGGGAGCCACCATCGCAATCTTGATTGGGATGGATCCCCATGGTGGCGGAGCGTACTGGCTTAGCCTGGCATTCACTTTTGTCGGCGCCGCTATCTTTGCTTTTGCTCGCACGCGGCGTGGGCATATCCCGCAGGAAGCTTTCATCGGGATTACGTACGCCGTCGCTTCGGCCGCTGCCATCCTGGCCATGAGCAAGGCCACCGGCGAAACCGAGCACCTGAAAGACATGCTGGTGGGAAACATCCTGGCTGTATCCATGCACGATGTTGCTAAGACAGCCATCCTTTATGGCGCAATCGGTGTCTTTCATTACTTCTTCCGCCAGCAGTTCCTGCTCATCTCCACCAACCCTTCCGAGGCCGAAGCCCGTGGCCTCAGCATTCGTTTCTGGGATTTCCTCTTCTACGCATCGTTTGGCTTTGTCGTGACCTCGTCAGTGGCCATAGCCGGAGTGCTGCTGGTGTTCTGTTACCTGGTGGTTCCGTCGGTAGGCGCCATGCTGTTTGCGGAAGGGATTGGCCGGCGCCTCGCCATCGGTTGGACTATGGGCACTCTGGTGTCGGCCTTGGGTGTGTACTTCTCCGTGCTGCTTGATCTGCCCACGGGGGCGGCGATCGTGTGCACCTTCGGCGCAGTGCTGATTGTGATGTTCTTCATCCACCTAATGTTCTTTCATGGCAGGAAAGCACACGAACTCCATGGCGCCAGTTCTGCTGAAGTGCAGAAGGACAGGGTTCTGCAGGAAAAGCGCTAAATTCCTTGCCACTCGCGGCGAGAAGAATGCCCTTGCCGCCCGTCTTTTTCAGCTCCCCACTCTATTTTTCTCTTCGATTCGCTGTTATTACTCATGTGACCTTTGTGCCACTTCCATGGCACGTTGGTGGATTGACCTAGGGGACAGGGATTGCTAAGTTGCCAGTAGTGGTGATAGCGGTACAAGAGGTGATGCGCGGTACGCGGTGAGTTTCTCCCCTGCTTTGACGGGCCATACCTTGGGGGTTGGGCCATGAGATTGTTGCATCTCTGTTACGCGGCTCTGGGCTTTGCGATTGCGCGGTGGGTATTTAATCGCCAGGCAATAGCGATCGCAGACCCCGTTGCGCGTTTTCGTTGCTCTGGGTTGTTGTAAAACGATTTTCTCCTGTTCGGGCGTGTCGCTCCGTTGCGCGCCGCTTCGCAGTACACGCCCAGTTTTGCCCTCTGATTTTTCCCATTTCAACCAAGGTTGTAGCACCATGGTTTAATCCTGCAGCGTCGGAATGCCTTCTCGAATACCTATAATCTGTTAGTAAAACTTTGCTCCATCCTCGACGATTTTTGAGGATGACTTGGATGCTTCGCTCAACGCACATCATATTGCTGATCATCATGCTGGCTGCATGCGTGGCGGTTCCTGCGCACGCGCAATCAGAGGCTCCGTCGCTCGGAGACCTGGCACGAAACCTGCGCAGAAATCAGCCACCGCCCCGCGGCGTAATCGACAATGACAACCTTTCCGAAGTGATGGAAGCGGGCGCGAACAGAAATTGGAGTATGGTCGGGCTCCGGTTTTCTCTGGGCCAGGACGTGATTCAAACGGTGAATGCGTCCAATCCGGATGTGACGTGCGCTTTGTCCTTCAATGCCAAGAGTCTTGATCCGGAGGCAGCACCTAAACCGCAAACTCTACCTGACTCCGAACTGGTGAAACTGGATGGGCCAGCCACTATCGTGGACGACGCGTTCCAGCTTTCTGTTTACAACGGTTCGGCCTGGGACCTGCGGGAAATTACCGTGGGGTTGACGATTGTGCGGCGCTCCAGCTCTGCAGACGCTTTTTACGCCGGCCCGGTAAAGCTGATTCCAACTGCGGTCAATAACGCCCTGCCGGACGAGAAGCATTCCGACACCACTATCCTCTATCATCTCAAAGGTACCGCTGCTCCTCTCGTGACCACCTTATTCCGTGAAGCTTTGAGCACCCCAATCAGTCCCGAACAGGAATGGCACTGGGCTATTGTCCAGGCCAAGGGCATCCCGCCGACTCCGCCAAGACCGGCCGAAGACAGTCACTAAAGTAGTTCGCGAAAGGCATGTTAGACGTCTGCCTTATTTCCATGCAGATATTGGCAGAATGAATTCTCAACGGCTGATCTTGGGGACCACCTCGGCTTTTCCGCTCTTCAGGCTTTTATAGGCTGCATCCAGTACCGTCTGATTTTGCCAGCCTTCTTCTCCGGGAACGGAGAACTCGCTGTGTCCTTCGACAGCGGCCGCGAACATATCCACCTGGCGGGCGTATGCGTAGCGGTTGGAGACTGTCTCGGTTTCAACGACAGTTCCTCCGCGGCGCAATTGCACATTGATGGAACGCTCTATATTGAATCCATCGTCGGCGCGCAGTACCCCCGTTGCGCCGACGACCTCGAGCGGAGTCCGGTATTCGGCGCGGATCGAAACTATGATCGTACCCAGGGTTCCGCGCGCAAATTCCAAGGTCAGGATGGCGGCGGCTTCTACTCCTCCAGAATCGGCGTCTGACACACCGCGCGCCGTCACTCGTGTGATTTCATCGTTCAGAATGTACCGCAGGGCGTCAATGCAGTGGACGCCGACATCCGCAATCGGTCCTCCGCCCGAAACCGCGGCATCGGTAAGCCAGGCCCGAGCGTGATTGCGTCCCGGATAGGAAAACTCTGAACGCGCGAACACTGGCTTGCCAACCTGGCCCGCCGCTACGCGTTCGCGCAGGCGGGCAGTGCTGTCTTCAAAGCGGAACACTTGCGCCACGCCGAGCAGTACTTTGGTCTTCCGCGCTGCTTCCACCATCTGACGGCATTCGTCCGCATTCATCCCCATGGGCTTCTCGCACAGCACCGGCTTCCGGCACTCGACGGCCAAAAGTACGTCCTGAAGATGGCAGCAGTTAGGAGTCGCTACAAGGACAGCGTCGACTTCCGGGGAGCGGCACAGCTCGGCGGCCGAGTCGAAGGCGAGGGGAATCTTGTATTGAGCTGCGGATTGGCGAGCCTGATTGATATCACGGCGCGACAGGGCGCTCACACGACAACTGTGCGCCAGCGCAAAGCCCGGCATCAGCCGTCGCACCGCGTGAAGCCCGAACCCGATAATGCCAAAACGAATCATTCCCAAGTCTATGTCACTGCCTATCAGGGCATGCCTTTAGGGTGCCGCTACGCGGCAAGAAAGGAATCGGATTTTTTCGCCGCTGCAACCAACTGGTTAAGCCTTCCAAGCCTGAGTCAGCCAATTTCAAGTGTACGGATAGAACACAAAAAACAAGAGCGACAAAGCAGCGAGCACCCACAACCCCGGTTTCACGTCCGCGAGATGTCCGGATACTAATTTGCAGAAAGGGTATAAAACGAACCCGGCAGTAATGCCAACCCCAATGTTATAGGTGAAACTCATCAGCGCAACAACCGCAAAGGCAGGGATTAGCTCGGTGAAGTCGTCGAAACGGATCCTGGTAATGGGAGCCAACATCAATAATCCCACGACGATCAGCGCAGGGCCATAGGCTTGCGCTGGAATGGCGGCCACAAACGGCGAAAAGAACAAAGTTCCGGCGAAGCACAATGCGGTGACGATTGCGGTAAAGCCAGTCCTTCCTCCCGCTTCCACGCCAGTCGCGGACTCAATATAGGCCCCCGCGGTCGTGGTGCCCACCAGCGCAGCAAAGCTAGTGGACAGCGCATCCACGATCATGGGCCTCTCGATCTCCGGCAGATTGCCGTGGTCGTCGAGAAAACCAGCCCGCGCCGAGACGCCGATCAGCGTTCCCATCGTGTCCACGAATGCCATAATGAAGATCGTCAACACGACAGGAAAGAATCCCCAGCTCCAGGCACCCTTAAAGTCCAACTTGAAGAGAACCGGCGAAAGGCTGGCTGGAGAGCTGATCCAACCGTGAGGTGGAGACGCCACTCCCGCGGCAAAGGCTACGAATGCCGTGGTCAGGATTCCAATCAGGATGGCGGCAGGGAAGCGCCGGATCATCAATATGGCCATCAGCAAAAATCCAAAAATAGCGACCTCGACCGGCGCCGCCGTTAAATGCCCAGTCCGCACGGGAGCTCCTGCGCTGCCCAGCATCACAATCCCGGTTTCGTTCAGTCCGACAAAGGTCAGGAAGAGTCCGATCCCCACCGCAAAGCTGTAGCGAAGCGCCGAAGGCACGGCGTCTACCAGCCACTGCCGCAGCCGGAAGATGGTGAGCAGGAAAAACAGGATCCCGGCAAGGAACACTGCGGACAATGCAGTCGGCCAGGAATAATGCAGGACCTGAACCACGGTGAAGGCGATGAATGCGTTCTCGCCCATGTAGGGCGCGACGGCAAACGGCCGGTTGGCGTACACCCCCATCAGCAGCGTGCCGAAGATAGCCGTGGCGATCGTAGCCACCATGGAAGCCTCGGCAGGAATGCCCGCGGTCCTGAGAATCGCCGGGTTCACTACGATGATGTAAGACATCGTGACGAACGTAGTGATACCCGCAACCGTTTCGCGCGCAAAGCTAGTCCCGACGCGCTCAAAACCGAAGTAGCGTGCGATGAAATTCGGCACGTGTAAAGCATACGATGCGCGACGGAAGCTATAAAGCTCGTTGTGCTTACAGCAGTGTCATCCTGAGCGGAGTAGGTCCCGTCGCTTGCGAATGAAGCCGCCGAGTCGAAGGATCTCTAGCATGAGAACCCAGGCCGGGACAGCCAGGTTACGAGCTGTTCGATTGCCGCTACTTCGTCGCCATCGCCCCGACCAGCGACTGGAAGATCTTGAAGCCCTCCGTACAGCCCAATTCGGCCTCGCTGGCGCGTTCCGGGTGGGGCATCATGCCCACGACATTGCGGCCCGGACTGCAGATGCCGGCAATGTTGTCGAGCGAGCCGTTAGGATTCGCTTCTCGCGTGATGTCCCCGGTAGGGGTCGAATAGCGGAACACAATGCGGTTGTCGCGGCGAAGTTCCGTGAGCGTAGCTTCGTCACAAAAATAGTTGCCTTCCATGTGGCCGATAGGAATGCAGAGAACTTCGCCTTGCTGGCAGGCATGAGTGAAAGGCGTATCGGCATTTTGCACGCGCACGTAAACCGGCTTGCAGACATATTTCAGTCCGACATTCCGCATCAATGCGCCAGGTAACAGACCAGACTCGCAGAGTATTTGAAATCCATTGCAGATGCCGAGAACCAGCCCGCCTCGATCTGCGAACTTCTTGACCGACTCCATGACCGGCGAGAACTTCGCAATGGCCCCCGTGCGCAGGTAATCCCCGTAGGCAAAACCGCCAGGAACGACAACGGCATCGCAGTTTTCCAGGTCGTGCGATTCATGCCACAGGAAAGTGACCGGCTGCTTGGCTACCTGCTGGATGGTCCAATACGCGTCGTGATCGCAGTTGGAGCCGGGGAAGATGATGACGCCGAATTTCATCGCGAAGCCTCTGTTTTTGGGGATCGCATTCAGTTTAACACGAAGAAATAGGCCGCCCGGAGAGGATGTGGGCGGCCATGAATCACTTCTACTACCATGCCGGAGCAAACATTCAGAACGTATCGTCCGGCGGCGGCGGAGGCGGTAACGGGCTGGCCGGGGGCGCGCCCGGACCCAGTTGCTTGTAGAAAAACAGATTATCCTTCGGCCCTCTTTCTTCGCGAATCGTCTTCAATTGTCGCCACTGGTCAAGAGACAGTACCTTTCTCAAGTCGAGGCTCATCATGGTGTACTCGCGTTCCAGCTTGCCTCGTGCGGACAGGACCTGATCAACCTGGGAACTGATCTGCCCCTCGTTAGGGACATCTGCGTCCAGCAGATTTTGTAGCTTGAGATCTTCCTTTTCCATAGCCGCGCCATAGTCGATCAGCTTGAGACGGTGTTCATAGAAGATCTGGTCGAGCTGGCTAATCTGGCCATCGTTCAATTGAAGCTTCTTGGCGGTCTCCGGGTCTTTCCACCATCTGCCCATCTCACGGCGCACCACAATCCTCTTTCGAAATTTTGGTCCCACAACGCCGGCCGTCACCGGTCCGGCCATACCCGGACCTGGCTCAGGTGTGGTATCAGGAGGTGCCTGGGTCCAACCTGCCACCGGCAACAGGCACAAGAAAAGAACGGTCGGGAAACTAGTTCGCATTGCGGTTCTCCTTGGATTTCTGGGACAAAGCATTGGTGTCTTCCGATAGCAGGGAAGCAGGCGCCAGCGCATCGGGAACGTGAGTCTGAACGGCTTGTTCCACAGCCAGAAGAAGTTCATCGTCGCTATCAGTCTGCATCGAAGCAACTGGATTCACGGTGCTGGGACGCAGCAAAAGCACGGTCAACAGGATCAGCGCGGATGTGGCAATAAGAGATCCCCAAAGTGGTTGCTTCGAGGTCTTCTCCATCGCGATGCGGGAACGGATCGCCGCCTGCTGACGGTACCAAAATATCTCGGGCCGCTCGCTGGCCGTCAATAATGCATCATGCGCACGGCTTAGTTGCCGCCGAAGATCGGGTTCCTGGCCAGTCTCGCCATCGGATGCTCCAGCGAGAAGTTCGGCCACTTCTACATCGTCCCTATTGTGATTCATCTCCATTGCTGCTCCTTCAACTTGCTGCGCACCGTACCAACGGCTCGAAATAGATGGGCTTTGACACTGCCCACTTTCAAGCCGAGCACCTCGGAGATCTCCTGTAGCGACAACTCCTCACCAAAGCGCAAGAGGAAAATCGTGCGCTGCTGAGAAGATAGCTCGGCTGCGGCCGCCCACACCGCCTCCAATTCTTGCCGCGCCAGCAGAGCACGTTCGGGAGAGGCCTGCGGGTCAGGGAATTGAATTGCCCGGTTGGTACCAACCGCATCTTCCAACCCGATCAAACGTTTCCAGAACCCGGCACGCCGGTTGCGAGCGTGGTCGCGGGCAAGATTGACGGCAATCTGCAGCAGCCAGGTATCGATCCGGGCCTCACCTCGAAAGCTGGAGCGTTTTTCGTAAGCGCGAACAAAACACTCCTGGGTCAGCGTGTCAGCCGCGTCCGAATTGCGAAGTAACAGAAACAGTACCCGGTAGACGCGTTGTTGGTGCAGCCGCACAATTTCGTCGAAATCCTCGGCTGCTATGCCTCGCGTGACGTACCGTGCCGCGCCGATGGTCAGTGCCGTTCCCATTAAACTTGTTCTGCTACATGTATGGACGATTTTCCCGCCCACAGGTTTACATCAAAGGAGAAAAAGGGGTACACCATACTGATGGACCCAGTGGACCATCTGCGGATTACCGGCAGTGCCTTGAAGAACTGGATCACTGCGCAAATCCAGGACTCGCTGGCCGTTGGCCTGCTCTGGCTAGCCGGACTTTGGGTTTTGCATGTACCCTGGGCACCCTTCTGGGCGTTTCTGGCAGCAGTATTCCAATTGGTTCCGCACTTGGGGCCAGTCCTGGGAATGCTTGGCCCGGTACTGGCTGCTATGGTGCGATGGCAGGATTGGGAGCATCCTCTCTATGTCCTGATCCTGTACGCCATCGTTGTGGTGGCGGATGGCTTGGCGCTTCAGCCCTACATCATGAAACGTACTGCGAAGGTGCCGGTCTGGGCCTCGATTCTGACGCCTATTGTGCTGGGGATTCTGTGGCCCTTCTGGGGAGTGCTGGTGGCGCCGCCGTTGCTGGCCGTACTCTTTGCTTACAAGAGGCACCACCAAAGCCAATCCACAGAGAGGAATTGAGCCGGCTCGCGCTGGGAAGGGCCCAGAACCGTTATGCTTACGTGCTATAATTTGTCTTCGCCTGCATCTATTTCGAGGCTATCCATTGATCTCCTCTTCGGGCGAATCCTGCGCATTTCCTATTTCATTAACAACGAGGTAATCCTATGTCCGGCCATTCCAAATGGGCCACAATCAAGCACAAAAAGGGCGCGCTCGACGCCAAGCGCGGCAAGATTTTTACCCGCCTTATCAAGGAAATCAGCATGGCCGCCAAGTCCGGCGGCGACCCAGACAAGAACCCTCGCTTGCGTACCGCCATCCAGGCGGCGAAGGCCGAAAACATGCCTGCCGACAACATCAAGCGCGCCATCCAGCGCGGAACGGGCGAATTGCCGGGCGCGACCTACGAGGAATTCATGCTCGAAGGATACGGCCCGGGAGGCGTAGCCGTCCTGGTGGAGATCTCCAGTGATAACCGAAACCGTACGGTCAGCGAAATTCGCCACGCATTCACCAAGAACGGCGGAAACATGGCGGAAGCAGGCGCCGTTTCCTGGATGTTTCACAAGAAGGGGGACATTGTGGTTTCTAAATCCACCGCCAAGGAAGACGATCTGATGAACATCGTTCTCGAAGCCGGCGGCGAAGACCTGAAAGATGACGGCGAGAACTGGGAGATTGTGACCGATCCTTCTGCCTATGAGGCCGTGCATGAAGCCGTGAAGAAGGCGGGTATCCAACCTGCTTCCGCCAGTGTGACCATGGTTCCTCAGAATTACATCAAGCTGGAAGGCAGCAACGCGCATACAATGATCCGCCTGATTGAAGCCCTGGAAGATCACGATGATGTGCAGCACGTGCATTCCAACTTTGATGTGGACACGAAACTGCTGGAGGAAGTGGCAGGCTAAACCTTTTCAGCGCATAATCGAGCCGGCCCACTGGCTCCCCGTGGGCAGTTTTTCTTTGTCATCCTGAGCGAAATCCAGTAATTGAAACCTGTCGGCGGCTGAAAATCTCGGTGCGAGACTATTTGTCGGCCATTCTCCCCGGCCTGGCCAACGTGCGCGTGCAACATCTGGCAGCTCTCACTCCAAACGCCTGGGCCGCTCAGCATAAATAACCGACGCTGCCTGCGGGTTTGCCCACTCACTTCGTCAACCCTGTGCCCGCTCTGACGCTTACACTACACACATGTCATCCTAAAAGTTTGTGACTTTATTGAGGATTCGCGATTTTTTCGCGCGCGTTGTTTGTTTTTAGCGGCGAAATTCTTGCAAAATCAAAAAAGTCACAAACCTTGAGCCAAGTTTGCACTCACACCCAGGGCGCAAGCCGAGTCGAAGGACCCCTGCCATCTCCGACAAGCTCATCTCGCACCAGGCATTCCTATCTGGGAACTTCGGATAGCAGTCCACATTAACGCATACAGGCAAACGTGCGCCTCGAGATGACAAGCGTGTGGTTTGACTTGCCTTTATCCCCTCGCCTACCATTCGACCTTGTTTCACATTTTCACAAGGAGACGCGATCATGAGGAGGTTCTCCCTGGTAGGCGCTTTCATTGTTTGTATCGCTTGCCTCGTTCTTGCTCAAGCTCCCCCGCAGATGCCGAAACCCGGTCCCGAGCACAAACGTCTTGGATACTTCACCGGCACGTGGCGCTTGGAAGGAGAAACGAAACCCGGTCCCTTTGGCCCAGGCGGCAAGTTCACTGGAACCGATCACAATGACTGGATGGAAGGCGGGTTTTTCCTGGTCTCACACTCCGATTTTAAGACGCCCATGGGCGATGGAACAGGCCTGTCTGTGTTTGGCTATAAGCCCGAGGAGAGGGTCTATACGTACAACGCCTTTAACAGCATGGGAGAAGCCGAGCGTGCCGAAGGAAAGGTCGAGGGCGATACTTGGACATGGACCAGCAACGAAAACATGGCTGGCAAGGTGATGAGAGGGCGCTTCACCGTCAAAGAAATCTCGCCGAGCGCTTACAATTTCAAATTCGAGATGGCCCCCGAGGCCGGGGACTTCTCGACCATCATGGAAGGCAAAGCTACTAAAACAAAATAAATCCAAAAGAATTTGGCCACGGATTGTACGAATTCAAACCAATCGCGACGACGGTCCGCAGCTCCGCGCGATCCCTGGTCTAACTCTCAATCGGCTCGACCTCGCAATCCTTTATGCCAGCCCGTCGATTAGATTTTCAACATCAAGGTGGAAATTTCTGTGTAAAAGCCGGAAAGTATTTTCGTAACTGCAGCACGCAAGCCACGTTCTACACCTTGCACCGAGGTGAGTGCGTGGTTGTAGTGCGCGCTTAGTTTTTTTCTCCTCGAGAAATTGTGAAGATCAGGCTCGACAAATTACTCGTCCAACGCGGGCTCGCTCCTACGCGGGAACGGGCACAGGCTCTGATCCTTGCCGGCAAAGTCCTCGTCGAAGGTCAGAAAGTCGAAAAAGCTGGAACTGCCATAGAGAACGACGCAGCACTCCGTCTGCTCGGTGAACATCTGAAATACGTAGGCCGCGGCGGTCTGAAGCTGGAAAAAGCTCTCGCCCATTGGCAGATCAATGTTTCGGGGAAGGTTTGTCTCGATATCGGAGCTTCCACCGGTGGCTTTAGCGATTGCTTGCTGCACCACGAAGCGAAGCGAGTCATTGCCGTTGATACCGGATACGGCCAACTCGACGTGAAACTTCGTCAGGATGCTCGCGTGCGGCTGCTGGAAAAAACCAACGCTCGCTACCTCCAGCCAGAACAGGTTGGCGAGCCGATCGATTTGATCGTTATGGACGTTTCATTCATTTCCGCGACCCTGGTTTTGCCCGCCGTGGTCAGTGCCGTGTTTCCACAAGATCAGAGAGCTGGTCGGCAATTAGTAGTCCTCGTAAAACCGCAGTTCGAAGCCGGACGTGAACGGGTGGGCAAGGGCGGCATCGTTCGGGATCCAGCGGCACAAATGGAAGCGGTGGAGAAAGTCCGTCGCGCGCTCACCGGACTTGGTTGCACCTACACCGATTTCATTGATTCACCGATCCTCGGAGCCGAAGGCAACCGCGAATTCCTCTTGTACGCGCGCTTTTGAACAGCTCGTGTTTTCTCTGCGAACTCGGCGGTCTCGGCAGTTAAAGTTTTTTTCCGGAATTCTGTACAATTCGATTTACTCATGGACACTGGTACGCCAGCATCAAGTAAGTCTACAGCCATTATGTCGAAGCCAGCCAAGCCCGAGCTGGCTCGCATTCTTCCCGAGTTGCTGGCATGGCTGGATAAACACCATTACCAGGTTGTTATTGACCCCGAGACAGCGGTCTACGTAAGTGGCCCAGAGGTGATGGACCGGCAGGAAATCGCCGCGCGTTCCTTGGACTTTGTCATCGTGATGGGCGGGGATGGCACCCTGCTCTCGGCGGCCCGAGTGCTCGCTCAAGCCGGCATCCCCATCTTGGGCGTGAATCTCGGCTCGCTGGGTTTCCTCACCGAAGTACCTTTGCCGGATCTTTATCCCACGCTGGAGGCAGTAGACGAAAACCGGTGCAGCGTAGAATCGCGCGCGCTCATCCATTGCCAATTAGTACGCGAAGGCCAATGCATCGCGACTTACGATGCACTGAACGATGCGGTCGTCAATAAGGTATCCATTGCCCGCCTGGCGAATTTCGATCTTTACATCGATCAAGTGTTTGTCTCCAACTACAAAGCCGATGGCCTGATCGTCGCCACACCCACGGGTTCCACCGCATACTCCATGGCTGTGGGCGGGCCGATCCTGATGCCTTCGGTGGACGCCTTCGTGGTGGCGCCGGTTTCGCCGCATTCCCTGACTCACAGACCGCTGGTTGTGCGTGACAGCGCAGAAATCGTAATTGTCGTGAATGGCGCCGAAGAAGGCGCCTATCTGAGCTTTGACGGACAAATTGGCATGCCTGCGCACGATGGCGACCGTATCACCTGCCGTAAGTCCGAACACCGAGTCAAGCTGCTAAGAATGAAGAAGACATTCTTTGATGTGCTGCGCACGAAGTTGAAGTGGGGCCAAAGATAGTTTCTGGTTTCGGGTGTCTGGTTTTCCAGTCGTTGTTGAAGGGAGCCTGGATCGTGTTTCTCTGCGGCCGTAGTCCGCTGTTCGCGTTCTTTTTACTTCTCCTCGCCACGACTGGTCGCGGCCAGAGCAAGCCCGAGGCCGACCTGATCCTCACTAACGCCAAAGTCTGGACTGTCGATAAGCGCCGTCCGACCGCCGAAGCAGTCGCGGTTCTACGCGACCGCATTGTGGCGGTTGGAACTGCTGCCGAAGTAGCATCGTGGCGCGGCCCCAATACAAAGGTCATCGACGCTGGTGGCAAGCTGGTGCTGCCAGGATTCGACGACGCGCATGTGCACTTCGTCAACGGTGGGCAGCAGTTGGATAATGTGGAACTGAATGACGCCACCAGCTCTCAGGAATTCGAGCGCCGCATTGCTGAACGCGCCAAGAAAATTCCCAAGGGCGAATGGATGCTGGGCGGAGATTGGGATGAAACGAAGTGGGAGCCCGCCGCCTTGCCCACCAAAGAACTTATTGATCCTGCGACGGCTGATATTCCGGTGTTCGTTAACCGCTATGACGGACACATGGCGCTGGCGAATTCGCGGGCGCTTCGTTTGGCTGGCGTAACCGCCGCCACCAAGGATCCGCCGGGGGGAACGATCGTACGCGACCCGAAAGGCAACCCGACGGGTGCGTTGAAAGACGCTGCGATGGATTTTGTCTACAAGATCGTTCCGCCGCCTTCCCACGAGCAACTTCTGCAAGCTGTCAGACGCGCGCTGGCGCATGCTGCCTCGCTCGGCGTCACTAGCGTGCAGCACATGAATCCCGATTATGCCGATATCGCGGTTTACTCCGAGTTGTTGGATCGCGGTGAACTGACCACCCGGATTTACGCCGCGCCGCTCATCACCCAGGTAGACGACCAGACAAAAATTGGAATTCGTCATGCCTTCGGCTCGGGGTTCTTGCGAATTGGTGCAGTCAAAGCTTATGCCGACGGCTCGCTTGGGTCGGCCACCGCTTATTTCTTCGAGCCCTTCTTGGACCAGCCCAACGACCGCGGCCTGCTCTCAGACGAGATGCATCCCATCACCCTCATGCGAGACCGCATGACGAAAGCCGATGCTGCCGGCCTCGAAATCTGTACCCATGCGATCGGGGACGCCGCCATCTCTACCGTCCTCGACTTGTATGGTGATATCGCGAAATCGCATGGCGAGGCGGATCGGCGTTGGCGCATTGAACACGCTCAGCATATGGCGGCAAAGGACTTTGATCGCTTTGCGCAATTGAAGGTGATCGCTTCCATGCAGCCGTACCATGCGATTGACGACGGCCGCTGGGCCGAGAAGCGCATCGGACATGACCGCGCCAGCCGTACTTACGCTTTTCGCACTTTCCTGAATGACGGAGTGCGTCTGGCCTTCGGTACGGATTGGCCTGTGGCTCCGCTCAATCCTATGTTGACCATCTATGCCGCGGTCACGCGCGCGACCCTCGACGGCAAGAATCCAAATGGTTGGTTTCCCGAGCAGAAACTAACCGTGCCGGAGGCAGTTGAAGCCTACACGATGGAATCGGCTTACGCAGAATTCCAGGACCAGGAGAAGGGTTCGATCAGCCCCGGGAAACTGGCGGATATCGTGATCCTCAGCGACGACATCTTTTCCATTGATCCGGCTAAGATCCGCGATGTCAAGGTCCTGACAACAATCGTCGGAGGCAGGGTTATCTGGGAGCAAGGGGCAAGCCGGCAGGGAACTGGAACCAACAACTAACACTAACCTTTCGCAGGAAACGCCTACGTGTGGCATATCGAGCAGTAGTTCGACGTCAAAACCGTTCCTGCCTTACCAGGTCCTGGAACGATTCCCGCCGCCGAATGAGCTGCACCGACTTGCCTCGCACGAGAACTTCCGCTGCGCGCGGACGCGAGTTGTAGTTGGAGGAGAGCGCCATGCCATAGGCGCCCGCGTCGAGGATAGCGACCAGGTCCCCTTCCTCGACCTCGGAAAGGTCGCGGTCGCGGGCGAAAAAGTCTCCAGTCTCGCAGATGGGTCCAACAATATCGAACTTCGCGCTCGCCGCGTTGGCATCGCGCTTCACCGGCACGATCTCGTGATAGGCGCTATACAGAGAAGGGCGGAGCAAATCATTCATCGCCGCATCGGTCACGACAAAGCGCTTGCCGTTGTTTTCCTTGACGTAGAGCACGGACGTGACCAGCGTGCCCGCCGGCCCCACGATGGTGCGACCGGGTTCAAGTAATACATGAACTTTCAGCCCTCGAAGCGGGCGGCTAATGGCGTCGGCGTAATTGACCACCTGTTCCTCAAATTCAGGCAATTGGGAATTCTCATAGGAAATTCCGAGCCCGCCTCCAGCATCGACGTATTCAATAGGGTGACCATCACTGCGCAACTGGCGAACCAGTTCGGCGACGCGCTCCATGGCTTCAGCAAACGGCTCCGGGCTGGTGATTTGCGAGCCGATGTGCACGCTGACTCCCGCTACCTTGAGATGCCGGTTGCCTGAGGCGCTGGCATAGAGCCTCCGCGCTTGCTCGACCGGTATACCGAACTTGTGCTGGTGAAGCCCGGTGGAGATATACGGGTGCGTCTCTGCCGAAACGTGAGGATTCACCCGCAGCGCGACCCGGGGCGTCTTTTTCAGCCGTGCGGCACATTCTCCGAGTTGCCGCAATTCCGACTCGCTCTCCACGTTGAAAAGAAGAATGCCCTCCCGGAGGGCTAGCCGCATCGCTTCTGCAGTCTTCCCAACGCCTGAGAATACGACTCGTTTACCTGCACGCGGATCGACCGTAAGCACCCGCTGCAGTTCGCCGCCGGATACCACGTCAAATCCGCCGCCCAGCCGGTTCAGCAGCCGAAGAATCCCGAGATTAGAGTTGGCCTTGACCGAGTAGCAGACGGTGTGGGGAATCTTGCGAAACGCGCGGTCGAAGATGCGCAAGCGTTCACGGATCGTCGTCGCCGAATAAACGTACAGCGGCGTGCCGTAACGCTCGGCTAGCTCGGGCAACGGCGCCGAATCACAGCACAGCACCGTTTCCAAATTTCGGCGAAGCAGCCCCTTGCGGAACTCGCGGTAGGAAAAGGCCGGCGGGCGGCCCTCTGGCTGGAATGAAGTTGGCGGGCGGCTCACTTGCGTTTCGTCGTGCTTCCTTTGACTTTGATTGCCACTACGGTCTGGTCGTCAAATGGATCAACCCCGGCGGCGTGTTCGGCGACAGCATTGAACAGTCGCTCCACCACCTGTTGGGCAGCGCACTCGCCGCACTTGGCAACAATCTCCTCCACCCGGCGCCGGCCAAACAACTCCCCCGCCATGTTTTGGGCATCAAGAATGCCATCACTGAAAAACACGAACAGGTCGCCCGGGTTCGCCTTGAAAGTGAACTCGTCGAATTCCACGTCGTCGAATAAGCCCAGGGGAAGACCAGTAGCTTCGATCACATCCGCTTTGCCGTTGTGGTAATAAATTGGGCGCGGCAGGCCGGAGTTTGCCACTTGCAGCCTGCGCCCTTCGTCGTCCCAGACTGCGTAGATCAGCGATACGTACTGCGCTTCGATGCGGCGTTCCGCCAATGAGAAATTCACGGCCGACAGCATCTCGGCGGGAGCAGGCTCGATAGGGGCGTGAGAGCGCAGAATTCCACTGACCAGAGCGGCGTAGATCGCCGCCGGAGCTCCCTTGCCACTAACGTCCCCTACAACGATCGCGGAACGCGAAAGGGAATAGGTCAGGAAATCATACAAGTCGCCGCCAATGGCACGAGCAGGCACGAACTTCGCCGCCACTTCCAGGTTGCTCAGCTTCGGATAGGAGGAGGGGAGCAGGCGAACCTGCAGCTCGCGAGCCAAGGCGAGGTCGCGCTCCAGTCGTCGTTCCTGCCTGGCAATCTCTTCATAGAGCTGGGCATTTTCAATGGCGATGGCCACCTGGGCGGCGAGGGTAGTGATCGTGCGCTTGTGATCTTCGGTGAAAAAACCGCGTCGGGTATGCTCAAGATCGAGCACTCCCAGTATTCGTTCTTTGTAAACGAGTGGCACTGCCAATTCCGACCGCGTCTCCGGATTCAGCGAAATGTAACGCTGATCCTTGCTGACATCGGGTACCAGCACGGCCTGTTTCTGCTGAGCGGCCGATCCCACAATGCCGCGTCCCAGAGGAATGTCATGTTTCAGTTGAATATTTTCCCCAAAACGTAACGCGAAGCGGTGTTGCAGCTTTTGACCGCTGGGGTCCACCAGCAGGATGCTGAACATCTGGTAATCGATTAGCCGGCTCAGCAGCTCGCCGATACGCTTCAAGAGCTGGTCCAGATTCAGAATCGACGTCAGCTCGCGTGCGATCTCGTTCAGCAGCAGAAGTATGCGGGCCTGGCGGGTGGTGCGGGTATAGAGCTGGGCATTTTCGATGCCTCGGTGAAGTAACCCGGCTCCCGAGCTTCGATATCAATCACGCCAATCACCCGGTTCTTGATGATGAGCGGGATGGCCAGCTCCGAGCGCACGTTGGGAACCGCGTCGATATAGCCTTCCTCTGTCGTCACATCATCCACCAGGACCGCTTCCCGCAACTCAGCTGCCCGGCCTGTGACGCCTTGGCCCACCCTTACGCGAGCGCGTTCCGCCACATTCGGCGGGTAACCCACCTGGAAGCGGATTCGCAGCTCCTGTGTCCTTTCGTTTAACAACAGGATGGCAAAGATTTCGTAGTCAATGACCTTGCGCACCAGCTCGGCGACCCGGCGCAGCGTGTGATCCAGGTTAAGCGTAGTGTTAACGACGTCGGCGACCTCGAGCAGGAGAGGCTCAACCTGGGTCGGGGCGTATTGGGCATTGGTCGCTGACACCTAGCTATGATAACAGCCACTCTGCCAGGTGCCTGAAGGATCAGAGTTTGGAGAAATTAGATGGGCAGGTCGGACGCGCCTGCTTCCTGCACCATCGCCACCCCGGAGCTGGTGCCGATTCGCTCAGCGCCCGCTGTAACCATGGCCGCGAGTTGGGCCAGCGTCCGGACTCCTCCCGAAGCCTTGACCTTTGCCCGATTGCCAACCACCGAACGCATCAGTACCACATCTTCGACGGTCGCTCCGCCCAGCAGGCCAGTTGAGGTTTTCACAAAATCCGCCCTGGCCGCGACGGACAACTCACAGGCGGTGACTTTTTCTTCCCGTGTAAGCAAGGAGGTCTCAAGTATTACTTTTAGTACCGCGCCGGCGTCGTGGGCGATTTCTACAATGCTGCGAATGTCGTTCTCGACGAGCTGATGCGCTCCTGACTTAAGCGCGCCGACATTCATCACCATGTCAAGCTCGCCGGCGCCTAATCGGAGGACCTCAAGTGCTTCGAAGCGTTTCACGGTGGTAAGAGTCGATCCCATTGAGAATCCAACCGTGGTACCCGGTTTGACAGACGTGCCTCGCAACACGGAAGCCGCGATCGCAACGTAGGATGGGTGTGCAAAGACAGCAGGGAATCCATAGTGGACAGCTTCCTGGCAAAGCCGGACTACCTGTTCCCGCGTCGACTCCGGCCGGAGCAGGGAATGATCAATAAAGGGGGCGACCTTTCGCCAGTCCTGGAGCAAGACATCGCTGGCGGCAGACTTTGTTTGAGACACAGATGATTTCTATCATACCGGTGCCCTCTCGGTGCCCCCGGCGGTGAATTGTCTTATTCTGAGTCACGAGGAAGCACGCAAATATCCGGCAAGTTGCGATACTTTTCCGCATAATCCAGGCCGTATCCCACCACGAATTCATCGGGAATCTTGAATCCCACGTAGTCCGCCTCAATGGGTTGTTTGCGCCGGGATGGTTTGTCGAGCAGGGCGGCAACCTTGAAGGCGCGGGGCTGATGGGCGAGGATGATTTTCTTCAAGTACGTCATCGTGAGCCCGGTATCCAGGATGTCCTCTACGAGAATCACATTCTTTTCCCGCATGGACTGGTCAACATCCTTGGTGAGGCGGACTTCTCCCGTAGAATCCCAGCCGGACTTCAACTCCTGGCTGGGACTGGGACGATTGCCGTAGCTGGAAACCCCGATAAAATCGAAGGTCGCTTCCAGGTGGACGCGGCGTGCCAGGTCGCTCAGGAAAATAGCAGCACCTTTTAGCACCGCGACGAAAATTATCGCCTCGCCCCTGAAGTCGCGCGTGATCTGCTCGCCCATTTCTGCCACCCGCTGCGCAATTTGCTCCCGGGTAAGCAGCACCTTGAGTTCGGACACGGCGTACATAGTAAATGCAGAGCGGTCATCACAACTAGCTCACGTTGCAGCCAGCCACCACCCTCACTAGAATGCTTAGGGTCTCAGGAGTCTGGCCATGGTTATGCAGGAATTTCACGCGCTCGTGGATGAAGCGAAGAAGGAAATTCAGGAAATCACGCCTGCCGATCTGAAGAAAATGCAGCAGAGAGGGGATGATTTTATCCTGGTCGATGTACGCGAAAAAGACGAAGCCGCCAAGGGTATGATCCCCAGCGCGGTCAATGTCACGCGCGGCACGCTGGAGCTAAACATCGACCAGGTCACGACCGACAAGAACAAGAAGATTGTCCTCTATTGTGGAGGCGGAAGCCGCTCGGCCCTGGCCGCTTTGTCCTTGAAAAAGATGGGATTCAAGAACCTCATCTCGCTGGCGGGCGGATACAAAGGCTGGATTCAATCCAAATGAGTGTTCTATGTCGTCATTCTGAGCAGACGTGAGTCTGCGAAGAATTTCGCGTGCAGCGCTACAGAAGCTTGGTTCCGCGTGCAAGATTCTCCGCCACTGACGCTTGCGTCAGAATGGATACATCACATCACTGAGAGCTGACAGCTGATAGCTGAAAGCCAGAAAGAGGAGCTAAGTCAGCCATGAATCTCAAAGGAATCAAACTCACCTGGTTGGGGCATGCCACTTTTCGCATCGAGACTCCGGGTGGAAAAACCGTCATCATCGATCCCTGGGTCATGGGCAATCCCACGTGCCCGCCGAACGAAAAAGACGTGAAGAAGGTGGACGTCCTGCTGTGCACCCACGCTCACGGCGATCATATCGGTGACGCCGTGGAGATTGCGAAGAAGCACAACCCCGTCGTGGTAGCCATCTACGAACTGGGCCTGTGGTTCGAAAAGAAAGGTGTCAAGCAGGTCGCTGGCATGGGCAAGGGCGGCACGCAGACTGTGGGGGATATCAAAGTCACCATGGTGCACGCCGACCATTCCTGCGGAATAGAGGACGGCGGCCAGGTGATTTACGGCGGCGAGGCCTGCGGCTACGTGATCGAGTTCTCTAACGGCGTCAAGTTGTATCACGCAGGCGACACGGCCGTATTCGGCGACATGCAGATCATCCGCGATCTTTACACTCCGTCGATTGCCATGCTCCCCATTGGCGATCACTACACCATGGGTCCCCGCGAGGCTGCCTATGCCTCGAAGCTACTGCGCCCCAAAGCAGTCATACCCATGCATTTCGGAACTTTCCCCGTGCTGACCGGAAAACCGAGCGAATTGAAGAAACTTGTGAAAGGCGTAGAAGTGATAGAAATGAAACCCGGGCAGACGATCAGATAGCGCCGGGCAGGCAATCTGCGGAAAGAGGAAGCCCCGTTGGGAATCGACAAAGACACTCGAGACCACTGGCGCATGGGTGGGGTAACGGTTGGTCCAGTTGAAGACTATCTTTATTCGTTGCTTCCGGCGCGCGATGAAGTGCTCACCGAAATGGAAGCCGAAGCGGAGAAGCGCAAGATCCCGATTATTGGGCCTGCGGTAGCCCGCATCTTCCACCAACTGGCGACCATGATCGGCGCGAAAACCATATTCGAGCTCGGCTCGGCGATCGGCTATTCAACCGTCTGGTGGGCCCGCGCCGCCGGTGATGGTGGCCGCGTTTTCTATACCGACAGCGACCCTAAGAACGCCGAGAAAGCGCGTCGCTACTTCGAGCGCGCCGGAGTCGCAGAGCGCATCACGATCGAAGTTGGCGATGCTCTCGAGTTCCTCTCGGAAGAGAAACAACAGTTCGACATTATTTTTAACGACGTGGACAAGGAAGATTACCCGCGAGTTTTCCGTCTGGCTCTGTCCCGCGTGCGCAAAGGCGGATTATTCGTAACCGACAACGTTCTCTGGAGCGGCAGAGTCGCAACCGAGAACCCGCCCGCAGCCAGCACCAAAGCGATTCTTGAATTCAATCGCCTCCTGTACAACTCGACCGATCTAATCACGACCATCTTGCCGATACGCGATGGCGTTGCGGTCGCCCTGAAGAAATAACAGCCAGCGATGAGTCTTTTCTGCCTCGTTCACGGATCCACGCAGAATGCGGCAGGCGGGCATTTGCTGGTTCCTGCACTGGAAAGCTACGGTCACCGAATTGTGCCGCCGTGTTGCCGAACAACGAGCCAGAGGCCGATACCAGACGCTATGCCAATGCCGTTATCGCGTGTATCCCGGCGAAGGCTGAGGACGTCCTCCTGGTCGGTCATTCTGCCAGCGGTTATTTCCTTCCGCTGGTAGCAGCGCAACGCCCTCTACAGCGGATAATCTTTCTTGCCGCCATGCTGACCCAGATCGGTAAGAGTTTTCTCGATCAGCTCCGGTCCGACCCCTCGATTCTTAACCCGGAATGGAATGGCAAGGACCCGAGCCGCGATGATGCAGCCGCAATGCATTTCCTCTTTCACGACTGTTCTCCGGATGTGGCGAAGTGGGCTCTAACAACTCGCATTCGTCTGCCGCTCGAGACGATCGCCAGCGAGGTTTATGCGCTCGAGCAGTGGCCTGACGTCGCTTCTAGCTGTATTGTCTCGAGCGAAGACCGCACAATTAACCCCGAATGGTCGCGCCGGGTGGCCCGGGAACGATTAGGAGTTGATGCCATCGAACATGAGGCAGGTCATTGCCCACACGTATCCCAGCCGAAGAGGTTAGCCGAAATTCTGTCTGATCTGAGTTTGATTCCTAAATCGAGTTCACCGGAATGAGCGTTAAATCTTCCACCAGCCCCACCTCTTTCTGAAAAAACGGCTCAGCGTAAGTCACGCCGCCCATCATGCCGTAGTGGCGAGCTATGGCCTCGACTCGCGCGCGGATTTCTGCCTGGGCAGGGAAGATCCCGCTACCCGCCTCCTGATCGCTGAACTGCGATTTGTAAGCCATGAGAGATTGAAATCGAGCTTCAAATTGCTCGGTGATATCCACCACGAAGGCGGGCCGCACGTCGTAGTACAAGGTCGCATAGATAATTTTGAACGGACGATGCGGCGGAGGCAGAGGCCGCGCCGGGTTGCGGGGTGTCAGGTTCAGCTTGGCGAGCCCGGAGAGAAAGCACGCTTCATATCCCAGAGTGGAAGCCTTGTAGTGGTCGGGGTGCCGGCCTTCCCAGTAAGGAAGAATGAGGACCCGGGGCCTGATTTCCCGCAGCACGCGCGCAACCTTCAAGCGATTCTCCCAGGTGTTCTCCACCCGGCTGTCGGGGATGTCGAGCGCCTCCCGCCAGCAGACCCGCAGGATCCTCGCCGCTTCCGCCGCCTCGCGAGCGCGGTCTTCAGCCCTGCCGCGGGTTCCCATTTCTCCCTGCGTGAGATCAAGGATCCCCGTGCGATGGCCAAGCTGCGCCATCTTCAGCAGCGTGCCGCCGCAGGTTTGCTCAACGTCATCGCGATGGGCTGCAAGGGCCAGAATGTCGAGTGGCGGCGTGGACATTTCAGTCGAGGTTGCCTTGTTCCAGCACCACGTTCTCGCGCACGATCAGGCGATGGGCGGCCATTTCTTTCAGAGTAGGCAAGACGCGGTTCACGTGCTCGTCGGTATCCACGAAGATGATGATGACCGGCAGCTTTCCGCCTACATCCACCAGATGAGTAGTTTCGACGCGATGCCGTCCTAAGAATCCGGCGACCGAGTGGACCGCGGTTGCCGCATAGACATTTTCTTTGCGCAGGTAGTTGAGGATTTCCATGTGCAACGGCCGATGATGCCACTGATCGGCTTCATTGAGATACATGGTGACTTGGACCGCCATCGCGCTTGGCATTTTACAGTACCCGCGCCAAAGCCATTCCCGCCAGCGCCGCCGCCAGGCAAAGGATATTATTGGCAACAATGTTGGTAGCCATCAGCAGCCATTGGCCCTGTTCGGAGTAAGCCATGGTCTCGAAAGCGAAACTGGAAAACGTAGTGAACCCTCCGCAGAAGCCGATGACGATCAACAGTCTCCAGCGCGGATCGGCCAGAACTCGCTCGCTTGTCCAGACCATGAACCAGCCCACAATGAAGCTGCCGAGCACATTGATTACGAGAGTTCCGTACGGGAAAACGGGTCCCAGCACTTTGGCTGCGTAGCGGCTCAGAACATAGCGGAGATTGGCGCCGACAATCGCGCCGATAGAAATGATGACAAAGTTCACGATGGAGTCCATGTCGTCATCCTGAACCGGCATCAGCCGGTGAAGGATCTTGCGCGCAGGACTGCGCAGGTTACTGCGCGCGAGACTCTTCGGCGGCTTAATGCCGCCTCAGCATGACGGCCGACAAGATTGGTAGGAGTCATCAGCCCAATACGCAGGCGGTTATGGCGAACTCCATCGCCGAAAATATTATTACCACAGAGCGGCCAAACGCGACAGGCAGTTTCGATCGGCAAGATCGAAAACTAAAATTCAGTCTCCAGGCGGATCGCGTATCCGCGCGGCGCCGCGATGCCGGTTCCTGAAAAAAGACCGGCGAAATTGATTACGTTGATACGATTATTGAGGTTTTGAATATCGGCCTGCAGGCGCATCGTCAGGCGATCCCTTTTAAGCATATCCGCACCCACCGAGGCATTGAGAGAAAGGGAAGGCCGTACCCGCCGACGGTTGAAATTAGCGCGCTTGGCAACTGCCTGTCCAAATTGCTGGATTAGATCCTCTGGCGTGTCATTAAATTCTGTTGGCAGCCCGCTTCCGTAGGAGCCGCCGAACCCGATCCAGGCCCGTGGTACCAGCTGATATCGAAACCTGCTGCTGATCGTGTTTCGCTGGTCCTGCGTAACCGGAAACCGGCCCGTGTTGGTCAGCGCCGTGGTTACGTCGTTCCCCACGAATAGCCCACCGGTTACCGGGGTGTAGCCGAATCCCACCATGTAGGAGTAACTCACAAACCCGGACACCCGGCCCCATCCAGGAATCTCCAGCTTCGACTCTGCGCCATAAATCCTTCCTTTTCGGAATGCGATCGGAAAACCTATTCCCGTGTTGAGCAATAAGTCGTCATCGGCGTAATTATCAAGGACGCGCTGGTAGTAATTCGTGTCCAGCCTGAACTTGCCCAAGAAATTCTTGATCAATCCGGCTTCATAGAAATTTCCATGCGAGGGTTGCACCGGCAGCCGCAAAACCTGCTCATTGAGGGCTGTCATGGCGGGAGAACTGGAAAGGAGAATATTTTCAAATGCCGGAGTCTGAAAGACCCTGTCGTAGGACGCGTGCAAGACCATATCAACCTGAGGCCAATACCAAGCGATCCCGAGGCGCGGGCTCAGCGCGCTCGCTTTCACCAGGAGTTGGTAGTGATCCCAACGCACTCCAAGGCTAACTGTCCATCGTCCTAGAAGCATGAGATCTTGCGCATACCACGCTTGCTCACGGTCCAGTCCGTGACCAGCAAAGCGAAATGTTCTAGGAGTACCTGGATCGAACTGCACCGGGTCAGTGATGATGTAGTTAAAGCGCTCGTGGATCGAATCGTAGTCTACTTCCAGACCTGCTTTTAACTCATGACTCTTACGATGCGCGGAGATGCTGCCCTTCACGTAGCTCTCCCGGAAGCTGCGCTCCTGCCCGGCCATAATCGGGCGGGAGAGATCATTCGAGGAAAGGCTAGCCAAATCCCCACGAGTCATCCCCCGCAGGTCTCCGAGGACATCCGGGGAAAAGAGATGCTGGTAAGAAAGAACACCAATGGTTTCCCGGGCGCCTCGATCCTGGCGCTGTCCCGCAGCTTCTTGCACGTGCTCGTTCGGGACTTGAAAAACCGCTTGCGAATGGCGGACGGTCGCACCCAAGCGGTCGCGACTGGTCAAGTCCCGTTCGTAGTAGGCCGCAAAGTCGCTGGTCGTCGCATGGTTGGTGAAATTGTCCAGCACTGGAGGATCCAGATAACGTCGTGTGATGGCTCCTTCGCTGCTAATGCCCGCATTGTTCTTCCCCCAACTATCCTGAGCCATCAAGTAGCCGTCCGCAGTACTGAAGCTGCCGCCCGACGCCACAACGCTTCCGTGAAAGCCCTGCCGTGGATTCCTGAGAGTCGAGATTTCCACGACTCCTCCCAGTTTTCTGCCATATTCGGCTGGAAAGTTGGCTGTCAGCACGCTCAGCGACTCAACGTCGTTGACCTCAATCGGGGCGGCAAACGACGGAGACCGATTGTCGGTTAGAGGAACACCATCGATTACGTATTGGGTTTGATATTCCGAGCCGCGCGGGTGCAACGCACCATTGGACTCAGCCACCCAGCCGGGCTGCGCATTCACCAGTTCAATGACGGAGCGACCTGGCAACGCAACGCTTGCATGCCCGATCGCGGCCGGGCTCACTCGGTTGATGGTGCCCGTACGATGCGGGTCGACCAGGGTGTCGGAATCCTTTACCACCAAGGACGTTTGCACGGTCGCCACAGACAAGGTCACGCGCAGGTTCGCGGGGATGGCGGATCGTATCTCAACCGTTCCCGAGTAGTTGGCAAAACCCTGGCGTGTCACCCGCAACCGGTACATGCCGAATGGAAGTCCTCTGGCATCCAGGTTGCCCGCTTCATGGGTGATATACGTTTGCCGGAACTGATTGGCGTCCGAGACCAAAGCGACCGCTGCTTGTAAGCCGAGCCCGTCGGGATCCATCACCTTCAGCCGCAGTTCTCCTAGGTTACTCTGACCGAAGAGGGGGACCGCAAAAAGCAGAAACACCAAATACTTGGGCATAGCTTTTGTGTTTCGGCCCGAAAACAGATTCTGATTCACCCGGGTGAGAAGCTGATTCTAATTCCGTTTTTATGACGGCCTGTCTTTTTTCAGTGTCCTGGCCGGAATTCAAATTCCATACTCCTGGAGCTCTTCTGCGGGGCCGTAGTTCGGTCTGCAAAAAAAATGACGTCATAGCTATGCGGTAGGACGCTCATATAGAACATTTCCGGGTAAGAGTCGTTGTACAGAGCTCCGATAGTACGCGCCGGGTGAGGGCTGTCGAGCCACTCTGCGACAACGCCCGTGCTCGGAGCATCTCTCAGGTCGACAGCAAAAAGTGGCAGTCCGGTAGCCGCGAGAGCAGAGTCCAGGCTGCCGGGAAGGGCAGGACCGACGGTGAATTCCCGAAGGCCGCTACGCGCGACCGCTTGAAATGATCCCTGGTTGAACAAAAGTCCACAAACGACCATCCGCGGTCCGTAGATTCTTCTTAGGTACATGCCCATTGACCCGGCGCCGGGAAAGCCTTCCGTCGAGACATGACCATTGTGCGCCCAAATCATGATCTTCGTTCCCGGGGGCTCGTTGTCGACAATCCATGTGATGTTCTGCGCCATCGAGACATCGCGTATTCTGAGACGCCCCAGCTGTCCGGCCGAGTGAACCCGCTCCGCCTGCCTGACAATCACCAGGTTGTGTTGGGCCAGAATCCACTCCTCCTCCGAAGAGGCCTTCGTGTAGCTCAGTTTCTTTTCGCTGAATTTGTCCAAAAGGAGCTTGATACCAACCGCAGTCTCGCGGCGCAGAGCCGGCGGCCGTCTCGAGTACTCCTTTTCGCCGAAGACATCGCTTAGTGGCGCGAGAATCTTGGCAGCGACCTTTGCTTCGTCCAGGTCAACCCTTTGCAAATAGTGCTCGACATTAGCCACTGCCACCCGGGCGGTTTGCATGTCGAAACCGACGAACTTCAACTTTTTGACATGTGCCGGATCCTGGTTATATCGGCGCATCCATCGCATCATGTCGAGCATTTCCTGCGTGTCCCAGGTCCAAAAGTACATGCCGGCCAGCGCCTCGGCTGGATCGCCCTGCCCGCTCAACACGTAATCGTTGACCGCCAACGATTCAGGCCAGTTGCCTTCGATAGCAAATACCGTGAATCCCAGCTTTTCGACAAGAAATTCCAGCATGCGATGTTTGAGTTGAAAGAACTCGCGCGTGCCATGCGTGGCTTCGCCCAGGGCAACAATTTGTGCATCCCCGATCACCCGCTTCAAGGGACTCAGATCGTCCAGAGCACTGTCAGGATTGGTGCTCTTTAAGGGGATCGCGTTGCTTCGGAACCACTCGCTGACCGGTTTTGGAGCGGGGCCTACGTCCGGAGAGGTGACTGGCGCAACCACCTGACCCGCGAGAACGTTCGAAGCAAGCAGTCCAACCAGCAGGCATCCAGCTCGAATACTGAACATAAACGCTCTTGTTCGTTCTTGGTATTTCCCGGGGCCCATCTTTAGATGCCGCTTACGCCTCTTACTTTTTTCGCTCTACCAGAAAGCGCGCCAGCGACTTAAGAGTGTCGGCGCGTTCGCCAAAGCTGTCGAGGGCTGTGCAGGCGTTGCCGGCCAGCGCATCGGCCCGCTTTAGCGATTCGTCAATTCCAAACAGAGCCGGATAAGTGACCTTCTCCGCCGCCATATCTTTCCCCGCGGTTTTGCCCAACTGCTCGGAGGTTTGGGTCACGTCGAGCACGTCATCCACGATCTGAAACGCGAGCCCGATATTTTGCCCAAACGAGCGCAGCTTGGCGGCACTCTCATCACTTGCTCCGGAATACACTCCGCCGCTGACCACGCTCGCCGTAATTAAGGCAGCCGTTTTGGCACGGTGGATGTATTCCAGCATCTTCAAATCCGGCCTGGTGTGCTCCGCTTGCAGATCCACCACCTGACCACCAATCATGCCATCAATTGTGCCTGTTCCGCGCGCGATTTCCTCGATAATTCTCACTCGCGCCGGCGCCGGACAGCGGAGCTTCGCCAGAACTTCATACGCATGTGTCTGCAGCGCGTCGCCCGCAAGGATCGCGGTAGCCTCGCCGAAGGCCTTGTGACAGGTAGGGCGCCCGCGACGCAAGTCATCGTTATCCAGCGCAGGGAGATCATCGTGAATCAGAGAGTACGTATGCAGCATCTCCAGCGCCGCGCCGAGTTCTTCAATCCCGGCGGGCAGGGAACCGGCAACCATTCGACCCGCTTCCATGCACAGAATAGGACGCAGCCTCTTGCCTCCGGCGAAGACACTGTGCCGCATCGCCTGGTGAATGGAAGTCGGGTATTGCGCAGCTGCCGGCAGCAGGCGTTCTAAGGCTGCATCCGTGGCCTTCTGGCCTTGTTCCAGTGTTTCCTTGAGCATGAAAAGGTGAGTATAGCAATTGCTGGATCGAGAGAACGCTTCACCACGCTTCGATCCAAGGTTGCCATGTCGTCATTCAGAGCCAAGCGATAGCTGGGCGACCAGTCCCGCGTGCACAACGGAAGAGTTTGCTGCATCCAGATTTGGCCTCGCGCCGCTTGTAGAGGCGCGCGCAACCTGGAGTCTGCTTGGGATAAAGACTTCGGGATTTATTGAGGAGGAAAATAGAAAAGACGCCCGCAGGCGTCCTCTTCAAGAAAAAGCAGTTCACTTATGCGGCAGCAGAACGGGAAACTGATGGTGTGCTGCGCAGCGCGGCGGTAACAATGCTGCCCGTGTCGAATGAGGGGCAGACATCAGCAGCGCCGGCATTCAGCGCTGCGGTCCACATCTCCTCATCGGCCAGCCGATGAGTGCAGACGATGCAGGTGGCTGTGAATTCACGGTGCAGGCGTGCAATCTCCGACAGGGAAGCCATCTCTATGTCGACGATTGCTACTTCTGTGCGGTGTTTAACCATGGTCTCGCGCAATTCTTCCAACGAGCGCACCGCATGGATGGCATGGAAATGGTGGCACAAGGAACCAGCTAACGATCGGGCGACCCTGGCGTCACCTTGGAGGAGGACAATGCTTAACGGTTTCATGCAACCCCCTTGTGTGCCGTCGTGTACGGCGGGCCTGGGCTGCGGCTTGGTCCGCAGGCGTTGATACTTAACGAGCGGCGACGACCCTCACGGGGCGCCTACTTGCGTGTGGGCGCTTTTTCGGTCAGGGGCTCGAACGGTTCAGCCTGGAGCTTACCGTTGTTCTTGAGCAGAATTTCTACTTTCCCTTCTGCTTGTTCCAGTTCCTTGCGGCAGGAGTTCGAGAGTTGCATGCCTTCCTCGAACAAAGTGAGAGACTTTTCGAGGGACACATCCCCTTTCTCCAGTTCCTGCACAATTTTCTCAAGGCGCTGGAGACAGTCTTCGAACTTGGCCAACGGACAACTCCTGTACTTATTTTAATGCACCTTTTCCTTATCCGATTGCAAGTTAATTCTTTGTAAAATGTCATCCTTTTCGGCGTGTGTGGAAAAATTTCAGGAAGATCAGGGCTGACGAAATCTCGGCGGGTACTCTGGCTCAGCGATCAGGGCGAGTTTTGCACAGCCTTGGAGGTGCCTAATGCTTCCAGAACGTCAACTGCGGACGCATAGCGGCCGAGAGGAGCGCTGATTTGTGCGCCCTGAACCAACCCGCGTACTGCAATTAGCATCTCCCGGGCGATCGACACTCCTTCTTCCCGCGCTGCCTCCGGGGTAACCGTCCTGGCCATGCGCCGCAGGACAGTGTCGGGCACCGACACTCGCAGCTCGTTCTTCATGAACTCTGCGTTGCGTACGCTCACCAAAGGCCAGATGCCAGCCACAACCGGAATGCGACAGTGCTCGATACGTCTGAGAAAATTTTCCAGCAACCCGAGATCAAACACCGGCTGCGTGACCGCATACTCCCCGCCCGCCTCGACCTTGTATTCAAACCGCCGGATCTCCTCGTCAATATTGGGAACACCCGGATTCGCGCCGACGCCGATCACAAAAGCGGTTCCAGTCCCGATCGGATTCGCCCCGATGTCTAATCCCCGGTTCAGGCTGTGCACAATGTTCACCAGGCCGATCGCATCCACGTCAAAGACCGCAGTCGCATCGGGATAGTTACCCATCTTGGGTGGATCGCCGGTGATGCAGATCAGGTTGCGGATGCCCATGGCCGCCGCGCCCAGAAGATCGGACTGGATGCCCAGCACATTGCGGTCGCGGCAGGTGTAGTGCAGAACCGCTTCGATGCCGACCTCTCTTTGCACGAGCAACGACAAGGCTTGATTACTCATACGCGCGGAGGCGCGCGGGCTGTCCGGAATGTTGATTCCGTCCACGCCTACCGATTTTAGAAAGCGCGCACCTTCCAGCTCCTTGCGGATATCTGTGCCCTTGGGCGGCACGATCTCCACCATGGTGACGAACTCGCCATTCGCCAACTTCGTCCCAAGGCGCGATCGCTCGTGCATAGGCACAGTCGGAGCCACCGAGGGCATCGGCTGGGGCTTGGCCGTCTGGACCTTACCCACCTTGGCTTCGCCCGCCCTCAAAGCCGACTTCATCACACGGATGTGATCTGGAGTCGTTCCACAACACCCGCCAACCAGCCGCACGCCTGCGGCTACAAACTTGCGCGCGTAACTGGCCATATACTCCGGCGAGCAGAGATAAATATTGCGACCCTCGACCGAGCGGGGCATGCCGGCGTTGGGTTGCGCGGAAAGCGGGATTGAATTGCTGACTGCACGCACCCGTTCGATAGCGTCCAACATCGCGACTGGACCCACGCTGCAATTGCAGCCGACAACGTCGGCGCCCCACTCCACCAGCCGAGGCGCAAAGTTTTCTGGGGTTGATCCATCCAGGCAGTTGCCGTCTTCGTCGATCGTGACCTGCGCCACCACCGGCAGCTTGGGATTCACATCGCGTGCGGCCAGGAGTGCCTGGTGCAATTCTTCGACGTAACCGAAGGTCTCCAGGATCACCAAATCAATTCCGCCTTCCACCAGCGCGGCAATCTGCTGGCGGAAAGATTCGCGGGCTTCTTCAAAAGAAGTCTTGCCCAGGGGCTCGATGCGAATACCCAATGGACCTACCGACCCAGCGACCCAGGCATCGAAACTCTTCGCCGCATTGTGGGCAATGCGCGCTCCTTGCAAGTTGATTTCGTGCACATGGTCAGCCAGGCTGTGCCTCGCCAGCCGAAAGGAATTAGCGCCAAATGTGTTGGTCTCAATGATCTCAGCGCCGGCCTGGAGATATTCGTGGTGAATTCCGCCAATCAGGTCAGGCTGCGACAGATTCAGCTCGTCATAGCAACGGTTGATGAAGATCCCTTTGCTATAGAGAAGCGTCCCCATGGCGCCATCACAGAGCACGGGCGACTTCTTCAGACGGGCAAGGAGGTCGTCAGCCATTCTTTTGAGAATACAAGATGAGCCCGCTGTTTGCCTACGCGCGCCTCGGCCATCAGCGTTTCAGCTGTCACTAAAAAGGTTCCATACCATGGGAGCCGGAAACCGCTCC
>Ga0209055_1000113_pt1 | contig 52601 bp, 46 predicted proteins | sample GraSoiAngelo_110_FD_185875 | JGI IMG/M metagenome (GOLD analysis project Ga0209055, IMG submission 185875) | Grasslands soil microbial communities from the Angelo Coastal Reserve, California, USA - 14_0903_12_30cm (SPAdes) (version 2) | ecosystem: Environmental > Terrestrial > Soil > Grasslands ... | reverse complement strand
CGGGTGGGAAACCCCACCGCAGAGGTCACTGCCGATCGCGTCAGGAACTGGTTCCCCTGGCCGCGCCGTCAAACTGCGCCCCGGTTTCACATCGCCATTCCGATCGAGGAAGGCCAGTTCTACCGGTTGGGCGCGGTAGAGGTGGAGAATCAAGGGGCGGGCGGGGAGCGCGCCGAGCGTTGGCAAATTCAGGATGGGCACGGGGCGCCACCTCTCCAGGCGCTCCGCGGCTTAAGACCGGGCGAGCCCTACTCGCAGCAGCAAGTGGAACACGCGGCCGAGAATTTGACCCGGTCGCGCAGATCGCATCCGGCTGGCTCCTGGCGGGCAGTGGACGTGGGCTCGCAACTCGACTCTGACGCGGGCCTCGTCCGGGTCACCTTTCGCGTTCGCGAGGCACAACCCTACATCGTCCGGCGGCTCGAGTTCAGCGCCCAGCGGCGCTTCAGCGACCGCTACTACCGGCGCCGCATTCTGCTGAGGGAGGGTGAGCCATTCGATGTGGCCAAGCTCGAACAGGGATTGGCGCAATTGGCCCGCACCGGCTTCATACGCCCAGTGAAGCAGCAGGACATCCGCGTGAGCTTCGATGAGGAGCGCAGTACAGTCGACGTGGCGATTCACCTCCAAGAGATCGGCCGGCAGCGCTTCTCGGTGACCGGCGGACTTGCCGGCTTCGGCAACACCGCGGGTGTCGTCTACAACGTTTTCGACCTGCTCGGCGGCGAAGAGCTAATCACCGCGCACATCGAGGGTGGCCCACAAAGCCTGCAGACGCTCCTGGGCGTCGCCAAGGAAGGCCTTCTCGGCACGCGCGTGTCTTTCGGTCTCAGCCTCTTCAATAATCTTGTGCGGCCCAACCTACCGGGCTCCCCAGGCCACCGGCGCCTGTTCACATCCCGGAGTTCAGGCTTCGGGCTCAGCTCAACCTACCCGCTGACGGCGAGCGATACTCTTGGCGTAAACTACCAGCTCACCCATACGTCCACGGCCTACGATCTGAACTTGCCCCCGGCCATCTCCGGCGTGGCTCGCAATCCGCTGCGCGCAAGCACCGCGGGCCACACGATTAGCCTGAACGAGTCGCACGACACCGGCCGCGAGCGATGGGATGCAGCCGCGTCGGTTTCTGGCGGCCGGCTCGGCGGCGATGAGAACCTATTGCGCGCCTCGGCGGAATATGCGCGGATCTTGCCCGACCCGCTCACGCCATATCTGTATCCCGGAGGCGCGCGGCTCGGCAAGGAGGACCGCCGCAACGCTTGGGCCTTCCGCGGCCACATCGCCGGTGTTTCGAGCTTTCGCGGCGAGCTGCCCTTGCACGCTCGCCAATTTGCCGGCGACGAGCTCGTCCGCGGCTTGCGCGGCGGCGAGCTCGCTCCCTACGCCTTGGTGAAGTCCGATCAAGCGAGCGGAACGCCCACCTATCGAGCCCAGGCAGTCGGCGCAGACCTGGTTAGCGCGGTCAACACTGAATACCGTCTTCCATTGACGCAGCGGACCGAAGCGGCGGCCTTCTTCGATACGGGTATAGGCTGGCTGCTGCCGGGCTGGCTCGGCGCCAACCGGCCCGCTCTGCTGGGCGCCACGAAGGGAATCGTGCGCGCCTCGACTGGTGTCGAGATGCGCTGGCAGGTGCCTATTGTGGACCAGACGGTGCGCGTCCATTACGCGGTCAACCCAATGCGTCTGGCTCGCGCAATCTTGCTGCCGGATGGCTCCGCATTTCGCCCGCCCAATCGCCGTGCCGCCGTGGGCTGGGCTATTGGCTCGCTATTCTGACATCACAGGAACCCTGGGCCGGCCCCTCTGAAACGAGCGAAGCAGGGGGTCTATCCTAATCTTATGTGTAGAGGGCGCCGATAGTATCTCTCCACAAAGCCCATGGCGTAGGGCCATGGTAACGTCGGTCCCAGGCCTCCCTTATTAGCCGAAACTTCCGGCCACCAACCGGAGTACCCATTAGGACACGTAGCTGACTCCTTGAATTGACGAGCCTCGCAGCGCAGAGGATAGTGGGGACGCAGCAGCGCCAGAAGCGTTTGGAATGAGAGGATAGCCATGCGCGCTGCACGCGATCCGAAGCAGATCAAAGCAGTCGAACCCCACGAAACTAAGGCAGAAGTCTTGCGGGATGCCCCTGCCCAATCTCCCAAAACCTGGGATGAATCGAGCGGGAGGATTACGCGCGAGAAGCCTCGCGGGTTTCCGCGTGTGCCCACGCATGTAGTCGGCGCGGTGCAGGAGCGGCGATTGTATCCGCGGGCGGCGCTGCGTTTGCCTCTCCGCCTGAAACGCGTGGCCGGCCAGCGGGAGCCGGTGCCCGTCACGCTGGTAACCAAGAACATCAGCTCAAGCGGCGTTTATTTCCTATGCCCCCGCTGGATCGAGCCGGGCACACCCATTGAGCTCGAGGTGGGCCTGGTGGACCGGCCGCTCGGCCGCGGCAGCGTGCGCATGACCACCGCCGCGCACATTGTCCGCGTCGAACCCGCCGACACGCCGGGGTGGCATGGGGTGGCGGCCACCTTCGACGACATCACTTTCCAGCGCGACGAGCAGGTCCCGCCGCGCTTCCAGAAACCTTGACCGCGCGTGGAGCTTCTCCTTTCGCCTTCGGGCGCAAGCCTCAGGCCGGGATCTTCATACGATTCTCTGTTGCATTTTTCATCTCTGCCTCTATAATCTGGCTCATCGTTAGGGGCAGGGTGTGTAGTACATGGTGCCCAATTCTACGGGCCCGTCTGCTGCAATCAGATTTAGGAGGCATGCGATGAAAATACTGCGAAGTATTCTATTTGTGCTCGCCTTTTGTTTAGCCATGGCGAGTTTGGTGTGGGGGCAATCCCAAATCACCGCCGGCACCATCCAAGGCGAGGTGACGGACGAAAAGGGCGGCTTGGTGCCCGGCGCGACCGTCGAAATTAAGAATCTGGATACAAACTTCAGCAGGACCGAGACCACCGGGCCGGACGGGCGATTTACCTTCCTGCTTTTGCCTTCCGGTCGTTACACGGTGACGATCTCCAAGCAGGGATTTGCCACCATCGTCCAGGAAAACGTAAACCTCACGGTCGGCCAGTCCCTTTCTCTCCCGGTGAGCATGAAGATTTCTGCGGTAGAGGAACGCATCGTGGTCACGGCCACCCCCACTATCGAGGTCGCCAAAACGGAATCGAGCAGCACGCTGGACCAGTTAACGGTGGCTACGACTCCCATTCTGGGCAGGAAGTTTGAAGATTTGCTGACCCTGACGCCCGGGGTCAGCATCGTGCAGGGCCCCGATGGCGACGAAATCAACTTCAACGGGCAGCGCGGCATCTTCAACAACATCAGCCTGGACGGCGGCGACTACAACAACGGCTTCTTCGGTGAACAGCTCGGCGGGCAGCGCGCCGCCATCGACATCACGCTCGATGCCGTCAAGGAATTTCAGGTGGTGGCCAGCGGCGCCAGCGCTGAGTTTGGGCGCACCGCGGGCGGCGTGGTCAACATCATCACCAAGTCGGGCACCAATGAAGTGCACGGCAGCGCCTTCCACTTCCAGCGGCTCGAAGGCTTGGCCTCGAATACTTCCGATGGTAAGTCACTCAAAGATTTCCACCGCGAACAGTTCGGCGGCACCCTCGGCGGACCCATCGTCAGGGACAAGATGTTTATCTTCGGGGCCTTCGAGCAGATTATTTCCAATCTCACGCGCGATAACTTAAGCGCGCCCATCGGCACACCCTGCTCGGTCTCCAACCCCGTTTTCAACAGCAACATTACCGACGCCCAGATCAGCGCCAGCCCGGACTGCCAGCGGCAGGTGCTGATCAATTTCATCAAGAGCTCGGCGGGCCAGAGTGAAGGCGACCCGGTCAAGCATCCTATTCGTAATTCCGCAGCACTGGGCCGATTCGACTGGAACTTGACGCCGGCCCACCAGTTTTCCGCCTCCTACAACTTTGACTATTCCAAAAATACCAACCAGACGTTCGACGTGGCCACCTACGGCGACTCAGCCAACGGCATCGAGGGTCCGTCGAAGATCCATATGGCCAATTTCAACCTGTTCAGCGTCGTTTCCCCGACCAAATTGAACGAGGCCCATTTCAGCTATCAGCGCGAGCTGCGACCCCGTTCGGCAACTCCGTCGAAAGTGCCTGCCGACACGGCGATGGGTTTTGGGACAACTTTCCGGTTCGGCAGTCCGTTCTTCCTCGAGCCCAATATTGATGAGCAGATCTGGCGCGCCCAGGTTCGGGACAGTTTCTCGCTTCTCTGGGGGAAGCACACCGTCAAGTTGGGAGGCGAATACCTGCACACGGTCAACGACCAAGTGTTCCGCGGATTCTTCACCGGCCGCTACATCTTCGATAGCGTGGCCAACTTCCTCCACTACGCTACGCCGGGGGCGCCAGGATCGGGGTTCGGGCCGACCGCGGGCGGGCTCCTATTCTATCTCCAGGACGGCGTGCCCACAGGATTGGTGAACATTCCCCCTGGCGCCTCAAATATCAAGAACGAAGATTTCGCATTCTTTGTCCAAGATAAATGGCAGATCTTGCCAAACTTTACCTTTAACTACGGCTTGCGCTGGGAGGCGCAAATTTTCCCCGACACGGTGGTGGATCCCTCCAAGACCGCGTACGGCATCTTCCTGAGCAATCCGGCGTTCCCTTCGGATGGCACGCTGCACAATCAAAAGAAGGAATTCCAGCCGCGCCTCGGATTTGCCTGGGACGTGCGTAACAACCATAAGTCCGTTTTGCGCGCAAGCTGGGGCATCTACAACGGCCGGCAGAACATGCTGACGCAAGTGGGGTCCATCACGACAAACGGCGCCCAACAACGCACCATCTTCACGAACAGCGGGATCATTGCTTCTGGGGGGCCGGCACCAGTTTGGCCCAACGCGCTCCCGGTGACTCCTGGGAATTCGTCTTGCTCCGGCCCGCCGGTCAATTCCTTCCCGTGCTTTACCGGTGTGCGCGTGTTCAGCAAGGACTATGCGAACCCGCGCATCTACACCACCAACGTCGCATTTGAGCATGAGATTTTCCGGGACGTGGCTGTGTACGCCGACTTCACGTTGGCAAAGGGTGTTCACCTGACCCGGTTCGTAAATGTGAACAATTTCCAGCCCGTCCTCGCAGGTCAGCCGTCTGGTCCGATCTGCTGCAACACAAATGGTAGTTTCACGCCCGGCAGCGGAAGTACTGTGTACTACAACAGTCCAAGTCCCTTCGGGATCGACCTGGGCGATGTATTCGCGACTTCCAGCTCGGCGAAGTCGCTGTACCGGGGCTTCACGATTGGCGCGCGGAAGCGGTTCAGCAATCACTTCCAACTGGAAGGCAACTACGTCGTATCGAAGGACCTGGACGACGACTCGAACGAGCGCGATCCCTTCACGGACCGTACGTTCAACCGGTTTGACTTCTCGAAGGATTATTCGCTCTCGGACCGAGACATCCGTCACAAGTTCAATTTCTATACCTACGGGGAGATCCCGTACGGCTTCCAGGTGGACGTGCGCGTGCAAGCGCGTTCGGCGCAGCCCATCACGCCCGCTACGCGCGTGGTGAATGGCAACGACTTCGGCCGGAATTCGGTCCGCAAGGACAACCAGTTCTTCAGCTTCGACTGGCGGTTGGTGCGGCCCTTCAAATTTGGTGACCGGATGCAATTGATTCCGATGATCGAGATGTTCAACACTTTCAATAACAAGAACAACGTGAACCCACTGACGACACCCGGCCTGTTTAATTTTGATGGTTTCTTGCGCCAGGGTGTGGGCGATCCACGGCAGGCGCAGTTCGCCATCAAGTTCACGTTCTAGCTGGGGGATCCAACTCTCCGATCACTTTTCGTCCCGGTGGCTCCCGCGAGCCACCGGGACGTTCTATCTAGAAGCATAAGCATCCCGCGTTACGCTCGCGTCAGGGTGCGGCTATTCCGAAGCCGCCGCGGCGGGCGAGGAACCTCTCAGAGAGATCCCTCACTTCGTTCGGGATGACAACAGAGAGGCAAGAACGCATTCAAGAAACGAAGTCCGGCGCTCTATGCGCCCGACGCAGCCAATTGGCCAGCGGCCGACGCACTGCTTGAAGCGTGACGCGTCACCGCTGTTCAGTTCTCTGCTACTATCTTCGGGGCACCAATGCGCACAGGGCCTGAAGAAGTGACTCTTCGCGCTGTGCTGCTGGATTGGGACGGCACACTGCTCGATTCTTATCACGCTGACACGCAGGCCTACCTGGAAATGTTCCAGGAGTTGGGCATCGGCTGGGGCGCAGCCGAACTCGCCCGACACTACTCGCCCGATGGGCACCGCGTCTATCGCGCGGCCGGCCTCCCGCGGAACCGCTGGGAGCAGGCCGACCGGCTGTGGGGCCGTTTCTACCAGCGGCAGAAGCCTGCGCTGTTGCCCGGGGCGCGGCGCGTGCTGCGTGAACTCAGCCGCCGCTTCACGCTAGGTTTGGTCACCAGCGGCAGTCGTGCCCGCGTTCGCCGGCAGCTCCGCCACTTCGGTCTGTCAGAGCTTTTCGCCGTGCGAACCTGTTGCGAAGATGCTCCTCGACGCAAGCCGCATCCGGCGCCGCTGGAAGTGGCGCTGCGACGCCTGCGCCTGAAGCCGGAGGTTTGCGTCTACGTCGGTGATTCCCCCGAGGACATCGAGATGGCGCGCCGCGCGGGAGTTCGCGCCATTGCCGTGCTCGGCCCTTTCCCCACGCACGACGGCCTGCGCGCAGTGCGGCCGGACGCACTGCTTTCCTCGATCGATCAGCTTCCGCGGCTACTAAAAAACTATTAAATGTACCGTTCCAACTGGGAGCTGCACTACAGTGTCGCATCTTTCATGTTGAGCCGTTAGCGGGGCTCAGCTTCGGATTCTGAAGCATCTCACGGAGAGATTCCTCGCTTCGCTCGGAATGACAGCGATCACGCATCGGGGCTTTGCCGGAGGCGCATGCCTCGTGACTTCAGCGGGCTGGGCTCACTGTCTGTTTTGCTACGCCCAGTGAACCGCCGAAGGATGAGGCTGTGAAGGATTACTTCGATGAAGCCGCAGCGACCGGCTTGTAGTCGGTCCAGCGGATAGTCAGCCGGATGCGGACGTCTCCGCTTTTCAAATTCAGCGTGTCGTCCGAGCGGGCGTAGTTGGGAAACCAGAATTTCCCGTCGATGTTCTCGCGCTGGGTCTCAAACAAAGTAAAAGGTAACTGCGGGGTGGAGACGTCGCCGACTTCGGTCACCCACTTGCCGTAGGTCTTAGCGACCACGAGATCGCGATCGTCCACCCAGACTAGGCCCTCGAAGTACGCGATCTTCCGCTCGAGCTGCCTGGGTTTCACGCGGAACAGGTAGGTGGTGAGTTCGTCCACGGGCTGCTTTCCGGCGTAAGTTAGCTCGTACTTATTGAGCTGGTCGGTGATCAGCGGAAACGCCGGGATGCGCGCCAGGATCTCCAGGTCTTCGGGCGCAAGGGGCAGCCGTCGGAGTGTCGAGGGCGGCTGCTGGACGATCTTCTCGTACCGTTTGCCGTCCGAAGCGACCGCGGGCTCGGTGGTCACCTGAAACTCGCCCGAAGGCTTGTTGTCCTCGCCGAATTCCTGCACCCGAATGGTTTTCCGGTAGGTGTAGCCGGCGCGGGCGCGGGCGAACTCTTCTTCCTTCTGCGCGAGGCGCCGGATGATTTCTTCGACCGGAATCGGCGGCGCCTCGGGAGTGGTCTCCACAGGGATGCGCGTGACTTCGCGCTTGGTCGGAGCGGGGAGTGGCCCCTGCCTGGGCTCCTGAGCGGCTGCGGGGTGAGCGCCCAGCAGCGAAACGAGCAACAGAATGGCCGCCCTGAAAATTGCCTTCCTGCAATTCATCGGCTTTGGCACTCTTCTTTGGATGCGGTTGGTGGCGCCCACGCCAGCAAGCCCCGAATGGAATCTCAGTCGAGTCGCTCCGCCCTGGCCGGTGGCCCGCGCGTTATGCCGCTGCCGGCCTATTCCACCGGCAGCACAGTGTACCGCACCTGGTATTCTCCTGGCTCCCCGCCGGCCTGGAGCCGCGGAAACCGCAACTTCAACAGCGCCGAGAAATTCTTTTTCTCAATCGTCAGGCGGCCCGTCTTCCACTCCAGCGCAAGGCCGGAGCGGCCTGGCGTGCGCACCTCCAGTCGATTGACATCCTTAGGCACCTCGAGAGCCCCGCTGCCAGGCACGAAGGCCTCGCAGTGCGATCCAGCCCCTAGAGCCTCCGGTTTGACTCCTGGTTGTGAAGCCCCCGATCGGGTAACACTCGGCGCTTGCCAGCAGAAGCGCGTCCTAAGATCGCCTCCGGCGCGCACCGCAACCGAGTTCAGCGCTACGAACGCTTGCGGCTCGATGACGAGGGCCGGGGCACCAGCAGGCTCGACCGTGCGCGAAGGCGCTTCAAGCGCCACCCGGTAGTCCACTTCGATGCTCTCGGTTCCGGCGAGCCGCACAGTTTTCTCAATCTTTGCCCCGGCTGGTTCCACTTCCGGCGCCAGGTAAGTGAGGCGCACGGCGGGGTTGTCTTGCCCTTTGGATAGCGCGTGGTTCGAAGCGGTTTTTTGTGCGCCGCCCGAAGTGAGCACCCATTCGGCGTGGTAGGCCCGGTTGAAGGTAATGTCGCGGAGCTGTCCGGATGCGGCCTTTGTCGGGTTGTCCGGCGACGCAAACAGGTCGCGAAAAGCGCCGACCATCGTGGTCAGGTTTGTACCCGTAATTTTATCCACGATGGCGATGGCGCGCCCGCCGCCCTCTGGCGACACAATCAACCGCAAGCGCTCGTTTTCCAGTACCCATTCCCTGGCGGCGTCGCGGTCGAAATCAAACTGGTATTGGCCGGGCAGTCCTTTGCCTACGGCGACGAAGAAAACCGGCCCGCTTCGAAGAAGCTGGCCACAGCGCGCCTGGAGCTCTCCGCGCAACAGGCCATCCGCCTTGGGGCGAGTATCCTGACCGTCCGAATGGGAATCCCGCGACGGAGCCAGCTTGATCTTTTCAAGCCGCACCTCCCGGGAGTCGAGCGCAAGTCGCGCCGTCCCTTGAATCGGGCCTTCGATCCGCACGTTGAGCTCCCGGCCCGGCTCATCTTCAGTTGTGGCCCCCAGAAGCAACTGGCCGTTGCGCTCCTGATCCAGGACCACGAGCGGCGGATACGCTGGCAAAGAAGTGTCGACGCCCAGCGGCAAGCGAACTGTGTCCATTACTGCGGCGTCAAAGTCTGGGCGGCCGCGCTTTGGCGGGCGGGGCTTAGCCGGCACGCGCGGCGTGTCGTGCAGGTGGATTTTCAGCACGCGCAGGAATTGGGGAGAGGCTCCCCGGGGCAGAGAAATCTCAAGCTGTTTTTTCTCCGGCGTCCACTTCGTTTCGAGGTTGCCCTCTTCGAACGAGATTTTTCCAGGCGCACGCTCCAGTTGCAGCAAGACGGTGGCGCGCGCCGGGGTGTAAAAAGTGAGCTCGAGCGTCCGGCCATCGCGTTCCGCACGAAGCAGCTCCGCGCCCGCGGCGACGATTTCATCGCGGCATACCTCATCGGCTCCGGCCTGGGCGCAGAGCGGATAGTGGAGAGGAAGCAGGAGCGATTCGTGCGGCGGCAACAGAACACGCAGAGAGATATAGTCATCTGGCGCGACCTGCGAACCCGCGCCCGGCGAAAGGACCTCCAGGGCTTCCTCGACCGAATCGTCGAAGCTCAAATTGGTAACGCTCAGCAGGCCAAGTGCGCAATGTTGCGCCGGCCTGTGCCGAGCAATGCTGAGGGACGCGCATAAGGGCTGGCGCGCCCCGAGTTCTCCAGTGCCGTCGTTCGTGACCAGTTGCGTCACCCACAGTTCATTCCCACCGCGCTTCACGGCAGGCCGCATGCCGGCCTGCTCCAACATCTCGCGAAACGCCCGAGTGGCCCAGGCCGCTTCAAACTGGGCGCGATTCTCGTTGAGAATCTGTCCCAGCTCGAGCCAAGAGTAAAAATCCTTGCTCCAGACAATCAGCCGTCCTTTGCCCGGCCCTTGGCTCGCATCGGCGACAGCCGTCTCCCCGGGCGGCACTGCGGGCATTCCCAACTGGCGGAGGAGTGTTTCGGCCGGAGATGTCGGAAAACAGATTAGGATGCCACCGGCGCGCACGTACTCGACCAGCGCTCGCTGCGCTTTCTCAGAAAGCTGGAATTTCTGACGTTCCGGCTCGAACACCGGCAGCAACAACACCCCATGCCGCAACAATTGCTCGACGGGCTGGAATTGCGGGTCGAGGAATTCCTCCGAGAGCCCTGCGAGGCGCGCGACCCGCTGCACCTGCATCAGGGTCTGTGTGACGCGCAGGCGGTCGGCGCGGTCGAGCCTCGCTTGCCTGCCCTCCGAGCTGCCCAGGGCTCCTCGCGGGTTCACCAAGCCGAAGTCAGCGCGCTTGTGGGAAGCCGCCAAGAACTCGCCCCAGGTTTCGATCAACCGTGCGTTGCGCCTGACCGCGCGCGCCCTGGGCTGCTGGTTGCCCGCGAGATCGAGCGCGGCGTCCCAGCGAAAGTAGCGGTTCGCCTCAGGTGTCTCGTAGCCGGCGGGAGTCAGCGTGTCCTGCAAGGGGGAATACTCCAGGCCGTGCAGCCCCTGGCCGAGCAGCAGCCGCGAACTCAGCAGAGTGTTCGCAGGCGAGGACTCCGGAGGCCGAACGTCATCCTCCGGCGCGTACCAACTCGCCTGATAATCGCTGAGCATCGGCGGGAAGGCGGGCTGTGTCTTCAGGGATTCGACCAGATATTCCAAGGTCGCGGCGTCCTGATCGCTCAGCCTCTGCTCGCCCGGCGGACTGTCGGTGGTGTGCGTTGGTTGTGGCCGGAGGAACCACTGGCCAGTGATACCGATGGGCTGCTCCTTTTGTTGGTCGGGGGAATTCTCGGGCGACTCGCCCACCGGCGCGCGCGGAAGCCCATCGCCCAGCCCGACGGGATTAACTGTGTAGAATGCGTCTATGCCCCCCGCCACAAGGGCTCGCCGCAGCTCTTCCATGTAGCGCCAGAAGAATTGTTTCTCCCGGAGCTGCACGGTCTGGGTGGAGGGGTCGAACGCCGGACTGTCCTCGAGTTGCACAAGAAGCAGCGGGCCGCTGATTTCCTTCTCCTCCGGCGCACCAGCCGCGTCGAAAGGCAGCTTGATTTTCAGCTTTTGGCTCGAGCTATACGGGGCCAGTTCGCGCGCCAGCGCTTCGAACCACTTTCGCATGGCAGCCATGTGCGTGGCATTCTCCATCCAGGCCCTAGCCGCCGCCTCGGCGTCGCGGTGGTTCAGCTCAACCAACGGCGGGTAGCTTCCCGCGGCCCGCCGGGCCGCGTCCATGGAGTACTCCGGCCGAGCAAGCAACCACTCCGGATAGCCGCCATGACGCCACTGGTTGCCGATTACCGGCCCCGGCCGCACGATTAGTTTCAGATCTTTTTCGGCGATCTGCCGCAGCAGGCCGTGAAGGTCGCGGCGCGGGTGAGTGTGACCATCGAAGTCGAATTCGCCTTCGCGCGGTTCGTGCCAGTTCCAAGGGATGGGAAGATCAATGGTGTTAATGCCGAGATCGCGGTAGCGATCGAGCAAGCTTCCCCAGAGATCGAGCGGAACGCGATAGTAGAAGAATGTGGCGGCATGAACGAAGAACGGCACGCCATCCACGCGCAGCTCCGGGTAACCACCCCGCTGCAGCACCTGCACCGCGCTGGCGGGAGGCTGCAGGCTGGAGCTGAGCACAGGTTTGCGCGGCTTGTCCTGAGTTGGGAGGAAGGCGGGCTGCTTGGGCAGCAAAGGATTGGGGGAGACACGTGCGGCAACCGACCCACCGCGAGGTGAAGCAGGCACGTCTGCTGCAGCCGCTACACCGAAAATTCTTTCCAAAGGAGGAGCCGCGCACGGCCATGACGTGACTGCACGCGCAAACAATCCGGTCGTGGCTGCGGCGGTACAGAACAGGCCCAGCAACCCTAGTGCTCGTTTTCTTTGTGACCCCGTGTCCGCACGCCGCACAGCCGTGAAATCTTACACGACGGCGGCGGAGATTTCGATATGTCCGGACGGCTTCGACGGGTTGGAGAAAGAGCTGTCGTCGGATTGTTCTGCCCTTCAGGACGCCAGGGCAAGGCCGTGTCTGGTAGAATCGCGTCCCGGTTGTGCCCAAAGGGACTCAGGCAAAGCGGTTCATTGTCTCCGGAATGGTGCAGGGGGTCGGCTTTCGCTTTTTCGCCCAGCGCGTCGCGGAGCACCTGGGCATCGCGGGGTACGTGAAGAACCTGCGTGATGGCCGTGTCGAGGTCTATGCCATTGGCACCGCCAAACAGCTCGGCGCGCTGCGCGAGGCGCTCGAGCGCGGCCCAAGTGCGGCCAGTGTGTCAGCGGTCACTGAGGAGGACGCGGAAGTGCTGCCCCGCTACGCCACTCAGTTTTCCATCGAGCACGACTGGTAAATTCGAGTCCGAGGCCGAAGCGAATGAACGAACTCAAGAAGTTGATCCGGGAGATTCCCGACTACCCTAAGCCCGGCATCCTGTTCTACGACTTGACCACATTGCTGAAACACAAGACCGGCTTTCACACGCTGATCGAGCAGCTCTGCGAACACTATGCCGGCCGTTCAGTGGACGTGGTCGCGGGGATCGAAGCGCGAGGCTTCATCTTGGCCCCGGCGCTGGCCTACCGTCTAAGCGCGGGATTTGTGCCCGTGCGCAAGCCCAAAAAACTGCCCTGGAAAACCGCGCAGGTAACCTACCAGCTCGAGTACGGCACCGACTCACTCGAGATCCACCAGGACGCTATTCAACCGGGCGAACGTGTGCTGGTTTGCGACGACTTGCTGGCCACGGGCGGCACCGCCGCTGCCACGGTCAAACTGGTGCGCCAGTTAGGGGGCGAGGTGACCGGTGCCGCGTTTGCTGTCGAGCTGAGCTTTTTGAAAGGCCGCGCGAAGCTTCCGGGCCTGGACGTCTTCTCGCTGATCCAGTACGAGAAGTAGAAATCAAGAGCATCAAACAGGGCTTTGAGGTGGCCTGGTCCGCCGACATTGAAGAAGAATGATCGAGGCCAACCGATGCGGACGGTTTCTTGCACTGAATGACCTTCAGGTGTGGCACAGCTCAGGGCTGCTTCGTCCGCCGCTGCCTGACTGCCTCAAATAGCACCACGCCAGCCGCAACCGAAACATTGAGCGCCCGCACTGGGCCGGTGGTGGGGATGGACACCAGGAAGTCGCACCGCTTGCGGGTCAGTTCGTGCAGGCCCTTGCCTTCGCCGCCGAGCACGATGCCAACTGGACCAGTCAGGTCAACCTCAGTGTAAGTTCTCTCCGCGCGCTCGTCGAGGCCTACCAGCCAATAGCCCGCTTCCTTCATCTCCTCGATCGCCCGAGCGAGATTCGTCACGCGCGCTACCGGCAAGTGCGCCAAAGCCCCTGCGGAGGCGCGCGCGACGCTCTCAGTGAGCCCGGCGGCGCGGCGCTCGGGAATCAGCACACCGTCTGCGCCAGCAGCCAGCGCCGTACGCACGATAGCGCCCAGGTTCTGCGGGTCTTCGATGCCGTCGAGCAGGACCAGCAGCCCCTTCTTTGAATCGTGCTGAGCACGCCCAGTCCTGGCTTTTGTCAGCAGTTCCTCCAGGCCCAGCGCCTCCTTGGTCGCCGCCAGCGCGACGACTCCCTGGTGGTCGCGCGTGCCCGCTAGGCGGTCAACCTCGCCGCGATCTTCAAATCGCACCGGCACGCCGCGGCTGCGCGCGAGTTGCACCAGCTCTTCGACACGCTCACCGTGGCGGCCGCTCGCGACGACGATGCGTTCAAGCGGCCGGCCCGCCTCGAGCGCTTCGCGCACCACATGGATCCCGGTTAGCCGACTCACTGTTTGAAGGTCAGGGTTTCCGCCCTGACACCACCACTTTTCATAAAATTGGCGTGGAGCACAGAAGCAGCTATTCCACCGCCGCGCAGAACTCAAGCATCCGCTGCCGCACGCCCTTCACCGGCGTGCAAAACGGCAGCCGGGCCGCACGGTCCAGCAGCAGGATCACCCGGTCGAGTTCGCCTTCCCCGGCACGGCCGGCCAGCGCTAATCGAATGGGTTGAAACAGCTCCCGGCCGCGATACCGGAGCTTCTCCTTGAGTGTGGTCACGATTTCCTTGAACCGCTCGGAATTCACTTCCGGGCCGTCGAGCACGCAATGCGCTAACTCGCGGAGGACCTCTCGCGCTCCTTCGCGCGCCAGGAGCACGTGACTTTCAGGCCGCTGCAAAATGGTCTCTGCATCGTAGAGGAAGATCAGGCTGAGGAGCTCTGCCAGGGCGTCGCGGCTTGCGGTGAGCGAAGTCGAACCGTCTGCGGCGTGCGAACCTAGCCAAGCCGCGGCATCCTCGAGCCACACCTCCAAGTCCTGTTTGTTGCCGCCCGCATCTTCGGAGGCGGGGATTTGCAGGGCTAATTCCTCGCGTCTGAATACGCGGGCTACAGTTACATCAGCGCCGTTCAACCAACCCCGCTCGCGCAGGATGGCCGCCACATCCGCAGCGGTGAATGGATTTACGGATGCCCCGCCCCCGCGCAACGGTGAAGATTCCCCGCGGGCTGCTTCGCTTGAACCATCGGAGATCATCTCGGCAGGATTCTACCCCAGCGCAGCCCGAAATCCGGAGGTCGTCCGCCACGAATCGTGCCGCGGCGAGCGCCGGCACTCGGCACTCAAGGTTCGAGGGTAGCAATGGCGTGCGCGGCGATGGCCTCGCCGCGGCCGATGGCGTCCACACCCTCGTTGGTCTTGGCCTTCAAGTTGATCTGCTGGGGCTTGATGTCCAACGCTTTGGCCAACACCTCGCGCATTGCGGGGAAATGCGGGGCAAGCTTCGGCTTTTCGGTGACGATGACCGCATCAATATGGCCAATATGCAATTCGCGTTGGGTCAGCACCTTGCCAATCCGCTCAAGAAAGATAAGGCTAGATACCCCTTTCCACTGCGGGTCTGTATCCGGAAAGAGGGTCCCAATATCGCCCGCGCCCGCGGCGCCAAGCAACGCGTCGCAGATGGCGTGGGTGAGCACGTCACCATCCGAATGGCCGACGGGCCCTTTATCGAACGGCACTTCGATGCCACCGAGGACGAGCTTTCGCCCCCCAGCCAAGCGGTGCAGGTCGTAGCCAATGCCAGACGTCATCACTGCCTCCGCCTTTTCATGGTTCTCTGAGTTGACGGCGCTCCTGTTCGAGGTAGAAGCGGGCGAGGTCCATGTCCGCAGGGCGGGTGATTTTCAAGTTGCGCTCGGAGCCGAGCACCACGTGAACATCGTACCCGAGCCGCTCGACCAGGCCCGCTTCATCCGAGGCGGTCACACCGTCCTGCTCTGCCCGCGCGAAGGCTTCCTTCAGCAGCGCGCAGGAGAAGGCCTGCGGAGTTTGCGCCAGCACAATGCGTTCGCGAGGGATGGTGGAGGTGATGAGTGCGACGTCTTCGGGGAGGCACGCGCGCTTCACTTCCTTGACCGTGTCGATCGCCGGAATGCCCAGGATGGAGGCACGCCGCGACCGTGCCTCAGCGATCACGCGCTCCACCTGCTCCCGCGTGACGAACGGGCGCGCCGCGTCGTGCACCAGCACGATTTCCGTGTCTGCAGGGACTTCAGCCAGCGCGCGGGCCACTGATTCCTGGCGGGTGCCGCCCCCGCGCACGACCCGTACCGGCCGGCCCAATCGCTCCTCTGCGATCCGTTTTTCAAGCACGGCTATGTCCTCAGCCCGGGTGGCGATGATGAAGTCGGTGATGGCTGCGCAGGCGGCCAAACGACGGAGCGTAAAGATCACCAGCGGCACACCATCCAGCTCGAGAAATTGTTTAGGCGTCTCGGCGCCCATGCGGGTACCTAGTCCGGCGGCGGGAACAATAGCAGCGATGCGGCTCATGGCTGTCTCTACAGGGCCTGCTCAAAGGGGCGAAGAGTCTACACCAAGCGGAACCCCAGATAAACACTGATAATCGCCAGATGTGAACTCTCTTGGGGCCAGACCCGAAATGCCCGGTCATCCGGAGCGCGGGTGGTAGGCGGAACAACTGGAAATGCTGAATTGCACGGCGGCTACTCGCGCCCGGGGAAGATTGGTCGCGGCGGGCGTTCGCCGCCCTGCTGCGGTTCGCTGCCGCGTCCGGCCGGCTCGCTCCGCGGCACCTCCGCGGAGACGCCTGGGCGCGGGCCGTTGACGTCGGCGGTGCTCGCGGCGGGTTGGCGGACCTGCTGCTCGCTGCGCTCGTCGTACCGGCCGAAGATCATCTTCCCCGCGGTGGTCTGGTGCACCGAGGTCACTCCGATGTCGATGGTCTTGTTGATCATGCGGCGCGCGCCATCGACTACCACCATGGTGCCGTCATCCAGATAGGCAACGCCCTGGTTGTATTCCTTGCCTTCGCGGAGGATGAAGACGCGCATGGACTCGCCGGGCAGCACGACCGGTTTCAGGGCGTTGGCCAGTTGATTCACGTTCAACACTTCAATGCCTTGCAGGGTCGCTACCTTGTTCAGGTTGTAGTCATTGGTGACGACCTTCGCGTCGTAGCGCTTGGCCAGTTCGATCAGCTTCATATCCACATCGGGAATGTGCGGGAAATCGTCCTCGGCAATCTCCACCTCGAGGTGGCCCATCTTCTGGATGCGTTGCAGCACTTCGAGACCCCGGCGGCCGCGCTGCCGCTTGAGCGGGTCGGCTGAATCAGCCACCAGTTGCAGCTCGCGCAGGACGAACTGGGGGATCAGCAGAACGCCGTCGAGGAAGTAGGCCTCGCAGATGTCAGCCACGCGGCCGTCGATAATGACGCTGGTGTCGAGCACCTTGTACGTCCGCCGCGTGTTTCGCTCGCTGCCAAACAGCCCCCCGAGGGCTTGGAGGTTCAACATGTCCCCTTTGATCGCTCCCACGATCAGGCCGATGTAGGTCATCACCAGCAGCACCGCTACGCCCAGGAACGACCTTGAGCCCTCTGGGATCGAGGTATGCTCCAGCACCAGATTCATCAGATATGCGCCCATGATTCCCAGGATCGACCCGATCGCAGCTCCGATCAGGCGCCGCAGGCTGGCGCGCCTCAGCCGGATTTCAAACAGGATGACAGCGACAGAGAAAGTCAGGCCGACAATAGCGGCGGTTCTAGAGCTTAACCCAAAGGGGCGGAAGTGGTAGCAGGCGGCTACGGAGACAGCAGCGAAGATTCCGCGCACCAGCGCAATGTCCCACCAACTGCCTACCCCAGTGTCGGTTAGCGAGTTTAGGTCGGCTGACTTCGGCGGAGTCAATTCGCCCCGCCCGGGCCCGCCGGCGCGGCCGGGAGGAGTAATAGTGCGTGCCATAGGGGCCTCATATGAAAGATTCGGATATATGAGACGCCGAGTCCTGAATGAGCTATGAAATTGATGAATATATCCCGGGCGAAAGAATCCAATTACGTATAACTCCGGGATGAAAAAACAGAAACCCGGTTACAAAATCCTGTACCCGCTAAGTATAGCACTTAGGTCAAGCTGCAGGGATTAAATCAGCGCAGGTAGAACCGGGGGACGCGCTTGCCCAGGGCGCAGAGCACATCTGAGGTAACGGTGCCCAGACACTTTGCGATGTCAGACGGATATTGCGCCGCCGGGCCGTCAGCGCCGTAAATGGTGGCCACGTCGCCGACGCGGACGTCATCGATGCCGGTGACGTCTACCATAGCCAAGTCCATCGAGATGATTCCCACTAGGGGCGCAAACTGCCCGCGGACGATGACGCGGCCGCGATTGCCGAGCCCCCGCAGCAGCCCATCGGCGTAGCCAGCGGGAATCACGGCGATGCGCGAGGGGCGCGTGGCCACGAACCGCGCGTTATAGCCAACGGCCTGCCCGGCGGGGATGTCGCGCAGGGAAATCAGCCGCGCGCGGAAGGCAAGCGCGGGTTGCAGCGGCAGTCTTGCTTCGATTTCTGCCCTGCGTTCGGGCGGGTCGTAAAACTGGTGATAGCCGTAGAGCATCGCTCCCGGGCGCGCCATGTCGGCCCAGGTGCTGGGCCGCGCCGCTACCGCAGCACTGTTGGCCATATGCACGATTCCAGGCGAGGCGCCCAGCGCAGATAGCCGTTCGAGCGCGGCGCAGAAAAGCTTTTCTTGATGCTGGCACTGCTCGGCTGTGAAGACGTCGGAAGAAGCAAAATGCGTAAACGTGCCCTCCAACCGAAGGTGCCGGCAACTGGCCAGCTCCCGCGCGAAGCAGTCCACGTCGCCGGGTGAAATGCCAAGCCGGCTCATCCCCGTGTCGATTTTCAGATGGAAGCTGACCGGGCCGCGCCGACCGCGTTTCAGTCGCACCGCGGCGCGGTCCAGGTGACGCAGTTGGTCGCACCGGGTGATCACCGGCGTCAGGCCGTACTCGAGAAGGCGGCGTTCCTCCCCCGGCCAGAATCCGGTCAACACCAGAATAGGCTGGCGGATGCCTGCCTCCCGCAACTCCGCGCCTTCGGCCGCGCAGGTTACGCCGAACCAGTCGGCTCCGGCTCTTGCCAGTGCCTTGGCCACCGGCACGGCGCCATGCCCGTAGGCGTTGGCCTTAACCACGGCAAGGACTCTCCGCCAACGACCCCGCTGCGCAGGCGGGTTGACGTGGCGCTGGATGGCGCGGAAGTTGTGCTCGAGTGCGCTCAACCGCACCTCAGCCCACACGGGGCGACCGTTAAGCCTGACCTCCACTTTTTGCGTTCGCGTCATGAGCGGTTCCCTATGAGGGTAGTCCAAAACGCCACTGGGCGACACGACGACGCCAAGCGGGCGCTCGGTTTAGTAAATACCACGGTGCGAAAGTTGCAGTCAGGTAGCCAAACTGGGGGTCGAAGGCTGGAATGATTCCCCCAGGGCGCAACTGCCTACAGACTCCTGCAAATGTCCATAGGAGAGTGAATTACGGCACTGGGTATACGCGAACCGAGCCGGGTCACTCCTTGACCAAACTATCGCATTCCCCCTGCTGCGGCAACTCCTACACACCTGTTGTCCTGGGTAGACAATACCCCAGCGGTGGGTGGTGGGTCAGTTTGAATTTCCACTTCAGGTGGAAAGCTGATCGATACGCCCGTATGATGCTTGACGACCGTTCCCGGCCGGATAGCGGAAGGATACACCCATGACAGATGCGAACTCAGCTGCCAGTACGCGAACCTCAAGAGTCATCAAGGCTCCGCGCGAAGCTCTCTATCGAGCGTTTACCGACCCTGCAGCCTTGGCTGTCTGGCTTTCGCCGGGAGAGATGACCGGAAAGGTCCATGAGTTCGACGCCCGAGTTGGCGGAGGATATCGGATGTCGCTGTTCTATCCCTCATCCGAGCAGGTGTACCGCGGCAAGACCTCGGAGCGGGAAGACCGTTTCACGGCACGGTTCGCGGAGCTCACGCCCCCAACAAGAATCGTCCAAGCGATATCCTTTGACTCGGTGGATCCCGCCTTCTCAGGAGAGATGACCATGGTGGTCACATTTGAGGATAGAGACGGCGGGACAGAAGTGACCATCTTGTTTGAGCACATACCGTCGGGCATACGACCCGAGGATAATGAGGCTGGCTGTCGGTCGTCACTTGAGAAGCTGGCTCGCTACATCGAGTAGGAAAGCGGTTGATCCGGTTTGGGACCGAAAGCCGAAATTGAAAGTGACCCACTACCCAGCGGTGACGCCAATCGCCACAAGGTAGAGTATGCTGCGGGTCCTGGTTCGCTGGAGCAACGCCCATGGGCCGAGAGGGAGAAGGTTATGAGCATCTGCTCGTCATCGGGAGCCTCCTCGCCTTGGTGTGGCTCGCAGGACACTTTGGATGGCTTCTCGAAGGCCTTCCACCAGCGTCAACGGACCTGCGCGCAGCCTGCCCTCCTAAGCCGAGCCCCAGGGTTTCCTTGCTCGCAACTTCATCTCCGCAACAGGCCCCGGCTCCGGCTTCAATGCCGGTCTCCACTTCTGGTCCGGGGGGAGCCAGCCGCTCGAAAGCGAAAACCGCGGGGCGGCGGACTATCTCCGGCAAAGTGGTCCAGACCAGCGACTACTGCGGCGGGGCGAATCCTTCCGAGGAAATCCTCGAATTCCTCCGAAAAGAGAAGCCTTTCCCCAACAAAGAGGTGTTCGTACGCGCCGGAAACGTAAACGCTATCAAGCAAACCATCCTGAAATTCACTACCGATGCAGAGGGAAATTTCAAAATCTCATTGCCGCCGGGCGATTATTGCTTCATCGACGACAGCAAGAAGGATGCATTGAGGGTTCCAGACTTCACAAAAGAAAACCAAAACCTCGCCCCGTCTCAGCAGTATCACCTGACCAGCGAAGAGTGCCTGAAGCAGTGGTGGGAGACTTGCGACAAAACCCTAAAGGTCGAGAAGAAAGACCTGAAAGGCGTTGTCATCAAGTATCATCGCGCGTGCAATCCACCCTGCGTCGTTGGCGGCCCCAAACCGATGTAAGCTGAATGGTAATACCAGTAACACACAGTGGAAGAAACACCGGGGCTGCGCCCGACGCCTGGACGGAAGGTCTTATTCCGTAGGTCCCCACGCCTCCGGGGCGGCTTCTTCAAACCGCGTGAAGGCGTTCAGGAAAACGAACTGGATGCGCTCGGTGGGGCCATTGCGCTGTTTGGCGATGATGATCTCAGCCTTGGCGCGCTCCTCCGCGGTCTCCTCGGGCTTGTAGAGGTTTGGCCGGTGGATGAAGATGACCACGTCAGCGTCCTGCTCGATGGCGCCCGATTCGCGCAGGTCGGCGAGCTGCGGCCGGCGGTCTTCGCGTTCCGGGGCGCGAGTCAGCTGGCTCAGCACCAGTACAGGCGCTTTGAGCTCCTTAGCCAAGCCCTTCAGGCCCCGGGTGATGCTCCCAACCTCTTCGTTGCGGTTGCCGAAGCGCCCGCGCGCCGCCACCAGTTGCAGATAGTCCACAATCACCAGCGACAATCCTTTGTCGCGTTTCAGCCGGCGGGCCTTGGCTCCCATCTCGACTACGGTGGAGGAGCCCGAGTCGTCGATCCACAGCGGCGCCTCAGCCAAGCGCGCAAGTGATTCAGTCATCCGCCGCCCATCGTCGCGAGAGAGGCGCCCGGTGCGGAACTTGTGCGCGTCGATGCGCGCGTGCGAAGCCAGCAGGCGCATCAGGAGCGACTCCTTCGACATCTCCAGGCTGAAAATCGCCACCAGCTCGTTATCGCGCACGGCCACGTTTTCGGCGATGTTGAGCGCCAGAGCGGTCTTGCCCACGGCCGGCCGCGCCGCCAGGATGATCAGCTCGGATCCCTGGAGGCCCGAGGTGATGTTGTTGAGCTGGTTGTAGCCGGTGGAAAGCCCCGTGACCTGCCTGCCTTCGGTGAGGATGCGCGCGAGCCGGTCGAAGTTCTCGCGCACTAGATCTTTCACGCCCACGAACCCCGCGCGCGCGCGGTCTTCAGCCAATTGGAAGATGGTGGACTCGGCGCGATCCAGAATGGCATCCGCGTCCTCTTCCGCTTCCAAAGCCTGCTGCTGAATGGCATAAGTCGCATGGATGACGTTGCGCAGGATGGCCTTTTCTTTGACGATGCGTGCGTAATGCTCGACGTTGGTGATGCGTGGCACCCCATCCACCAGTTGCGCCAAGTAGGCGGCGCCGCCGGAAGCCTCGAGCTCCCCGCGACGCTGGAGTTCCTCGGTCAGCGTTACCAGGTCGATAGCCTGCTGCGACTCGCCCAGCGCGATCATCTGCTGGAAGACGCGCCGGTGCTGATCGAGAAAGAAGTCTTCGGATTGGAGCTTTTCCACCGCCGCGTTCAAGACGTGGTTATCGAGCAGAATGGCGCCCAGAATACTCCGTTCGGCGTCCAGATTGTGCGGAAGCGGGCGTTCGAGGGCGACCTCGGGGGTCATAGGATCGTTGTGCGTTCGCCTTATTTTCGCCTGAGGCGGCAGCGAGTTCAACAGCTTTCTGCGGGGGACAGGCAGTGCTGCCTGTCCCCGCCTGCTGCGCGCCCGCCCTTAGGAAGTTCACTCCTCCCATGCGTGGGGTGGCGAGCGAGAGCCCGAATTGTGGGCGCGCCAGGTGGCGGCGTCAACCGGAGAACTTGTGCATATTGAGGAGAGCTGTGGGAAGTGAGGAAATCTCTCGGATGTGGAAATCTTGAGGAGAACCGCCGCAAATTCGGAGACAAAAAATTGCTCCGAGACGATCGGGCTTGCCGGAGTGTCCCCTGAGAGTCCTCGGGTGCTAGGCCTGCGGGCTAGGTCTCGCGCTCGACAACGACCTTAATCGCGGCGGCGACATCCTGGTACAGCTTCGCAGTCACCTGGTATTCGCCGATCAGCTTAATCGGATCGGCGAGCTCGATCTTGCGCTTATCAATATTGAAGCCCTGCGCGGCGAGCGCCTCGGAGATGTCCGCGGCAGTGACCGAGCCAAAGAGTTGATCGTTTTCGCCCGACTTGCGCTTCAGCTTGACGCTGACCGCGGCCAGCAGCTCGGCGAGTTTCTCCGCGCCTCCTTTTTCGTTCGCGGTGCGCTTGGCGAGCACGGTGCGGATTTTCTCCAGGCGCTTCACGTTGCCCGCGCTGGCCTCAATGGCCAGCTTGCGCGGCAGCAAATAGTTGCGCGCGTAGCCATCGGCCACTTCGACCACCTGGCCTCGCGTTCCCAGCTTTTCGATGTCTTCCTGCAAAATGATTTGCATCGGCCTTTCCTTTGTAGCGCTCCATTGGCGGTTGATGGCCTAGAATACGCCTCGGACCTGCTCCGGAAGCTCCCAGAATTCGATGCTCGCGCCGGACCAAGTACCTAGAGTGCAGTGGCAAACGGCAGCAGCGCAATGTTGCGCGCGCGCTTGATGGCCTCGCCCAGCCAGCGCTGATGCCTCGAGCAGGTACCGGTCATGCGCCGCGGCAGGATCTTGCCGCGCTCCTGCACGAATGGCTGAAGCATCTCTACCTTCTTGTAGTCGATAAAATCCACCCGATCGACGCAGAAGCGGCAAACCTTCTTCTTGCGGAAGTATTGCCGCTTGCCTTTGCGTGGGCCGCCCGGAGGCGCCTCGCGGCGCTCGCGCTGGCCCGACGGCCCGGCCTGATGTTGCCTCGGTTCTTCTGGCATAGTTCCCCTTTCGCTCGATCTGGACTAGCCCGCGGCGGCGACCTGCTCGCCAGCGCTCGCTGGCTTTCGCGGGCGCCGCGCCATCTTTCGCTCACGCCGCCGGATGAACTTCTGCTGGCGCTTCAACTCCTCATCCAGACGCACGGTTTGATACTTGAGCACCGGATCGGATACCTTCAGGCGCCGCTCGAGCTCCTTGATCATTTCGCCCTGCGTGCTGCGCAGCAGCAGATAGACGTAGATACCTTCGCGGTGCTTGGAGACACGATAGGCCAGCTTGCGCGTGCCCCACTTCTCGACTTTTTCCACTTTACCGCCGCGTTCGTTGGCCGCCTGCTCCAGTGTGGCCACCACCTTGGTGATTTCTTCCTCCGGAGTGGCAGGTCGGCAGATGAAGATCAGGTCATATATGCGTTCTTCCATGCTCCCTCGATTCCGTATCTGGAACGGGTTGAGTCTGCGAAGCGTATTTCAGTGGAGATGCTTCGCTGAGTTTTGTGGCTCTTGCGTCCCGACAGTTTTGGTCGGTAACCCCAGCCCCGTCGGACTCGGCACGACAGCAACCTTCAAGGGCGCTCCGGGCCGGGAGAGACCCTCGAAATCGAACCCCCTCAAATCGAAATCTCGCCAGGCGGCGGCACGCGCCGGTTAAACCGGTTCATCGCCCGGGTCACGCCTTCGGTCAGGATCACCGCGACCGCTCCAGCGGCTTGCTCAATCATCTCCGCTGCGATTTCCAGTTCGGCCTTGCGCATCGGGCGCAGCACGTAGGCCGCAAGATCACCCACGGGATGCTCCGGCTGCACCCCCAGCCGCACGCGGGTAAATTGGTCGGTTCCAATGGCGCCGATCAGCGACTTCAACCCATTGTGCCCGCCGGCACTGCCGCGCTCCCGGATGCGGATCATGCCCCAGGGCAGCGCAACCTCGTCGTAAATGACGATCATTTCCGCCGGGTCGCACTCAAACCGGCTGAGCAGTTCGCGCACCGCCAGACCACTCAGGTTCACGTACGTTTGTGGCTTGGCCAGCAAGACTTCTTGCCCCGCCAGATGGCCTCGGCCAATGCAAGCCTTCCCCTCGGGCCGCTCGACCCGCATGCCGCCGAGTTCCGCCAACCGGTCCACGACCAGGAAACCCAGGTTGTGCGGCGTCCAAGCGTATTCCGGACCAGGATTGCCGAGGCCGACGATCAGCCGCATCCGCTTGGCCACCCGCTCGCGCACATCCATTGGACGGCTTCAGTCCTGCCGCCCGAACACGCGTTGGTCCGGTGAAACACCGCACGCACGGAACACAAAAACGCCGGCGACAAACGCCCCACCCCAACAAACGCCTATTTTTCTTTTTCCTTTTCCTTGCCCTTGCCTTTTGCCTCGGCCTCGGCTGCGACTTCCTCGCCTTCTTCGGCTTCCTTCTTCCCCTTCTTGATGACCTCGGGTTCAGCGGGCGCCGCCTCAGTGGGGGCGGCCGCTTCGACCGGCTTCTCTTCCTCCGCGCGCAGCGCCACCACGTGCGCGATGACCCGCTGCGGGTCAGTCAGCAGCTTGATTTTCTGGGGGTCGAGCGGCAGATCGGCCGCGCGAAGTTGCTTGCCGATCATCAATCCGCTCACATCCACCTTGAACTCGTCCGGAATCTCGCTGGGCAGGCATTCAATTTCGACTTCGCGGGTCACCATTTCGAAGATGCCACCCTGCATCTTGACGCCTTGCGGCTCGCCGAAAGTGTGGACCGGCACCTTGACGCGCATGCGCACGTCCATAGCGATTCTCAGCATATCCACGTGCAGCAGCGAGCCTTTCGCCGGGTCCACCTGCCAGTCTTTCAGGATGGCCTTGTGTTCGCTGCCGTTCAGCTTGACGGTGAAGATGGTGTTGTGGCCGGATTCGGAGCGCAGAATGCCGGCCACCTGCTTGGTGTTAACCGCCACGGCCTGCGGTTCGCCTGAGCCGCCGTAGAGGACGGCGGGGATCTGCCCGGCGCAGCGCATGCGCCGCGCGGCGTTCTTTCCCCGCGTGTCGCGGGGCGTAGCCTCCACAATGATCTGTTCCATGGGTCCTTCCTTTACCCCCTAGATGAATAGCTCGCTGATCGACGTTTCTTCGTGGATCGAGCGGATGCCGCGGGCGAGCAATTCGGCGACGCTGAGCACCTTGATCTTTTGGACTTTCTTCGCTTCCGGGGTAAGCGGCACCGAGTTGGTGACCACAACCTCTTGGATCGCCGAGCGGCACAGGCGCTCGACCGCCGGCCCGGAAAGCACGGCGTGGGTACAGGCGGCATAGACTTTCGTCGCCCCCTCCTTGAGCAGTGCCTCCGCGGTCTTCACCAGCGTGCCGGCGGTATCGATGATGTCGTCAATCACCAGCGCGACGCGGCCGCGCACGTCGCCGATCAAGTTCATCACTTCGCTGACATCCACGTCCACGCGCCGCTTATCCACGATGGCCAGCGGCGCATCCATTTTCTTAGCGAAGAAGCGCGCGCGCTCCACGCCGCCCGCATCCGGCGAAACTACGGTGAGATTCTTCAGCCGCAGGTTATGGAAATACTCGACCAGAACTGGCGAGGCATACAAGTGGTCCACCGGCACGTTGAAGTAGCCCTGAATCTGCGGCGCGTGCAGGTCCAGCGTCAGCGCGCGGCTGGCCCCGGCGGTTTCCAGCAGGTCGGCCACCAATTTGGCGGAGATCGGCACGCGCGGCTTGTCTTTGCGGTCCTGCCGCGCGTAACAGTAGTACGGTATCACCGCGGTGATGCGCCAGGCCGACGCGCGCTTGAACGCGTCAATCATCATCAGTAACTCCATCAGGTGAAAGTCCACCGGCTGGCTGCACGCCTGCACCACAAAGACGTCGGCGCCGCGCACGTTTTCCAGCACCTGGAAGTAGATCTCGCCGTCGCTGAACTTGCCAAGCGCCGCGCGTCCCGGGCTGACGTCCAGATAACGGCAGATTTCTTCCGCCAACGGGGGATTGGCGCTTCCGCTAAAGATCTTGAACTTATCGAACTTATCGTCGGCCAAAGATTTCCCTTCACATGCCGCCTCGCCCGAATTGGGCGCGGCGGTATTCTCCCCGCGAAAGGGTCTTGCAGACGAAAGCCTGGTCTCTCAGGAACCCCTGGGCGGCCCGGCGCGCCTGCGCTGGGCTTCGGAATATGCCGAACACCGCCGAACCGCTACCCGCCAGCGCGGCTTCCGCCGCTCCTCGCTTGAGCAGCTCCCGCTTGAGTTTTGCCAAACGGGGGTGTCGCCGGAAGACCGCCGCCTCAAAATCGTTCGCGGGCAAATCTCCCTGCGGGCTCCAGCACAGAGCGCAGAAACGCCATAGTTTAGAAGCTGGGTCGCGGTTTGTCAATTGCCGGCTCTGCCTGCCTCTGTCGTACCAAGCATAGGCATCGCGCGTGCTCACGACAATGTCAAGCGGCGACACCACCAGCACCGCGCGGGCAGGCAGGTCGGGCAACGGATAGATCTCATCGCCGCGGCTGACACCCAGCGCCCGTCCTCCGTAAAGGAAGAACGGCACGTCGGCGCCCAGACTGGCCGCGATTTCAGCGAGTCGCGCCGCCGGAAGTGTCCGCCCGGTCAGGCGCAGCATCCCCACCAGGGCCGCGGCGGCATCGCTTGATCCTCCCCCCAGTCCACGACCGATGGGGATGCGTTTCCCCAGCTCGATGCGCACTCCGGAGCGAATCCGAAATTCGTTCCGCAGTGCATCCACCGCGCGGTACGCAAGATTCTCCGCGTCGGACGCCGCTGCCAGCGCAGGATCGCCGGAAACAATCAACTCAACGCCGGGCCTGCGCTGCAGCAAGAGGATAATCTTGTCGTGTAGTGAAATAGTTTGGAAAACAGTGCGCAGCTCGTGGTAGCCGTCCGGCCGTTTTCCCAGGATGTGGAGGCCCAGATTGACCTTGGCAAACGCCGGCAGCCGCACTGAGCGCATCGGTGGCAGAGCTATTCTGGTTTGGCCTCGCCCGCAGCTTTCTGCTGGGCCAGGCGATGCTTCAAGTCGGAGAGCTTCTGCTCGAGTGCCGCCACCTTATCGGTTTCATTCTCGGTGGGCAGGGCGTGCCTCCATTCGGCTAGCGCCTTTTCCCACTCGGCGGCGGCGAGGTCGGGACGCCCGAGCTTGGAATAAACGTCGCCCAGGTGGTCGCGAATGGTGGGGTCGTGACCATTGCGCTCGACGGCCTTGCGCAGCGAGCCTTCGGCTTCCGCCAGCCGGTTCTGCTTGAAGTAAGCCCAGCCCAAGCTGTCGAGGTAGGCGCCGTTGTGGGGATCCTCGGCCAACGCGCGCTTGACCAGATTGGTGGCTTCGTCCAGGCGCAAGCCTAGGTCAGCCAGCATATAGCCATAGTAATTCAGCGTCGGAGCATTGCGTGGATTGATTTCCAGGACGCGCTTGAACTGGCCTTCCGCCAAGTCGTACTTCTTCTGCCGCTCAAAAATCGCGCCGAGCATGAACCACACCATCTCATTTTCCGCCGGGCGGCCGGCCATTTTTTCGGCCATGCGCGCAGCCGCTTCGGCATCGGCATAACGCCGGCCGCGCTCATAGATCTGCGCTAGATCGAGGTAGATCTCGCGCTCGTCGGACCCTCCCGTCAGCATCCCCCGCAGAAACTTGGCGGCTTCGTCGGTGTCGCCCTTCTCGCCGAGCAGCAACGCGTGGGTCACCCGGATGCTGCGGTCCTTCGGATAGGCCTCCAGCGCCTTGCGCGATTCCTGGAGTGCCTTGGCGAGGTCACGGCCTGCGCGATAGGTGTCCACCACCAGCACGCGCGCCCGCCGGTCTTCCTCTTCGCCGAGCTTCAACATCTCCTGGAAGGTATTAATCGCAGCAGAGTAATTCTCGACGTCGCGATAGAGCCGGCCCAACTGCTCGTAGAGAATGGCGAGGGTGCGGCGGGTGGCCGGCGTCAGACCTGCCTGAGACTTTACCCCCGCGACGGCGTCGGAGAGCACACGGATGGCGTCGTCAAACCGACCCTGCGCCTCGTAGATCATCGCCTCGTAGTAGATCACTTCCAGGCTGCCTGGGGAGCGCTGCTTGGCGTGCAGGACGTTCTCCTCGGCCTTGTCGAGATGGTGCAGTTGCCGATAGATTTGCGCCAGTCGGAGGTAGTTGTCCGCGTCGTCCGGTTCGATTTCGACGAGTTTCTTGAACTGCTCGAGTGCCGGGGCGTATTTCTCCTGAGCAAGCAGCGCCTGCGCCAGCCCGCGCCTATGACCGACATCGGCGGGGTCGAGCTCAACCGCTTTGCGGTACGCCTGTTCAGCCTGCGCCGGGTCGTGGGTTTGCGTGTAGGCGTCGCCCAACAGGTCGAGCAGCCCCGCGGTGGGCGAGCGTTTCACGATCCGCTCGAGCAGAGCGATGGCCTCCGACGATTTGCCGCTGTCCAGGAGGAGTTGCGTGAGCTGTTCGACCGCGGCCTCATTTTCCGGCTCCCGCTCAAGCAGACCGCGCAGCACCTCGCCGGCTTTTTCGTGTTCGTTCTCCAGGCGGTAGAGCCGCGCCAGCCAGAGCGCCGCCTCGGTGTCGCCGGGGTCAATCCGCAGGATTTCGCGGTACTGCTCGATCGCTCGTCCCACGGTCTCTCGCTGGCCCGCCGCCCCGCTCAGGTCGCCAAGCGTGCGGACGTAGATGTGCGCCAGCAAGCGCCGCGCCGGCAGATTGTCGGGATCGCGCTTGAGAATTTCTTGCGCCTCGAGCACGGCATCACGGATGCGTTGGGACTTGAAGTAGATCTCCGCCAGCCGCTCGCCGATCACCGGGGCCCTGGGGTCGAGTTCGTAGGCTTTCTTATAAAATTCGATCGCCTGGTTCGCGTACTCGCCCCGGCTGCTGGCCTCATAGAGCTCCTCGTAGAGGCGACCCATGGCAAAGTTGTAATAGGACTGTGCGCGCTTCCCCGCGTCCGGCTGGGAGTAATCGCCTGGGGAATCTTTGCCGCGAGCGACGTCCGCGCGCTTGTCGTGACTCCCCTGGGGCGTTGCCTGCGGAGCGGCCTGGGGTGCAGCTGGGGTCGCCGCGGCGGGCGCCGCGACCAGTAAAGAAAGAGCAATCAGACTAAGTTGGGTTTTCATTCGGCCACCAAAAAAAGCATTATCCTATACGCCCCGCGCACTGGTCAAAGCCGTTGCGCGCCAGCGTTTCCAGCCCCGAAAGTACCAACCAACTTGGATGCGCAAACCCTTGACTGGGACAAAGATTCCTTGCGGGGCCTCGGAAAAAAGTCAGTCTAGCCGCTTCATCGCGGGCCCTAGAAACAGAGACGAGCATATCTGTCCTGCCAGGTGGCAGTTTCCGGGTGGCAGCGGGGCCGCGGGGCAGGAGAAAGTGGTTGACAGTTTCCATATTTCTGCTATTGTAGAATTGTGGAAGCCAAGCCCTCTCCCCGCCAAGTCGCCCGCTATGCCAACATGCTGTCGGCCATGGGCACCGTTCCCCGACTTCGCATCATGCGACAGCTGCTCTCCGCCCATCCGCAGGGCATGGTCGTGGGCGACATCCAGTCGGAACTCGGTATTCCCGGTTCCACGCTCTCCCATCACCTGGAAAAACTCAAAAACGTGGATTTGGTCACCGTTCGCCGGGAACGGCAGTTTCTCTGGTATGCGGCCAACGCCGAGGCCTTACGTGAGCTTCTGGCCTTTCTTTACGAAGAGTGTTGCACCCGGAGCAAGGCCATTCGAGCGGACTCAGTTGTTCAGCTTCGCCCCTAAATACACCTTCAGACATTCAGGATCGGTGAGGATTACAAAGGAGGCGCGATGGGCCAGCAAGAAATCAAAGAGATCGTAAAAGAAAAATATGCAGAGGCGGCGCGTCGCGTCGCGGGCGGCGGCAAGGCCTGCTGCGGCGGCGCGGCGGAGACGGGCCACGATGACCCCATTACCTCCAACCTCTACAGTGAGAATGAAACCGCGGGCCTTCCTGAAGAAGCAGTGACTGCGTCGCTGGGCTGCGGGAATCCCAGCGCCTTGGCGCAGTTGCGTCCCGGCGAAACGGTCCTCGATCTGGGCTCCGGCGGCGGGATTGACGTTTTGCTTTCCGCCCGCAAAGTGGGACCTGCTGGAAAGGCCTACGGGCTGGACATGACCGACGAGATGCTGGCTCTCGCCCGCGCAAATCAGCGCAGGAGCAGCATCGAGAACGTGGAGTTCCTGAAAGGCGCGATTGAGAATATCCCGCTGCCGGACAATTCCGTCGACGTGATCATTTCCAACTGTGTGATCAACCTTTCGGCAGACAAGGATCGCGTTCTGGCGGAGGCTTTCCGCGTCCTGCGGCCGGGCGGCCGGCTGGCGGTCTCCGACGTGGTGGTTCGCGGCAAGATACCGGTGGTGATTCGCCGCAGTATCGAGCTCTGGATCGGGTGTGTCGCCGGCGCGCTTGAGGAAAACGAATATCGGGCCAAGCTAGCCCGCGCGGGATTCGAAGCGCTGGAGGTGGAGCCCACGCGAATCTACCGCGTCGAAGAAGCACGGAAATTCTTGTCTCGAGCAGGCATTGATGTAGACGCCGTTGCGCAGCTCGTGGACGGCAAATTCATGAGCGCTTTCGTGCGCGCCCGCAAACCCCAGGCCGTGTAGCTCGCCACAGTCAGCGCGCGTCAGCGCCCGGCGCTGTCATTCCGAGCCCGCCGCGGCGGGCTGGCTCAGACGGTCCACCAAGTCTCATCAAAGCAACGGCTGACTTACTACCTGCTCCTGGAAGAGCAAGGCAATAGCAGTTCCTTCCAGAGCCCCGCTATGCTCTCACCGGTCATGTCCTGACGGAATAAGAGATCTCGATAGAAGAATTTCGATCAGTGCCGGAAGTGGCGCACGCCAGTGAAGACCATGGCGAGGCCCAGGTTGTTTGCCACAGCGATTACCTCGGCGTCGCGCACCGATCCCCCTGGCTGGATCACCGCAGTGGCCCCCGCGCGGGCCGATTCCTCAACGCCGTCAGGGAACGGAAAGAATGCATCCGAGGCTACCACACTCCCCGCCAGCGACTCCTGGGCCTTCATCACGGCCAGCTTGACGGAGTCCACGCGGCTCATCTGCCCTGCGCCCACTGCGAGCGTCTGCCCGTCGCGCGCAAACACGATGGCGTTTGACTTGACGTGCTTCACCACCTTCCAGGCAAACAGCAGCGCGTCAATCTCTGAACGTGTGGGAGCTCGCTCGGTCACTGTTTTCAGCGCGCTCTGCGCGAGTTGGTAGTGGTCGGGCTCCTGCACCAGCACTCCTCCCGCAATGCGCTTCAGCTCCAGTTCCTGCGCCGCCTCGCCCGTGAGCAGAGCTGAAGGAGCGCTCGCCGGCATCTCCATCAACCGCAGGTTTTTCTTCGAGGAAAGCCATTCCCCGGCAGTCACTTCATACCCCGGCGCGACGATGCACTCGACGAAGAGTTTACTGACTTCCTTGGCTGTGGCTGCGTCCATCGGCCGGTTAACCGCCACAATACCGCCATACGCCGACACCGGGTCGCAGGCGTAGGCTTTCCGGTAGGCCTCCAGCAACGTCTTCTGCTCGGCGGCCCCGCAGGGGTTGCTATGCTTGACGATGACCGCTGCTGGCAGCGTAAACTCCTGCGCCAGCGCCCACGCTGCGTCCAGGTCCACCAGGTTATTGTAGGAAAGCTCTTTCCCTTGCAGTTGCCGCGCGCCGGCCAGCCCTTCGGCTGGACGCCCGGCTGAGACGTAGAGCGCCGCCTGTTGATGTGGATTCTCGCCATAGCGCAAGCTCTGCTTCCGCGCCAGCGCAAGGTGGAGTCGCTCGGGGAGCGCTGGACGCTCGCCCAGTCGCACAACGCCATCGGCAGCGGTGAGCCGCTCTAGTTCGGTGGCAATCAGCCCGTCGTAACGCGTGGTGGCCGAGAATGCTCTCCGCGCCAGGTCGAGCCGCGTCGCGAGACTCAATTCACGCGCCGCTTCGAGCTCCCGAGCCACGCGAGGGTAGTCCGCCGGGTCGACGACCACCGCGACGCTCTCGAAATTCTTTGCCGCTGACCGCACCAGCGCCGGCCCGCCGATGTCGATGTTCTCAATCAGCTCCTGGGCGTCGAGCCCGTCCTGCGCGGCGGTAGCCTCAAAGGGGTAAAGGTTCACCACGACCAGGTCAATCGGGGTGATTCCGCGCTCGGCCGCCTGTTTGCGGTCACCCGCGTTGCCGCGACGAAAAAGGATACCTCCGTGAACCTTCGGGTGCAGCGTCTTGACGCGCCCGCCGAGCATCTCCGGCCAGCCGGTCAGCTCGACCACATCGCGGGCCTGCAGCCCTGCCTCGCGAAGTAGCTTCGCCGTACCGCCAGTGGAAATGATCTCGACTCCCAGCGCTGCCAGCCGGCACGCGAACTCCAGCAAACCAGTTTTGTCATACACGCTGATCAGTGCTCGCTCGATGGGCACGCGCGCCTCCGGCGCAGCAGAAAAGGTCTCTATTCTATTTGTCCTCGATGGATTCCCAAAGGAGCTTTTCGAAAGCTCGTTAGTGGATGGTTCGGGAAGACCTTCCCAGGTTGCGTCTGAGGCGGCTGCAGTTGGGGATTTGTTTTTGTTCTATTTTTTTGGCGTTGCGAGTTTCGCCGTTCGCGCGGCGACTTTCTCTGGCCTACTTTTTTACCCGCGCCTTCAGCCGGACCTGCCCGCCTTCCAGCGCCACGACGTATTCCAGCTGCTGGGAGCCCTCGCCAGTCTTCAGTTGCTGCGTCTTCCGTCGCAGGAATTCCCGGAAGTTTTGCTGCGTTAGCCGATCGGTGCTCTCTCCAGCGCTTTCCTTGGCGCTCCGGAAGGCCCGGAATAGCTGCTCCACCTTCTCGGGTTCGCTATCGGGGTCCGAACAGGTCACGGCGAAGAGCGTCCCAGGCTTTGGGCCCGCCGCGCCATCAACCGGGCGGCCACCGGTTCGTTCGGCTTCGATGGCCTTGGCCGCGACGCCAAAGTGGCGCGACACGGTGCCCTCTTCTTTCTGCTTGAACCGCTTGCGAAAGACTTCCCGATATTTCGCATAGGTCTGTGCCAGATTGTTGTACCGGAAGCGTTGGCCGAAGTTGATCTCCGCAATGCGTTCGGCGTAGCGTCTAATCAGCTGCTCGATGCGCCACTCGATGTCCGCAGGGGGACGCTTCTTCCCGCCGCCAAAGTATTGATCGTACTCGACCTTGAGCTGGCGGATGTCCTTCTCAAGCTGGTTCAAGTCTTCGTCAACTGTAGTCATGACCGCGGGAAGGGGGAAAAGAAAGCGTAGTGCCGAGCCGTGCAGGCGTCAACCGCGCGCCAGCGGGACGATACGGATCAGACAATACCAGAGCCGCAAGCGCGGCCGTTTCCCTCGCTTGCCCATCGTAATCGAAAGGCAGTACCGCGGCGGTTGCTCTGCTGCCCCGCCTGTGCTGAAATACCTGGGCTGTGAAGCCTTCTGCCGATCGCGCTGCTGAGGGGAGCGCGGATCCACGCGCGGCTCTGCTCCGACAGATTCCTGCGGTAGACGAACTTCTGGGCGGCCCGCGTGTGGCGCGCCAATGCGAGCGGGTGAACCGCGCGGTGGTGGTGGAGATCGCCCGCGCGGTGCTGGCCGACCTCCGCGCTCTGATCGCGCGCGACCCCAAAGCGGCTGCCGCCGCGCTCGAACCCGCCGCCCTCGACGAGCGAATCGCCGTCGAAGTCGAGCGCGTATCGGCCGTCTCCCTGCGCCCGGTCATCAACGCCACTGGCGTGATCCTGCACACCAACCTCGGCCGCGCGCCCCTAGCCACCGCGGCGATTGAGCACGTTCGCGAGGTCGCCACGCAATACTCGAACTTGGAGTACGACCTGGCCGCCGGCGCTCGCGGCAAGCGCGATGTTCACACCGCACGCCTGCTGGCCCGGCTGGCCGGCGCCCAGGCCGCCATCGTCGTTAACAACAACGCCGCCGCTATCTTCCTGGTGCTGAACACGCTGGCCAAGGGCGGCGAGGTGATTGTCTCGCGGGGCGAATTGATTGAAATCGGCGATGGCTTCCGCATTCCCGACATCATGGCGGAAAGCGGAGCGGTGCTGCGCGAGGTCGGGACAACAAATCGCACGCGCCTGGCGGATTACGAGCGCGCCATTTCCGAGCGCACGCGCCTGTTACTGCGCGTTCATCCGTCGAACTTTCGCATCGTCGGCTTCACCGAGAGGCCGTCGCTCGACGAGTTGGTCGAGCTCGGCCGCCGCGTCGGGCTGCCCGTGTTCGAGGACCTCGGTTCGGGCTGCTTGGTGGACCTCTCCGCCTACGGAATCGAAGAGCCAGTGGTGGGCGCGAGCCTCGCTGCGGGCGCGTCGCTAGTCTCTTTCAGCGGGGATAAAATGCTGGGCGGGCCGCAAGCGGGCATAGTCGCCGGTGAAAAGCAATTAGTTGAGCGCATCCGCCGCAATCCGATGTTCCGCGCGCTGCGCGTCGATAAGCTGACCATCGCCGCGCTCGAGGTTACCTTGAGCGCCTGCCTACGCGGCGCGCTCGATGAAATCCCCGCCTTACGAATGATTCGCCTCCCCGCCGGCGAAATCGACCGCCGCGCGCAAGAGTTCGTTCAGCGCTTACGCTCGCAGCTTCCGCCCGGTGAGGCAGAAATCGAGATTCGCGCGGGGCAGTCGGTGATCGGGGGAGGCTCGACGCCAGCCGAGCACCTACCCACGCGCGTCATCACGGTTGCAAGTGCGCGCTACTCGGCGGCGCAGCTCGAGGCCCGCCTCCGCCAGCCGGAACACCGCAGTGACTCCGCAGCCGGGACGAACTCCGCTGAAAGGGAACGCGGCGCAACCGCGCACGCCGCTGCCGTGCTTGCCCGCATCGAAGACCAGAGCCTGGTGCTCGACCTCCGCACCGTTTTCCCCGAACAAGAAGCCGCGCTCGCCGCGGCCCTCGCCGCGGCCCTCGCCGCCGCCCTGCGCTAGCACCGGAGGGAAAACCGATTCGCCGGGTATTCGTAATGTGATATAGCTTATATATAGAAGGGGCGAACGATGAAGCCTGCCCTAGTTCATTTCGAGCCGCAACAGAAGCAGCGTCTTACGCGCCGCGCGCGCCAACGCGGCAAATCATTCTCTCACGAAGTGCGAAATGCTGTGGATCTGTATCTCGAGCTGTCTCCGGAAGCCGTGGAGAAGCTCGAGGGTCTTGCTTCTGCCGCGCGCCAGTCAATTGAGCGCACCATCGCGCGGTTGGATGATGCTATCGCGACCGTCGATCGTGTTTTGAAGCGCAGGGGCAAAAAGCGATGACGAGCTGCTGGAACGCATGGGCGCCGCACGCCTCAAGCGCCTTCCGCCTCCCAGATAGCTCCCCGGTTCGCTGGCTCACGAGTCCGGATGCTTGCCGCTGTCGTCCAAAACGAGCAACTTCGTCTCGCTCATAAACCTTTGCCCGCGCTGGTGCCGGGCTGGGCGCTGGTGCGCGTGCGCCTGGCGGGCATCTGCAATACCGACCTCGAAATCCTGCGCGGCTACCGCGATTTCCGAGGCACGCCCGGGCACGAATTTGTCGGTGAAGTGGTCGAGGTAGGTGCTCCGCCCTTACGCAGCAAAGGTAAGGCACTTCGTCGCGCCGATTCCCGGTGGCTGGGCCGGCGTGTCGTAGGCGAAATCAACATCGCCTGCGCCGCACTCGGTCGGCCGGACTTTTGCCGGTACTGCCGGCGCGGAATCACCACGCATTGCCTGCGCCGCCGGGTGCTGGGGATCGTCGCGCATGACGGCGCATTTGCCGAGTACCTGAGCCTGCCGCTGCGCAACCTCCACCGCGTTCCCGACAGCGTCACCGACGAGCAAGCGGTTTTCACCGAACCGCTCGCCGCCGCCTGCGAAATCCTCGAGCAGGTGCGCATCCGCGATCATCCCGAGGCCGCCGTGTTGGGTGACGGCAAGCTGGCTCAATTGATCGCCCGGGTGCTGCGCACGGCCGGCCTGCGCGTGGTAATGTTCGGCAAATATGCCGGCAAGCTGGCGCTGGCCCGCGAGGCCGGCATATCAACTGTGCGCGTAAATCCTGCGCGACAAGGCGGGCGCTCCAGCCAGCAACAATTCTCCCTGGTCGTCGAAGCTACCGGCTCACCTGCGGGCTTCGTACAGGCCCAGCAGCTCACCGCGCCGCGCGGCACCCTGGTTCTGAAGTCCACCTTTCAGGGCGCAGCAGAAGTGCAGACGTGGCCCATCGTGGTGCACGAGCTCACCTTGGTCGGCTCGCGCTGCGGACCGTTTCCTCGCGCTTTGGACTTGCTGCGCTCCAGCCGCGTTGACCCGCGACCCCTCGTCGCGCGCGCCTTTCCTCTGCGCGAAGCCCCCGCCGCCATCCGCCACGCCCAAAAGCCCGGCGTCCTCAAAGTGCTCCTAAAGCCGCCTTGACTTTGGCGGAAGCGGATGCCTAGACTGCTCGTGCCGCGCTGAACCATGACGCCTTCCGAAGGAAAAGTTGTCACCGTGGGTGTGACCGGAGCCAGCGGCGCCATTCTGGCGCAGGCAGCGCTGCGGTTGCTCGACGCCGACCCACGCGTCGCCCAGGTGCATCTGGTGGTGACCGAAACCGGCCTGCGCCTATTTGCACACGAGTTGGGGATCGTGGCCGCGGACCCCAAACAATTGCCGGCTCTGATTACGGGCATGCGCACCACCAAGATCGAAGTGCTGTCCAATAAAGATGTGGGCGCATCGATCGCTTCGGGCAGCTATCCAGTGGACGCGATGGTGGTGATTCCCTGCTCGATGGGCACGCTCGCGGCGATTGCCGGCGGCACCAGCGACGACTTGCTCGCCCGCGCGGCCGATGTGGTGTTGAAAGAAGGCCGACGGCTGGTGCTGGCCATCCGGGACACGCCGTTCAACCGTATTCATCTGGAAAACATGCTCCGCGCGCAGCAGGCAGGGGCCGTGATCATGCCTGCCATCCCGTCCTACTATCATCAGCCGAAAACGATTGACGACCTGGTGGCGCAGTACATTTGTCGCGTCCTGGCGCAGCTCGGCCTGCCGCAGCAGCAGCAGTACCAGTGGAAGGGCCAGGGAAAGAGCAAAGCACAGGAAGCCTAGCAACAAGCGAGGCAACCTAGGAATTTTAAAGATTCAGCGCAGCGGAGACCCAGAAAATACGGCGAAATCGCAGAAAGGTCTTCTGTTCTGCGCCTCTGCGGTGAGCTCTTACTTTGATATGAGCACCAGTAAAATTCGCACCCTGCTTGAGATGATCAAGTTTGAGCACTCTGTGTTTGCGCTGCCGTTTGCGCTCACCGCTGCTTTGCTGGCTGCTCGTTTTCATGCCTCAGGTGCGCTCGCCGCGAGCGGCGTCTCGGGAGCACCCGCCTGGCCGACCGCCCGGCAGATCTTCTGGATCATTGTCGCTATGGTTGGCGCGCGGTCCGCGGCGATGACCATGAACCGCATCGCCGACCTCCACTACGACCGGCTGAACCCGCGCACGCAGCAGCGGGCGCTCGTGACGGGCGCTCTCTCGGTGCAGTTTGCGTGGGGATTCACTCTTCTCTCTTCTGCCGCGCTGGTCGTGGCGGCGTGGCAGCTCAACCCGCTGGCGCTCAAGCTTTCGCCCATCGCGCTTGCGGTGGTGTTCTTTTACTCCTACACAAAGCGCTTCACCACCTGGTCTCACCTCGTGCTGGGTTTTTGTCTGGGAATGTCGCCCGCGGCGGCATGGATTGCGATCTCAGGAAGTTTCGATCCCCGCATGCTGATCCTCTGCGCCGCAGTGACGCTCTGGGTGGCGGGCTTCGACGTGCTCTACGCCTGTCAGGACATCGAGTTTGATAAGCAAGTCGGCCTGTACTCGATTCCGAAGAAGTTCGGCGTTGCTGCCGCGCTGGCGATCGCGCGCGCAATGCACGTGCTGATGGTGGTGCTGCTTGGCTGGCTGGCTTGGAGCTTTCACCTGCCTTGGCCGGCCTGGGTGGGGATCGCCGTTGTGGCTCTGTTGCTTGCCTACGAACACTCGCTGGTCAAGCCCACCGATCTGTCGAGAATCAATGCTGCGTTTTTCACCGTGAACGGCTATATTAGTCTGCTCTTCCTGCTGTTTTGGGGCGCTGCCGTAGCCGTGTCGCAACGCTAGCGAGGTTTCGGAACTGGAAGAGGCGATGGCCGAGCTAATCATTGACGATCTGCGGCTAAAACCGATTGCCGACAAGGTTCTGGCCGGCGAGCGACTCAACTTTGACGACGGCGTCACGCTCTATCGCTCGCCAGACCTGCTGGCCATCGGCTGGCTTGGCAACTACGTCCGCGAGAAGCGCCACGGCAACGTCTGCTATTTCAACATCAACCGCCACATCAATCCGACTAATGTCTGCGTGGCGCACTGCCGGCTATGCGCCTTTGGCCGCAGCCCGGACGCGCCGGGGGCCTACACGTTTGCGCTCGAAGAGATCTTCGAGCGCGCCGAGCAGGGTGTCCGCGAAGGAGCGACCGAGTTCCATCTGGTCGGCGGCCTGCATCCCGATCTGCCGTTCCAGTATTTCCTCGACCTGATGCGCGGGCTGAAGCAGCGGTGCCCGGGAGTGCATCTGAAGGCGTTCACCATGGTCGAGGTGGGCTACTTCTCGCGTATCGCGAAGCTTTCGATCCGCGATACCCTGCTGGCGCTGAAGGAAGCGGGCGTGGACTCGTTGCCCGGCGGCGGCGCCGAAATTTTCAACCCGCGGGTGCGCAAAGTGATCTGCGACCACAAGGTGAGCGGCCAGCAGTGGCTGAACATCGCGCGCACCGCGCACCAGCTCGGCCTGCGCTCGAACGCGACCATGCTTTACGGCCATATCGAAACCGAAGAGGAGCGCGTCGAGCACTTGCTGCTGCTGCGCGAGTTGCAGGACGAAACCCACGGCTTTGTCGCGTTCATCCCGCTCGCCTTCCATCCGGAAAATACGGCCCTCAGCCACCTGCCCAAGACCTCCGGGTTCGCGGACCTGAAGAACATCGCCGTTTCGCGCCTTCTGCTCGATAACTTCGACCACATCAAGGCTTACTGGATCATGCTGACGCCGCGGATCGCACAAATTGCGCTGCGCTTCGGCGCGAACGACATCGACGGCACCGTGGTCGAAGAGAAGATCTACCACGATGCTGGCGCAACCACGCCGCAGTTTACCCCGCGCGCCGAGCTCGAGCGGCTGATCCGCGAGGCCGGGCGTGTTCCGGTCGAGCGCGACACACTGTACCGCCCTGTGGACCGCTCGAAGCTGCCACCGGGCGCCCCATCCTCGGGCCGCGAGCGTGGGCCGCGTCCCGACGTCACCCTCACACTCAACGTGTAGCCCGCGTTCGGAGCCTTATATCACCTCACTAGAAACAGCCTTGCGCACGTGTGCAAATCGCCGGGCCGGGTCGCGCATGGCTTCCCAGTTATCTGCAGCGTTCGATGTAAGTGTTGAGTGTTCCCCAGATATTACCTATCGCGTGGTCGAAAATACCGTCTACATTCGGGGCCTTTGGCCCACCCGCATCCCGTAACTCAGGCTGTTTCGACGGCCCAGTTCCGCCTCCCTGTGGAAAAACCATTGACCTCGCCATCGTGCGTAGTACACTTCCTGCGACTTGCGCTAGTGGGCGAGGTCAAATGCGCGGGCACTCTTCCTACCCGAGCCGACCGCAGGTCAGGGATTTCCCCTTCTTCAAAGTTTTGTCTCTACCCGAAATTCCAATGCCCCCTGGAGGTGGGCAAGGATGAAGAAAACGCTTTTTCTTGCCGTTGCAGTGTGCCTGGTTCTATCGTGCGTATCCTTGGCCGACGCCCAGACGTCGGCTCCTGCGCCGGGCACGCCGCCGAAAGTGATCACAATCATCCGCGAGGAGGTCAAAGTCGGAAAGGGAGCCGCACACGAAAAATTCGAAACCAATTTCGTGCGGGCGTTTGCGAGGGCGAAGTGGCCAAGCCACTATCTGGCGATGACGGCGCTATCAGGCCCCAGCGAAGCATGGTACCTCACCGGCTATGATTCCTTCGCCGCCTGGGAACAGGACCGGGAGACCACCGAAAAGGCCACCGCGTTTTCCGCCGAACTGGACCAATTATTTGAGAAAGACGCCGAATTCCTTACGGGCGGGCGCAATATCGTCGCTTTCTTCCGCGACGATTTGAGCTACAACCCCGCCAGCATGGATGTGCCAAAGGCGCGGTACATGAGGGTCATAACCTACCGTGTGCGTCCTGGCCACGAGGGGGATTTCGTCGAAGCGGCAAGAACTATACGTGCCGCTTACGAGAAGACGGAAGTAAAAGTGCCTTGGGCCGTCTACCAAGTGACTGCCGGCGTACCAGGCCCGACGTTTCTGATCTTTCTGGCCATGAAATCGCTGCAAGAGTCGGACGAAGGAATAGCTCGCGGCAAGGCCATCCAGGCAGCCTTGGGCGAGGAAAACGGAAAAAAACTAGATAAGCTGGCGAGCGAGAGCTTTATAAACATTGAGAGCAATCTCTTCAACTTCAGCCCGAAGATGAGCTATCTCTCACCGGAATGGGTCGCGGCCAACCCGGAGTTCTGGTCGCCGAAGGCCGAGATGGCCTCCAGAGCTGTCCCCGCCGCAGGTAGGAAAGCGGGTGCGCGGACCAAGAAAGAGGGTGCACTAACTCCTGCGGGGAAGAAAGAAGAGCCCCCGAAGCAATAGCACATACTTGTCCTTGCCTCAGCCGTAGGGACGCGGCTCGCGCGGCTCGCGCCGTAACGAAGTCGGGCGAAGCCGTGTCCCTACGCATCTTATTCTTCCGGCGGGCGCAGCGCCGGTGGGGGCGCGCCGTTCGGTCCGGGGACCGGTGGCGCCATCATCCTGTGAAATTCCCGCTCGCGCTCCTGCTGAAAGGACTGCAGTTTCTTCCACTGCTCAACGCTCAGCGCGCGTCGGATAGCCAGCATCATCATGGCGTTGGTCTTCTCTAGCCGCCCCCGCGCCGCAAGCACCTGGTCAATCTGCGCGCTCACTTTGGCCTCGTCGGGTTGGTCCGCCTCGATTAGCGGCTGCAATCGCGCTTCCTGCTTCTCCAGTTCCGCGCGGAGATCGATCAGCTTCAGCCGCTGCTCGAGAAACGTCTGTTCGATCTGGCTGATCTGGGCCTCGCTAAGACCAAGTTCGCGCGCGATTCTAGAGTTCTTCCACCACTTACCCAGGTCCGGCGGGTGTCCCGGCGGCGCAGGCACCTGCGCGTAGAACACTTGCCCACCAGATGGCCCAGGCACAGGGGTAACCGGCACCTGAGCCCAAACCGCGCACGGCAGCAGCAAGATCGCCGCAAGCACCAATGCCCTTCGAATGCTCCTCATCGCCTTTCTCCTTTTCCGGTTTGCTGATTCTTTATGGTCGTATCTGCTGCCTCGCTCAACTCCGCGGTCAGCAGCGCTGCTGGCTCGAGCGCCCGCGGCACCTGGCGTCGCACCGACCGCTCGACGTCCACTAGCAGCGCGTGATCCGGGTCAGCCGCGGCTGGTGGCACAGCCGGCGGTGGTGTTTCCATCAGCAGAGTCGCTGCAAGCGCCGCCATCGCCAGCCCCGCGGCCCAGACCAGCCGCCGCGGCACTGGCCTCGACTCCAATCCGGTCAGAATGGTTGTCCGCTGCCATTGCCAAAAGGCCTGAGGGCGCGCGCCGGCAGCGCGGGTCACCTCACCGTAGAGCGCCAACAGGGAGTGCAGCCTTCCTGCTTCGTTGCGACAGGCCGCGCAGGCTGCCAGGTGCTCGCGAATGGTGGCATCACCACCGCTCGCGAGCGGGTCCGTCAGATACTCAGTCAATTGCTCATTGGTTAGATGTTCTTGCATGATGTCCCATCTCCTTCAGCCGCTTGCGCACTGCTGTCAGGGCGCGGGAAAGGTGTGCTTTTACCGTCCCCACTTCAAGCGTCATCGCCTGCGCGATCTCCTCGAGAGTCATCTCTTCGGCGAAGCGCAGCAGGAAAACCGCGCGCTGTCGGGGCGGAAGCTGGTCCACCGCCGACCATATGGCCTGCAGCTCCTCGCGCGCGCCGAGCTGTTGCTCCGGCGAAGCCGCCGGGTCAGGCAAGGCCTCTGCGGCGGCTGCGGCGTCTTCCCGATTCGACCAGCCAAACATACGTCGCCAGAAGCTGTTTCGCCGGCTGCGGGCGTGGTCGATGGCCAAGTTCACGGCGATGCGCACCAGCCACGTTCCGATACTCGACTGTCCGCGAAAGCTCTTGCGGTTCCGATAGGCGCGGAAGAAACACTCCTGAGTCAGCGTGCCGGCGGCATCGGTATCCCGCACAAGGCCCAGCAGAACCCGGTAGATGCGCCGCTGGTGCGCGCGCACGATCTCGTCAAACTCGCCCCGCGTGAGGCCCGCAGCCGCGTTTGGGCTGAGCGCAATCGAAGGGTCCGCGCTAGCGGCCAGCGGTTTCGGGCGTGTCAGCGTCGTCTCCAAGCTTCGCAGCGCCTTCTATTTTGTATTGACGATTTTCCGGCCGCTGGGTTTACATCGCCAGCCGAATTCGTAGGACAGGCATTCCTGCCTGTCCCCCTTTCAGCGGCAAGGGGGGCTCACTCGCTGGGGCGGCCAGACGACCACGTCCAGCCGACGCGCAAAATGCAGCAGGGGCGGCGCATCCGGAAGGCGGATCTCGAGGGACGCGGTCATGGTATTGACGTTGATCTCCGCTGCCGCGGGCTGCAGCGGCCACGGCCGGTGGTGAATCTCACCGCGATAGATCCGATGCCTCGAATCCGCCGCGTAGAGGCAGTAGCGCTCCGTCAGCCAGTGCTCGACTGTCCCGGCCGCCGTGCGGAAGACCTCACCCGCGGGCCGATACTCCGCAATGAATTCCGCAGCCGGATCACTGTGCTGGGGTTGCGCTTCCCTGCCGCCGCGCGCGTCACGAGGCACACGCCGGCTGGCGTATTGAATCCTATCTCCAACTGCGCGCAGCGACATCCGGGCGTAAAAGTAAGGAAGGTGGAACCAGCGGCGCGCGACGGCGACCGCTAGACGGCTCCCCGCATCCAGGCTGAAGAAGAAGACACCGGGCTTGCCCCCCAAAGTGACGTAGGTGCGCACGTTGAGTTCGGGGAAGGCCGAAAGTCCCGGCAGCGCTGGGATGCCTCGGATTCGCACCCCGGTCATGCGGAAGGGAGCGATGCCCATCCAGGCGATGCCGTGGTGCGTGTCAATTTCAAGCGGCGTGGGAATCAGCCGCCGCAGCGTGTCCACCGGTAACGCCCAGTGGGCAAAGAGCAGGTCATGCCAGCTCTGGGCCATCACCCAAGGCCCTTCAGGTACAGGCCACGGCCGATGTTGCACTTCGTCGAGAAGGTTCAAGACGCAATCCCTGCCCAGGGAGTCTCAGCCCAGTCGCGAGGGCAACAGGTTGTTCGCTCCCCCTGCCGGGAATGTAACCCGAATTGCGCTACGGAATCGAATGGGATGAGCACCATATCGCTCTCAGTGGCTTGAGAGTGCGAACACTTCGGAAGGAGCGCAAAGATGAAAGCTGCAGTTGTTCCCGCTATGCACAGCAAATGGGAAATCCGGGAAGTGCCTAGACCGGAGCCCGGACCGAATCAAGTGCTGATTAAGATTCGCGCCAGCGGCATCTGCTACACCGATATCCACCAGACAGGTGGCGAGCTGCCCGGCACATTTCCACGTATCTTGGGACACGAGCCGGCGGGCGAGATTGTTGCTATCGGCCTAGGCGTTATCACGCGCAAGGTAGGCGACCGCGTGGGCGTGCCGTGGGTCCAGACGACCTGCGGGCGCTGCGAGTGGTGCAAACGCGGCAAGCCGATGTTCTGCGAGCAGCAGGTCGGCACCGGAGGCGCGATGCAGGGCGGCCACGCTGAGTACATGCTCGCGTATGCCGGCGCCACCGTGTTGCTGCCGGACGCATTGCCCTACGAACAGGCCGCGCCCATCTTCTGCGCGGGCTACACCGTTTGGTCGGGCCTGCGCTGGGCTGACCCACAGCCGGGCGAACGCGTGGCGGTGGTCGGCATCGGCGGGCTGGGGCACCTGGCTGTCCAGTACGCTAAGGCCGCAGGCTTTGAGACCATCGCCATCTCTCGCTCCGCTGACAAGGACACGCTCATCCGGCAACTAGGCGCTGACGAAATCGTTCGCGATGGACAAGGCTTGACTCGCGCCGGAGGCGCCGATGTGATTCTTGGCACCAGCAACTCCACCGACGCCATGGCCGACACCATCCAGGGGCTTCGCCCGGATGGCCGCCTTGTGGTCATGGGCTTCGAAACCAAGCCCTTGCAGGTCTCACCAGGCGACCTGATCGCGCGCCGCATCCGGATTCTCGGCAGCATGCAAAACGGCCCTGAGTATCTCCACGAAGCGCTGGAAATCGCCGCGAAGGGTAAAGTGAAAGTCATCGCGGAAACGTACCGGCTGGATGAAATCCAAAAGGCGTACGAGCGGGTTGAGAAAGGGCAGGTCCGTTTCCGCGCCGTGGTGGTGAACTAGCGCCTTCCGCGAGGAGTACGCCATGCCTGGTTTGTTCGACACGTTCCAGCTTCGCGACGTGACCCTGCGCAACCGCGTCGTCGTCTCGCCGATGTGTCAGTACTCCTGCGTGGATGGCTACGCGAACGACTGGCATTTTGTCCATCTGGGGAGCCGCGCAGTCGGTGGCGCCGCTCTTGTGATGGTAGAGGCGACGGCGGTGCTCCCCGAAGCGCGCATCAGTCCGCAAGATATGGGCCTGTGGAGCGATGATCACATCGAACCCCTCGCCCGCATCGCCCGCTTCGTCCACCAGCAGGGGAGCGTGGCGGGGATCCAGTTGGCGCATGCCGGGCGCAAGGCCAGCACGCGCCGCCCCTGGGAAGGACATGGGGTCGTGCCGGAAGCTGAAGGCGGCTGGCGGGAGGTGGTTGCGCCGAGCCCGCTTTCGTTTGCTCCGGGATACGCTGTTCCCAGAGCGCTCACCGAAGATGACATCCAGCAGGTCGTGCGCGCTTTCGCGGATGCTGCGCGCCGGGCACACGAGGCGGGTTTCCTCGTGCTCGAAATCCACGCCGCGCATGGTTACCTGCTGCACGAGTTCCTCTCGCCCTTCAGTAACCAGCGCGCGGACCGCTACGGCGGCTCTTTCGAGAACCGGACGCGCGCGCTGCGCGAGGTCGTCGCCGCAGTACGGGAAGTCTGGCCGGAATGCTTCCCGCTGTTTTTGCGCATCTCGACGACGGATTGGGAAAAGGGAGGCTGGGATATCGAGCAGTCCGTGGAACTGGTTCGGCAACTCGCGCCCATGGGTGTCGATCTGATCGATTGCTCGTCCGGGGGCAACGTCCCGCATGTCAAGATTCCTGCTGGTCCCGGTTACCAGACGCAATTTGCCGAGCGCATCCGGTGCGAGACACGCGTGCCGACCGGCGCGGTTGGTCTGATTACGGCGCCGGCGCAGGCCGACCACATCATCCACACCGGCCAGGCCGACGTTGTCCTGCTGGCGCGTGAACTCTTACGCGACCCATACTGGCCACTGCGGGCCGCTCGAGAGCTCGGCTACGCCGCAAGCTGGCCGGCCCAGTACCTGCGGGCCGCGCCCGAAGGCGCGCAAGCCCGCTGCCCTGTAGGTCTGGAAGAGCTGGAGCGCTGCTTCGCAGAGCACCACGGGATTCCGGCAGAGGCGGCGAAGGACAAGTAAACCGGGCAGGGGTTGCGCGGCGACACGCTTTCTGGTTCTATCGGGCTTATCTTTAGGGAGAAGAGCGAAGCAATTGTGTGCGCAAATTTGGCGGACCTAAAGTCTTGCGGCTGGAAGATCTGCCGAAGCACTAATGGGGTATAAATTGCTGGGCCAGACTGGGCGCTTTCTGGGGGAGAAATAGATGGAGATCCTTGCGGGGGTTTTTGGCGCGGCGATCATTTTCATCGTCCTGTGGGACGCCTTTGAGACCATTGTCTTGCCCCGGCGGGTCCCGCGCCGGGTCCGGCTCACGCGGCTGTTCTACCGCTCCACCTGGCGTCCCTGGTCGGCCTTGGCACGCTTGCTGCCCCCCGGTAAGCGTCGTGAAACTTACCTGAGTTTTTTCGGTCCGCTCTCGCTACTCCTCCTATTGAGCGTGTGGGCGGCAGGGCTGATCGTGGGTTTTGCGATTATGCACTGGGCATTAGGCTCAGCCATCAACGTCGTGGATAGGTCCGCCAATTTCGGCACGGACTTATATCTGAGCGGCACCACCTTCTTCACCCTGGGGCTGGGCGACGTCATCCCGCGCACACCCTTCTCGAGGGCGCTTACGGTAATCGAAGCGGGCATGGGCTTCGGTTTTCTCGCCCTCGTCATTGGTTATCTGCCCGTGCTCTATCAATCGTTCTCCCGGCGCGAAGTGAATATCACGTTGCTGGATGCGCGCGCAGGCTCGCCCCCAACCGCGGCCGAGCTGCTGCGACGTCACAACACGGCGCAAGGCCTGGATGCCCTGCAGCGGCTCCTGCATGACTTCGAGCGCTGGGCCGCGGAGCTCTTGGAGAGCCATATTTCTTACCCCGTGCTCGCTTATTTCCGTTCGCAACACGTCAACCAGTCCTGGTTGGGAGCGTTGACCACGCTCCTCGATGCCAGCGCCCTGGTGATGGTTGGCATCGAGGGGGGAGGCGCGCGGCAAGCGCAACTCACTTTTGCCATCGCGCGGCATGCCGTTGTGGATCTGGCCCAGGTGTTTGTCACGCCGCCGCGCTCCCCCGCGGCGGATCGCCTTTCGCCCGCCGAATTCTCGAAGTTGCGCGCCAGACTCGCTGCCGCCGGCCTGCAGTTCTCAGAGGGAGGCGCGGTGGAGGCCAGGCTTCTCGAGCTTCGCCGCATGTACGAGCCCTACGTCAATTCCCTGGCGGACTACCTTCAAGTGAGCATCCCGGCTTGGATGCCGGCTTTGCAAGCTAGAGACAATTGGCAGACGAGCGCATGGGAAAAGAGCTCGGGTCCGGCAGCGCCCCAGCCGGCGGGAATCGCCGCGGACGAGCACTTCTGATTCCATTCTGGTGTCAGCGCGCTCTCAGAGTGGAGGCAGCCAGGCCGGCAACCGCGCCGCCGAGCACCAGCCACGCTGAATTAACGCGAAAACGCAACAGCAACACCGCGCTCACGGCCGCAATCCCAATGGTCGTCCAGTCCAACAGTGCTGCGCGGCCAAGCTGCCAGCTCACCGCGGCCATCAGCGCCAGCGCGGCCACGTTCACGCCGTCGAGAAATGCGCTGGCTACCGGCGATTGCCGCAGTCGCGGCACCAGCCGCCCGCTCGCCGCCACCAGAACGAACCCAGGAAGGAAAATCGCTATCGTTGCCAGCAGCGCGCCCCAAGGTCCGGCAAGCACATAGCCGATGAACGTCGCAGCGGTTGAGAGCGGCCCAGGCGTCACTTGGCTGACGGCAATGGCATCGAGGAGTTGCGCCTCGGTCAGCCAGTGCCAGCGCTCGACCAGGTCGGCACGCAGAAAGGCCAGCAGCAGATAGCCGCTTCCGAAGAGCACCGCGCCGACCTTGAGGAAATAAAGAAACAGCGACCCAACACCGATCGCTGCGGCGCCGGAGGCCGCTGATGCCGGCGCGACCGCACCAGAAAAAAATCCCAGAAGCGGGATGTGCGGAGTTGTCGGCCGCGTGAGCCACCGGCGGAACACAACGATGCAGCCGGCAGCAAAGAGGATCAGCAAAGGGTTGACGCCGAGCAATGCCGCTGCGGCGGCGGCTATCCCGGTTACTGCCAGAAACCTGGTTTTCACTGCCGTACGGCCCAAGCCCCAGAGCGCCTGCAAGACCACCGCGATAATTACAGGTTTGGCGCCATATAGCACTCCGACTGCTTGCGACTGCATCCCAAAGCGCAGGTACGCCACGGCCATCGCCGTCACCAGGATCGCTGCTGGCAGGATGAACGAGATCCCCGCCACCAGAAGGCCTGCGCCACCGGCGCGCAGCAAGCCTATGTACAACGCCATCTCGGTCGAGTTGGGACCGGGAAGGAGATTGACCGCGCCCAGCAAATCGAGAAACTTCTCGCGCGAAAGCCACCCGCGCCGCCGCACCAGTTCATCCTCCATCAAAGCGATGTGGCCCGCCGGCCCGCCAAAGGAGATCACGCCGAGACGCAGAAACACCGCAGCCATCTCTCCCAGTCGGCCGCGGTGCCTCTCTCGCTGCGTCGCCTCCAGCTCGATATGGGTCCGATCAGGCATCACGCCCCACTGCGTTTGGCGACAGCTCCTCACAAGGCTGGGTTCGCCGCCGGGAGTTGGAGATTTCGCCGCGCAGATACGTCGCGGGAGCAAGGGTATCGTGTCCGGGCGACGCGATAAAGGCCGACGGGGGCGATAGAGGTGGGCCAGGGTCCCGCTTGTGGGAGCTAAGCTAGCCCTGGCCCGAGAAGAGGTTTACCTGACGGTTTCTTGGGAAACCTGCAACTCCGCAACTTTCCGGATGCGCAAGATGAGTGGGTTGCCGTTGTGCGGCACGGGGCGCAGGTTGAGGATGGAATGTCCTGGTTTGCAAGTGACGACAAATTGCTCGCCACTTGGTGTGGTGACCTCGAACTTGCCGGACTCGTCGGACAGAGCCTCGGCCAGATCGTAAGCAGTAATGGTTTCATTAAGGTTCAGCACGGCGGGTCACCTCCTAGGTGATCGACATGGCGCATACCATACAATCCCTAGTATTGTCAAGCACAAAGATGCCAGGCATAGTGTTCCAGTTGCGGCCCTCCCCCACCCCTCCCTTGGGCTATCTTCGCCTTTCCGCTGGACTTAAGCAGAGCGCTCTGTCCTCAGAGCCCGCCAAAGCAGCCACAGGTAAAACGGGCCATAGGTAAGCCATTGCAGGAGCGGGTCGAAGTGCCAGCTCCCGGTCGTTTGGTAGCCGATCAGAACGTTGTAGGAGAGAAGCTGGAGCACGGTCAGCAGCAGCCACGCCGGGTTGGGAAAGAAGCACAGCAGCGGAACCATCCAGGTGAAATACCACGAGTAGCCGTTGGGCGTGAATATCAGGATAGCGCCGAACAGGAGGTACGCCGCGCGCATCGTGTCCATCTGCCGCGCCGCCGCCCATAACGCGAGGCCCGAGACCACTCCCACTCCCACTCCTGCTGCTATCGCTGTTGACCCGCTGAACCAGGCGATCGCTGTATACAGGCTCGCGTGGTTATTCTGCCAGTGCGACTCATAGTACCGGAAAGTGTCAGGAATCTGCGGCCACGCCGAACGATATGCCCACGCGCATGCCGCGGCCAGCGCCAGGGCCCAAAAGACGTTCCTCCACCCGGTCTTCCGAAGCCACAGCGGCACGAGCATCGCCGGGAACGCCTTGACCAGCACCGCCGCGGTGAGCAGCAGCGTTGACACCATTCTGTACCGCCGTATAATCAGCAGGGCCCCAACGACAAAGGCTAACGCCAGCGCGTCATTGTGGCCGCTTGCGGCGAACTCGACGATCACCAGGGGGTTCCAAGCATAGATCGCGAGGTGGAAGTTTTCTTCCCCGGTGTAGTGTATCCATCCCGCGAGCATGGCGACCACCAGTAGGTCTGCCAGCAAGAATGGCAGCTTGAAGCCCACCGGGCCCGGCAGCGCACGCCACGCCGCCCGATAAGTTAGCTGGGCTAACGGGGGATAAACCGAAGGTATATCGCGGCCGGGGATCGCCCGCCAGTGGCGGGAGTCAAAGGCATCGCGAAGCGGCGTCAGGCGCGGGTCGTCCGGCCGCACTGTGTAGGGATTCCAGCCAGCCTGCTGGACCAGCCCGTCCCAGCGGTAGCGATGGATGTCGTCGGAGAGCGTAGGCTCGAGCGGCGCGAGCGTCAGCCGGAACAGCAGCGCGCCGGCCAGGATGAGCCAGAACGCGGTCTTGCTGCCGGCGGAGTGTTCGAGGGCATAGAGCGCAACGAAATAGATGATGCCCGCGCCCAACGCCAGCGCAATCGTTTCGATGACGTAGAGCTTCAGGTTGCCAAGCCGACGCATCGTCTCGAAGATCGCTTCGAGCGCGGCGATGCCAGCCAGGGCTGCGGCTGCTTGGGAGCGCGCGAAAGCGCGAAGTCCCTTCAACATGGGGAAGGAAGGACGCTGTGGGAATGATGCATAATCTCGCGGTGCTGTTTTGGGTCGCGCAGAACCCACTGACAAATTACTGGCGCAAGCTGACCAACAGAACCTTCGTCGGCCTTTACCACGCCAACGCCTTTGATATCGCGGTGATGATCCCCTATTTCCTTGTGCTGATCGTGCTTGCCTCTTATGGCCTGCACCGCTACTGGCTGGTCTATTCCTACTTCAAATATCGCCAAAACGTTCCCGGACCGCCGCTCGAGCCGGCAAACTGGCCCAAGGTTACCATACAGCTTCCCATCTATAACGAGCGCTACGTCATCGAGCGGCTGGTCGAAGCCGTGTCACGCTTCGACTATCCGCCCCAGCTGTTGGATATCCAGGTGCTCGACGATTCCACCGACGAGACGCGCGAGGTTGCGCGCGCCTGTGTCGAGCGCTACCAGGCGCTCGGGCTGCCCATCCGCTACTTCCACCGCGCCAACCGCGCAGGCTTCAAGGCCGGCGCGCTGGCCGAAGGCCTGAAATCCGCTACCGGCGAGTTCATCATCATCTTCGATGCCGATTTCATCCCCAGCGCCGATTTCCTTCGCCGCACCATTCCCTATTTCCATGATCCCGGCATAGCCATGGCGCAGACGCGCTGGACGTATCTAAACCGCGACTACTCCCTGCTGACTGAGGTCGAGACGATCCTGCTCGACGGCCATTTCGTCATCGAGCATGGCGCGCGCTCCCGCAGCGGCACGTTTTTCAACTTCAACGGCACCGCTGGCGTCTGGCGTCGCGCCGCCATCGAAGACGCGGGCGGCTGGCAGCACGACACGCTCACCGAAGATACCGACCTCTCCTATCGCGCCCAACTGCGCGGCTGGCGGTTCCTCTACCTGCCCGAGATCGAGTGCCCCTCGGAGCTGCCGGTGGAGATGAATGCCTTCAAGGCGCAGCAGGCGCGCTGGGCCAAGGGTCTGATGCAGACGGCCAAAAAGATTCTGCCGCGTGTCCTCCGCTCGAAGCTGCCTGCGCACGTGAAGGCCGAAGCCTTTTTTCACCTCACCGCCAACATCAGCTACCCGCTCATGGTCCTGCTCTCCACCATGCTGCTGCCGGCCATGATCGTGCGTTTCTACCAGGGCTGGTTTCAAATGCTGGTAATCGACCTGCCGCTGTTCCTGGCTTCCACCTGCTCGGTTTCCAGCTTCTATCTGACCGCGCAGCGCGCGCTCTATCCCAAGACGTGGAAGCGCACCTTTCTCTACATGCCGTTTGTGCTGGCCGTGGGCATCGGAATTTCCGTGCGCAATGCGCGCGCGGTGCTCGAAGCCATCTTCGGCGTTCAATCGGAGTTCGTGCGCACGCCGAAATACCGCATTGAGCGCCAGAGGGACACCTGGATCAAGAAGACTTACCGCAAACGCGCCGGCTGGATGCCTTTTGCCGAGGTCGCGCTGGGCCTCTACTTCGCCGCAACAGTGGTGTACGCCATCCAGAACGAAAACTACCCCACTGTGCCCTTTCTGCTGCTGTTTGTCTGGGGTTATCTCTACACCGGCCTGATGTCGCTCGGCCAAGTTTGCCTCGAACGCTTCCGGGTTGGCGTTGGTACCGTGCCGGAAGCGCGGCCCGCGCCCACAGGAGCCCCTGGTTTCTGATTCGCCCTGCGCGGAGTTTACCCCGAGCGAAGTCGAGGGGCGTCCTGCTGCGGGCTTCGCCACAACGCGACCACATTCGTAACACAGAATGTGGCCACCTTCAGGAGATCCCAAGCTCGTTGATCATGATTTCGCGAATCCTGAATTTCTGGACTTTACCCGTCACCGTCAGCGGGAACTCATCCACAATCCTGATGTAGTGCGGAATCTTAGAGCCGGCAATTTTGCCCTCACAAAAGGCGCGAATCCGTTCCACACTAAGGTTTGAGTCTTTCTCCAGCTTCACCCAGGCAGCAACCTGCTCCCCATATTTGCCATCTGGGATGCCCACGACCTGTGCCGCAGTTACCCCCGGGCAGGTGTAGAGGAAATCCTCGATTTCACGCGGATAGATATTTTCACCGCCGCGGATGATCACGTCCTTGGCCCGCCCGGTGATTCTGCAATAGCCTGCCTCATCGAGCACCGCGAGATCGCCCGTGTGCAACCAGCCGTTTTCGTCGATCGCAGCCCTGGTTGCCTCAGGATTCTTGTAATAGCCCTTCATCACGAGATAGCCGCGAGTACACAACTCGCCAGCTTGGCCGATGGGCGCCATCTTACCGGTCGATGGGTTGACGATTTTCAGCTCCGTATGCGGCAGCACTTTGCCAACCGTGGTCACTCGCAACTCGACTGGGTCGTCGATTCTGGTCAGAGTGATGGTCGGCGACGCCTCGGTCAATCCGTACCCGATGGTCATCTCCCGGCAGTGCATCTTGTCAACGACGCGCTTCATGATCTCGATCGGACAGGGCGCGCCAGCCATGATGCCGGTGCGCAGAGAGGTCAG
>Ga0209055_1000109_pt1 | contig 53025 bp, 42 predicted proteins | sample GraSoiAngelo_110_FD_185875 | JGI IMG/M metagenome (GOLD analysis project Ga0209055, IMG submission 185875) | Grasslands soil microbial communities from the Angelo Coastal Reserve, California, USA - 14_0903_12_30cm (SPAdes) (version 2) | ecosystem: Environmental > Terrestrial > Soil > Grasslands ... | reverse complement strand
CTGCCGGCTAAAGCTGGCGGTGACCGCTCGCGCCGTACTCATGGTCACGCTGCAGGTCGTGCCCGAGACCGCATTGCAGCCGCTCCAGAAGGCGAAGGTGGAGCCGGAGGCCGGCGTCGCCGTGAGGACGACCGTGCTGCCGCTCGTGTAGGCGGCCGAGCAGGTGGCTCCGCAGGTGATCTGTCCATCGCTGGAGGTGACCGTGCCGCTGCCGCTGCCCGTCTTGGTGACCGAGAGGGTGAAGGTCTGCCGGCTAAAGCTGGCGGTGACCGCTCGCGCCGTACTCATGGTCACGCTGCAGGTCGTGCCCGAGACCGCATTGCAGCCGCTCCAGAAGGCGAAGGTGGAGCCGGAGGCCGGCGTCGCCGTGAGGGTCACCACCGTGCCGCTATTGTAAGCGGCCGAGCAGGTGGCTCCGCAGGTGATCCCGCCATCGCTGGAGGTGACCGTGCCGCTGCCCGGGCCCACTGTCGTCACGGTCAATGTCACCGTCACCGTGAAGTTGTTCGTGCTGGTCGCCGTGCCTCCGGGCGTGGTCACGCTCAGTGGCCCCGTCGTGGCCCCCGTCGGCACCGTCGCCTGGATCGTTGTGGCCGAGGTCACCGTGAAGTTCGCGCTCACCCCGTTGAACGTCACCGTCGTGGCCCCGGTGAAGTTCGTGCCGCTGATCGTCACGCTGGTTCCCACCAGCCCGCTCGCGGGCGTAAAGCTCGTGATCGCCGGCGCGCTCCCCACGATGACGGTCACGGTCGTGGAGAGCGAGTTCGCAGCATCGGCCACCGTCACCGTTTGCGGCCCCGCTGTGGCCAACGTCAACGAGAAGGTGCCCTGGCCGTTGGTCAACGTCGAGTCGGGAGGAAGCATAACTCCCGGCGCGGTGTCGCTGGTGCTGAAGTGGACCGTTCCGGTGTACCCATCGACCGGGTTCCCCTGAGCGTTCTCGGCTGTGACCGTCAGCGTGAACGCCTGTCCGGGCGTCACCGTCGCAGGAGCCGTCACCCTGAGCTGCTGAACGGCCGGCGCGCCATTCAGGAAGGCGTTCAAGATGTTCGCGGTCGTTCGTTGGATCCGCGCGTCGGCGACATTGGAAAAGAAGTTCTCCAGTCCCCAACTCCAGGACATGGTGCCCGCCGAAAAGACCCACGCACCGCTAGGAGCCTGGTAGATAGAGGAGTTCGCGAAGTTTGGCTTGCCGTCCGCGTCCGTGAATGGCGACTGGGACAGGATTGTCTGGCTCATGGCGTTCGGCGGCGGGAAGTTCGACCAGAAACGATCCATCTCGTATCCTACAATGCCCGGCACTACATCCCCATCCTTGAATCCCGTCCCCGCGTAGACCCAGTGGGAGCTGTTGGTCACGACGTAGTCGGCGTTGGACCGGACGAAGGTAAAGGCGCTCTGGATCCCACGGAGCGGTTGCTCGGGCCGGTTCACCGGTGGGCTCCGCCACGCCACTGTCGTCGTCGGTCCCTGCACCGGGTCGATGCTGGCGTCCTTGTAAGCCACGATCACCCGGTTGGCCACGCCGGCGGCGGAAGCCTCGACTCGCACCTGCACGCTCGTCGTATCTGCTCCGAAGAACGCAAGGTTTACGCCCGCGTCTCGAGCGGCCTCGAACGCGTCGAACATCTGCTTCGACCAATACTCACCATGTCCGCCCGAGATGACACCCTTCCGATTGAGCAACGCGCCACCATTGGCGTGCGTATCGATATCGGTCGAGTAGGTCACGTCGTACCCGTTTCGTTCAAGCCACCAGACGAGCGGGAGTTCCCAGTTGGGGAATTCTGCGGCGCCGTGGGTCGAGTATGGGCGATCAAACGAGACTTTGACAGCGCGCGGGTTCCCGGCGACCGTGTTCGCCCCGTAGCTGTTGAAGGTATAGGTGCTCTTGCCCGTGTGGCCGTCGTCGGGATAGTTGTTATACGCCTGATACGTCATCACACTTTGCTGGAAGAGGAAGGGGGCCGGGCGGTCGTCCCGGACGACGAACATCACGTAGTTCTGGTAACCCGCCGCATTCGTGAGGAGCACGAGATAGACGCCACTGGTCCAATCGCTTGGGATGGTCAGGATATAACTCGGGGCCCAGTTGCAGGCGATCAGTCCCGTGATCGGGTCCGGCGCGCAGGCGCTCTGCTGGAACCCGTTGAGTGGGCCCGCGTGGAAGAGAAGGCGACCACCCAGCCCGGCATACCAACCCATGCGAAAGATATCAATCGTGTACGTCTGTGCCGGGTTGACCGTCACGTAGAGGGTGATGCTCTGGTTCTGCTTAACGCTTGTCGCCGATGCATATCCCTTGATCTGCCCGACCGCGTCGTCGGCGATCAGCCCCGGCGTGAGCCGCCACGCGATCGAGCCGAACTGCTGGTTCTCGATAACGATCGGATTGTCGGCGGCGAGGGCCGGGATCGCCGGGGCCATGATCGCGGGTCCGAACAGGCCCAGCATGGCCGCGACGACGATCCGCTTCAGTTGCATCCATGCCCCCGACGCCCGCGCCGCCGACCTTTGAGGACCAATTTCCAGGACACGCATCTCCTGCTCGGATTCCATGGATAGCTTCATCTCCTTGACCATGCGATCATTGTCGGCGCGGGAGACGAACTCGGCTTTTCTCAGTGGCATAGTGGGACTCTCGGCCGGTCTGGGCAATCAGGTGAATCAGCGCAATGAAGCGTGGGGAATCATTGAGGCGGCCCCTCCCCAACGACGCTAAGGCAGGAAGTTGGCGGTGACCGATCTCGCCCCACTCATGCTCACGATACAGGTCGAACCGGAGACCGCATCGCAGCCGCTCCAGTCGGTGAAGATGGAGAGAAAGGCCGGCGTTGCCCTGAGGGTCACCACCGTGCCGCTCGTGTACGAGGCCGAGCAGGTGGCTCCGCAGTTGATCCCGCCATCGCTGGAGGTGACGGTGCCGCCGAGGATGCCCCTCTTGGTGACCGAGAGGGTGAAGGTCTGCAGGGTAAAGCTGGCGGTGACCGACCTCGTCCCATTCATGGTCACGCTGCAGGTCGTCCCCGAGACCGCATCGCAGCCGCTCCAGCCGGTGAAGATGGAGCCGAAGGCGGGCGTTGCCGTGAGGGTCACCACCGTGCCGCTCGTGTACGAGGCCGAGCAGGTGGCTCCGCAGGTGATCCTGCCATCACCGGAGGTGACGGTGCCGCTGCCGGTGCCTGCCTTGCTGACTGTCAGGGTAAAGGTGCTGGGCGCGGTGGCGGTGTTGTTGATCAGCACCGAGACGGTGCCAGGGAAATAATAATTTGCCACAGCCATATCGCGCTTGCCATCGCCATTGAAGTCGTCCACGGCTACGAATACAGGCCCCAAGCCGGCGCCGAAGTTCAGTGCCGCTTGGAAGGTTCCATCGCCGTTACCTGGCAGCACCGAGACGGTGGTAGAACCAAGGTTGGCCGCCGCTAGATCCTGCACGCCATCGCCATTGAAGTCATCCACGGCCAGAGACCAGGGAAAGCTGCTGACGGCAAATGTCCCCGCTGCATGGAAGGTCCCGTTGCCATTGCCGAGCAGCACCGAAACGGTGAAGTCAAAGTAGTTAGCTACCGCCAGGTCTTGTACCCGGTCGCCATTGAAGTCCCCCACCGCGACGTATACAGGACTGGTACCAACAGGGAAGCTCTGTGTGGCCTGGAAGGTCCCATCGCCGTTGCCCAGCAACACCGAGACGCTGTTCGCCCCTCCATCGGGGACCGCCAGATCGAGCTTGCCGTCACCATTGAAGTCCCCCACGGCGACGGACCAAATGGTATTGCCAACGGCGAAGGTCCGCGCCACTTGGAAGGTCCCATCGCCGTTTCCCAACAGCACCGAAACCGTACCGGCTCGTTGAGTACTGGGCCCCAGGTCAGCCACCGCCAGATCGAGCTTGCCATCGCGGTTGAAGTCGCCCACGGCCAGGGCGTAAGGGCCGCTACCCGCCTCGAAGGTCCGCGCCGCTTGGAAGGTGCCATCGCCGTTGCCCAGCAGCACCGAAACCGTAGTATCAACGGTGGCGTTGCTTGAATCGTTGTTGGAACCATAGTCAGCGACTGCCAGATCGAGGTTGCCATCGCCGTTGAAGTCGCGCGCGACCACGGAAACAGGACCGCTGCCCGCAGCGAACGCCTGCGCTGCCTGGAAGGTCCCGTCGCCGTTGCCCAGCAATATCGAGACGGTGTTGGACCCGGCGTTGGCAACCGCGAGATCGCGCTTGCCATCACTATTGAAGTCGCCCATCGCAATGGACTGAGGATTAGACCCCACTCCGTAGAACGGCGCTGCCGGGAAGGTTCCATCGCCGTTGCCCAGCAGCACTGAGACGGTATTGGCCGCGGTGTTGGCGACCGCCAGATCGAGCTTGCCATCGCCGTTGAAGTCCCCCACACCGACGGACCAGGGTTCGCCGCCAGCGGCGAAGTCCCGTTTCGCTTGAAAGGTCCCATCGCCGTTGCCCAGCAGCACCGACACGGTCGTGGACCCAGAGTTGGCGACGGCGAGATCCGGCTTGCCGTCGCTATTGAAGTCGCCCGCGGCGACGGACCGAGGAGTGATGCCCGCCTCGAGGGTCTGCGCCGGCTTGTAGGTATAGCAGATGCAATTAGGCACGAGCGTAGCTACCAGTACCGTGATGGTGTTGTCCCCCGAGTTGGCCACCGCCAGATCTGGCACCCCATCATGGTTGAAATCGTCCACGGAGACGGACCAAGGGACGGTGCCAACGGGGATGTCCTCCCTCGTCCCGGTGCCGACCACAATCCTGGAAACGGTGTTGGAACCCGAGTTGGCCACCACCAGATCCTCGCGGCCGATTGTGAAGTTCGGCACTTTAGTAACAAAGACAGGAGCGAGGCCGACAACATAAGTCTCGGCTGGCAGGAAGGTCCCGTCGTGTTGGTCCCACAGCACTGAAACGGTGTTGGAACCACTGTTGGCCACGGCCAGATCGTGCGTCCCCGTGTCAGTTCTATCGAACACAACCACGGAAACAGGAGCGATGCCTACAGGGAAGTTCACTGCCGGCTGGAAGGTTCCGTCGCCGTTGCCCAGCAGCACCGAGACGGTGTTAGACCCCTTATTGGCCACAACTAGATCCAGGTTGTTGTCTCGATTGAAGGTACCGACGGCCACGGAGGTCGGATTGATACCTACAGCGAAGGTCCGCGCCGCCTGGAAGGTCCCATCGCCGTTGCCCAGCAGCACCGAGACGGTGTTGTTGACGGGGTTGCAACAGTTCAAGGGGTTGCAACAGTTGTAGTTGGTTAACGCCAGATCTTGGACTCCATCGTTGTTGAAATCCCCCACGGTGGTGGACGAGGGATTAACTCCGGATACGAAATCTTTGTGGGCGATGAACGACACCGGCTGGGCCGTCTGGGCCGATGCTGGAATCGTCAACGCAGACGAGAAGTGGATAGTCGCTGCAACCAGTAGCGATAGCCAGGCTGAGTTTCTGGTCATCTCGCGATCTCCACTGCTTCCTCCACGCGCATCTTCTGATCAGCGTTACACGGGTTGGGCCAAGAGCCAATCAGGAATAACCGTGAGTCACTATGGGGGAAATACCTGGGATTCTCCCCGGTGATACCGTTACGGTAACCATCCGCTAGGAAGCGCGCGGTCATTTCGGATCGAGGAAAAGCCGATGCAGGAGTTCCAGGGTCAGTACCGTGTGGAGCTCAGTGGTATAGTTCCGGTCTCCCTTGAGGTGGCCCCGCACTACGGCCTCGAGCCCCTTCCGTTCGAGGTAGGGCCGGGAAAGGGTGCGCGGGTCTAGCAGCATTTCCCGCACGTACCGGGAGAGGGCGTCCCGGTACCAGACCCGGAAATGGTAGAACTTGTGTCTCCCGAGGAAGAGGCGTTCGAGGCGAAAGGGGGAAAGAAGATGGTCAATCCGGGCGAGCCACTGGGGCATCCCGTAATCGTAGGCGTATTCCGCCTTGAACAAGAACTCAAGGAAACCCCGCGAGGCCGCCGCGGAGAGATGTCCGTCGCCTCCGCCGAAGCCGCGGTCGGTCCGGATCCGCCTGAGAGCCGGGTTGCCGTCGCCGATCAACCGCAGGCGAACGTCGTTGGTCGCAAGGGCTGACTGAGGCGCACGGAAGACCGCACGGACCAAGTCGTTGTCGAGGTATGGCGACCGCATGGCGAGCTGGGTCTGTTCCAGCGCGAGAATCCCGTAGTGGTGCCAGGGGGCCTGCTGGAAAGCGGCAAAAGAAAGCGGGTGCCCCCGAACGAGCCCGGCGTACGTCTCCACCGCCAGGCGAACGTAAGAAAGAAACTCGGGACGGAACAATCCGGGGACGGGCTCCACCGGTTTGAACGCCCGAATTTGGCGGAGGACCTCGTCGCCGTAGTTTCCCGTCATTCGGACGGGGGCGATCTCGCGGGCCCTTTCGTTGACGTACAGGTCGGGGGAACGGCTTACGTCGATGCAGCCGTCCGTAAGGTACACACTTCTCTCAGCGTAATCGGGAAAGCGCGAGAGGAACTCCGCTCCTACCGGGATCACCTCGTGGGCCTGTTCGCACGAATGGGCCACTTGCCGCGCTACAACCACGTCCCGAGAGTCGCGGAACATCCCTCCGAAGGTGTAGCAAGGGAGGGATCCGGGAAGAGGCTTGTGCCAAGCCATGATCATCCGGGTGTCCAGTCCCCCGGTCAGGGACATCCCGATTCGCTCCTGACCCTGGAAGTACCGGGGAAGGTTCCGCGAAAAAACCTCGCGGATCTCTCGGTAGTATGGTTCTAGCTCCAGGGGAGCCTGGTCCTCCCACTCTCGCGGCTGGAAGTACGTTCCTTTCCGCTCGATGGAGCCGTTCCGAAAGACCCAGGCCGCGGCGCACGGCAGCACGTGGACGTCCTCGAAGAACGTCCGGTTCTCCAGCACGCACCCGCAGGCGACGAACTCCCCCAACCCCTGGGGATCCAACCTCCTGAGCTCGGGACGCGCAGCCAGGATCGCCTTGGCTTCCGCGGCGAAATAGAAGGCCTCCTTCGACTCGTGATAGTAGATTCGGTGCATCCCGTATCGGTCGTTGAACAGCATCGCGATTCCCCGGCTCCGGTCCGTCAGGAGTCCATGGAACCTTCCGTTCAATCCCGCCGGAAACGATTGGTCCTCCTCGTAGAGATGGACTAGGTAGGAGGATCCCGGCCCGTCGAGCGCGTGTCCTCGCTCTTTGAGGCGGCGAGCCGTTCCCGGCTCGGGGAATTCCTCCCCGGAGAAGACGAGAACGACGTCCCCCCGTTCGTTCCGCAGCGGCATTCCGTCGGAGAACGAATCCTTCCGCGCAGCCCATCCGACGTACACCCCAGACGACTCGTCAACCCACATACCTGTCCCATAGAAGTTCTCGTGGCGAAGGGCATCCACCATCCGTAGCAGCTCGAGCTCCGCCCTTGCGCGGGGCATTCTCGTGAGAAGACCGACGATTCCAGGCATGAATTATCCTTCGCGACCTGGGTCGCTGTACTGGCTCGCGCGAATACGCCAGCGAGACCACATCGTCCGAAGGCTATAGAGGAGGTCTATGAGCCACTCAGGCAGTATTGCCACCAGATCGCGATGGAACCCCAGCGCTAAGCATATCCTGCCCGTTGTCGTCAAAGGCGCATAGAACTTCGGGACTCGTACCTCTTCAAAACCCATCCGGTGCTTGAATCTAGTTAACGAGCTCGTTCCTTTGTTCCGGTCCCTATACTTGCCATACGTTAGGTATGACATTCCCGTCTTCGCGCAATGCTCAACTGCTTTCGCAATCAGTGCATTGGAGGGCCTCTTATCATAATGGCTAAACTTCGAAAGGATCTGCATCATGGCGGCAACTTTTCCCACAGCAACGATCTTCATGAAGCCGATTAACTCATCCTTGTAGTACGCGCCTATAAAGGTGCTTCTCTCCAAGAATGTCGACTTTTCTCGCCTTACGGTGTCAAAGCCCTTCTGGTAGTGCCAAAAGGCCTTCCCTTGTCTTATGGGCGACTCGTTGTAGATCTCCACGATGCCCCTAACGAGCTCATCATTAAAGTCCGTTACCTTAACGACTACACCCCGCTTTGCGGACCGTCTGATATCTTTTCGCGCATCTCCGGATATTCCCTTTGTCCACCATTCCTCATAGCTGCTTAAGCGAATTGCGGCAACGCTCTCCCATTCCATGTGATAGGAATACCTTGGCGTAATGTCGGGAAGTTTCTGCGTAACAACGAACATGTCGGCCCTTAAGCCGTTGCGGTTGTGCTCCTTCAACCTGCTGATGCACGATTCAAGATCTTGAAGTTCCCCTTCTATCCAGTCTCCATCGTGAATGGCCGCAATCTTGATCCACCTGCCAGTAACAACGACAGTGTAACCGTCTATATCCAGTGCCGGCGCCTTGACCGATTTCCCCCGCATGCTAACTTCAACGCTAGGGCCGGTCATGGGGGGGCCGCTCATGGAACCATTCCTTTCCCCGTGTGCCCGCGCCTGGGCGCGGCCGAGGGGGGTGCGATCCTGACGTCTCCGGCCAGACGGAAAATCTCCCCATCCGCGAGGAATCGATATTCCTCCGGGTTGACCGGGTGTGTCTCCACTTCGACAACAAACTGACGGGCCAGGGAGAAGATCCGTTGCAGGCGGCCAGGAAGCTCGAGGGGCGCCAGCGAGAAGAAGAAGTCGAGGAGACGGTGGCGCCGGGCCAGCATGCGGTCCACGGCTTTCCGGTAGAGACGGTTCCAGAGGCTCTTCTCCCCGGGCTGAAAGGAAAAGTTTCGCCGCACGAGGGTTCCCGGTGGTAGCAGGCCCCCGAGAAGCACGTTTGCGCAGAGGTGCATGTGATGATGGCCGTCGAGGCGGTCCGGGTCTCCTCCGTAGAGACGACGGAATTCGTCGAGTTGCGCCGCCACGACGTACTCGAAGGAACGGATGAGCCCCGGGTGAAATATGACCTGGGCGAGGCGGTGGCGCAGCAGGTATCGGCGCAACTCCTCCTGGCGTGCCACGAGCCCTGCGGGACACCCCTCTGCCGAAAACGATGTCGTAAAGTTGAGGTGGAGGCCGGCATCGATCCCGCGTTCCAGCGCCAGCGCCGCGGCCCGCTCCGAATCCTCCATGAAGACCATGGCACTCACGGAGGAGACGGCTCCCCGCAGGGCGCAGTCGAGAATCCGCCCGGTGGTCCGGGGGTCTCGTCCCCAATCGTCGGCGTTCACGATCAGGCGACCGGCGTGAGGCGCTTCGCCGCCGTCGATTGCCGATCCGTCACGCGTCGTTGCGTGGTCCGGTTTGTAGACCGCTAGGTCGCCGCCGTCGGCCACAGTTTCACGCCGCGGGCAGTTTTGGTAAGTCCCCTGAGTGTCCGATAGATCATTCTGAGCGTGTCACCACATTCGACGCACGAATGGCTGAAGAAACTGGTGTGTGAATCGAATTGCCCCAAGAAATAAACCGCCTTACCGTTTTTCCCCGCCAGATCGTTCTTGAACTTATACGTTCCTGGATTTCTTACTGGATCAATGCCATGGAGGTCATAGACGGAAAACCGATTCTGTTTCAACCATTCGATCAGCTTCCAGTGCAGGAGATACGATCCCCTGCTTTTCATGCCAGAATTGCTTGTCGCGCCAAACAGATAGATTGCTGTTTTTCCTATTGCGCTACAGACAAGACCAGCACACAGCTCGTCACCGGACTTGCACAGCATGATTTTCATCTTGAACTTCTCGGGTAACAGGCTTTGAATCAATCGAAATTCATTAATATCGTAGGACTCCACAAATCCCTTCCTGGATACCGTCTCGCGGTAGATTTTGATAAACATCTCAAAGAACTCATCCGCATCGCCTTCAATAACCTCTAATCTATTCCGCTCCGCTACCTTCAAATAACGGTGCCAGTGCGGCCTCAGACCCTCTCGCAAATCCCCAAGCGAGCGACTCAGATCGACGAGTAATGTCTGGTGAAGCTTTTCCTCGCCTGACCGTGAGAAACCTTCTTCTTTTAGAATTGACAAAAAGGAAGGCGCATCATCATCAAATAGAAGTGGAAATAGCCTTAATACCAGGCCACGCCTGCATACATACTCGTTACGCAAAGCTCGAATAGCCTGACGGAATGTCTCTTCTTTCGCTCCAGCGTTACGTAGACGCCAGAGTGGTCCCCATCGAATGTATGCGATGCCAACGTCAATGAACGGTAGTTTTACGATTCTGGATTGGGCGACAGCGACGATATCGCCCTTTTCCTTCAAGAGCAAATGACTGGTGTTCTGTCTTCCGCATCTCACTGCGGCATACGACCAGGTCTGATAGATATTCGCGTCATCAAACTGTTCTAGAATTTCACACCATGCCCGTTCATCCACGGTGTCGATCTCCGAAACGTAACCTGAACCTAGCTCGCGCATCTTAGTCCGATCAAACAGTCCTCCCATCCACGAGGATCGGCCAGAGCAAGCCTGCTGCCACATTGAAGGGATAGACAAGATCATTGCAGTCTCAGTGGCGCAGCGTGGTATGCAGGGGGTTGGTCCTGCCCTTGGAAGTCGAAATTAACCTGCGACCGTCTCGCACGGAGCTGATCAAAGATGGCGTCCATGATTCTCGCGGTCAGGAGGATTTCGCGGTAGGGTATGGGTACCGGCGTGCCTTGAATGATCGAACCGTAAAAAGACTCGATTAAATACTTCATGCCGGACATCATGTGGAAGTCCCTGGCCAGGAACGTCCTGACGTTCCTGATCAGGTTCCCGAGATGCTGCTCTGCGAAGATTACAGGGGGGATGAACTTCTCGCCGTAGCTCTTGAACCTCCCGCCTCGAAGCTTGATCACTGTCTCCTGATCCTGATCAAGAACAAGACCGTTTTTCGGGCCATAGACACGCAATTGATGAAGCGAGGGCCGCATCTGCGACGAGAAGGTGAAGTAGGCGGTGGTGCGCTCCTCTTCACTAATGATGACTCTCAGTTCATCGATGATCTCGCGTTCGCCCATCCGTTTGAGAAGCGGGCTGACAAAGCCGTAGGCGACCACCTGAGGCGAATCGCTGGTCAGAAACTCGGCGATCCTGGCGATGCCGTGGCTGATGATGTTGTGCAATAATCCTCCCGGCAATCCACGCACCCAATGTTGCTTGTTGCCAAGAAGCGCTCGCGCATAGCCGGAGTCCCCAAGGTCATAGCAATAATAACTTTCCATGTGCACCGGGATCCCGCCCAAGTAGCCGCTGTGGACGAGAGTTCGCATGCGTCTCGCCGCGTGGCTGAATTGATCATCATGGCCTACCGTCAGCTTGAGCCCTTTCTTATTGGCGAGCACCACAAGGACCTGGGCCTCTTCGGCGTGGAGCGTGATGGGTTTCTCCACATAGACGTGGCATCCCCGTTCCAAGCAAGCCCTCGCAATATCGAAATGGCTGTCCGGCGGCGTCGTGATATGAACAACGTCTGGCTGGGCCTCACTCAGAAGCTCAGTCAACTCGCTGAAATACCGTTTAACCGGGAATCTCTCGTAAAGCTGCCTTGCCATCAGCGGCTCCTTGTCACAGACCCCGACGATCTCGCATCCCTTGATCCTGTGGATCTGCGAGGCGTGAACATCGGCGATCTTGCCGCATCCGACTATGGCGACTTTAAGCATGTTGGTTTCTCTCCCGGCAGCTCTGGAAATAACGTCTCAATCCCTCCGTCGTCGGCACCTTGGGCGTCCAGCCAAGCCGCGCCTTCACTTTTTCGTTGCTGAAACGGGTCTTCTTCCAGAAGGCGTGCCATCTCCTGCGATTGAAGACTGGCGGCAACTGTCCCTCTGACCAGTTCGAATACTGCTCCCATAACCAGCACAGCGTGTAACTCACGACGTGTGGAACATAGATTGAAGTAAAGCGCCTCACATTCTGTTTGTACAGACGCACAAATCGCCTGCTAGAAGGAAGATCGTCGTCCACGACGTTGAAGACTTGGCCTTCGACTCCTTTCTTCAGCCCCGCGAGTACTATCGCCTCTCCGCAGTTATCAACGTACGTGAACGGTATGGTGTTGGAGCCGCCCAGATGCAGGAAGACTCCGAACGTACCGATTCCCACCCGGCTTGTGATGTCGGCATGGCCCGGACCATATACATACCCGGGCCTGACGATGACGTACGGGATCCCGAACCTCTTACCATAGTCGGTGACGATCTCGTCCTGTTTGACTTTGGCGAAGCAATAGGCGTCTCCCCGGAGCTCCGGACGCTCTTCAACCGGGCACGACTCATCCAACAGCCTCCACCGGGGTTTCTGCGTGTTGGTATAAACCGCAAACGAACTGATGTTGACGAATCGCCGCAGGCATCCGTGCCGCAGGCATGCTTCGAGGAGATTACGCGTCGTGACAACCGAGTTCATGAACGCATCGGGAAAGGACTTCGCGCCTCCCCCGGCGGCCAAGTGGAAGATGACCGCCACATCCTTGGTCGCTGTGGCGCAGTCCTCGCGGGACAGGAGATTGCCCTTTACCACTACAATTCGTGTCCCGTGGGGGTGGCGACGAGCAATGGCTTCGATGCCGCCCACTTCACTGGAGGGCCTGGCAAAACAGACCAGGTTGCGGAACCCACGATCCAGCAGACTATCTACGACTCTGGACCCGATGAAGCCGGTCGCCCCTGTTATCAGGATCGGATCGTCCGGCCCGATTATCAATGCGTCGCGTTCCATGAGGCCCAGATCTCGCTGCTAATCGGTGACGTATGCCTTTATCGGCTTGATGCCCAGGAGTGCGAGGAGCCTGCCTATGTGATCAAAGAGTTTCACCAGGAGAGTCATGAATCTGTGATGCCCCAAAGCCAGCGCAAACGGCAGAGCGGCCGTGTATGCGGGAACGGCAATGACCGATTTTGTGATGCCGAGCGCTCCGAGAGTTGGATCGATCACGGAAACTGTTCCCTGGAGTAATGCTCTTCTTAACATGAACGTCCGTTTCCAACGGACCGGGGGAACAACCTCATACACCACGGCCTCATTGCACCAGATGAAGACGTGTCCCTTTTCGATCATTCTTCTGAAAAAATCCTGGTCCTCCCCCGACAGGAACTCCGGTCTGAACGGCTGGGCGCCATCCGAGAAAATTCGCTTTTTCAGCAGCACGTTGTTTGTTCGTCCCTTCCTCCAGTCGATAACGAACCCCGTCGGGTAAGTCGGCCGTTCGTAGAACTTGCCCTTAACGACCCACTTTGGCGGCTCTTCGTCGAAGTGCCGCTTCACTGGTCCGAGCACACCATCCACGTGATAGGCGTCGCAGGCCTTGAACAACGTCAGCAGCCAGCATTTGGTCGGAAACTCGTCGTCGTCGATGAAGGCGATAAAGTCGCCGGTCGCGTTCTCGATGGCCTTATTCCGGGTCAGCGCGATATTCTGCCGAGGCTCTACGCAGTACGTGATCGACATAGGCGACGCAGCCGTGAAGTCCGCCACCACGGCCTTGGCAGACTGTAAATGATCGTTGTCGGCAACCACGATCGAATAAGTGAATAGTCCGCTCGTATCCTGACCGGCGAGTTCCCCCAGCAAGCGCTTGAGATAGCGTGGGCGCTTATACGTGCAAATGCACACAGCAATGTGCTTCGTGTCGTCGGTCATCGCGTTTGTTTAAAGATCACGCAATCTTGCCTCCTCGGAAGACTCGTCTCCCGAGCAAATAGGCAAGCAACGGGAGTTCCAACAGACCTGGCAAGGGATCGTCTGGAGAGAAGATCGCGGACTCCCGTGGACCACGCAAGCTCCGCGCATATTCACCCAGTGACAGCCGTCCCCGAAGTATCTCGAGGGGGACCGTCCGCAGATCCGTGCTCGCCCGCACCCACCGCACGCCGATCTGCGGCCGCGATTCGGAAACAGCCGCACCGCAAGCCTGAAGCCAGAGCAGATAAGAAAAGTCCACGCCGGCACGCCCGCCAAGTGAATGCCATCCCCAAACTCGGGGATTGATGTCCAGCAATTTGTGTAGCCCATCGCGAGTGTCGTGCTTGAACTCAATTTCTACGATGCCGGTGAATTTCATTGCCTCGAGCATGCGAACGGAGGGTTCAATGACTGCAGGCTCATCAACCGTCTGCACGCAGGTACTGGCCCTGCCGAAATCCATGGGGAACTGGCGCAGACGGCGCGCCACCAGAGAGGCGAGAGAGCGACCGTCCTGGCAAATGGCCGCATAAGAGAACTGCGCCTCTCCCCAGCCAGGGATCACTTCCTGTACTATCAGAACCTGTGGGTCCACGAATGCACACGCCTTGTCATACCGGGCCAGCAGCGACTGGCGATCGTCCGCGCGCCAGGCCTTGGCCGCAGTGAGCCGGTTAAATTTGTTTCGAAACGCCGGCTTGAGGATCACTGGGAAGGGACAGTTGGCCTCGGCAAGCTCTCTGCGGCTCCTCGGGTAGAACGTCCAGGGATGGCTGACCTGGAGTTTGTCCGCGAGCTGGTAGGTCAGTCTCTTGTCGTAAGCCCAGCGCAGGATGTGCCAAGGAGGGGTTGTAAGCCGGAACCGCTTCGCCAGTTCGGAGTGGTGCCGCGCAACCAAAGCGGCACCCTCGTCACCAGTTGGGATAAGCACCCATCCCTCAAGCCCGTTCTTCTGGGCTAAGTCCAATAGGAAGCCGACGCGTTCTGCGTCGTCCCCGGATACCCATGGTAGGCTCCGTTGAGCATACCGAGAGGTTGTCGCCAGCAGGTGTCCGTCCTCATGCAGAACCCAGACCGGGATGCCACGGTGACCCAAACTGCGCACGATCCCGAGGCCGCGGTAGTCAGCTCCCATGACTATCGCGCCAACAGCCTGGTGTTCAACGACCAGACTCAACTTCCGACTCCATTCAGTCTGGTGCTGTGACGGCCTGTGGAGCATGGCGGACATTTACTATTGCCCGCCCGATTGCGAGACGGCGGGCACTTACCACCGATTGGGTTACCGCGCGGGCGGCGAACTCTGCGCCCGCAACGAATCGCATCAGCGGCCCGAAGCTCCAGGCGGCTGGTGCACCAACGAAATACAAACCCAGGAGCGAGGTTTCAAAGCACGCACTGAGCTGCGGGTACCCGTTGATGCGACGCATCGATCCCAGCAGGGCGCTCGACAGGAAACTGTATTGCGCCACGTTTACGCGGTATCCTGTTGCTAAGAGGACGTGATGGACGCGCCGCTGCGTTCCGTCACTGAACGTGAGACTCACTCTGCTGCCGGCAGGGGAGGCTGATGTTACTGATCGGCCCGTGGTAATAGGAATGCTCTGGATCCGGGGTTTTAACCATCTAGTTCCCGTGGGCCGGAGCGATCTGATGGCCCACTTATCCTGTACGGAGCGGGGTAGCAAGCGGTAGACACCCGGCCGAGCGACGAAGTGGCTGACAAACGCAGGCCCAACGTCGGGCCAGGCGTAGAGAATCGCTCCCACCGGTCGGAATGTGTGCAGCCAAGGCCTTTGCCACGTCCAATGAACAACCGGGGCGCGCAACACGACTTCGACATCAGCTCCCGCTTCGTGCAGGAGGGCTGCCGACTCCAGTGCGCTCTGCCCTCCACCGATAACAACGACCTGCTGGCCTGCAAAGCGGCTGGGCTGTGTAAATTCGGAGGAATGCGAGGCCAGGTCCGCGGGGAGACCTGCAAATTGCGGCGGCCGCGAAGCGAACGGAGTAATGCCTCCCGCGATCACAACGCGCTGCGATCGGACTTCCTCACCATCCTGAAGCGTCAATCGAAAGCCTTCGCCGGTTGCGTCCACACATGCAACCTTCCGCGTGTCAACTTCAGGCACAGCGCGCGACTGAAACCACCGACCGTAGGCTACAAAATGCTCAATTGGAATGGGCGTTGGAATCTGCACACCCTGTGCCGCTTGGAAGGCGTCCAACGATAGTTCGCCTTTAGGATCAGAGAGTTGCGAAGCGTCCCACGGAGAGCGCAGAAGCAGGCCCGCCGGCATGGAACGCTCCCAGAAGGACATCGGCTCTCCAAACACGCGGATCTCGAACCCACGCGCGCGCAAATGTGCAGCCGCCGACAGACCGTAAGGACCAGCACCGACAATTGCCACATCACAGTTGGCCATGGATACCTCGCTTACAGGTTAGAGCAAATTCAGGGAGACGTTCCCGGGACCGAGAACGTCGGCATAGCACCGAATTAGTTTACTGCCTCCCGAGCCCACCGCTCTCTAGCCGATGTGTCTATAGAGCAGCTTCCCCGCTGTGGCCAGGACTGGATCGGGTAGGCGCGCAAACACTCTGTTGGCCATCCGCATTTTCCAGCCTTCCGGCCGTTCCGCCGGGCAGGGAGGGCACCGATAGTACGTCAGCGTGCTTCGGGTGGCATGCCAGCCTTCTTTAAAACGAATCAACGCATGGGCGTCACGGTCAGAGCGCCCCAAATCGAATTCTGAAAGCCCCAGGTCTTTGGCCTCCTGGATCGTTTTCCAGAAAAGAAGAGGAATCCCACCGAGATTGTGAAATCTTTCATCCGAACAGCCATACTTGTCGACGACGGACTCCCTATGGGCCAACGTTAAGAGGCTTGCTACGGGGACGCTCTCTTTGGAGACCACGCGGATTTTGAGCTTCTCGCCTAGGCCATACATTAAGTTGTAAAACCATTCCATTGGTTGCGGGGGCAGGTGTTGCCGGCGGCGCGTCTTCAGCAACAAACTGTAGAATTTCTTCAACAGCAATTCGGATCTTCCTTCTTCGTAAGTTAACTGCATTCGCTCCGCGCGCCGGATCTTTTGTTGACATCCCGTTTTAGCAAAGCTGCCGAAGAGGTCACTCAACTGTGGGCGAAGATCGATCTTGTGAAAGTGGAAGACCTGATCCGTCCCAAACCCTGCGCGATTTGCTACGAGTGGACTCACAGGTCTCATTTCGAAGTATTTCCAACCGTCGCTCTTGGCTTCACGCTCGAGCGACTCCAAAAGACAATCGAGATCTTCAGCTTTATCGACTAACGCCTCACAATGATCAGAGAAGGGCAAAGAAACGACTCTGTTTCCGGTGAGCCAGCTCCGGACGCGACAGAAAACGAGGCCGTTCGTCAGTTCTGCTCGGGGCGGGGAGGTCGTGTAAACGATGGGCTCGTATTCGTAAGTCCGGCGAAGCGCTTCCAGCCAGCCCGGCGTATGAAAGACCGAGGCCCGTGGGTGTCGCTGGACAAACTCCGCCCAGCGCGGGTCCTCGGTCGGATTGAACGTGTAAACCATCAAGGCACTCTCGGCCTTACACGATACTTAGGTCCAGGTCGATGTCGAGATCGGGTACTCATCTATAAGGCATGTCGGATTCGGCATTAGGGGAGAAAAGCCGGCTGATAGCCGATCCTTTGGAGAACACGACGGGCCACTCGGCGTAGCGCGGCCTCGGGCCGACCGCGTCGACGGCATCCTATGCCTTCGTCAAGAAGCCGGATCTGGTCGGGCGAAAGCCGCCAGTCCGAGGCAGCGCAGTCTTCCATCACATGATCAATTGAGGTTGCCTTCGGGATGGCAATCACTGCGTCCTTGGAAATGCACCAGTTCAGTGCCACCTGGGATTGGGTCTTACCTGTCATCGCGGCCACGTCGACGAGGATGTTTTCGGGATCTCTCAGTTTGATACAGTGTAGCCCCTTGGCCAGAGGACTATAGGCGATTACGGTGACACGGTTTTCCTGGCAGTAATGCAAGAGTTCCAGCTCGATGCTCCTTTCCACCAGACTGTAACGGACCTGGTTGGAGACAATCTTGTATTTGGAGAGGGCCGCCTGCGCCTTTTTGAGCTCCGCCACAGAGAAGTTGCTTACCCCGATGAACCGGATCTTGCCTTGCTCGACCAACTCTTCCATGGCCGCCATGGTCTCTTGGATCGGCACCGTGTAATTCGGTCTGTGGAGTTGGTATAGATCGATGTAATCAGTCCGCAAACGCTGAAGGCTGCGCTCAGCCGCTAGCAGCAAAGCTGACCGTCTGAAGTGGGCGGGTGAAACTTTGTCTGCCACGAAAACGCGGTCCCGGTTACCCTTGATCGCCTCGCCGACGATCTCTTCTGTTCCATAGGACTCAGCCGTATCAATCAGGCCAGCTCCTAGCGCGATCGCGGTTCGGAGGGGCTCGACACCTCCTTTGTAGTTGAACGTTCCTACACCAATCTCCGGAAGAGAGACGGTTGTATCTCCAAGGAACTTATAGTTCATCTACCACAGACTCATCGGGCCAAGACCAGAAGGCTGAATCCGCCCAAGAGGCGAGCCGCGAAATCCCTGTGGATGGTAAAGAACAGCTTCCGCGGCAGTTTCAGAATCTTCTCACCGGGTTCCGAGGCAAACTCGATCGACCGCGGCGTGTAGAAGTAGTCCAACACTTCATAGCCGGTATCTCTCAAGGTGTGCAACGCTGTCTCCTTCGTAAAATAATGGATGTGCGCATACATCTCGCGTCGTTTGATCAGCGCCCTCTTGCGGAACAGTGTTTGCACCGAAAGGTCCAGCGGAATGTGGAATATCTTGTAGCGGCTTTTCAGCTTCAGTTGTCGCAAGAAGCTGAAATAGTCTTCTAGATGCTCGATCACGTCCAAGACGAGTATCAGGTCAAAGAAGGTATCCTTGTCTTCCATGAAGTCTGTAAGGTTAAACTGCAGCCTCTCGTTGGCTCTACTTTTTGCCAGTTCAACAGCTTGTGGAGAGATATCATATCCCCAGAACATACATTCGCCATCTAGGTGCTCTTGAAGCTGCCTCAGCACTTCTCCAGCGCCACATCCCACGTCACAGACTGTCTTCGGGGCAAGATGATTCTTCCGAAGCATGCGAAGAATCTGTCTTGCCTTCCAGGGAGACTCTTCAACATGCCACTCCGGATTCTTCGCAATGTATTCGCCATCGAGGTAAAGGGTTCGGCTTGCCATGGTGCTCCACATTGGCGATCTAAGAATTTGCTTCTAGGTGGTAGACAACGCAGTCCTCTTCGAGACTCGCGTAAGCCACCCGGGCTCGCTCCTTGCCAGGGCCCTCGATCTCCCATTTATTTCCTCGGCGACTCAGTCTCATCTGGCTTCTCTCACGCCACCAGTGATCGACTTCTCGTGGGAGAGCGATCCAGATCTTCCCTTCGGAACGCAACTGCGAAAGATAGGATAATAACGCTTTGTATGTATCTCGCGCCCGGTGCTCGAGGATGTAGTCCGGGTGAACGATGAAGCTGGCCAGACCATGTTTTTCCATGATCAGAGCAAGTTGGCGTTTCCAGAGATCGATAGAATAGTGATTGAGGATATGAAACAGAGAGTAGTCTTGTGTTGTAGTGACGGGCAGCTCCAAAATCTTGCCGATGAAGAAAGGCATCACTGAGCAACAGCCGCCTCGTTGCGCTTCCAAATGCCCCACGCATGGAACTGACATGTCATAGGAAAAGTCCAAAGCCTCAAACCAGTCCAGATTTCGATAGAGAGCAGCGGAACGAAAGCCAGCGGCTCCATACTCCCTGCTGTATCGATTGATTCGTTCGGCGCGGCGCAAGTATCGTTCCCGATCGCTGAACAGATGGCCGTCGTGGTTCAAGTCGTGGATATCGATTTCAAATCCTCGGCTCTGAATCGTGTTGAGGAATCCTTTTGACACCGGGTATCGTCCTTCCGGTACGATTTGGAAAGAGGATTTGATTCCGTGAGCATCGTCCAAGTCCATCAGGTGCGAGCAGAAGTCCCTGCCGGGTAATGCTTCCACATCATGCGTCATGATGGCGCAACTTGGAAAGCCATTCGGCCAAAACCAGACGAAGGGGATCTTATCGACGGCGTGGGCCTTGAGCAACAGAATCAGCAGCATCTCCAGGATGCGCTCAACGGTTGGATCAACAGGCCAGCCAGGAAAGGGAATTTCATTCCAATCTCTTAGATGTAATCTCTGGAGATGCTTCCGCACTGAAACAGTCAGAAGGGGACGCACCAAGTAGTAAACCTTCCGGAGAGCCGAATCGCCGTGTAGCGTTTTCCCGTTTCTGTTAGAGGCCGAAGCGTAGCGCTCATAACGCAGGTTCGCGACGATTTCCGAAGGACTGAACGGGAGTTGGAGCATCGCTCCGTCCAAGGCGACGTCCGTCAGCGCATCATAGAGTTCATCTGTGGCATGCCCGGCTCTGAAACCGGAAGAGGACTGCCCGAAGCAAATCGCATCCGGACCAAAACGGAAATACCCGCTATCCTCAGACAGCTCGCCGCTGAGAGTGAAAGTCGCAAAGGTTTCCGGACATCGGTAATGATCAAGAAAGGCCGAATTCACGGTGCCTCTTGTTTAGTACGTTACTTTTCCGCCCGACGTTGGGCTCGACGCCCTTGGGACATCGCATGCACGAGTTGAGCCCATGTGGCCCAACTGTGCCCCATTCTCTTAATCACGGAGTTTGCTCGGTAAACACGAGTGTCCAGTGGCAGGGCGCTCGTAAATCGCCGAAGAGACCGGTGACTAGAGACCACAGGGCGACTCGGGTCGGAACATAGACGCGCTTGACGTAATGTCCAGGCTCGGCGGTGATATCGTCCGGGTAGAGTTTGTCAGCACGTTGGACTACGGGAAAATGATGGTCGAAGCCGTGTACGGCCATGGTCAATGCATAGTTCTTGTTTTGCTTGTATCTGTTGGGAACCATGAAGATGCCGTAGACTTGGTGTGCGCCGAGCCAAGGCTGCACGACAACCTTTGTCGCGCGAATCTCATGCACCTTGTGGTCTGCAGATGCTTCGGCGCTACAGTCAGCGGTTGGCGGCTTGTTAACAAGCCAGATAACAGTACCGGCAAGCACCAGAGCGACACCTGCCGCCGCGAACCCAATAGTCTTGTGGGCCCCCCGAGGCTTCATTAGGGGTGGTTGGAACAACATCAGCGAAGCCAGGCGCCGGAAGAATCTGGTCCCCGATCAGTCGAGGGCCATGACGTGGCACAGCGTACGGCGGAAGATCCCTTTCAATCGTTGCATTTGATCATTGCGTCGCAACTCGACGAGTTCCTCAGGAATGGCTCTTTCAACGCGACGGAGCATGGTCCAGACGTACCCAACGAGAATCAGAGATCCACCGACGATATACGGTCTGTTCTTCATCTGATGTATGCTTCGAAAGACCTCCCACGCGGGATGGCTGCCAAGAAGATAATCTTTCCTCCCCCTGTGCAGTCTCGCGCACATACCCGTGTGCTGCGCACTTCCTGAGTTTCGATGGTGCAGGCAGACCTTCTCGGTAAATGTCCTGGTTTGCCACCCCTTCGCCCGCGCGCTGAGGACCGCGATCAGATCGATCCCCCCAGATCTTACCGGCCGATAACCGCCGATGGCTTCAAAACATGCCCGTCGGAACATTTGACACGCGCCCGCTACATCCTCAATGCTGGCGAACCGATAGTCATATGTCGTCGCGTTCCCCTCCTGGTATGGTGTACCAGCCACTCCTAATCTGGGATTCTCGGCAAACTTGCTCATAAGGAACGCAAAGTAGTCCTCATCAAACGAGATGTCGGCATCCAAGTTGCCAATGACCTCGTACTCCAAATCCTTCACTCTGGCATATCCCGCGTTGAAGGCAGCCGCCTTACCGGCAAAATGTCGCTCCATGCGCTGAGGCTGTCTCACCAGTTCGATCCAATCGTGCTGCGCTGCATACTTCTTCACCACGTTGTCCGTGCCATCGGTGGAACCGTCGCTGACGATGACCCATTTGGCTGGTCGGACCGTCTGCCCCACCACGGACCTGATGGTCAGTTCAATGAACGTTGCCTCGTTCCGCGCCGGAGTAATGAGAACATAGGTGTAGTGGTCGGCCTGTCTCTCGGTTCTGTGCGCCGAGCGCATTGTCAAGCACAGAGTTGCGGGTTAAGAGACTGTCGGGCCACAGCCCTTCCCTGGTGGGTGCGGATTAAAATGTCTACGATGCGTGTGGCGGCTTGGCCATCCCATTTCTTTGGCACGCCGCCGTTGGTTCTCCTCCCCGTCTGGCGGCGGATAGCATCGCTGATGCTCTCTTTTTTTGTCCCTGCAATAGTATTGGTGCCGCCCTCCACGGTAACGGGTCTTTCGGTGTTCTCTCTGACCGTGACGCAGGGAATCCCCAAACACGTTGTTTCTTCCTGGATGCCACCTGAGTCCGTCACGACGAGCGTTGCGTGCTTCATCAAACAGAGAAAATCCAGATAGCCCAGAGGATCGGTCAGGATGATTCCGGGGCGCCAGTTTCCGGACTCTGGTGCGTCTCTCTTGATTTTCGTTCCGTTCATCCCAAGATGGGACTCCAAACCGAATTCCTTAATTCGCCGCTGCGTTCGGGGATGCGCGGGGAAAACGATGGGGCAATCCGTCGCCAGTTCTTCGAGCCCCGCCAGGATGTTGAGAAAGGCATCCCGATTGTCCACATTTGGCGGCCGATGCAGGGTCAGGAGCGCATAACGGTCGATCGAGTTGCCGGAGGCGTTTTTCCCCGTCTGCGTTCGAAGCCCTAATTCATCCAATATGGTGGAAGCCTCAGCTTTCTCCTTGAAAGCAAGGAGGGAGTCAATCATCGTGTTGCCGACGAAATGGACCCTGTCAGGCGCGACCCCTTCGCTGCGCAGATTCCGAAGCCCGCTTTCCTCTGTCACGAAGAGCAGATCGGACACATGATCGGTGAGAACGCGGTTGATCTCTTCCGGCATCGACCGGTCGAAGGAGCGCAGCCCCGCCTCCACATGGACGATTGACGGTCTCGAACCAGCGGAATCGAAGGAGATCTTGGCGGTAACCAGGGCGCAGGCGAGGGTCGAATTCACATCGCCAACCACCACCACGAAGTCAGGCTTCGATTCCACCAGCACCTCTTCGAATCTCTTCATAATCTCCGCAGTCTGGACCGCGTGGGATCCTGAACCCACGCCGAGGTGAACATCCGGCTTTGGAAGCTTAAGATCGCTGAAGAAGGAGGCGGACATGAGGTCGTCGTAATGTTGCCCGGTATGAACGAGGATGTGCCGGATCATTTCGGCCGGCCATTCGCGCCGATCGGCGGAGTTTGCCGAAATCCTCTCGTTGTGCTCGTTGATTGCCGCGATGATCGGCGCGGCCTTCATAAAATTAGGACGCGCGCCGACAACAGTAAGAACTTTCATATTGCGGGCCTGGGACCGTCGAATGCCGCGGCCTGAGAGGAGCTTTCCGTCACGGGACATCTCGACTCCATAATCGCGACGATCTGCTCGACTATGGTGCGCAAGGCGGCGCCATCACCATTCTGGGGCTTCGCGGGTCGATTTCTTCGGACCAAGAGGATCTTCGTTTGGACATCTCGAACGCTCTCGAGGAGTATGAGCCGACCTGTCGTGCTGAGATAGTGATCCACCGCACCGATCTTGCCGCGAAAGACACTATAGACGGGGACGCCTAAAGCCGCGGCCTCCCGGTTCATCGTGCCGCCCGCGCTGATGACCAGGTCCGAGTACCAAATGAGGTTCGGTCCATCCACGACATGCTCCGGGATGCGCATCTTGCCACATCGGAAAAGATCCGGCCAACTCTCTTTCAGACAAATTGCCTGCTTCTCATTTCGAGGCAGCGCGACGAGCTTCACACCGGGCTGCTTGCTCAGAAACTCGATCGCTGCGGCGAAGAGTTCATCGCTCTGGGGATTATGGTAGTGGGCTTCACTCGCAGGGGGACGGAGGGTCACCACCAGATCCTGCTCCTGTAGACCGAGTTGAGGTCTGACACGGGGGTCCGGAACTAGTCGAGGAACATAGACGTCTTCCTTGATACCGGGGTATTTTAGGATTCGGTTCGGGGTGACTCCCAGGGCTGCTTTCGGAATCACTTCCGGACACATTAGCCACGTTGGATGGATGAAAAGCCAGTTCCTTGCGAACTCATAATCGCCCATGAATAGACAAGGGATTCCCAGAGACGTAGATAGAATCAACTGGGAGCGCGAACCAACCGAGAGAGCCAGATCAGGCTTTTCCTTCAGGATAGTTGGGATCAACTGCAACGCCCGAAAACACAACCCCGCCATCTTGAGGATTCTGTTCCTCCCGGAGTGCCGTCCGATCAGCCTGTAGTTCAGATGGTAAAGGTCCGCCAGCTCGCGCACCTGGGAACAGTCGCGGGCGGTGAGCACGACCGAATAGCTGCGCTTCTGCAGTTCTTCGACGATTGGCGCAAAGAACAGCACATGCGGGGAGTTATCCAGATCGATCCAGATCTTTCCTTTGTCTGGGGAAATGGCAGTACTGACTGTTCGAGATGAGCTCCCTGGCTGGAGGTCCGGACGCCGCCGGTTGCCAGGCTGTATGGAAAGTGACTCGAGAACTTTCTCGACAATTCGTCTCTGCTGACCAAGTTCAAGCTGGGGATACATAGGCAAAGAGAGAATTTCCGACGTGACTCTTTCCGTGACCGGAAAATCGCCTTTCTTGTGGCCGAGATGTCGATAGGCTCCTTGGAGATGGAGCGGGACGGGATAGTGGATTCCAGTGGCAATTCCGGCCTCAGTAAGATACTGCCGGAGTTGATCCCGATTTTGGGCGCGGATCACGTAGAGGTGATAGACAGCTCTGGTCCAGTCGGCCTCATCGGGAATGATGATGCTGCCTGCCATTGGGCGAAACAGTTCCCGATAGCGATCGGCATTTTCCCGGCGTTGTTGATTCGATTTGTCGAGATGCTTGAGTTTCAGTCGCAGGATGCCGGCCTGGATCGCGTCCAATCTGCCGTTGTAGCCTTCGAATTCGTGATAATACTTTTGCGCCTGGCCGTGGTCGCGGAGCATCTGACAACGCCGCGCCAATTGCTCGTCGTCGGTGGTGACGGCTCCCGCTTCACCGCAGGCGCCCAGATTCTTGCCGGGATAGAAGCTGAAGGCCGCGGCGCGGCCCATCGACCCGGCCTTGCGCCAGCGGTCTTCCTTCTTCGAGAAGTACTCCGCGCCGTGCGCCTGGCAGGCGTCCTCGATGACGATGAGGTTGTACTGGGTCGCCAGGTCGAGGATGGGGTCCATGTCGGCCATCTGCCCGTACAAGTGCACGGGGATGGCTGCCGTTACCGGGCTGCCAGTGCGCTTGCTCACCACGCGGCCCGTCTTCCTGTCTGGCGTGCAGTCGGTCTCCAGATAGGCACGCAGCTTCTCAGGATCCATGGTGTACGTGCGCGCGTGGATGTCGACGAAATCCGGCCGCGCGCCGGCCTGGGAGATGGCTTCCGTGGTTGCAATGAAAGTGTTCGGCACGGTAACGACAGTATCGCCAGGTTGCACTCCGGCGGCGATCAGGGCGAACCGCAAGGCGTCTGTGCCGCTCCCCACGCCGACGCAATAGTGCACTCTGCAAAACTGTGCAAATTCCCGTTCGAAGTCTTCCACCATCGGTCCGCCGACGAATCCAGCAGTCTTCAGAGCGCTTCGGAAGACCGACACCAATTCCCCTTCCAGTTCGAGGTGGGGTGTGACGAGGTCTATGAAAGGAATTTTACCGTTGCCGGTCATTTCGCCACCCTCAGCTCTGGCACGATCAATCGCAGGACCCGCGCTGGGTTCCCAGCCACAATGGCATTGTCGGGCACGTCGCGGGTCACGACGCTGCCGGCCCCGACGATGGCATTTTGCCCGATGACCACGTTTGAGAGGATCGTCGCTCCGGACCCGATCGAGGCACCCCTCCTCACCAACGTGGCCTCGACCTTCCAGTCCTTCCCGTTCTGGAGTTCCCCCGTCGGAGTCGTCGCCCGTGGAAAGGAATCGTTAATGAAGGTGACGCCGTGGCCGATGAAGACGTGGTCCTCGATCGTCACGCCTTCACAGATGAAGGTGTGGCTCGAAATCTTGCACCGCCGGCCGACCTTTGCATTCTTTTGGATCTCGACGAACGTTCCGATCTTCGTTTCGTCGCCGATCTCGCAGCCGTACAGGTTGATGAACTTCGCGAGCTTGACGTCCTTCCCTAGCTTGACGTCGGGCGCAATACTGAAGTATTCGTTCACTGGCAGAGCACCCTCAACCTCCGGCGCTGCCCGATCTGCATCAACAAGCACCCTTCCCCAAGATGACCGCTGCGGGCGTTGCGAGGAGGATCTTGATGTCGGTCCAGAGGGAGCGTGTCCTGGCGTACCGGAGGTCGAGGCGCACCATTTCGTCGAAGGTCGTGCGGCTACGCCCGGCCACCTGCCAGAGTCCTGTGACCCCCGGCTTGGCCTCCAGGACCCGTCGGCGATGCCAGGGCTCGTACTGCTCGAGCTCGTACGGAAGCGGAGGCCGCGGCCCGACCAGCGCCATGTTCCCTTGCAGCACGTTCCATAGCTGAGGCAGCTCGTCGAGGCTTGTCTTGCGAAGCAGTCGTCCGACCGGCGTGACCCGTGGGTCGTTGGTGAGTTTGAAAATTCCTGTCTTTCCGGGCGCGTGGATCTGGCCGCTCGCCTTGATGAACCCGCTGACGAATTCGTGATGGAGTTTGTGATCAGCGTTCAAATACATCGTTCGAAACTTGAGCATCGTGAAGGGCTTCATCATCTGCCCGATTCGTACTTGTCCGAACAAGACCGGACCGGGAGACCTCAGTTTCACCAGGGCGGCGATTAGCATGAGAAGAGGCGAAAGCACCACCAGGAGTGTCAGACTGCCGATGACATCAAGGGCCCGTTTGATCGCGTCGTAGATCGTCCTCTGCTCCCAACGCGAGCGTAGCTCCGGGTAAAAGAGCGGATTCACACGCCCAGGTCCTTCCTCTCCCCCGATCATCGGCTCGGGATAGACGTGGAGTCGAATCGATAACTTGTCGACCGCTTCCGCGCCCAACCGGTCGGCGAGCTTCCGCCGGACTCGAGCGTCGAGTCCTTCGCACACGTTGGCCAGGTCTGAAGCGCGGATCTTAGGCACTATGAGTCCGATCACAGCCCGCCACTCGAACCATCCAAGGACGTCTGTTTCACGCGTGGCAGCGGCCAAGGCCTCGATGGCCGCCTCCCAAATCAACGAAGACTCAGCACCCAGGCCATCGTCCATGTCGAGCAGCAGGAGAACGACCGACTGATTGGAGCGATCCGAGCGTTTTCGCTCCCCGATCAGGACACTCCTGAAGAGTTCTGCGTTGATGACGCGCGGACGGCCCCTCCCATTTCCTTGATCGCACGCGCGTCTTCTTGTTTGTCCCGACTGGTGCCTTGTGTTCATCGGCCTAAAGAGCGAATTTGATGGGGGGAACCTCAGAGTAACCCGGTCGATCCGGTCCCCGCGATGATGCGTAGACGATCTCTCTGCGATGCTTGAGCGACTGGTCGGCCGCCTCCAGCATCTTCACCACGCGCAAGCCTGCCCGCCCGTCGTTGACTGGTTTCTCTCCCGAGGCCAGACAGTCCAAAAAGTAGCGGGCTTCGAGCTGCAGGGCTTCGGTCTGGTCCACCTGGGGCGACCACATGTCTCCGCTCCGGTAGCTCACCAAAAGGTCGTGGACCGCTTGCGCTGCTCCTACCTCGAAGACCTTCGCCTCGACCAAAGCCTTGAGCCGTTGACGCGACTCGTCGTGATTATCGGTCACCTGGATCCCCTTGTCGTAGACCTTGACCTTTTCGGAGGGCTCGAGATCATTCCACACCAGCATCTTCCGCTGCCCGCCGACCAACGTGGTTCGCACCTTCACGGGTGAGAGCCAGTTGACGTTGAGGTGGGCGATGATGTTCTTGGGAAAGTGCAGAGTGATGTAGGCCATGTCCGCCAGGCCGTTCAAGTGCGCTCCGCCGGTTGCCACAACAAGCTCCGGCTCAAGGCCGATCAGATAGTCGATGATGGACAGATCGTGGGGGGCCAGGTCCCAGATGACATTGACGTCGTGCTGAAAGAGCCCCAGGTTGACTCGCGTCGAGTCGTAGTAGTAGAGCGGCCCCAGGACCCCCGCATCGACCAACTCCTTGATCTTGCGCACTGCCCCGTTGAAGAGAAAGGTGTGATCCACCATGATCTGTAGATTCTTGCGATCGGCCAGCTCGATCAGCTCTTCAGCCTGGGCCGAAGTGGCCGTAAAAGGCTTCTCGACGAAGACGTGCTTTCCGTTCTCGAGCGCCTTCTTGGCCAGATCGTAGTGCGTCGACACCGGGGTGACGACGGCCACAGCGTCGATCTCCGACGACCTCATGACTTCATCCGGATTAGAGGTAGCGTGCACGGCCGGATGGTGGCGCAACGCCTGAGCCACCGCCTTGGGGTTTGTGTCGCAAATAGTCACGACCCGGCAGTCAGGTTGGCTCGCGAAGTTGCGCACAACGTTCGGGCCCCAGTAGCCGTAACCGACGACACCAAGCTTGAGCATAGGACTTCTCCTTAGTTCAGCCCAGCCCACGCATGAAGGGGTCAAGGAGCAAGGAGCCAGCCGCAACGGCCAGGGCGATTGTCCGTTTGACAGCTCGCGCACACCTGTGGAACAGGGGCCGATGGGTTACCTCGGGGTAGAGGACCGAGTGGGGGCCATCACCCAAATCGATCCCCTCAAGCTCGGGGTGTTGATAGATCCGCACCTGGAGGCGACGGGCAACGTTTGAGGGCAGGCCTGCGTAAAGCCTGTCCTTGACTCTTTGACCAATCAGGCGGGAGACCTCCGTCGGGCGCCTCTCCCCGAGCTCGATCAGCACGGCTCCGGCCACGCGCTCCTCGCGGTACCAGCCGACGACGTCGGTCTCGCGGAGGCAGAGCCCTAGAGCCGAGAAGAGCTTGGTGGCGACCATGGGGTCGATGCGCACACCTATCCCTGACTCCTCCTTCAGGTCCACCAGCAGAAGCAGGAAAGGGCAGCCCGAGCGCTCAGAGCGCTTTTGCTCGATCGCCAAGAGGTACCGGAAAGCCTGCTCGTTGTAAGCGTGGCCCAGGCGACCCTCCAGGGCGACGCCGGAGGGGCACATATCTGGATCTGCCCGAAGGTCAGACACTGCTTTTTGCCTCACTTTTACCTCACCATACATCACATTAGCGGGCGTCAAGGGCAATCGGGTGAAGCCCCGAATTTCAATCGTGGGAATAAGTGAATCCAGAGCGGGGGAATCCTTGAGGGCGACTAATCTCCTGGAAAGATATCGGCTAGGTCCAGCGAGAGAAAATGCGGCCCAGAGTGGCTGCCAATCGTCTCCACCAGTTCTGCCCATGGTGGCCGTGGGGCTGGCCGGAAAGGTAGTAGTAATCGTAATAACCTGGGAGGGCACAGTCGTCGTAATTGAACACCAGGCCCACCAGCTTTGCGGAATCCATGAGATTCAGCGCTTCCCCCACCAGCCTGCGCTGGGTTTTGTGGGCAGCCACCACCAGTAGAAAACCGTCGACCCACCTTCCGATGACCTTGCAATCGGGGACGAGGAGCAGCGGCGGGGTATCCACCACGATAAAGTCGTAATGCTGGCGCGCCTCTTGTAAGAGTTCGCCCAGCCGGGGCGATTTGAGAACCTCGTAGGGATTGTCTGGACATGGGCCCGCCGACAGCACAGACAGGTTGCGTTGAAGGCTCTCGGCAACCTGCGTCAACGTGTACGCCGGGTTCTGGATTGCGGTCGAGAGCCCGACCAGGTGCGGGTATTCCATGCCAAGGTGTTCGATCACGGATGGCTTGCGTAAGTCAGCGCACACCAATATGACCCTTGCCTCTGAGGATTGGGCCAATGCCCCTGCTAAGTTAATCGCCGTGGTGGTCTTGCCGTCTCCGGCCGTCGCGCTGGTGACCGCCAGCACACGAAGGCCAGTGTCCTTGTGCATCAACTCAACCGTGTGGGCGAGCGTTCGGTATTGCTCCGCTTCATACGAAGCCGGAGCATGGAGGCACACCAAGTGCTCGTCGATTACTTGCGGTTCCGCCATTTCTTCCCGTGCCATTTCAGGAACGACCTAAATCGAACATCCAGACCATTTGTTCGTTTCCTTGGGCGATGTGGTAAGTTGTGCCAAAAAGGATCGCCAGGCCCAGCAGCGCAAGACAAAACTGCCATCGTCTCCGGGAGATGTCTTTCTTGGTGACAATCTGCGGAATGCTCACCAACACTGGCACCTTGGTGAATGTGCGGAGCTCGTTGACCGCGTGGAAGGACGTATCGCGATGTTCGATCAGCCCGACCGTCCCTCCGGCGAGCCCCATTGACAGGATCAGTCCGATGAAAATTAGCCGGAGGCGATTCGGTGCGGCCGGTCGTGTTGACGGAATCGCCTGGTCCAACAGCCGGAACTGGTCCCCCTTCTGCCCTTGCTCCATGCTCGCCGCCACCAGGGCTTCCTGGTTCCGCTGTAACAGCGTGTTGTAAAGCTCTTTCATCGTCTTATAGTCCCGCGACAGCTCCTGGAATTCTTGTTCCCGGCGGGGCGTGTTGTCTACACGCCGCTGGTACGTCGCGACAGCCTGCCGGAGGGCTTTCTCTTCCTCTCTTAACGTCTGCAGTTCCCTCTCGGCTTCGCTACGGACCTTCCTGTCCTGTGTGCGAGACGGACTCACCTGCGAATCCGGATTTGCTGCTGAACCGTCGTTGCTCTCTGCTGCGGCGAGTTGTTGCTCCAGGGACGCGATCTCCGCTTTCACTCGGATCACGTCCGGGTACTTCTCGCTGAAGCGCGAGCGGAGTTCCGTCAGCTCTTGGTACAGCCTTGAGAGCCTGGCGGTGAGCGCCTCAGCGTCGCCCCCCGGGAGGGGCGCGTCGCCGTCAGTGGCTGACGCCCTTGACTCGGCAAGTCGTCGTGTCAGCCTCTCCCGCTCCAGCCGCTCCCGGACTCGCATCTGGCTCTCCTTGTTAAGATTCATTTCTGTATTCAGCCGTTGCAGGGTGGCCAGGTTCGCTTCCATCTGCTCGGGCAACTCGCCAACGTGACGCTCCTTGAACGCACCCAGCCGCCGCTCCTCTTGGTCCATCTTCCTCTTCATCTTTTCAAGTTGAACGCTCAAGAACTTGGCTGTCCCACTCGCTTGTCGTTCGCGGATCTTGGCGTTCTCTTCAACAAACGAGGAAGCCAGGGTGTTGGTCACTTTTGCAACTGTTTCCGGATCCCTGCCTCGGAAACTGAGGGTAAAAGCGATGGTCGGGCCGCGCACGACTTGCGGGTCCATTCCCTTGAATTCCATCCGAATATCGCGCCGCATCCGCTCGATGACCTCTTCCGGAGTCGCCTGTTTGCGATATTCCGGATACAGGTCGAATCGGGTGATCAGCTCCTGGAGCCTCGACCGGCTCAAGATCTCCTGGCTGATTGTCTGAAGCTGTGTCTCCTGTTCGCTTGTGACGGAAGACTTGACAAAGGTTTCGGCGACCTGCGGACGCTCCACGAGCAGCGTGGCGGTGGAGCGGTAGAGGTCCGGTAGGGCCCTCGCCAGGCTAAATGTACAAACGAATGGCACGAGGAAAACCAGGATCGCCAGCCACTTGCGCCGACTCCACACCGCCAGCAAGAGATCCAAGCCTGTGGTGTTTCGCGTGCCTTCCATTTCCGGCTCCAGTCAGCGTCAGGCTGCTTAGGGCACTACAATGATGTCGCCAGGCTGGAGTAAGAAGTTCTCCAGCTCCCCGTCTGCTGAGACGACCTTGTTGTAGTTGAACAGGATCCTCTTCAGGCTGTTCCCTTCATGTCTGAGGATCACGATGCGTCCACGGGCAGCGAACTCACCGAGCCCTTCGGCCAGCGCCAGGGCATCCAGCACCGTGGCACGGCTCTTCAGCTCATGGCGCCCGGGCCTCTTGACCTCCCCGATGACGGAGACCTTGAAGCTGTGCACTTCCCGGACGATCACCGAGACTTCGGGCATGGGCATGTACTCGGCCAGCTTCTTGATGAGGACTTCTCGGAGCTGCATCGGGGTGAGTCCGGCTGCCTGCGTGTCGTTTAGGAGCGGCAGTGAGATTTTGCCGTCCGGCCTCACCGGAACGGTTCGACTGATCGCTGTATTGTTCCAGACGGCGATGTCCAGGACGTCTTCGGGCCCGATTCGATAGTCCCCTTGCTCAGGAGTAGACTCCGATCCGGGCTCCTCGGCGGGCACTGCGGCTGATCCGAGGCCCGTCGCGGTCATGGCCAGAATGACCAGTGTTGCAAAGAGCGCCATGCGAACGTGCCTCAGCATCGGTGTCCTCCTCGATGGCCTAGTCCACCCGAACAGGGTAGGTGACGGTCAGCCTGATCAGGAAGATATTGTGCAGGATGTCAACATCGCGTGATCCTGACAGGGTTCCCTGCTGGAGGCTGAACTGGTACGCCGCCCCCCAAGCCAGCGTCTTTGTGAGCTGGTAGGAAACTTCGAGATTCATCACATAGACCGTGGCCTTCAAGGGTTCCGAGACCGTATAGAGCGCCGGCGCAGCGCTTAACTGCAGCTTGGGCAGCAGTTCCATCGCCGCGGTCGCCGTAATGCCCTGAGCCGTTGCGGCAGTGGCCAGGCCGAAGACCGTGGCCAGGGTGCTGGCATACGAAAGCGAAAGCTGGCCGCTCTTCAGCTTATGGCGGATGGCCGCCGAGGCTTCGGGTAGACGGTCTACCGTTCCCTCGGTCAAGCGCGGACCTCCGCGCAGCGTGAACGTGGTCAGGGGCGTGAGCTCGTGGGACCAGCCCAGGGTGAATGCGTGGGAGGTCAGTGACGGGAAGCCGGAAAACTCGAACCGACGGCCGACATACCCCGGGCCCACCGTGTCTCTCAGGCTGAGCCGGATGTCGAGAGCCAGGTTCAGGATATGCGAATCGATCGTAATGCCTCCAGCCAGAAGGTCCTTCGCGTAGGTGTAGTCCCCCTTGGCCGTCGTCAACGGATCGTACCGGTAGGTAAATGCTGGGTTCGCGGTGTAGCGTTCGGCTCGCACGCGGCCGACTGCAAGCCCTGTTTGGAGGTTGAGTTCCGTCGGGGTTCTTGTCTGGAAGTAAGAGACTGGGAGTGAGAGTGTCAACACCTGAATTGGCGTGGCCTTCAACTCGATCGAGCCCTGCTGTCGCACCTGGGCATCCGTCAACTCCGAATGCCTGCTGTAGATCTCCGAGTCGAAGGCGTAGCCTCCCTCAACCGTCAGCGGGGCGGACTGGTAACCCGCCTTGAGGCCTGGGCGGATGCGGGTCAAGAAATCCTGCGTACGTGGAGATGGGGTGTAAAACACGTTATCGTCGTAGACCTCGGTGACTGACAGTGCGGGGGTCAGATAGTAGCCAGTTTGAGCCGGGGTTACGGTGGGGGGTATGAGTATGAGTTGGGCCGGGGCTGCACTGGGGAGAAGCACCCCGGCGACGAACACCACTCGGAGCCAATACGGGATGTATGCGTGTCCTGCCATAGTCGCAGGGAGAATTATTCGTCCGCCCGTATGTCCGTTCGCCCCGCAGCATACCCAACTCACACGCTACGCCGCCGATGTAAACGTGCAATCTACCTCCACGGCCACGCTCCGCTGGAACAGCTCGATGGAGAGGACCAGCAGCCCCTTGTTCGGTTTGGTGTGTACCAGGATCCCTTCCACCCCGGCAAGGGGCCCTTTCGTAATCCGGACCCGTTGGCCCTCCCGTAAGTAGGGATAGGGCAGGGCGGGAAGGTGAGCCTGCACCACCTTCTGGATTGCGTCGATCTCCGCATCCGGAACCACTGCCAGACGGTCACGCCCATCGCCCAGGACGCGGACCAACTCCCTCGTCTTGAGAACCTCGATGTAACTGTTCAGATCCATGGCATGGTGGAGGAACAGGTAACCGGGAAACATGGGAACGGAGATGCAGTGCCGCCCCCCGTTCCGTCGGGACCAGACCTCGATCTTGGGGAGAAACACCTGAAATCCCTTGGCAGCTAATTGGTCACAGACCAACTGCTCACAGTGGCTTTTGCTCCAGAGGGCATACCACTTCCGTGCCCCCATGTCCGGGCCCAGGCTCTGATCGGTCGTCGTGAAACTCGGTTGCTCAGTTTCTGTCGTGAGGTCTTCTGGCAAGGCTCCGCCCCCTTCGGTTCTGATCACTCTCCGACCAGACCAACATCATCGTCCAGATTGCTGGCGGCCAAGGTCCCCAGCCTCAATGAGCCGGGGAACATCAGCCCGTCTTCTGGCTTCCCGGACTGATAGGGCTGATCATGCCCTTGGCCGTTTATTCCACCGTGACGCTCTTCGCCAGGGTCCTGGGCTGATCCACGTCGCAGTTTCGGAGGACTGCGATGTGATAGGCCAGGAGCTGGAGCGGCACCGCAAACAAGATCGGCGTCAGCTATATCCGACAATGCCGCACATGGAGAAGGGGTGCCCCCTGAGCGCCGCATGCTTGTTTAAGGACGTACTGCGTCATCACTATCAAGCGCAACTGTGTGCAATATAGACTTGTTTTCGCGTAGTCTCTATCGGGCGAATCTCGCAATCGCCTTCCGGTAAATACCTGATTATGCATGCAGGAATTCCTGGACAATGAGAGCAGAGGGCCGTTCTGCATGGTTCGAGCGCTGTTTCGGATGAGCGTCTTTCGGTGCTTACAGGCTGAGTTAATTATCCTCGGTCCGCCGACCTTCGTTTTCCACCCACGTGCGCGCCGCTTTCCTCAGGCGTCGGCACCATTCGATCCGCGATTTGAAGGCCAACGTGACGAATCCTCCTTTGTTACGTCATGTCACGTAATTATATAAACGTCCTATGATAACTGTAAGCATAAGGTGTTGGAATACGAGATCGGAATCCCGCTAACCTTGGAATAGGGGTACTCTCCCTAGCTCCTTCCTTTCCTTGTGGTCGTTCCTGACGGGGAATGCGCGAGTGAATATTCCACACACCTGTGAACACCATTGATCGGCCTTTCCAGCTTGTGCGGTTTTCAGAGCCAAGTCACGTTGAGCCGTGCGACAGTTGCGCGGGCATCGATCAGTCTAAATAATTCGTCGGTTCAATGATTTACCCGGTTGACTCATTACGACAGTGGCTGCAACCTTGTAGAATTAGGTTTTTTATGCCGGACGAGCGCCAATTAAAACGGTGGTTCCCGAGACGCAAGGTCTCTCTCCCCTGTACGGCGAGTTGGCCGGACCGTCAGGTGCGAGGAAAGACCGTTGATGTGTCTTACGCCGGCGTCGGCGTCTTGCTGTCGGAACCTGTCGGTGTGGATGTCGAGGTCCTGGTCCAGATTCCCGAAGGAATCTGGCTACGTGCGCGACCGGTTTACCTTCAGCAGGAGCATGAAAATGGAGCGAAGTACCTCGTCGGATGCAAGATCGAGCTCATCGAGCGGGGGGAGCAGCAATGGATGAACCTGTGCTATGTGCCCCGCTGGTAATCATGCGTGCCTAAAAACAGTAATTCACGGTTTTACCCGATTGCCTTGGTTTTGAAAGCAGGGTACCGTTAAAGTCTAGTTAAGGTTCTGAAAACTTTTCGGCGAGGCGAGGTCCCTGCAATGGCGGAAGAGCAACGCTTCAAACGGTTGTATCCTCGGCGCCAGTTCTCTACGCCCTGTCAGGTGAGTTACTTTGACCGCCTGATCACGGGTAAGATCGTCGATGTGTCGTACAACGGCGTGAGTATTTTGCTTCCTCAGGCCGTCGAACTGACTGAGGTGGCCACCGTCCAGCTTCCGGAGAGAATCAGGTTACGGGTTCGTCCGGTGTACAACCAGCCGGTTTTCACTCGAACTCTCCTGGAGGAGAGTGCACGGTACCGCGTTGGATACAAGATCCAGCTCATCGAACAGGGGCAGCGGCCTTGGACCAAGCTGTGCCATGTGGTCCATTGGTAAATGAACCGATCTTTACTCCAGACCCGGCGCTCCGCTCGGCGACACACTGATCCATCGATATCTTTTCTCTCCTGACTTCCCTGCCGGTGGGATCACGGGGCTGACGGATGGGGCCGACCAGAGCAGGCCTCAGGGCGACGCGAGGCCCCGACGGATCGCGTAGCGCACGAGCCCAGCGGTCTCATGGATGTTCAACTTCTTCATGATTCTGTTGCGGTGCGATTCTGCTGTATTGAAGCTGACTCCCAGGATGGTCGCGACCTCTTTCGTCGTCTTGCCTTCAGCGATGAGCTGCAGCACCTCACGTTCGCGTGGCGTAAGCTGATCATCAGCGGAGTCCGGGTTCAAGATCTGAGGGACGACCTCTGCGAGGTCGGGGCTTATATAAGCCGTTCCACATGCGACTTTGCGGATCGCCTCGAACAATTCTGATGCGCCATGGGTTTTCAAGACATAGCCTTTGGCCCCGGCCCGGAACGCCTCGAGGACGTAGGGCACCTCTTTCTTAAAGGTCAAGAGAATAGGCTTGGTGTTTGGAGAGACTTTGAGGATCTGCCTGGCCGCATCTACTCCGTTCAGGAGGGGCATGCCAAGGTCGAGCACGGCAATATCGGGGCAATGCTCTCGGGCTAGGCGGACAGCCTCGCGACCATCCGCGGCTTCTGCCACGACGCTGTACCCTTCGCGCGTCAGCAGCTGCTTCACGCCCTGCCTGACAATCAGGTGGTCCTCGGCCAATAGAATCCGGAGCGACATCTCAGTTCCTCACCTCACAAGCCTTGTCCAGGTACCAGATTGCCAAGCCGGCACCTGCCGGCGAATCGGTTTAGGCCTCCCCCAAGCCTGGTCTTCTCTTCGCGTTTTAGAACCGGCACTAGGGCTTGAAGATAGAGGGAACAATCAGGCGGACCATTCAATCTCCGATGGGAAAAAGCCTGAAACGTGATTTGTTAGATCCGTGCCAGACGATCGCATGCCCGCGCGCTCTCCGAATGCCGTAGGCTGAGTGAGGCATTGCACCGCTAGTGCGTTCCCATCAGGTGGACCCGTCATGAGCCCTCCGACCCGATTCACGGCGGCCGAAACTGCACCTTCTTTCTCAAGAGACAGCGACTGGCGGTTGGCCAGAATGACGCCATCAACATAATTTCCACAGTTCAGGCACTGCCAGGCCTCGCCATCACACCGGTCCGATTGCGTGGGCAGGTAGTCGTCGCTGGACAACCACACGAGGGGCGGGACCTCGACCAAGAGTCCGTGACAGCGTGCGCAGGTCAATGGCCACCTCCTTTTAAAACCCCGTTGGGCGCGTATCCATGGCTCGCTACACAGAATTTCCTTCCTCTGTTAGACCATACAAGGGAAACAAACCAAATCCGGAGAATGGCTTAATGGCGGGTAGGACAATACCTGAAAGTGAAGGGGGAAAGTCCGGGCTAGCGAGGGCGACGCGATGGGTTGGTGTGGCTTTTCAGGTGACCTTAATGATCCACCTGGTGGGCTGTCTCCCGACTTCGCGCCGTTCGCCGATCAGGGTCTGGCCGGCGGGACCCTGATACCGTTCAAAGTACACGAGGCCGTTCGAGTCGCTGCCCTCGCGGTAGCGATAGTCGCCGGCGTACCGCACACCGTCCGTCGAGGAGGCCGTCACAGTGATCGTATCCGCGTCTTCCTTGGCCTCGATCTCAATGACGAGCTTGGAATCGGTAATGCTCGCCTGCACGCACTCATCTTCGTGCCATTTCCCGTCGTAGTTGCAGAGTGACCAGCCGCATGCCATGTTGCGTGACTCTCAGCGGGTCAGCGAGTCTTCGATGTCGGGCGGGGTGGCCGAGATCCACGAGCCGAGCGCGGGGTAGCGGGCCAGGACCGCGCGCTGCATGAGCCACGCGATCGTGCGATAGGAGAAGTGTCCCTTCACGCCGGAGCGGAGCCGGGCGATGTACTCCGCTTCCGCGTAATCCATCTTGAACAGGCAGCGGGTGCGGAACCCGAACGGCGTCAGGTAGGTCGCGATGTCCGGGTGGGAGAGGGCCAGGCCTTCTACCTGCTCCTTGACCTCGTCCATGACGGCCCGGTACTCGGCCGCGGCGCCCGCATCCGTAAGCAGGGAGGGCGTCTCGTAGCCGTGGATCGTCGTGAACTCCTGCCGGACCTGCTGGCAGCGGCGGTGCCGGTGCAGATCGCGCCATCCGCCGAGGTCCATGAGCACATCGAAGATGAAGCCGTAGCCGCAGCGGAACTCCTGCAGGAGCTCATCATGGGGGCTGCGCCGCCGCAGGGCGATCTCGATGAGGTCCTCCTTCTCCTTCTCAGTCCACTCTCGGACCACGGCGAGGATCTGCCGGTAGGGGTAGATGGTCACACGGTACAGCAGCGTCGCAGCCAGCTCGTCCAGCGGCGCATGCGGCTCGATCAATTCGACCGGCTCGCTCGCCTTGACCTCGCCCAGCCGCAGACGCTCGGCGGCGGCTTGCTGCAAGTCCGGATACGTCTTGATCGGATACTCGCTGGGCCTCGCATGGCGAGCCAGCGTCGGCGCCAGTGGCTCGTTGGGGGCCGCGGACTGTCCATTCAGGTCGCTCCACAGACTGAGCGGAGGGGTGGCGCAGGCGCGTTTCAAGTCCTCGCCGATGGCGTGCAACTCGACCCCTGGCAGCGAGAGCAGGCGGCAGATCTGCTTCTCCAGCGTCCGGATGCTGACCACCTGGCCCACATTGGTGGTCGCAGCGAGCGGCAGGAGGTAGCGCGTGATGTCAAAAGTCCGGGCGTTCATCGTCCGGTCGTAGACCTGAGGCTTCATGTCATCGGGCTTCGGAGTTGTGCGGGTCAGGTAGTCCTTGATGGGCGCGTGCAGGGTGGTGTAGGCCTGCTGGAGGCGTGCAGCGATGCCTCGGTAGGTGGACTCGATCGGCATGCCTTGGATGTGTTCCAGTACGAAGACGCCACCCGGTCCGAAGTCCTGGTAGCGGGAGGATTTCGCCTGGCCGTCCCAGAGCGCTTCGTCCTCGATGTGGATGGCGGCGAGCTCCGAGATCCCTTCGAAACAGATGATGACATGCCCGAGGTCGGCGATCGACGCATGCCCGTAATCGAAGTAGAACTGCTCCCAGAACTTCTCCGACGAGTGACTGTGGACCCACCTTAGACTGTCTTCGATGGAATCGGGCGAGCGGCTGTAGCGCGCGAGCGCGTAGGCGGACTTCTCCGGTGGCATGGGCGCCAGCGCGATCACGCGGCGGGTGGGCGAGGTCATGCGGCTCATCATAGGGAGGCGTAAGGAGGCCGTCAAGAGCGGGTGACGCCACTCTCTAGTTGATCCGTTTGCGGAGGGAATGCTAGGGTGCGGCCATGAGTCAGGAGAGCATTCCCGCCGAGCCTATTCTCTTCACGCCGGAGGAGCTGGCGCTCCTCGGCGACGAGCAGTTCTTCCGCGCGAAGGCGCGGATCATGACGAAGATGAAGGCCATCGTGGAAGGCGTCTATGATGGACTCCAGCGTGAGCTCGCGGGCGTGACGCTCCTCGCGCCGGCGGGGTTCAGTCCGAAGTCCCACCAGTTCGTCAAAGGCGAGCACCTCGAAGACTTTCCCTATCAGTACTTGGACTATTTCAAACATTTTCGGGGCGAGGAGAAATTCACCTTCCGCACGCTGCTCTGGTGGGGCCACCACATCGTGTTCGCCCTCATCCTGGAAGGCGGGCACCTCATCCAGTACAAGAAGAACCTCATGACCCGGTACGGGGGCGTGGCGGACCAGGGCCTCGCGCTCTGTCTGGGGGGGACGCCCTGGGAGTGGAAGCGCGGCGAGGGCTACACGATGGAGCTGACCTGGGAGCGTAAGAACGAGTTGATGGCGCTGCTCGACCGGCGGTCGTTCGTGAAGCTAGCGCGGTTCGTGCCGTTCGATGACCCTGTGGTGCGGGAGGGCCGCGTGCCCGACCTGGGGCGCACCACGCTCCGCCAGCTCCTGCCCGTCATCACCCCGTAATCCATCCCTCTCCCCTGGAGGGAGAGGGTGCGGGTGAGGGGGAGCCGAGCGCCCTTCTTGTTGTTACATCCAACCACATCTGTCGGCGCCCGCAATTCTCAAATGGCAGTGCGCCCTCCGTCGACGGCGAGTTTTGCGCCGTGAATGAAACTGGCACGATCCGTCGCCAAAAAGACAATGGCCTCAGCAATCTCGTCCGCTGTAGCCGGACGGCCCGCCGGCGCCTGGGCGGCCAGTTTCTCGAGCCCCTCCCCCATTGCGTCCGTGCCTTCCGTGCGCGTAGGTCCCGGGCTCACTGCATTGACGCGGACACCGCTCGGGCCATATTCAGCCGCCCAGGTTTTGGTCAGCAGATTGATGGCTGCCTTGCTCGAGCCATAGAGGCTCATGCCGGCCGCCCCATAATCGGCAACCATCGTCGATACATTGACGATTGCCCCTTTGCCTCTCTTCGCCATCAGCGGAGCAAGTGCCGCGACGAGGAAGTACGGTGCCTTGACGTTGAGCGAATACACGCTCTCAAAAACTTCTTCCGTCGTTTCATGCGTCGGCCCGAACGGGAAGATCCCCGCATTGTTGATCAGAATATCGACATGGCCGTTTCCGAGTTTGACCGCTCTTCTCGCCACTTCGCGTGCGCTCGACGCGTCTCGAAGGTCAGACGATATAAAATCCGCTTCGCCTCCTGCTGCGCGGATTTCCGCAACCGTCTTCTCGCCGCGTTCCGCATTGCGGCCTACGACTATGACATGGATGCCAAGCTGGGCCAGTTTATTGGCTGCCGCCCGGCCAATACCGCTCGTTCCCCCTGTAATAAGTGCTGTCAACGAATTGGTAGTCATTTGCAATTTCCCCTAATAAACTGTTGCTTCATTCTGTTCCAGATGCCTAACTATTGAGTATCCTGATCGGCATATCCCGATCCTGGAAGTCAGACACAAGCGGAGCCATTCTCCCCGTGAGTCGAGGACTTGTCAACGCCATCCACAACGCAGGGCTGGCGTGCTATACCGATCGGCATAGTTCCATTATGGCTGCGAGGCGTTGAGCGCCTGTGTCAGCGCATCCGCTCCTATGTTCAATTCCCCCCTCACCTGCACCCTCTCCCTCCGGGGGAGAGGGGAATTGGGGGCCTTCTAGTAAGGGAGGAATTAGCGCCCGGAGCTCTTCAGGATTTCACGGACGCGGGTCAGGTTGAGAGCCTCGGCCTTGTGGCCGTCAGGGCCGATGACCGTCGTTGCCATCGTGAGTGCGTTGAGGATGGCCTCCTGCGTGGCCTCGACCGTCGCCGCGAACAGCGGATTGAGGTGCGTGTCCGCGAAGACGGTCATTGGGTAGGTGCGCTCTTTCGGGTAGTGGGGGATGACGTTGCCGGTGGAGAAGGCCAGGATGAAGTCGCCGCTGCCGTGCCGGCCGGTGGAGCCAGTGCGCGCCAGACCCAGCGCCGCACGCTTGGCCAGCCGCTTCAACTGCCGTGCGTCGAGCGGCGCGTCGGTCGCGATGATGATGATGATCGACCCGTCGGGGCCCGGAGCGGAGGCCTTGCCGTCCCCATAGAGCTTTCCGACGGGGATGCCTCCCATCACCAATTCCTCCCGCCGGCCGAAGTTGGCGTTGACCAGCACGCCGATTGTGTAGTCGCCCGCCGACGAAACGACCCGTGACGACGTCCCGATTCCTCCCTTGAAGCCGAAGGCGACCATGCCGGTGCCGGCACCGACCGTCCCTTCGGCCATCGGTCCGTCGCTCGCGCTGTCCAGGGCCTTGATGACATCAGCTTCCGAGACGTGGCGTCCCTGGATGTCGTTGAGCCGGCTGTCGTCGCACTCCGCGACGATCGGCGTGAGGGTGTCGTCCCGGATGCCGATCTCGGGATACCGGCTGATCATCCAACTCATGACGCCGTTGGCGACGCGGGGCAGGTTGAGCGTGTTGGTGAGGGCGATCGGGTATTCGAGAAAGCCGGACTCTTCCACCCAGGCGAGCCCCGTCATCTCGCCGGTCCCGTTCAGCACGAAGGCTCCCGCAGGGGCCTTCTTGTGCCAGACATCCTCGCGAGGGATGACCACGGTGACGCCCGTGCGGACCGGGCCCTGACCCGGCACGAGCTTGCCGTCTCCCCTGATCAGGGTCGTGTGGCCGACGCGAACGCCGGGCACGTCAGTGATGGCGTTGAGTTTGCCGGTAGGATAGATGCCGAGGTCCAACCCGAGGCTTCGCGCACGCACCCGCGGCTCGTCCCCGGGCGGTGATGGCGTGCTCTGGGCCTCTGCCGCGACAGGAGCACAGAGCGCGAGCAGGAGCAGGAGCGGCGAGAGCGGCAGGAGCCTGCCGGAGGATGCCTTGGGGCAGGCTCCTGAGATCAACGGCGTCCGCCGGCGAGCGGATAGCCAGCTTGCAGCCAGGCGTTCACGCTGCCGCGGATGTTGTACACGTTCGTGTAGCCCAGTTCGGTCAAGGTGTCGGCGGCGATGTTGCTCCGCTTGCCGGACTGGCAGTACACGACGATGTGATCGCCCAAGCCGGCGCCGATCTCCTTGTGACGCTTGGCGATCTCCCGGTATTCAATATTCACGTCGGTGCCGGGGATCGCCCCGGTGCTGTGCTCTTCGACGCTCCGCACGTCTACCAGGAAGAAGCCTTTTTCGCGCAAGCTTGGCGCTTTGTCCAGCGCGGCCTTCACTTCCTTTACACTGAGCTGCCGGACGTGGGAGGCTGACGCCGGTCCGATCGCCACACCGGTCGCCGCGATGACCAGCACACCGAGGTACGAGAGCCAGCGGAGTTTCATGGTAAGCCCTCCTTCTCAGACGTTTTTGCAGAACAGAGCGACGCTGGCCGTGTAGCCGTGGAGGAAGTTGTTCCCGCCCACAGGGCCGATTTCGCCCATGGCGAAGAAGCCGCCGACCGGGATACCGCCCATTTTTTCACGCACGGCGGTGACGTCGTGGTGGGGAGTGCGGAAGAACCGTTGGCCACGCCCGTTGCAGCTGAACAGGAGCGCGCCGATGGGATCGCCGGCGTGGGTGTCTTCGCATTCGCCGGTCAGCAGCGCCCGCAGGTCTTCGCTGGCGGAAGCGCCGTCCCGGATCTGGAACTGCGCGGTCTGCCCGACCCGGACATAGTCGGCCACCGCCAAACTGCCGCTCTTCTGGTCGACTCCGATCAGGTTGCGGATCAGGAAGTCCCCGCGCTCGAACTGGTCCTTGTGCTCATCAATGACGATCCCCATGTGCAGCGCGCGCTCGGCCTGGCGCTGCTCGGTGGCGGAAAGCGAGGAGAAGACTTCACGCAGGCGTTCCAGGGCCGGTTTCCCGCTGAGCTCATGGATGACATTCTGTTCGGCTTGCGTGATCATGAAGCGGTCGCCGATCGGCCGACAGCCCTGGGACACAATGGTTCGGATGCACACGGCTCCGGTAACACCCACGCCAATGACACCGGCGTCCACGACCGTGTCGTTGAAGAGGAGGCGGTTCGCGCCGGGCTCCTGAGCGCCGCTGGCCATGCCGCCGATGGCCGAAGCGCCAGGAAAGCGCTCGTCTAAGTCTCCGAGAAAGGCCTCCGCCGGCGTGGTGAAGGGCTCGGCGATGACCAGAAAGGACGGATTTTGGTCCAGGGTCGGCATGTCCTGGGGCCAGCCGGTCACGGTGAACTGCTCGCCGGTCTGCATGAATTCGAGGTGGAACGGGGTGAGGATGGTCCCGGGCAGATGCCCGGCCCAGAGGCACAGGGCGGACTGGCCCTCCACTTCCTGGGAGTCCCCGATCACGCTTTCGGCCGAGCAACCCAGGAGAACTGTCGGCCGGAGCCTTTCGTGGATGGTTGACACAAGGAGATCGGCGGATTCGGCATGGTCGGGAGAGAAAAACGCGAACGCCAGGTCCACCGATCGTCCACCCAAGCGGGTCGTGACCTCGCGACACACCTCGTCGAGGGCGTCCGCGGTGCCGTCAGCTTTTGACAAAGCCGAATGCACTTGCATGGTGGCAGTGTACCACACGGGAATGTGGACTTGTCCAGCCGCCTGAGGAGAAACTGCCCGCTAAATTTCGTAGCTCTTGCCTTCCAGAGTGCCGGTACACACGGGGCAGCGTTGTGGCGCGGTGGCCGGCGAGGACTGAGGCGGGGCGATCAATTGGGAGCACTTAATCGCGGCGACACCCGAATCGCAAGGGGTCCACAGCGAGCTGCAATCAGGACAGAGGTACCACTGGGTGTATCCGGGCCACTCTCGGTCACGCTGAGCCACGGCGATTTTTTAACACACCACCGTGGGCATTGTAAATCGACCATCTCTTTCTCTCCTCGGGAAGCGCATGGTATGCTACTGATGTCATGATTCCTGATCTTGTCCTCTACCATGCCGAGTGCACCGACGGGTTCGGTGCTGCCTGGGCGATCTGGAAGCGATATCCTTCGGCCGAATTCATTCCCGCCGACCACGGGTTCCCGCCTCCTGTCAGCTGCGCTGGGCGTCGAGTGGTGATCGTGGACTTCAGTTATTCTCGGCCGACCTTAGAAGAGATGGCGAAGGAGGCAACGGCCCTCCAGGTCTTAGACCACCATATCACGGCCCAAGATGCGCTTAGAGGACTGCCGTACGTCCATTTTGATCTGGACAAGAGCGGTGCGGTGCTGGCCTGGGAGTGGGCCCACGGCACCACACCACCCTGGCTCCTGCAATACGTGCAGGACAAGGACCTGTGGGCGTGGAAGCTTCCCAACAGCCGCGAGATCAACGCGGGTTTGAACTCCTACCCCTATGACTTCAAGGTCTGGGACTCGCTGGAAAAGGAAAGACTTGAGCAAGAAGGGTGCGCCATCCTCCGGTACGAACACGAATTGGTCCAGAAGATCATCCGTCACGTGGTCTGGGTCCAATTCGAGGGAGAAACGGTCCCCTGTGTGCAAAGCGCGATCCTGACCAGCCAGATCGGCGAGCAGCTTTCGCCCGGCCGTCCGTTCTGCCTGATCTGGCATGACCGTCACGGTCGGCGGCACTTCAGCCTGCGCTCGGAGCAGGGCGGAACCGATGTGGCGAAGATTGCCGTGAAGTACGGCGGCGGCGGGCACACCCACGCTGCCGGGTTCTCAGTTCCCCTGAGTCAGGCAGGCCCTCCGCCAGCCGATGGCTCGACGCCAACCGTGCCCATCCGGCCGGTTGCCCGGTAGTGCTTCTCTCACCGTGGCCGCGCCTTGACGCTTCTCGCGTGATGCCCGTATAATTCCGCTTCCCCTGCGATCGGGGCGGGAATAGCTCAGTGGTAGAGCATCGCCTTGCCAAGGCGAGGGTCGCGGGTTCAAATCCCGTTTCCCGCTCCATAATCCCCACCAGCTGATTCCATTTGAACCCGCGACCGGGGGTTCCGAAGGGGGTGCGCCCCCTTCGTGGGGTGACCGACGCGAAGCGGAGGCGCGAGGGGGCTGGCCCCCTAGCGGGAAGCCGGTAAGGCAGGTATCAGGGCCGAACCGGCGACGGAGCGCGGTTCAAATCCCGTTTCCCGCTCCAATTCTCAGCTTCCCTTTGACGGGCCGTCCAGCACTTCGCGAACTTTGAGCGCCAGACCTTCGGGGGTGAAGGGTTTCTGCAGAAACGCCACTTCTGCAGCCAGGACCCCATGGCGAACGACGGCATCGTCCGTGTAACCCGACATGTACAGCACCTTCGTCTCCGGATGCTCAGACCGCAGTTGCTCGGCGATCTCGCGCCCGCTCATCTGGGGCATCACGACATCGGTGACCAGAAGGTGGATCGGTCCCGGATGCTGGATGCTCAGGACCTGGGCTTCGATCCCGTGCCGGGCTTCCAGGATGGTATACCCCAGATGCTGAAGCATGTCCCGCACGAGCCACCGCACCTCCGGTTCGTCCTCCACCAGCAGCAGGGTCTCCGTTCCCTGGGGCAGTTTGGACCAGTGAGTGACCGGCAAGACTGAATCTGCCGGGGCAGCGACTCTGGGCAGGTAGATCTTGAACGTCGTGCCCTGCCCGGGCTCACTGTAGACCCAGATGTAGCCGCCGCTCTGCTTCACGATCCCGTACACCGTGGAGAGGCCCAACCCTGTGCCCTTGCCCTGTTCCTTGGTGGTGAAGAAGGGCTCGAAGATCCTGGATTGAGTCGCCTCATCCATCCCGCAGCCGGTGTCGCTCACGGCCAGACGCACATACGAGCCGGGTTGCATGGGGAGATGCTGGCGGGCATACACGTCGTCGAGCGTGGCGTTGTCGGTCTCGAGCAGGAGTTTCCCTCCCTGGGCCATCGCATCACGGGCGTTGATGGTCAAGTTCATGATGACCTGCTCGAGCTGTCCGGGATCGGCTTTCACCTGTCCCAATCCGGGCTTCAGCACGATGGCGAGCTCGATGTTCTCGCCGATCAATCGGTGGAGCATCGGCTCCAGATTGCTCACCACGGCGTTCAGGTCCAAGACCTTCGGTTGCAGCATCTGCCGCCGGCTAAAGGCGAGCAGTTGCCGGGTCAGCGAGTGGGCCCGGTCTCCGGCTTTCTTGATCTGTTCGATATCGCGCCGCATGGGGTCCTCAGGACCGATCCGACTGAGCACCATGTCGCTGTACCCCGTGATGATCGTCACGAGGTTGTTGAAGTCGTGGGCGACGCCTCCGGCAAGCTTGCCGATCGCCTCCATCTTCAGCGCCTGGCGGAGCTGTTGCTCGAGATGTCTGCGCTCCGTGATGTCCACCGCCATGCCGCCGAGGAAGCGCCGTCCGGCACGGTCATTCACGGGAAACTTGAAGACCAGCCAGTGACGAAGGATCCCGTCTGGACCCGGGAACGCTTCGAAAATTTCGGCCGGCCTGTCCTCGGCCATGATCGCCCGATCGTTGTCGCGCAACTGGCGCGCCGTTTCCTCGGGCCAGAGATCGAAATCCGTCTTTCCCAGCCACTGGAGGCGCGTCAGCTTGAAGAAACGTTCGAACAGCTGGTTGACGTAGACGAAACGCCCGTCCTCGTCTTTCATGAACGCCACGGCGGGGCTGTTGTCCATGAAGGCATGAAAGCGGTCTTCGCTTTCCCGTAGCGCCCGCCGCTCTTGGGCCCGCTCCAGTGCCGTCCTCACCGCCACCGACAGGCGGCCAAAGTGGTGAGCCGCTTTAAGGACGTAGTCGTCGAGTCCGGCTTTCATGGCCTCCACGGCGATTTCTTCGCTGCCGGTCCCCGTGACCATGATCACGGGACAATCGGGACAGCGGTCTTTGACCGTGCGCAGGATGGCCAAGCCGTCCGTCCATCCGAGGTGGTAGTCCGTCAGGACGAGGTCGTAGGCCTCGGCTTCTTCCAGCGCGCGGGCGAAATCGGTCGCGCTCAGGACCGGGGTCACCTGGAGGTCGGCATACTTGCGGAGCAGTTCGCGCTGGATCAAGGTCCGGTCGTCCGGATTGTCTTCGATATGCAAGATGCGGAGCGGGCGGTTCATAGCACCTGTTCGTGATTCCCGACTTCCGGTCGCTCGCTCAGCGTCATCCAGTACAGGTTGAGTGCCTTGACCATCTCCAGCAGGGACTCGAACGCCACCGGTTTGACCAGGTACGAGTTGGCCCCGAGGTCATAGGCCCGGTTGACGTCAGCCGTCTCCCGTGAGGAGGTCAGGACCACGACGGGGAGACGCTTGAGTCCGTCTTGCTGACGGACCCACTGGAGCACTTCGAGCCCCGATTTGCGGGGCAGCTTCAGGTCCAACAGCATCAGCGCCGGCAGGGTGTAGCGGTTCCGGTCAGCGTAGGGGGGCTTCCCGGAGAGGTAGGCCACGGCTTCCTCTCCGTCCTCGACCGTCTGGATGGGATTGGCGAAGTTCGCCAGGCGAAAGGCACGCTGCATGAGCAGCACGTCATTGGGGTCGTCCTCGACCAACAACACGGTGGATGGCGCAATCGTCATGATGGCCTGTCCCCTTTGGGCAGCTCGATCCAGAACTTACTCCCTTTGCCGGGAGTGGATTCCACGCCAGCCCGGCCGCCCATCCGCTCCATGCCCTTGGCCGCAATGGCCAAGCCGATGCCGGTGCCGGGGTACGTTTCCGACCCGTGCAGCCGTTCAAAGACGCGGAAGATGCGAACCTGATGCTCCGGCGCGATCCCGATGCCGTTGTCCTCCACCCACAAGCGGCCCCACTCGCCTCGTTCTTCGGCCCAGACCCGGACGTGCGGCCGCACGCCGGACGCCACGAACTTGACGGCGTTCGTCAGGAGGTTCGTGACGACCTGCACGAGGGTGGTGGCGTGAGCCATCACGTGCGGGAACGCCTCCGGAATCGCCGCCTCGACCACGGCCTCTCGCTCCCGGAATTCGCCCTCCGTCTGGGCCTGGATCTGGGCCATGATGGACCGCAGGTCGAGTGGTTGGAGGAGCATCTGCGCGCGGCTGAGGCGGCTATAGGCCAGTAGATCCTGGATCAGGCTGTCCATGCGGCACGCGGCTGCGACGATGCGTTGGGTGTAATCCTGCGCGACCGGGCCCAGCCGATCGGCGAAGTCTTCGTTCAACGCCTGCGCGAAGCCCTGCATGGCCCGCAGGGGCGTGCGAAGGTCGTGGGAGACTGAGTACGAAAAGGCTTCAAGTTCTTTGTTTGCGGCCTCCAATTCATCAGCGCGTCGCTTAATTTCTGCCTCCGCCCGCTTACGTTCGGCAATCTCTCGCTCCAGGTTCTGATTGATGGCAACGAGTTGGTTCGCTTGCTGCCTCGCCTTCTCGCGCATCTGGAACAGGTCCACGAACACCGCAACTTTGGATTTCAATATTTCCGGCGCGAAGGGTTTGATGAGGTAATCCACGGCGCCAACGGAATAACCCCGGAACACGGCTAACTCACTCTGGTCGCGCCCAGTGAGGAAAACAATCGGCGTGTGCATGGACCGCTCGCGCTCGCGAATCAGCGCCGCCGTCTCAAAGCCGTCCATCCCCGGCATATTCACGTCGAGCAAGATAACAGCAAAGTCTTGATTCAGCACGCAGCGAAGAGCTTGCCTCCCTGAATCAGCCTTAACCAGGTTCTGTCCCAGGTCGGCCAGGACGGCCTCCAGGGCCAACAGACTCTCTGGATGGTCGTCCACCAGCAGGATGTTGGCTTTTGCTTTAGCCGTCATTGCCGCTCGAAACTACCGATAGAGCCAGACTCGCAGCAGCGACAGTAGCTGTTCGGTGTTCACCGGCTTGGACAGGTAGTCCGACGCCCCTGCCTCCACGCACTTTTCCCGGTCTCCCTTCATGGCCTTGGCTGTGAGGGCGATGATCGGTAAGGCTTTGAACTTGTCGATCTTCCGGATGGCGCGCATGGTGTCGTACCCGTCCATCTCCGGCATCATGATGTCCATCAAGACCACGTCGATCCCTGGCGTCTTCTTCAAGAGGTGAATCGCGGCCTTGCCATTCTCGGCTGTCAACACCTCCATCTGATGGCGCTCCAACACGGTGGTGAGGGCAAAAACGTTGCGGATGTCGTCATCCACGATCAGGGCTCTTTTGCCCGCCAGCGCGGTGTCGGACTGGTAAAGCCGCTCAAGTATGCGCTGCTTGGCTTCTGGCAGGTTGGCTGCCATCCGATGCAAGAACAGGTTGGTTTCAGCCAACAGGCGTTCCGGCGAGTGGATGTCTTTGACACGAAGATGCTTCGCAAGTTTATTGAGCTGGGCTTTTTCATTTTCGGTGAGATCCTTGGGTGTGTACACGATCACGGGCAGTTCGCGCAGGCGAGGATCTTTGTGAATCTGCGCCAGCAGTGTAAAGACCGACGTCCCCGACAACCGGAGATCGAGCACCACACAGTCGAAGCTCTCGGCTCGCAGCGAGGCCAAGGCTTCAGACGCACTGCCTGCAGCCGTAATGCACACGTCGTCGTGGCCGATCAGTTCCATGATGCGCTGACGCTCCTCCACCTGGTCTTCCACCACCAGGAGTTTCCGCTGTGGGCGTTGGATAAACTCTCGCAGCCGGACGAGCGACTCTTCCAGCGTGTCCTTGCTGACGGGCTTTTCCAGGAACGCGTAGGCGCCCCGCTTCAGGCTGACTTCCCTGTCTTCTTCCACCGAGATGATGTGCACTGGGATGTGCCGGGTCGTCGGGTCAATCTTCAGACGGTCGAGCACCGTCCACCCGTCAAGGTCCGGCAGGTGGCTGTCCAGCGTGATGGCATCAGGATGAAACTGGCGCGCGAGGGAGTGAGCCGTCTCGCCTTGTAGGGTCACGATCCCTTTGAACCCCTTCCCTCGCGCAATGTCCAAAAGGGTCTGCGCAAACCTCGGGTCATCTTCCACAATCAGGAGAACCCTGTTGCCGGGCTCGATCGTCTCTCGGTCGTCGCTGATCACCGCCGGTGAGGGCTCCCCGAGTGGGGACACGACTTCAGCTGCCGTCCCGCCGTCTGGCTCGAAGTTGCGACTGTGCAGAGGAGCAGCGGGGTTCGGCTCCGGCCCGGCCCCTGCGGGCTTGATGTGTGAAAGCGTAGGCCGAGGCATGTCGGGCTTGGGCGGTGTGTAGAACGGCAGCAGGAAGAGTGTGAAGGTGCTGCCCTGGCCGGCGGTACTGCTGACAAGTCGGAGTTCGCCGCCTAAGAGGGTGGCGATCTCGCGGCTGATCGCCAAGCCCAGGCCGGTGCCGCCGTACTTCCGGCTGGTTGTCCCGTCAGCCTGTTGGAACGCTTCAAAGATGATCTGTTGTTTGTTGGTGGGAACGCCGATGCCTGTGTCGCTTACCGAGAAAGCAACGACCTCGTGAGCACGGTTGAGGATGCGGTGGTCCGGGTTCCACCCCTCGGTGACAAGGCCTACACGCAAATCCACCTGGCCCTGTTCGGTAAACTTGAAGGCGTTGGAAAGCAGATTCTTCAGCACCTGCTGCAGGCGTTTGGCATCGGTGTAGAGACTCCGCGGCAGGTTCGGTGCAAGTTCGATGTTGAATTGCAGCCCCTTGTCAACCGCGATATGCCGGAAGGTGCGATCCATCTGGTCGCGCAAATCGGCGAAGAGCACTTCGCTGGCCTCCACAGTCACGGTGCCGGACTCGATCTTGGACAGATCGAGGATGTCGTTGATCAGGTTCAGGAGATCGGTTCCAGCGGCATGGATCGTGCGGCCGTAGTTCACCTGTTGCGGGGTCAGGTTGCCTTCGGCGTTCACAGCCAGTTGTTGGGCGAGGATGAGCAAACTGTTGAGCGGCGTCCGCAGCTCGTGAGACATGTTGGCCAGGAATTCGGACTTGTACCTGGAGGTGCGGGCCAGTTGCTCGGCCTTCTCCTCCAGTGCTCGCTTGGCTTGTTCCACCTCCCGGTTCTTGCGTTCAACCTCATTTTTTTGCTCATCGAGCAAACGGGCTTTCACAACCAGTTCCTCGTTGGTCTGTTGCAGGACCCCCTGTTGGCTTTGCAGTTCCTTAGCCAGGTCCTGCGACTGTGAAAGGAGCATCTCGGTACGCGTGTTGGCCCCGATCGTGTTCAGGACGATACCGATGCTCTCCGTCAGTTGCTCCAGGAAAGTTTGATGGATCTCGCTGAACAGGTTGAAGGAGCCCAATTCAATCACCGCCTTGACCTCCCCCTCGAAGAGCACCGGCAACACCATGATGTTTAGTGGTGAAGCTTGGCCCAGCCCGGAGGTGATCTGGACATAGTCTCCAGGTACGTTGGTCAGTGTGATCCGTTGCTTTTCCAAGGCGCACTGCCCCACTAGACCTTCCCCGACATCCCATTCGTATGGCAGGTTCTTGCGCCCCTTGTAGCCGTAACTGGATAACAGCTTCAGCCGTCGGGTCGAGTCTTGCGTGTCCATGGCGTAGAACACGCCGTGCTGTGCGGTGACCAGCGGCGCCAGTTCCGAGAGGAGCGTCCGGGCCACGGTCTGAATATCCCGCTGGCCCTGCAGCATTTGCGTAAACTTGGCGAGGTTCGTCTTTAGCCAGTCTTGTTCGCTACTCTTATGGGTCGTGTCCCTCAGGTTGCGAATCATCTCATTGATGTTGTTTTTGAGCTCCTGAACCTCGCCGCGCGCCTGAACTGTAATCGTTCGTGTGAGGTCCCCCTTCGTAACCGCGGTGGCAACGTCGGCGATGGCACGCACCTGAGTGGTCAAGTTGGCGGCCAACTGATTGACGTTGTCGGTCAAGTCCTTCCAGGTGCCGGCGGTACCAGGCACGTTCGCCTGGCCGCCCAGTCTGCCTTCCACGCCCACCTCCCGGGCTACGGAGGTGACCTGATCGGCAAAGATGGCGAGGGTATCAATCATGTTGTTGATGGTGTCGGCCAGGGCCGCAATCTCGCCCTTGGCCTGGACCGTCAGTTTCTGCTTGACGTTCCCAGCGGCCACGGCGCTCACCACCTTGGCGATACCGCGCACCTGATCGGTCAGGTTCGCTGCCATGACGTTGACGTTGTCGGTCAGGTCCTTCCAGGTACCGGCCACGCCCTTGACCTCCGCCTGGCTGCCCAGCTTGCCGTCGGTGCCGACCTCTTTGGCCACACGGGTGACCTCCGCCGCGAAGGCATTGAGCTGATCCACCATCCGGTTGATGACGTCCTTGATCTGTAAGATCTCGCCGCGGACGTCCACGGTGATCTTCTGAGTCAGGTCGCCATTGGCAATCGCCGTGGCCACCTTCGAGACGTCTCTGAGCTGGACAGTCAGATTACCCGCCATGGCATTGACGTTGTCGGTGAGGTCCTTCCAGACGCCGGCCACGCCCTCGACCTCCGCCTGGCCGCCCAGCCTGCCGTCGGTGCCGACTTCGCGCGCCACGCGGGTCACCTCCGCTGCAAACGCGTTGAGCTGATCCACCATGGTGTTGATGGTGTTCTTCAGCTCCAGGATCTCACCTCGCACATCGACGGTGATCTTCTTGGAGAGGTCTCCGGTGGCGACGGCGGTGGTCACCTCGGCGATGTTCCGCACCTGGACGGTCAGGTTGCTGGCCATGGCATTCACGTTGTCGGTCAGGTCCTTCCAGGTACCGGCCACGCCCTTGACCTCCGCCTGGCCGCCCAGCTTGCCGTCGGTGCCGACTTCGCGCGCCACGCGGGTCACCTCCGCTGCAAACGCGTTGAGCTGATCCACCATCGTGTTGATGGTGTTCTTGAGCTCCAGAATCTCACCCTTGACGTCCACGGTGATCTTTTTAGAGAGGTCCCCGGTGGCGACGGCGGTCGCCACGTTAGCAATGTTCCGCACCTGGGCGGTCAGGTTGTTAGCCATCAGGTTGACGCTGTCGGTCAGGTCCTTCCACGTGCCGGCTACCCCAGGAACGTACGCTTGGCCGCCGAGTTTCCCATCAGTACCGACCTCGATCGCGACCCGGGTCACTTCTGAGGCGAAACCGCGTAGTTGTTCCACCATCGTGTTGATGGTGTCTTTGAGTTGGAGAATC
>Ga0209055_1000108_pt1 | contig 53247 bp, 39 predicted proteins | sample GraSoiAngelo_110_FD_185875 | JGI IMG/M metagenome (GOLD analysis project Ga0209055, IMG submission 185875) | Grasslands soil microbial communities from the Angelo Coastal Reserve, California, USA - 14_0903_12_30cm (SPAdes) (version 2) | ecosystem: Environmental > Terrestrial > Soil > Grasslands ... | reverse complement strand
CCGCTCCACTGTCAATTCCCTGGCCGGGAAGGGCAATAACGTTCGCTTCGGTGAGCGTGCCCGTTACCGTTGCCGGCGGTGGGGGACAGGCCGGAGGCGCGGGAACAGTCGCGGGCGCGTTGCCGAGATTTGTGCACAGGAACATTGCGACTCCACCGCTGGTCGCGGGACTGCCGAAGTGAATGTGAGCCTGCAGGACATCCGCGAGACCACTGTAGCTCAGCCTATATTCGATGCTGGTTCCATCGTCGTTTATCCTCGCCACGAGCGTAGCGCTCCCCGCGCTATTCAGGGTCTGCGGCGTCTCTTGGTATCCGACGAGCCTGATTACAATTTCATCTGCAACCGCCATCGCTGGCGCACCGCTCGCGGTCAGCAATACGAAGAGCCAAGCACACATTCCGCCACTGGACACGAGATTGCGAGTACGCACCTGGAGACTCCTTTCTGGGTGTTCGCGTCTGCGTCGTCTTCGACCAGATCGCAGGTGGTATCGAGTGAGCGGCTGAGGATACGCCGCGTGCAAGACACGGGAAATCAGGGGAAGGCCTCCAAGGGATGCGGCGCCCGCACATAGCGGTGGAAGCGTAGTATCGCTCAGGCACAGGCTGCGACTCCCAGTCCCAAACACAACACGCAAGTGACCGAGAAAACTAAGCACCGGTGTCCGTGGGCAGCCGGCGCCGACCTGGACTACGTCCGCTATCACGACGAGGAGTGGGGCCGCCCGGTGCACGACGAGCGGCGGCTCTTCGAGATGCTCACGCTCGAGGGCGCCCAGGCGGGGCTCTCGTGGTCGACGATCCTCCGCAAGCGCGCGGGCTACCGCCGTGCGTTCGCCCGCTTCGACCCGCGGCGGGTGGCGCGCTTCGATGCGCGCCGCCGCGCGGCGTTGCTCGAGGACGCGGCCATCGTGCGTAACCGGCTGAAGATCGACTCGACGGTCAGCAACGCCCGCGCCTTCCTCGCCGTGCAGCGCGAGCTCGGCTCCTTCGACCGCTACCTCTGGGCGTTCGTCTCGGGCGTACCCGTCGTCAACCGCCCGCGGGCGGGCGCGGTCCCGGCGCGCACTCGCTTGAGCGACCTCGTGTCCCGCGATCTGAGGAAACGCGGCTTTCGCTTCGTGGGCACGACCATCGTGTACGCGTTCCTGCAGGCGGTCGGAGTCGTGAACGACCACGCGCAGGGTTGCTTCCTGTGCCCGCCCTTGCTGCGCCGGGGCCTGCGGCGCGGCACGGCGCGCCGTGTAAGATAGCGATCCGAATCACAAAATCTCACGGTGTAGTTATGAAGGTACTGTTTGCAGTGGCGCTCGGCGCGGCGCTCACGGCGGGAGCGGTGCATGCCGAGTGCCCCTATCCGGCGGCTCCCGACAAGCTCCCGGACGGCACCACCGCGACCCTGGAGGAAATGCTCGCGGGACAGAAGGCGGTCAAGGCGTACCAGAAAGCGATCGACGACTACGTCGCCTGCATCGACAAGGAGCTCGAAGGAGCCATCGCGAAGAGCGCGGACAAGCTGAAGCCCGAGCAGAAGGCCGACATGCAGCACGTCGAGGCGCAGAAGCACAACGCGGCGATCGATCAGGAGCAGAGCGTCGCCGACCGCTTCAACGAGCAGGTCAAGGTCTTCAAAGCCAGGACCGCCGGGCAGAAGAACTGAGTGCTCACACCGGCGGAGGCGGACTTGAGGATCGGGCAGCACCTGCAGTGCCTGCCGATCGAGTCGCTGCCGCTCGCGCAAGCTGCGCGTGCGGTGCTGCGCGAGAACATCTACGCCGAGCGCGACCAGCCGCCCTTCGACCGTGTGGCGATGGACGGCGTGGCCCTCGACAGTCAGACGGTGAGCGCCGGGACCCGTGCGTTCCGTGTTCAGGCGACGCAGGCCGCAGGCGATCCTCCCCTGACGCTGGCCGGGTCCGAAGACTGCATCGAGGTCATGACCGGCGCGGTACTGCCGCTCGGCTGCAACTGTGTGGTGCCGGTCGAGGAGCTCGAGCTGGCGCGCGGTCAGGCCTCGCTCGCGCCGGGCGCGCGCGCCGAGCCCTGGCAGAACGTGCACCGCCGCGGCAGCGACACGCGCCAGGGAGCATTGCTGCTGTCGGCGGGTGTGCGGCTGCGGGCGCCCGAGGTCGCCATCGCCGCGTCCGCCGGCATGGCCCGCATCCGCGTGAGCAGTCAGCCGATGCTCGCCGTCATCTCCACCGGCAACGAGCTCATCGAGCCCGGGGAGCCCGTGCTCGCTCACCAGGTGCGTCGCTCGAATGCCTACGCCATCGTGAGCGCGCTGCGTGAGCATGGCTTTGATCGGGTGGCCGACGATCACATCCAGGACGACCGGGACGAGCTGCGCGAGCGGCTCCGGTTTCATCTCGAGACTCACGACGTGCTGGTGCTCTCGGGCGGGGTATCGATGGGCAGGTTCGACCTCGTGCCCGCCGCGCTCGAGGAGCTCGGCGTGCACGCGATCTTCCACAAGGTGGCGCAGCGGCCGGGGAAGCCCCTGTGGTTCGGCGTCGGGCCTTCGGGGACCGCGGTGTTCGGTCTGCCCGGGAACCCGGTCTCCACCCTCGTGTGCCTGACGCGCTACGTGCTCCCCTCGCTCAACGGCAGCCTCGGCCAGCAGCCTTTGCCGCCGGAGCGCGTCGCGCTCGGAGAGGCGGTGACCGTGAATCCGCCGCTCACCTTTTTCCTGCCGGTGCGGCTCGAGCAGGACGACTGGGGGCGGAGCTGGGCGATGCCCGCTCCCACCAACGGGTCGGGCGACTTCACGGCGCTCGCCGGCACCGCGGGCTTCGTCGAGCTGCCGCCGGGACCGAATACCTACCCGAAAGGGTTCGTGACGCGCCTGTACCGCTGGTCCTGACGCGCCGAGCCGCCCCCGTGCCGGCCGGCTCCGGGTCCGACGCCCTCCCCTTCGACCGATAGCCATTACCCCCCGTGGTGCTCATACTCTGCTGCTCGGCATGGCAGTGCGTGAGGTCATCGTTCCCCTGAACGCGCGTTCGGCGCCACGGGATACGCTCGCCCGCCCGATGCGCGACCTGCGCATCTCGGTGATGGACCGCTGCAACTTCCGCTGTCCGTACTGCATGCCCCGCGAGACCTACCACGAGCAGTACCGCTTCCTCGGCTCGCACGAGCGGCTGTCCTTCGACGAGATCGTGCGCCTCGCGCGACTCTTCGTGCAGCTCGGCGTGCGCAAGCTCCGCCTCACCGGCGGCGAGCCGCTGCTGCGCGCCGGCCTTCCCGACCTGGTCGGCGACCTGACGACCATTGCGGGCGTCGAGGACGTCGCCCTCACCACCAACGGCGTGCTGCTGGCGCGCTACGCGAGCGAGCTCAAGGCGGCGGGCCTCAAGCGCGTCACGGTGAGCCTCGACAGCCTGGATCCCGAGGTGTTCGCGCGCATGAGCGGCGGGTTCGGGGGGGTCGAGGAGGTGCTGGACGGCATCGAGCACGCGCGCCGCGCGGAGCTCACGCCGATCAAGATCAACGCCGTCGTGCAGCGCGGCGTGAACGATCACACGGCGCTCGATCTGGTGGAGCGCTTCCGCGGCACCGGGGTGACCGTGCGCTTCATCGAGTACATGGACGTCGGCAACCGCAACCACTGGCGCTCGGAGCTGGTGGTGCCCTCGAGGGAGCTCGCCGCGCGCATCGGCGAGCGCTGGCCGTTCGCGGCGCTCGAGCCCGACTATCGCGGCGAGGTCGCCAAACGCTACGCGTTCACCGACGGCCAGGGCGAGATCGGCTTCATCTCCTCGGTGTCGCAGCCGTTCTGCGGCGACTGCACCCGCGCGCGGCTGTCATCCGACGGCGTGCTCTACACCTGTCTCTTCGCCACCCGCGGCACGAGCCTGCGCGATGCGCTGCGCGGCGGCGCGAGCGACGACGCGCTGCTCGAGCTGATCCGCAACGTCTGGCTGCAGCGCTCCGACCGCTACAGCGAGCAGCGCGCGAGTCTCCGCCAGGCGGAGAAGGAGCAGCGCAAGATCGAGATGTTCTACATCGGTGGCTGATGCCGAGCCGCCGCCTCACCCATGTCGACGCGAGCCGGCGTCCCACGATGGTCGACGTCGGCGCTAAGGAGGTCACGCATCGCGTCGCGGTCGCCGAGGCCCGTATCCGCATGCCGCGCACCGTGGCGCGCGCGCTGCGGGCGAGCGGCCATCGCACCGGCAAGGGGCCGGTGTTCGACACCGCCATCGTCGCGGGCGTGATGGCGGCGAAGAGGACGCACGAGCTGATCCCCTTCTGTCACCCTTTGGGGCTCGAGGACTGTCAGATCGAGATCGCCTCGGTGGGCGCCGGGATCGCCGTTCGCTGCCGCGTGTCGGTGCATCACCGCACCGGTGTGGAAATGGAGGCGCTGACCGGCGCGGCGGTCGCGGCGCTCACCATATACGACATGTGCAAGGCGCTGTCCCACGACATCGAGATCGCGCAGCTGCGCCTCCTGGCCAAGTCCGGCGGCCGCCGGCCGTTCGCGCGCGGGGCGGCCGGGTAGCCCCCATGGCCGATCGACGCTCATCCTCGAGTTCGGCCGCGCCGCCGCTCTTCGGTCTGGTGCTGGCCGGCGGGCGCAGCACCCGGATGGGCCGCGACAAGGCCGCGCTCACCTACGCGGACGGCACGCCGCAGCTCGAGCGCGCCATGCGGCTCCTCGCGCCGCACGTCGCGCGGGCCTTCGTTTCGGTGCGCTCCGACCAGGCCGACGATCCGGTGCGCGCGCGCTTTGCCCAGATCCGCGACCGCGAGGCGAACCTCGGCCCGATCGCGGGGCTGCTGGCCGCCCAGGCGCAGCACCCCGAGGTCGCATGGCTGGTGCTGGCGTGCGACCTGCCGCTGCTCGATGAGAGCACGCTCGCTCACCTTCTCGAATCGCGCGCTCCCGAACGCGCGGCCACCGCCTACCGCTCGAGCCACGACGGCGAGCCGGAGCCGCTGTGCGCCATCTACGAGCCGGCGAGCCGCGAGGCGCTCGCCGCGTATGTGGCCGCCGGCCGGCAATGCCCCCGCCGGTTCCTCACCGAAAGCGATACGCTGCTGCTCGATGAGCCGAACCCCCGGGCCCTCGACAATGTCAATACACCGCAGGAATATGGCTCCGTCATGTCCCTCATGAACCCTCAGAGCTCCGCCGCGCCCAGGCAGCAGCCTTCGGGCGAGGTCAAGCGCCTCACGGTGCAGTACTACGCACTGCTGCGCGAGCAGGCCGGGCGGCGCGAGGAGGCGCTGGTGAGCGGTGCGCGCACGCCGCGCGAGCTGTACGCGGAGCTTTCCCGGCGCTATCCCTTCTCACTCGGCCCCGAGGCGCTGCGGGTCGCGATCAACTCCGAGTTCGGCGACTGGTCCACCCCGCTCGCGGATGGCGACGCGGTGGTGTTCATCCCGCCGGTCGCCGGCGGTTGAGCGAACCGCGCAGGGCGCGATCCGTGTTCCGCTTCACCCGCACCGCGATTGAGCCCGAGCCGCTGCGCGGGGAGCTCGCCGACCCGGCCTGTGGCGGATACGCCTCCTTCGAGGGCTGGGTGCGCGATTCGAGCGACGGCGAGCGCGTGCGGCGGCTCGAGTACGAGGCCTTCGAAGCGCTCGCCGTGCGCGAGGGCGAGCGCATTCTCGGCGAGGCGATGGCGCGCTTCGGCGTGGCGCACGCGGCCTGCGTGCACCGGCTCGGGGATCTGGCCGTCGGCGAGCTCGCCGTGTGGGTGGGGGTGAGCTCGCCGCACCGCGCGGAGGCGTTCGAGGCGTGCCGCTACATCATCGACGAGGTGAAGCACCGCCTGCCGATCTGGAAGAAAGAGCATTACGCCGGCGGCGACTCGGACTGGGTGAACTGCGAACGCTGCGCCGCCCCGGCGGCCCACGAGGCGGAAGCGCCCGCCGCGCAGGCGCACGGACACGCGCACCGGCACGGCCGCTGAGGCTCGCCGCCACCGCCGCTGAGACTCACCTCGCGCGGCGTGCCGACGCACTCTTTCAGGGGCGCACCTGCCCCGCGCCGCGCACGACGTACTTGTAGCTGGTGAGCTGCTCCACCCCGACCGGCCCCCGGGCATGAAAGCGGTCGGTCGAGATGCCGATCTCCGCACCCATGCCGAACTCGCCGCCGTCCGCGAACTGGGTCGACGCGTTGTGCAGCACGATGGCGCTGTCGACCCGCTGCAGGAAGCGCTCCGCGGTGGCCCGGTTCTCGGTCACGATCGATTCGGTGTGCGCCGAGCCGTAGCGCGCGATGTGCGCGATGGCCGCGTCCACCCCGTCGACGACGCGTGCGGCGATGATCGCGTCGAGATATTCGGTGTACCAGTCGTCCTCGCTCGCCGGACGCACGCGCGGATCCACCTCGAGCACGGTGGCGTCGCCGCGGACCTCGCAGCCGGCGTCGAGGAGGTCCCGCACCACGGGGGCGAGATGGGTCGCGACGCAGGCGCGGTCGATCAGCACCGTCTCGGCGGCGCCGCAGATCCCCGTGCGCCGCATCTTGGCGTTGAGCGCGATGGTGCGCGCCATGCGCACGTCGGCGTCGCGGTCGATGTAGACGTGGCAGTTGCCCTCGAGGTGTCCGATCACCGGAACGCGCGCTTCCTTCTGCACCCGCTCGACGAGCGCCTTGCCGCCGCGCGGCACGATCACGTCGACATACTCGCTCATGCCGGCGAGCATGTAGCCGACCGCGGCGCGATCGGTCACCGGCACCAGCTGAATGCATTCCGGAGGCAGCCCCGCCGCCCGCAGCCCCTCATCGAGACACTCGTGGAGCGCCCGGCTCGAGTGCTGACTCTCGGAGCCGCCCCGCAGGATCGCCGCGTTGCCAGACTTCAGGCACAGGGCGCCCGCGTCCGCGGTGACGTTGGGACGGCTCTCGTAGATGATGCCGATGACGCCGAGTGGCACGACCACGCGCTGGATCCTGAGCCCGTTCGGCCGCTCCCACTCCGCGCTCGCCGATCCGATCGGATCGCGCAGCTCGATTACCGCGTCGATGCTCTCGGCGATCGCCTCGATGCGCCGCTCATCGAGGCGCAGCCGCTCGAGGCGCGGTCCGGAGAGCCGCGCCGCGCGCGCCGCCGACATGTCGCGCTCGTTGGCGGCGAGGATCGCCGCGCGGCGGGCGCGCACCGCCGCCGCCGCCGCCCGCAGCGCGGAATTCTTCTGATCGGTCGAAGCGAGCGCGAGCACCTGCGCGGCGGCGGTGGCCGCCTTGCCGAGCCCCTCCATCAACTCGCCGATCTGATCCGCGTTCATGGCGCCTCAGGGCGAGGGCTGCGCGGCCGGCTCGGCCGCGGCCGCTGAAGAGAGCTCCGGGCGCATGAGCACCAGGTCGTCGCGGTGGATCATCTCGTCACGGCCGCGAAAGCCGAGGATCTCGGCGATCTCGGAGGACTTGCGCCCCATGATGCGGGCGGCGTCGACGTCCGAATAGGCCACGATGCCGCGGGCGATCTCGGCGCCGTCCGCGGCGAGCACGCTCACCGTGTCGCCGCGGTCGAAGCGGCCGCGGGCCCCGGTGACGCCGGCGGGGAGGAGACTGCGCCCGTCGAGGAGTGCGCGCTCGGCGCCGGCGTCGATGCTGATGGCGCCTGCCGGGCGCAGCGTCCCCGCGATCCACTGCTTGCGCGCCGCCGCCGGCGTCGCCGTCGGCACGAACCAGGTGCAGTCCGCCCCCTCCTCGATGCGCCGCAGCGGGTGGCGGTGAGACCCGGCCGCGATGCACATGTGGCATCCGGACGCCACCGCGATGCGCGCGGCGAGGATCTTGGACGTCATGCCCCCCGAGCCCACCGCCGAAGTCGAGCGCCCCGCCATCGCCTCGATGTCCGGGGTGATCTGCCGCACCTCGTGAATGAAGCGGGCGGCGGGGTCGCGGTTCGGGTCGGCGCTGTAGAGGCCCTCGACGTCCGAGAGCAGCACCAGGCAGTCCGCGCCCGCCATCTGCGCGACCCGCGCCGCCAAGCGGTCGTTGTCGCCGTAGCGGATCTCGGCGGTCGCCACCGTGTCGTTCTCGTTGATCACCGGCAGCGCATCGAGCTCGAGCAGCGCCTCGAGGGTCGCGCGCGCGTTCAGATAGCGACGACGGTTCTCGCTGTCATCGAGTGTCAGCAGCACCTGGGCCACCGTCACATCGCAGCCCTCGAACAGCTCCTTGTAGGCGTGCGCGAGGCGGATCTGCCCGACCGCCGCCGCCGCCTGGCTCTCCTCCAGGCGCAGCGCGCCGTGCTTCAGCCCGAGCCGGCGCCGCCCGAGCGCAATGGCCCCGGATGACACCAGGATGACGCGCTGGCCGCGCCGGCGCAGCCGCAACAGGTCCTCGACCAGGGTCTCGAGCCAGGCACGATTCACGCGCCCGCTGTCCCCATCCACCAGCAGCGCCGAGCCCACCTTCACGACGACTCGCCGTGCCTGAGTCAGGGGCGCTGCCAAATCCGGACGCCGGGCGTTCATGGAGGAAAACTATACGCAATCGAGCTGCGTTGCCCAACCCGAGGAGAGCCCCTACACTTGTCGGCGGCGAATGTGACAAGGGTGGCTTTCGCGGTGAGCAGAGACTACGAGCCCGTGCCCTCCCAGTGGTACGAAAATCTCGAAGAAGAGGATTCGTTCCGCGTTCTGTCGATCGACGAGGACTCGGAGCTCATAGAGATCGAGTACCTCGACGGCGAAATCGAGGAGATCGATCTCGAGGCCTGGCACGAGATGGATCTCGAGAAGATCGAGGAGCCCGAGGGCTGGTCGGAATCCGATGACGAGGACACCGACGAGGACGAGGACGACTGGGACGAGGACGAGGACGAGGACGACGACGACGAGGACGACGACGACGTCGACGAGGAGCGTGAGGACTATTGAGCTCACGCCCAGTGGCGGGCCTAAGGCGAGCGTACTCGCGGGGCCGCACCGCACCCCTTGAAAAGGCGCTTCCCGCCCCCAAAGCTGGCAAATCGTAGGTCCCCGACGGTAGAGTGCCGTCGGGCTTCAATTCCCTCACCCAACCCCTCAATCCCACTCAAGGTTTTAAGTCCGTCATGAAACGCATCGTGTTGTTCCTCGCGACCAACCTCGCCGTGCTGCTGGTGCTGTCGGTCGTGGCGCACCTGCTCGGGCTCGACGTGTGGCTCGCCCAACGCGGCAGCAGTCTCTCGGGCCTGCTGGTGTGGGCCGCGCTGTTCGGCTTCGGCGGCGCCTTCATCTCGCTCGCCATGTCGAAGATGCAGGCCAAGATGTTCATGGGCGTGCAGGTCATCGGCCCTTCGGCCGACCCGACCGAGCAGTGGCTGCTCTCGGTGGTCGAGAATCACGCCCGCAGGGTGGGAGTCGGTATGCCGGAGGTCGGCATTTTCGATTCCCCCGAGCCCAACGCGTTTGCGACCGGCGCAAACCGTAACTCCGCGCTGGTGGCGGTGAGCTCCGGGCTCCTGCGGCAGATGAACCGCACGGAAATAGAGGCCGTGCTCGGGCACGAGATGACACATGTCGCCAACGGCGACATGGTGACCCTCACTCTGGTGCAGGGCGTGGTCAACACCTTCGTGCTCCTCCTGTCGCGCGTGGTCGGCAACATCATCGACCGGGCGGTGTTCCGGTCCGAGGATGGCCGAGGCTTCGCCTCAGTTCTGGTCTTCTACGCGCTGCAGATCGCGTTCGGCATCCTCGCAACCCCGATCGTCATGTGGTTTTCCCGCTGGCGCGAGTTCCGCGCCGACCGTGGCGGCGCCGAGCTCGCCGGCACCGGCAACATGATCGCAGCGCTCGAAGAGCTCAAGCGGGTTCACGAGCCGCTGCCTGCCCCGCAGTTCGCCGCCTTCGGCATCGCCGACGGCAGCGCCGCCGGCCCCCTGGCGCGGCTGTTCATGAGCCATCCGCCGCTCGATGAGCGGATCGCGGCGCTGCGCGCACTCGGCACCCATTGACAGCAGCGGCGTCAGGTCTCGCCCGCAGGCTCGGCGACATCCTCGGCGCCGACGGGGTGCTGACGGAAGCCGCCGACTGCGCGCCCTTCCTGGTCGACCATCTCGGACGCTGCCGCGGGCGGGCACTGGCCGTGGCATTGCCGCGCACGGTGTCGGAAGTCTCACGGCTGCTCGCGCTGTGCGAGACCGAACGGATCGGCGTGGTGCCGCAGGCCGGCAACACCAGCTACTGCGGCGGGGGGATCCCCGATGATTCCGGCCGCCAGCTGGTCCTGTCGCTCAAGCGGCTGAATCACATCCGCGCCCTCGACGCCGGCAACTACTCCCTCGTCGCGGAGGCCGGCTGCATCCTCTCGCAGGTACAACAGGCGGCGGAGGCGGCCGGCCGCTTCTTTCCGCTGAGCATCGGCTCCCAGGGGAGCTGTCAGATCGGCGGCAACCTCTCGACCAACGCCGGCGGCGTCAACGTGCTGCGCTATGGAATGATGCGCGACCTGGTGCTCGGGCTCGAGGTGGCGCTGCCCGGCGGGCGCGTGCTCGAGGGGCTCTCGACGCTGCGCAAGGACAATACCGGCTACGACATCAAGTCGCTGTTTCTCGGCGCCGAGGGCACCCTCGGCGTGATCACCGCCGCGAGCTTCAAGCTGTTCCCGCAGCCGCAGGTCCGCGCGACCGCGCTCGCGGCGCTCCCCGACGTGCGCGCCGCCGTGACGCTGCTCGGGGAGCTGCGCGCGGCGAGCGGCGACCGCATCAGCTCATTCGAGCTCATCCCGCGCGCCGCCATCGAGCTCACCACGCGCCACATCCCGGGGGTCACCGACCCGCTGCCCGGCGGGAACGAGTGGTCGGTGCTGTGCGAGCTGTCCTCATCGCGGGCCGCCGAGCCGCTCGATGCGCTGCTCGAAGAGGCGCTCGCCGCGGCGCTCGAGCGCGGCACCGTCCGCGATGCCGTGCTCACTCGCAGTGAGCGCGAGCGCGCGGCGCTCTGGAAGCTGCGCGAGAGCATTCCCGAGGCGCAGCGTCACGAAGGCGCCAGTCTCAAGCACGACATCTCGCTGCCGGTCGCCGCGCTGCCGGACTTCGTGGCGCGCGCCGCGCCCTGGATCAGCGCCAACGTTCCCGACGGGCGCCTCGTCGCCTACGGCCACGTCGGCGATGGCAACCTGCATTTCAACGTGAGCCAGCTCCCGGGCGCCGACCGCGAGCGCTTCCTCGCCCGCGCGGACGGCGTGCGGCGCGCGGTGCACGACCTGGTGCGCGAGTTCGGCGGCAGCTTCAGCGCCGAGCACGGCATCGGGGTGCTCAAGGTCGGCGAGCTCGAGCGCTACGCCTCCCCGGTGGAGCTCGAGCTCATGCGGGCCGTGAAGCGCGCCTTCGATCCGCACGGCATCATGAACCCGGGCAAGGTCTTGCGGCGTGAGGCCGCTGCGGCGGATGCCTGAGCGGCGCAGAGTCTCGCTCGCACTGCTGCTCGTGGCGCTGACGGCATGCGGGCGGCAGCCCTCACCGGGCGCGGCGACGATACGGGGGAGCGCGGGCGCCGACGAAGGTCCGCGCATCGCCACGTCGCCCGACAACGTGCACGTCGAGTATCGCGTCTACGGGCACGGCGAGCCGGCCGTGCTGCTGGTGCACGGCTGGGCGAACGACGCCAACTACTGGCACGCCCAGCTCGATGTTCTCAAGGCGCGCTACACGGTGGTGGCGCTGAACCTCGCCGGCCACGGCGCCTCCGGCAACAACCGCAGCGACTGGTCGATCGCCAGCTACGCGCAGGACGTCGCGGCGGTGGCGCGCCAGATTCCGAACGCGCGCCTGGTGGTGGTGGGACATTCCATGGGAGCGGCGGTCGCGCTCGTCGCCGCCCCGCTGATCGGCGCGCGCCTCCGCGGGGTGATCGCGGTCGAGGCGCTGCGCACCGTGGGTCTGCCGCCACTCGCCCCGGCCGAAATCGAGCAGCGCGTCGCTCCCTTCCGCACCGACTTCGTGGGCGAGACGCGCCGGATGGTGAGCGGGTCGCTGTTCCCGCGTGATGCGGACCGGGCGCTGGTGCAGAAGGTGGCCTACGACATGTCGCTCGAGCCCCCCGCGATCGCCGTCGCGAGCCTGCGATCGCTCCTGTCGATGGATTTCGCCTCCGTGCTGCCCGCCGTCCACGTGCCGGTGTACGCCATCAACTCGGATCTGCTGCCGACCGATGCGGCGCGGATCCGCAGGTCGCTCCCCGATTTCACCCTCGACGTGCTGGACCACACCGGCCACTTCCTCATGCTGGAAGCGCCGGCGCGCTTCAATCCGTTGCTGCTGAAGGACATCGAAGCCCTGAGCGCACGCGCGGGTCGCTGAGCGCGAAGTGCGCGGCCCGAACCCGGCTCGCTCAAGTCCTCTGCCTCTGCCTGACCAGCCCTTCCTGGGCGGCGCTTGCGACGAGGCGGCCGTCGCGCGCGAACACGCTGGCGCGGGCGAAGCCGCGCGCCCCCGAGGCGCTCGGACTCTCGATGGCGTACAGCAGCCAGTCATCGACGCGCAGCGGGCGGTGAAACCACAGGGCGTGATCGATGCTCGCCATCACCAGGTCGGGCCGGAGGAGCGAGGTGCCGTGCGGCAGGGTCGCCGTGTCGAGGAGGAAGAAATCCGACACGTAGGCGAGCAGCCGCCGGTGCAGCATTTCCTCGTTCGCCAGCGCTCCCACGGCGCGAAACCAGATCTGCCGCTCGGGCGCGGTGCGCTGCGGGTCGATGCCCTGCACCGGGCGGAACTCGAACGGCCGCGGCTGCTCGAAGAAGCGCCGCACGCGCTCCGGCAGCCGCTCGAGGAGCGCTGCCGGCGGCCCCTCGAGCGGATCCGGCAGGCTCTCCGGCGGCGGTACCGCGGGCATCGCGATCTGATGATCGAAGCCCGCTTCGCTCACCTGGAACGAGGCGGTCATGTTGAAGATCTGCTCGCCGTGCTGGATGGCGACGACGCGGCGGTTCGTGAAGCTGTGGCCGTCGAGGCTGCGATCCACCTGATAGACGATGGGGGCGTTGCAATCGCCGCGCCGCAGGAAATACGCGTGCAACGAGTGCACCACGCGCGCTTCGACGGTGGCGGCCGCGGCGCTCAGGGCCTGCCCGAGCACCTGTCCGCCGAATACCTGCGGAGCGCCGATGTCGCGGCTCTCACCGCGGAACAGATTCACCTCGAGCTGCTCGAGCTCGAGCAGCGCCAGCAGGTCCTTGAGCCGCTGGTCCATGGGTGGTGAGCTTGCCAGAGGCGTCAGCCGAACTTGAAGGTGCCGTGCATCAGCGCGTTGTGCCCCGGGAAGGTACACAGGTACGCGTAGGCGCCGCCTTTCTTCAGGATCGAGGTCGGGAACGTCACGCTCGTCGTGTCGCCGCCGCCAATGGTATTGGTGTGCGCGAGCACTCGCTTGTCCGCGGGCGGCACGTAGTTGTTGGGGAGCCCGGCGGTCATGCCGGCGTTGGCGACGTCGACCAGGTCCGCGGCGCTGACCAGCACCCAGTTGTGCCCCATGGCCTCCTTGGGAAGCTTGCCCGTATGGTGCAGCGTGACGGTGATCTCCTTGCAGGTGGCGGGCGCGCTGAGCTCGCTCTTGTCGTACTGCATGAGATCGTTGCCGCTGATCTCGAGCTTGCAGGGATCCGCGGCCGCATGGGCGTGGGTGCCAAGCGCGAGTGCGCCGAGCATCGCGGCGGCGATTGTGTTGCGCATCAGGCTCATCGTCTCCTCCTTCATCGGGCAAGACTGTCTTTATGGGGCAAAACTTCCCGCCGCACCCTTCAGTCCGGCACTCCCAGACGCTGGTGCATCAGCGGGCTCGTGGTCGTGTACTGCAGGAACTGCTTCTTCTGCGGATACAGATGATGCTGGATCGCGAACGCGGCGAGCGCCGCCTCGTGGAATCCGGACAGAATCAGCTTCTTCTTGCCCGGATAGGTGTTGATGTCGCCGACCGCAAAGACCCCGGGGAGGCTGGTCTGGAACTTCTCGGTGTCGACCTCGAGCGCCTTCTTCTCGAGGGCCAGTCCCCACTCGGCGATCGGTCCGAGCTTCGGGTGCAGCCCGAAGAACACCAGCAGCTGCTCGGCCTCGAGCGGCTCCACCGTGCCGTCCGGGGCGCGGATGTTGACCCCGCGGAGCGCGCCGTCCTCGACGAGCAGCGAGTGCGGGAGCGCTTCGAAGCAGCGCATGCGCCCCGCCGCCACGTGCTGCTGCATGCGCGCGACCGAGGCGGGCGCGGCGCGGAACTCGTGCCGGCGGTGCACCAGTGTCAGGCTCGTCGCCTTGCCGAGCAGCTCGAGCGTCCAGTCGAGCGCCGAGTCGCCGCCGCCGAAGATCACCAGGCGCTTGCCCTCGAGCTCGGCCGCGCTCTTCACCCGATAGTGGATGCGCGTGCCCTCGAAGGCCTCGGCGCCGGGCAGCGCGATGCGCCGCGGCTGAAACGAGCCGACGCCCGCCGCGATTACCACGCAACCGGCGTCGAAGCTGACTCCGCCCGCGCTGCGCAGGTGAAAGCGCCCCGCTTCGCGCGGCGCGAACTCCACCACCTCGTGGCCGAGATGCAGCTGCGGTTTGAAGGGCTTGATCTGCTGCAGCAGCCGATCGACCAGCTCCTGGGCGCCGCACACCGGCAGCGCCGGGATGTCGTAGATCGGCTTGTCGGGATAGAGCTCCGCGCACTGTCCGCCGGGGTGCGCCAGCGAATCCACCACGTGCGCGCCGATGCCGAGCAACCCGAGCTCAAACACCTGGAACAGCCCGCAGGGTCCGGCGCCCACGACGACGACTTCGGTGCTGATCGGCGCCGCAGGGGCGGCGCTGCCTGGAAGCTGGCTCAAGAGGCTCGCTTTCGCTCTTCCGTGTTCGGCCCGGCATTGTAGAGGGTCCGGTGCCCCCGCGCATGACGCCTCCCCGGTCAGGGGCCGGAGTGCGCGCCGCGCGCGGTTAAGCCTTATAGTACGCGGCGCGCGCCACGAGCCTTGCGCGCAACTTGCTCGAGCGCCGCCCGTGTTGGTCGGAGACGGCGGCGAAAGGGGGCTCCATGATCAAGCTCAACGTCAATGGCAAGGACACCGAGGTCGACGTCGATCCCGACACGCCGTTGCTGTGGGTGCTGCGCGACACGCTCGGCCTGACCGGCACCAAGTACGGCTGCGGCGCGGCGCTGTGCGGCGCCTGCACGGTGCATCTCGATGGGCAGGCGGTGCGCTCGTGCCGCACGCCGGTGAGCGCCGCCGCGGCCGGCAAGATCACCACCATCGAGGGCCTCTCGTCCGATCGCAGCCATCCGGTGCAGAAGGCCTGGATCGAGCTCGACGTGCCGCAGTGCGGCTACTGCCAGTCGGGCCAGATCATGTCGGCGGCGGCGCTGCTCGCGCACACCCCGCAACCCTCGGATGCCGACATCGATGCCGCGATGTCCGGCAACATCTGTCGCTGCGGCACTTATCAGCGCATCCGCGCCGCGATTCACCGCGCCGCGCAGCTCAAGTCCGGCGGCTGATTTACCGGCCCCGCGAGAATGAGATGGAGGTCCGCATGAGCCTCGATCGACGCGCCTTCCTCAAGAGCTCCGCCTGTGTCTCGGGTGGCCTGATCATCGCGCTGCACCTGCCCGGCTGCAGCAAGCCGGGGCGCACGAGCGGGGAGCCGAAGACGGTCGCCGCCAATGCATGGCTGCGCATCGGCACCGACAACACCATCACCTTCCTCTGCGACCGCTCGGAGATGGGCCAGGGCGTCTACACGGCGCTGCCGACGCTCATCGCCGAAGAGCTCGGAGTGGACCTCGGCCGCATCCGCATCGACTTCGCTCCGGCGGGCGATGCGTACAAGAACGACCTCCTCGGCACGCAGATCACCGGCGGCAGCACCAGCGTGCGCGATGCGTGGCTGAAGCTCCGCAGGGCGGGCGCGCAGGCGCGCACCATGCTGATCAGCGCCGCCGCGCGGGAGTGGGGCATTCGGGCCGCCGTCTGCCGCGTGGAGAACGGCTTCGTGGTCTCCCCGACCGGCAAGCGCGCGAGCTTCGGCGCGTGCGCCGAGGCCGCCGCCAGGCTCCCGGTGCCGAACGACGTCAAACTCACCGATCCCGGGAACTTCCGCCTGATCGGCACCTCCGTGAGGCGACTCGATACCCCACTCAAGGTGGACGGCAGTGCGCGCTACGGCATCGACGTGCGCCTGCCCGAGATGCTCTATGCCGCGCTCGCCCAGCCGCCGGCGCTCGGCGGCAAGGCGGCGAGCTTCGATGACAGCAAGGCGCGCGCCCTGCCCGGTGTCAAGGCCGTGGTGCAGACCTCATCGGGCATCGCGGTGGTCGCCACCTCGTGGTGGCAGGCGCTCAAGGCGCGCGATGTGCTCGCGATCAAGTGGGACGACGGTGCGAACGGCGCCTTGAACGACGGCGTGATCCTGCGCGGGCTCGAGCGCGCGACCGGCACGGCGCAGAGCGCCCGCCGGGACGGGGACGCCGACGCCGTCATCAAGTCCGCCGCGCGGGTGGTCAAGGCCGAGTACCAGCTGCCGCTCCTGGCGCACGCGACGCTCGAGCCGCAGAACTGCACCGCCGACGTGCGCGCCGAGGGCTGCGACATCTACGTGCCGACGCAGATCCAGCAGGTGGCGCAGCAGGCCGCCGCGAGCGCCGCCGGGCTCAAGCCCGAGCAGGTGCGCGTGCACACCACGTTCCTCGGCGGCGGCTTCGGCCGCCGCCTGGATGTCGACTTCGTCCCCGCCGCGGTCGAAGCCTCCAAGGCGGTCGGCAAGCCCGTGAAGCTCCTGTGGACGCGGGAAGACGACACGACCCACGACGTTTACCGGCCGCCGGCCTTCGACACCGCGATCGGCGCCTTCGACAAGAGCGGCAAGCTGATCGCCTGGAAGCTGCGCCTGGTGGGCCCCTCGGTCACCGCGCGCCTGTTTCCCGCGGTGGTGGCAAAGAGCATCGACCCCTTCGCCATCGAGGCGGCGGCCAACTACCCGTACGATGTGCCCAACGTGTCGGTCGAGTACCTGCGGCACGAGATCGGCATCAACGTCGGCTACATGCGCTCGGTGAGCCATGCTCTCAACTGCTTCGTCGCCGAGAGCTTCATGGACGAGCTCGCCGCGAGCGCCCGCAGGGATCCCCTCGAGTTCCGCCGGGCGCTGCTCTCGAAGCAGCCGCGATACCTCAAGGCGCTCGAGCTCGCCGCTCAGGAGGCCCGCTACGGCGCGGCCCCCAAGGGACGCTTTCACGGGGTGGCCGTCATGAGCGGCTACGACACCTACATGGCGCAGGTCGCCGAGATCTCGCTCGAGAACGGCAAGGTCAGGGTGCACCGGATCGTCTGCGCGGTCGACTGCGGCCAGGTCGTGAACCGGGACATCGTCGTCGCGCAGGTGGAGAGCGGCATCATCTTCGGCCTGAGCTCGACTCTCTGGGGCGAGATCAATATCCAGCGCGGCCGCGTGCAGCAAACCAACTTCGACACCTACCGGGTGCTGCGGATCAACGAGATTCCGCGCATCGATGTGCTGCTGCTCGACAACCGCGCGCCTCCCGGGGGCATCGGCGAGCCGTCGACCGCCCTCGTCGCGCCCGCGGTCTGCAACGCCATCCACGCCGCGAGCGGCCGCCGCCTGCGCTCGCTGCCGCTCGCGCGCCACAAACTCGCCTGAAGGGGACTACCGTGACGTCGAACGCCGAACTGCACCAACGCCGTCTCCAAGCCGTGCCGCGCGGCGTGACCAACTCGCTCGCCGTGTACGCCGAGCGGGCCTCCAATGCGGAGCTGTGGGATGTGGAGGGCCGGCGCTACGTCGACTTCGCGAGCGGCATCTCGGTGCTCAACACCGGGCACGTGCACCCGAAGGTGCATGAGGCTGTCTCGCGCCAGCTCGGGAAATTCACCCACGCCTGCTTCCAGGTGACTCCCTATGAGAGCTACATCGCGCTCGCGGAAGCGCTGAACGCGCTCGCCCCGGGCACACCCCCCAAGAAGACCATCTTTCTCACCACCGGCGCGGAAGCGGTCGAGAACGCCATCAAGATCGCGCGCTTTCACACGCGGCGCTCCGCGCTGATCGCCTTCTCGGGCGGCTTCCACGGCCGCACGCTCGCCTGCATCAGCCTCACCGGCAAGGTGCAGCCCTACAAGGCCGGGTTCGGGACGCTGCTGCCGGAGATCTACCACCTGCCCTTCCCGATGCCGTATCACGGTATCAGCGTCGAGCATGCGCTCGGCGCGCTCGAGCAGCTGTTCCGGGCGGACGTCGATCCCGCGCGCGTCGCGGCGATCATCATCGAGCCGGTGCTCGGCGAGGGCGGCTTCTATGCCGCGCCGCCGGAGCTCCTGCGGCGGCTGCGCAGCGTCTGTGACACCCACGGCATCGTGCTGATCGCCGACGAGATCCAGAGCGGCTTCGGGCGCACGGGGCGCATGTTCGCGATCGAGCACGCCGGCGTCGAGCCCGATCTCATCACCATCGCCAAGAGCGTCGCCGGAGGGGTGCCGCTGTCGGCCGTGATCGGCAAGGCCGAAATCATGGACGCGCCCGGACCCGGCGGACTCGGCGGGACCTATGCCGGCTCACCGCTCGGGTGCGCCGCGGGACTCGCGGTGCTGGAGGTGATCCGTGAGGAGCAGCTCCTCAAGCGTGCCTCCGAGATCGGGCGCTTCATGAGCTCGCGTCTGAAGGGGCTGCAGGTGCGCTTCCCCTGCATCGGCGAGGTGCGCGCGCTCGGCGCCATGGTGGCCGTCGAGCTGGTGAAGAACGCGCGCGCCGATCACCCCGACGCCGAGCTCACCAAGGCTCTGGTGCAGGCTGCGGGCCGGCGCGGGCTCGTGATTCTCTCCTGCGGCGTGTACTCGAACGTGATCCGTTTTCTCGCGCCGCTCACGATTCCCGACAACCACTTGAAGGAAGGCTGCCATCTCTTCGAGCAGGCGCTCGAAGAAGTGGCCGGCGCCGCGCGCAAGGCACAGGCTACGGGCTGAACGCTTAGATCCCCGGAGGATTTCCGAGTGTGTCGTCTACGCCCGGCCGGCGTTGGCGTCGGTCGGGGTGTGGAAGTACTCGCTCTCGGAAGCGAGCTGCTCGATGAGGCGGTTGAGCTCCGCCATGCGGCCCTGCGAGGTGCTGATCGGCATGCAGTCCTGGCAGCGCGGATCGCCACAGGGCTGGCGGGAGTAGAGCCAGTACTGGATGGCGCCGGCGAGTAGCCCGTCCGCAACGTCCCAGAGGTCGGCGTCCTTGTCCTTGTCGGCAATCCGGTTGCCGAGGTCGACGGCCTTCGAGAAGGCCGCGTCAAAGGTATCAGCGAGCTCGCTCATGCCGTTCAGCCGCCCTTCATCGGAAGCGCCTAGTATATGCCAAAGAACGTGACGGCCGGCACGGAAGGGCACTTCAGTCGTGACGGCCGGCTCGCATGGCGGGCTCCGCACTCTTGTGTAAGGCCCGCCCGGTCAGCCCATTTCACGCTTTATGGGATGTCGGCCACGGAAGCGCCCCCGATTCCACGCGCATCATGGGGTGCTGTTGGAGTGACCGATAACGGCATTTCGCGTCTGCCAGCCGCGGTTTATGTCGCATGCATAAAGCGATCGCTGAAATCTCGCAGTCCCTGCTCTCCGGCCCGCCGGACGCCGAGCGCGCCTGGCTCCGGTGGCTGCCGCGCCCGCGCTGGTCGCCGCGCAGCCCGCGCCTCGGGATCGGCTGGCGGCTCGGCCTCGGGCTCGCCGCGGTCACGGCCGTGCTGCTGCTCGGCGAGTCGCTCGCCACGCGCACCGCGCGCCAGGCCCTCGAGGCCGTTCGCAGCATGCAGACCGAGCACGAGCCGCTCGCCAACAGAGCCAACGCCGTGCTGGAAAAACTCATCGCCTACGATCGCGCGGTCGGCGAGTACGTGCAGGCGCACAGCGCCGACGACAAGCTCAGCACCATCACGCTCGCCGGCGATGCGCTCGAGGCGGCGGTCGCCGAGTACTTCAGCAGCGCGCCGCCGCGCGCGGTCACGGCCGCCGCCACCGGACTGCGCCAGCAGCTCACCCGTCACATCGCCAACGCGCGTCAACTCGCGACCCGTGCTTCGCAGCGCCTGCAGTGGGACGCCCGGCGCCAGGCGGCCCTCGACGACGTCTACCGGCGCATCGTTTCCGCCGGCGGCTCGGGGCTCGCCATCAACGGCACGCAGGTGGTGGCGGAGCGCTCGCTCGCGGAGCTCCACACCGCCATCAACGCGGTGCGCGGCAACCTGACCCCCTCGGCCGTAATCGCCCAGCGCGAGCGTGAGTTCAGGGAGGTGCTGCACGCGCACAGCGCGGAATTCGAGGCTTCGCCGGGCCGCGCCTGGCTCTCCCTGGTGCGGCAGGACTTCGCGGAAGCCGCCCGGCTGCGCCGCGCGAGCGAGCGCTACGACGGCGAGAGCGGGCCGCTCTGGCACAGCCTGCGCGAGGACAGCGCCGCGCTCACGGTCGGCGTGCAGCGGGAGCTGCAGCTGCCCGCGCGCGAGGGACTGCTGCTGGCCGCGCAGCACGCGGCCACCGCGGCCGAGGGAGCCGAGCATACGCTCCGGAACACCTCGTTCGCGGTGCTCGCTCTGATGCTGCTCGTGTCGGCGCTGCTCGCGGTGAGCATCAGCGTGCCGGTGCGCCGGCTGACAGCGGCCACGCGGCTGCTCGCCGGCGGCGACCGCGGGGCGCGCGCCCCGCGCGGCGGCTCGGCCGAGATCGACGAGCTCGCCGAGTCCTTCAACACCATGGCCGATCGCATCGCGCACGCGGAAACGGAGCTGCGCGCCCACCAGACCGAGCTCGAGCAGCGCGTCGCCGAGCGCACCCGCCAGCTCCATCACCTTGCGCACCACGATCCGCTGACGCAGCTGCCCAACCGCCGCAGCCTCGCCGCGCAGCTCGAGAGCGCGCTCTCGCGCACCGGCAGCGGGCAGCGCCTGGCGCTGCTGTTCGTCGACGTCGACAACTTCAAGTCGATCAACGACACCCTCGGTCACAGCTTCGGCGACCGGGTGCTGCAGCACATCGCCGAGCGGCTGCACGCCGCCACCGGCCCCGCCGGCCGCCTCGCACGGCTCGGGGGCGATGAGTTCACCGTGCTGCTCGAGGACGTGAAATCGAGCGAGCAGGTCGAGGCCCGTGCGGCGGACATCGTCGCGACGCTCCAGGAGCCGCTCCTCGTCGACGGCCGCGTGCTCACCACCGGCGCGAGCGTCGGCGCGAGCCTGTACCCGGATCACGCGGGCGATGCGGAAGGGTTGCTGCGCGCCGCGGACGTGGCGCTGTTCCACGCCAAGGAGCTGGGCCGCAACCGCTTCGCCCTCTACAGTCCCGCCCTCTACGACGCCGCGGCCCAGCGCTTCAGGCTCGAGCAGTCGCTGCGCCGCGCGGTCGAGAACGGCGACCTGCTGCTGATGTACCAGCCCCAGGTCGTGCTGCACAGCTTCGAATCGACCGCGGTGGAGGCGCTGCTGCGCTGGCGCAGGGGCGACGGCCGCATCGTCACCGCCACCGAGTTCATCCACGTGGCGGAGGACACCGGCCTCATCCACGAGCTGACCGACTGGATCCTGCACACCGCGGTCTCGACCGCCGCCGGCTGGCGTGCCGATGGCTGGCCGCAGGCCACCGTGGCGATCAACGTCTCCGCGCCGCAATTCTTCGAGAGCGACTTCGTCGACCACGTGGCGCGCACGCTCGAAGCCTCGGGACTCCCCGCCAGCGCGCTCGAGCTCGAGATCACCGAGACGGTTTTTCAGACCGGCTCGGCCACCATCGATTCGCTCCGCCAGCTGCGCGCGCTCGGCGTGACGATCGCGCTCGATGACTTCGGCATCGGCTACTCCTCCCTCACCTCCCTCGAGCAGCTGCCGATCTCGCGGGTGAAGCTCGATCGGCTCCTCGTGGCCGGCGTCGATACCAACCCGCGCTCGGCGGCGATCCTGCGCTCGATCGTCGCGCTCTGTCATGGGCTGGGTCTGCAGGTGGTGGCGGAGGGTGTCGAGAGAGCCGCGCAGCTCGAATTCCTCGCGCGCTGCGGCCCGATCGGCGTGCAGGGGTTCCTGCTCGGCAAGCCGGTGGAAGCGAGCCTCGCGGCCGCGGAAGCCCGGGCGGCGGCGGTGCGCGCCCGGCAGGCTCTGGAAAACGCCGCGTTCGCGCCGCGCCGGGACGCGGGCGAGTCGCTGGTGCTCTTCGGCAGCTCCGGCCGGCGGCGCGCCACCTGAAGGCGGCATAGCCCCAAGCCCGCCGCGCCGCTCAGCGCGCCTGGCCCCTGACTAACTGACGTTCGCGCCCGCGAGAAACGCGTCGCGCGCCGCCACGCCGATATCGGGCTGATCGGTGAAGAATCCGTCGATGCCGCAGCGCAGGTAGGCGACGATCTCCGCCGCGAGATCGCCCCGGGCGGTCGGCTGCGCGCCGCGGCGTAGCGGCGCCGGCAGGAAGGCGTTCTCCGCGCGGAAGGTCCAGGGATGAACCGCGAGGCCCGCCCCGTGGGCGTCCGCGATGAGCGCGCTGGGCGCGCCCAGGCTCCCGTCCGCACGGCGCGGAATGACGAGTGACTTGTTGGGTCCGATCGCCTGCGCGTAGCCGGCGATTTCCTCGAGTCCCGCGGGCGCGATCAGGTCGGCGTAGCGGCGCGCATGGCCTGCCGCGATGAAATCGTAAGGAGCGCCGCCCTCCTCGATCAGCTGCACCCGCTTGAGCTGCGTCACGCCGGCGAGCGCGCGCAGGTTTCCCACCTCGAAGGACTGCAGCCACACGGGGGCCTCGCGCCCCTCGTAGCCGTGGCGCGCCAGGGTCGCAAGGAGAGGCGCCTCCATCGCGAGCCCGCGGGCGGCGAAATGGCTCGGGTGCTTGGTCTCGGGATAGACGCCGATGCGCTCGGGCGGAGTCGTCCCGAGCTGCCGCGCACGCGCCGCGCGCGCCGCTTCGACGCCGCGCACCAGCACGAGAATCTCCTCCAGCGTCGGGATCTCGAACTGTCCGTCGAAGCGCGTGTTGCCGGGCCGCAGCTCCGGAATGCGCTCGCGCACCTTGAGTGTCTTGAGCTCGGCGAGCGTGAAGTCCTCGGTGAACCAGCCGCGCACCGACACCCCGTCGATCAGCCGCTCGGCGCGCCGCGCGGCGAACCGCCGGTGCTGCGCCACATCCGTGGTGCCGCCGATCTCGTTCTCGTGACGCGCGATCGGCACCCCGTCGGCCGTCATCACCAGGTCCGGCTCCACGTAGTCGGCGCCGTGCTGCATCGCGAGGAAATATGACGCCAGAGTGTGCTCGGGCACGTAGCCGCTGGCGCCGCGATGACCGATGACGATCGGAAGCGCGCTCACCGGCTCATACCAGCACAGCCGCGAGCGACTTGCTAGACTTTCCCGCGTGCTGCTGACGCAACAGGACATCTACCACTTCCGCGAAGGCACTTACGTCCGGGCCTACCAGAAGCTCGGCGCCCACGCGGTGCGCGCCGCCGACGGCACGGTCGGCGGGACGCGCTTCGCCGTGTGGGCTCCGAACGCGGCCGAGGTCGCGGTCATCGGCGATTTCAACGGCTGGGATCGGCGCACGTCTCCGCTCGCGCCGCGCGGGGATTCCTCGGGGATCTGGGAAGGCCTGGTGCAGGGCGTGGGTCCCGGCGCGCTCTACAAGTACCACATCGCCTCCCGCCACGGGGGCCACCGGGTCGACAAGAGCGATCCGTACGCATTCCGCACCGAGGTGCCGCCGCGCACCGCCTCCATCGTGTGGGACTTGAGCTTCGAGTGGCACGACGAGGAGTGGATGCGGCACCGCGCCGGCGCCAACGCGCTCGGCGCCCCCTGGTCGATCTACGAGGTGCATCTCGGCTCCTGGAGGCGCGTTCCGGAGGAGGGCAATCGCTACCTCGGCTACCGCGAGCTGGCGCCGCAGCTGGCCGACTACGCGAGCGAGCTCGGCTTCACGCACGTCGAGCTGCTGCCGGTCATGGAGCACCCCTTCTACGGCTCCTGGGGCTACCAGGTCACCGGCTACTTCGCCCCGAGTGCCCGCTACGGCACGCCACAGGACTTCATGTACTTCGTCGAGCACCTGCACCGCCGCGGCATCGGCGTGATCCTCGACTGGGTCCCCTCGCACTTCCCGACCGACGAGCACGGGCTCGCGCACTTCGACGGCACGCACCTCTACGAGCACGCCGATCCGCGCCAGGGATTCCATCCGGAGTGGAACAGCTCCATCTTCAACTACGGCCGCGCCGAGGTGCGCAACTTCCTCGCCAGCAACGCGCTCTTCTGGCTCGACACCTACCACGTCGATGCGCTGCGGGTCGATGCGGTCGCCTCCATGCTGTACCTCGACTACGGACGGCGCGCCGGAGAGTGGATCCCCAACCGCTTCGGCGGCCACGAGAATCTCGAGGCGGTGGAATTCATCAAGCAGCTCAATCTCGCCGCCTATCGCGATCATCCCGACACCCAGACGATCGCCGAGGAATCGACCGCCTGGCCGATGGTCTCGCGCCCCACCTACCTCGGCGGCCTCGGCTTCGGCCTGAAGTGGAACATGGGCTGGATGCACGACACCCTCGAGTACTTCCAGCAGGACCCGGTGCACCGCAAGTACCACCACAGCCGCCTGACCTTCAGCCTCTGGTACGCCTTCACCGAGAATTTCGTGCTGCCGCTCTCGCACGACGAGGTGGTGCACGGCAAGGGCGCGCTGCTCGGCAAGATGCCCGGGGACGAGTGGCAGCAGTTCGCGAGCCTCAGGCTCCTGCTCGGCTACATGTGGACCCATCCGGGGAAGAAGCTGCTGTTCATGGGCGGGGAGTTCGGCCAGCGGCGCGAGTGGCAGCACGAGGAGAGTCTCGAGTGGCACGTGCTCGAGTATCCGCTGCACGCCGGGGTGCAGCGCTGGGTGCGCGATCTCAACCGGCTCTATCGCAGCACGCCGGCGCTGCACCAGCTCGAGTTCTCGGAAGGCGGCTTCCAGTGGATCGACTGTGACGACGCCGACGTCAGCGTGATCTCGTTCCTGCGGCGCGGCGTCGCCGGCGAGCTCGCCCTGGTGGCGTGCAACTTCACGCCGGTGCCGCGCGAGGCCTATCGCATCGGCGTGCCGCGCGGCGGTCGCTGGCGCGAGCGGCTCAACAGCGACGCCGCCGACTACGGCGGCAGCGGCCAGGGCAACCTCGGGGCGCTCGAGGCCGCCTTGCGCGCCGCCCACGGTCACGATCATTCCCTCGACCTGCGTTTGCCTCCCCTCGCAGTGGTGGTGCTGACGCCGGACTGAAGCGCGTGGCTACCCAAGGAAGGACCCCAGGGCGAAGCGCGCCGCGCAGGCCACGCCCCGCCGGCGATCCCCCGTCGTTCTCCGGCGGCGATCCGCTCTGGTTCAAGGACGCCGTGATCTACGAGGTGCACGTGCGCGCCTTCTTCGACGGCAACCACGACGGCTGCGGGGACTTGGCCGGCCTCACCTCGAAGCTCGAGTACATCCAGGATCTCGGCGTCAACACCGTGTGGCTGCTGCCGTTCTATCCCTCCCCCGGCCGCGACGACGGCTACGACATCGCCGACTACCGCAACATCCATCCCGCCTACGGCACGCGCGCCGAGTTCCGCGCCTTCGTGCGCGAGGCGCATCGGCGAAACTTGCGCGTCATCACCGAGCTGGTCCTCAATCACACCTCCGATGCGCACCCCTGGTTCCAGGCGGCGCGCCGCGCCGCGCCCGGCTCGGTGAAGAGGAACTATTACGTGTGGAGCGACTCCGCGGAGCGCTACGCGGGGACGCGCATCATCTTCAGCGACACCGAGACCTCCAACTGGGCCTGGGATGAGGTGGCGCGGGCTTATTACTGGCACCGCTTCTTCAGTCACCAGCCGGACTTGAACTTCGACAACCCGCACGTGCTGCGGGCGATGCTGCGCGTCATGGACCTCTGGCTGCGGCTCGGCGTCGACGGCTTCCGCCTCGACGCCGTTCCCTATCTCGTCGAGCGCGCGGGCACCAGCAACGAGAACCTGCGCGAGACCCACGAGATCGTCAGAGTGATCCGCCGTGCGATCGCCGCGAGGCATCCGGACCGCATGCTGCTCGCGGAGGCCAACCAGTGGCCGGAGGACGTGCGTGACTACTTCGGCGACGGCGGGGACGAGTGTCAGATGGCCTACCACTTCCCGCTGATGCCGCGCATGTACATGGCCATCGCGCAGGAGGACCGCCATCCGATCGTCGAGATCATGGAGCAGACACCCGCCATCCCCGACACCTGCCAGTGGGCGATCTTCCTGCGCAACCACGACGAGCTCACCCTCGAGACGGTCACCAGCCGCGAGCGCGACTACATGTACCAGGCGTACGCCGCCGATCCGCGCGCCCGCCTCAACCTCGGGATCCGCCGGCGGCTGGCGCCGCTGCTCGAGAACGACCTCGAGCGCATCAAGCTCATGAACAGCCTGCTGCTGTCGATGCCGGGCTCGCCGATCATCTACTACGGCGACGAGATCGGCATGGGCGACAACGTGTATCTCGGCGACCGCAACGGACTACGCACTCCGATGCAGTGGAGCTTCGATCGCAACGCCGGCTTCTCGCGCGCCGACCCGCAGCAGCTGTACCTGCCGCCGATCATGGATCCGGTCTATGGCTACCAGGCTGTGAACGTCGAGGCACAGACCCGCGACCGCTCCTCGCTCCTCAACTGGATGAAGCGACTGCTGCAGGTGCGCCGCGCTAGCCAAGCCTTCGGCCGCGGCACGCTGCGCTTCATCCGCCCCGGCAACCGCCACGTGCTGGTATATCTGCGCGAGTACGGGCCCGACACCATCCTGTGCGTGGCGAACCTGTCGCGCTCGGCCCAGCCGGTCGAGCTCGACTTGAGCGAGCACCGGGGCGCCGTGCCGGTGGAGCTCCTGGGGCGCACCTCCTTCCCGCCGATCGGCGAGCCGCCGTACCTGCTGACGCTGCCTGGCCACGGGTTCTACTGGTTTCGCCTGAGCCTTGAGGCCGAGGCGCCGTCGTGGCACGGCGAGCGCAGCCCGCGCGAGGATCTGCCGGTGATGGTGCTGGTGCAGGGATGGAGCAGCTTCTTTCCCGAGCGAGTGGCGCCGCGGCGGCAGGAGCTCGCGGCGGCGCTGCGCTCGCGGCTCGAAGGGCACCTGGTCCCGGCGCTCCTCGCGCGCGAGCGCTGGGCCGCGCCGGCAGGCGCGGGGCTGCCGGGCAATCCGCCGGCGCGCGGCGCTCACCCGGGCGGCATGGGCTCGAGCCGCGCGGCGCTCGCCGACTGCGCCATGCCGCAGCGGGACCAGGACCCCTGGATGCTCGCCATCTTCGAAGTCGCCGACGGCGCGCTCGCGGGGCGCTACTTCGCGCCGCTCGCGATCGCCTTCGAGGACAGCGACGAGGCGCGCTCGCGCAAGCTCCAGCCGGGAGCGCTGGCGCGCGTGCGCCAGCAGGCTTCCCTCGGCGTGCTCGCGGATGCGGGCACGGACGAGGAGCTCTGCCGCAGCCTCGTCGAGGCCATCGCGCTTCGGTCTGAGTGGCCGACCCGGGAGGGACGGGTTGTTTGTCGGCCGACCGGGGCGCTCGCGGCGCTGCGCGGCACGCCGGGCGTCGAGCCCGCGGTCGTTCCCGCCGGCGCCCAGGGCGGCAACACCACGGTCAGAATCGGGGAGACCCTGTTCCTCAAGATCTGCCGCAGGCTCGCGCCGGGCCCGAATCCCGAGGTCGAGATCGGCCGCTATCTCACCGAAGTCGCGCACTTTCCCCACTGCGCGCCGCTCGCCGGCTTCATCGAGTATCGGCGCGGCGACGGGACCTCATCCACGCTCGCGCTGCTCGAGGCCTTCATCGCCAACCAGGGCGATGGCTGGGATTACACCGTCAATCATCTGGTGCGCTATCTCGAGGAGCGCATCACGCGCGTGGCACCGCCCGCGGACGCGCACGGGCTGCACCTCGCTCTCATGAAGACCCTCGCCACGCGCACCGCGGAGCTGCACGCGGCGCTCGCGGCGCCGGGCGGCGATCCGGCGCTCGCCCCCGAGCCGATCAGCGGCGACGACCTCGCCGCCTGGTACGGCGCCACGCGTGAGGCTGCCGCAGCGACGCTCGAGACACTCAGTGAGCGCGCCGCGGATCTGCCGCCCCCCGCGGCGCGGGAGGCCGCAACGCTCCTCGCCCGGCGTGCGGCGCTCCTCGAGCGCCTCGCTCCCCGGGAGGGCCCCGCGCCGCGCGGCATCCGCATCCGCTGCCACGGCGACTACCATCTCGGGCAGGTCCTGCTCCGGCGCAACGACTTCGTCATCACCGACTTCGAAGGCGCCCCCGACCAGAGCGTGGCGGAGCGGCGACACAAGCGCTCGCCGCTCACGGACGTCGCCGGCCTGCTGCGCTCGTTTGCATACGCGCGTCGGACCGCGTTACAACAGTGCTCGCTGATCGCGGCGGAGGAGCGCGCGAGCTGGGAGCCGCAGCTCGATGAATGGGAGAGCCAGGCCCGCCGTGTATTCCTCGCGACCTACGACGAGATCGCGCGCGGGGCGGGTCTGTACGCATCGTTCGAGGAGATGGCACCGCTTCTCGCGCTGTTCGAGCTCGATGCCGCGCTCGGCGATCTGCGGCGCGAGCTCGCGAGCCGTCCGGAGTGGGCGGAGGTGCCGCTGCGCAGATTGAGCGCGCTCGCGCCGTGAGCCGGCGTGCTCTTCGAGGAAGCGGCTCGGGGTCGCTTCGGACACGGAGGTCCTAGGGCTCATGAACCCTTTGGTCCGGCGTCGACACCACATGCCGTTCGGGGCCGAGCTCACGGCCGGCGGGCAGGTGCGCTTCAGGCTGTGGGCGCCGGCTGCGCGGCGGGTCGAGGTGGCCCTCTACCACGCCAACGGCACGCGCCTCTTGCCGATGCATCCGCTGCCGGGCGGCTGGTTCGCGCTCGAGACCGACGCGGCGCACGCCGGAAGCCTGTACCGCTACACGATCGACGGCGAGCACGAGGTGGCTGACCCCGCCTCGCGCTTCAATCCCGAGGGAGTTCATGGGGCGAGCGCGGTTGTCGACCCGCGGAGCTTCGCCTGGAACGACGAGGACTGGCGCGCTCCGCCCTGGCCGGGCGCCGTCCTCTACGAGCTGCACGTCGGAGCCTTCACGCCCGAGGGCACGTACGGCGGGGTGGCGGCGCGTCTCGAGCACCTCGCGCGCCTCGGGATCACCGCGATCGAGCTCATGCCGCTCAACGCATTTCCGGGCACGCGCGACTGGGGCTATGACGGCGTGCTGCCCTTCGCCCCGCAGGCCAGCTACGGGACGCCGGACGAGCTGAAAGCCCTGATCGACTCCGCGCACCGTTCGGGTCTCGCGGTGCTGCTCGATGTCGTCTACAACCACTTCGGCCCCGAGGGCAACTACCTCCACCGCTACGCGCCGCAGTTCTTCAGCGCGCGGCACGTCACGCCCTGGGGTCCGGCGATCAACTTCGACGGGCCGGGAAGCGATGCGGTGCGCGACTTCTTCATCCACAACGCCCTCTACTGGCTCGAGGAATACCACTTCGACGGGCTGCGACTCGATGCGATCCACGCCGTTCACGACACGAGCGCCACCCACATCGTCACCGAGATCGCCCGCGCGGCGCGCGCGGGCCCCGGGCGCACCCGCCCGATCTATCTCACCCTCGAGAACCTGGACAACGCCGTGCGCTTTCTCGGCGCCGCCGGCGCCGCCGGCAGCTGCGACGCCCAGTGGAACGACGACACGCATCACAGTCTGCACGTGCTGCTGACCGGTGAGAGCCAGTCTTACTACGCCGACTATGCCCGGGACCCGCACGCCCTGCTCGCTCGCGGCCTCGCAGAGGGCTTCGTCTACCAGGGCGAGGTATCGCGCTACCTCGGCGGGCCGCGGGGGGAGAGCACCGCCCACCTGCCGCCGAGCGCGTTCGTCAACTTCCTCCAGAACCACGATCAGGTCGGCAACCGCGCCCGCGGCGAGCGGCTCACGACTCTGGTGCGCGACGAGGCGGCGCTGGGGGCCGCGGCGGCGGTGCTGCTGCTCGCGCCGGCGCCGCCGCTCCTGTTCATGGGCGAGGAATGGGCGGCCCTCGAGCCCTTTCCGTGGTTCTGCGATTTCGAGGCCGAGCTCGCGGCGCGCGTTCACGCGCACCGCAGCCGCGAGTATCCCGGCTCGCCCTACCCCGCCGCGCCCGCGACCTTTGCCTCCGCGCGCCTCGACTGGCGCGTGCTCGAGCAGGGGGCTCATGCGCGCGCCCTCGCCTTTCACCGGCGGCTGCTCGAGATCCGCCGCGCCGAGATCGCGCCGCGGATTCTCGAGCTGCACGCCGGGCGCTTCACCCGCGCGAACGCCGGCCGTGCCTTCGCGGTCAGCTGGGAGGGCGCGGGCGAGCGGCTGCGTCTCATCGCCAATCTCGGTGCCGAGGCTGCTGCCGTGCCGGAGAGTGCGGCCGGCCGCGTCATCTTCGCGACCCACCCGGAACTTCCCGCCCCACTCTCCCGCGAGCAGCTCGCGCCCTGGAGCGTCACCTGGCTGCTCGAGCCCGCGCCGTGAGCCGCCCCGGTCGGCGCGCCCGCCCGCGGCGCCGCGCCGATGCCGCCGAGCGGCACGACCTCGTCATTCCCCGTGCCACCTATCGGCTGCAGCTCAACGCGGGCTTCACCTTCCGCGATGCGACGGCGCTCGTTCCGTACCTGGCCTCCCTCGGCGTCAGCCACGTCTATTGCTCGCCGTACTTCCGCGCCCGCGCGGGCAGCACGCACGGCTACGACGTGGTCGATCACAACTCCTTCAATCCCGAGATCGGTGACCGCGCCGACTTCGAGGAGTTCGTGGCGGCGCTGCGCTCGCACGGCATGGGTCACGTCGTCGACATCGTGCCCAATCACGTCGGGATCGGCGCCGACAACGCCTGGTGGATGGACGTGCTCGAGAACGGCGAGGCCTCGATCTACGCCGCTTTCTTCGACATCGACTGGGCGCCGTCGAATCCGGACCGGGCCCACAAGGTGCTGGTGCCGGTGCTCGCCGCGCCCTACGGCACGGTGCTCGAGCGCGGCGAGCTCGAGCTGCGCTTCGAGCCGCAATGGGGCTCGTTCGCGGTGCATTACTTCGAGCATCGCCTGCCGCTCGACCCGCGCACCTATCCGCGCATCCTCGATCGCGTGCCGGCGCTCCTCGCCAGCACCGAGCTCGAGAACATCCGCCGCTCGCTGGCCGCGCTCCCCGACCGGCACTCGCTCGGCCCCGAGCAGGTGGCCGAGCGCAACCGTGAGAAGGAGCTCCACAAGCGGCGCCTCTCGGCGCTCGCCGCCGGCGACAGCGCGGTGGCCGGCGCCATCGAGACCGCGGCGCGCAGCTTCGCCGGCACGGCGGCGGAGCCTGCGAGCTTCGATACGCTGCACGAGCTGCTCGAGCTCCAGGCCTGGCACCTCGCCCACTGGCGCGTCGCCGCCGACGACATCAACTACCGGCGCTTCTTCGACGTCAACGACCTCGCGGGGCTGCGCGTCGAAAACGAAGCGGTGTTCGAGCACACGCACCGCCTGCTGCTGCAGCTGATCGCTGCGGGCCGGATCGACGGGCTGCGCATCGATCACGCCGACGGACTGTACGACCCGGCCGGTTATTTCCGCCGCCTGCAGCAACGCTGTGCCGAGCTCACCGGCCGCCGCAGCGCGCGCGCCCTGTATCTCGTGGTCGAGAAGATCACCGCCTCCTTCGAGCACCTGCCCGACGACTGGCCGGTGCACGGGGAGACCGGCTACCGCTTCGCCAACGTCGTCAACCGCATGCTGGTCGACTCGGCGACCCGCACGCGCATGGACCGGGCGTACCGGCAGTTCATCGACGAGCCGCTCGAGTGGCGCGAGGTGGCCTACCAGAGCCAGCAGCTGGTGCTGCGCCGCTCGCTCGCCTCGGAGCTCAACGTCGCCACGAACCTCCTCGCCCGGCTCGCGCGCGCCGACCGGCGCACGCGCGACTTCACCTTCAACACGCTGCGCACCGCGCTCGCCGAAGTCATCGCCTGCTTTCCGGTGTATCGCACCTACGTGGCGGCCACGGTCGCCGACGGCGACCGGCGTTACATCGAGTGGGCGATCGCCGCGGCACGGCGGCGGCGCGCCGCGATCGAGGACTCGGTGTTCGATTTCGTGCGCTCGACGCTGCTGCTGGAGCTCCCGGCCCCGACCGACGAGTTGCGCCGCCAGCTGCGCGCCTTCGTCATGAAGTTCCAGCAGATCACCGCGCCGATCACCGCCAAGGGGATCGAGGACACGGCGTTCTTCCGCTTCAACCGGCTGCTGTCGCTCAACGAGGTGGGCGGCGAGCCCGGCGGCTACGGCGCCGGGGTGCGCGCCTTCCACGCCGACTCCGAATACCGCGTGAGGCGCTGGCCGCACGAGATGCTCGCGACCTCCACCCACGACACCAAGCGCTCCGAGGACGTGCGTGCGCGGCTCAACGTGCTCTCCGAGATGAGCACGCCGTGGCGCGAGGCGGTGCGGCGCTGGAGCCGCTTCAACCGCTCGCGCCGGCGCGAGCTCGAGGGGCTCCCCGCGCCCTCGCCGAACGACGAGTACCACTTCTACCAGACTCTCTTCGGCAGCTGGCCGCTCGAGGAGCCCGACGCCGCCGGCGCCGCCGCCTATCGCGAGCGCATCGAGGCCTACATGATCAAGGCGGCGCGCGAGGCGAAATTGCGCACCAGCTGGACCGAGACCGATGCGGCCTACGAGGAGGCGCTGCTGCAGTTCGTGCGCAGCGCGCTCGAGCCGCGCGACAGCAACCTGTTCCTCGGCGACTTCGTCGATTTCCAGCGCCGCGTGCGGCGCTTCGGGCTGCTCAACGGCCTCTCGCAGACGCTTCTCAAGCTGACCGCGCCCGGCGTGCCCGATATCTACCAGGGGAACGAGATCTGGGAGTTTACGCTGGTCGATCCCGACAACCGCCGCCCGGTCGACTACGGCCGCCGGCGCGCCCTGCTCGCGGAAGTGCGCTCCGGCGGCGTCGCCCCGCGCACGGCGGCCGAGCATCTCGAGGACGGACGCGGGAAGCTCCTGCTCACCTGGAAGTGCCTCGAGCTGCGGCGGGCTCATCCCGAGCTCTTTCGCGACGGCAGCTACCGGCGGCTGCGCGTGCGCGGGGTGCGGGCGCAGCACCTGTGCGCCTTCGCGCGCCGGTTGCGCCAGCAGTCGCTGATCGTGATCGCGCCGCGCCTGTACCGCCGGCTGCTCGGCGAGAGCGCGGGACTCCCGCTCGGCGAGGCGGTATGGGGCGACACGCTGATCGAGCTGCCGCGCGAGGATCGCTCGCGGGCCTCGTTCCGCAACGTTCTCGACCGCGCGCAGCTCGCCCCGGTCCGCCAGGGCGAGAGCGTGGGTGTGCTCGCGGCGGCGGCGCTGGCCGAGTTCCCGGTGGCACTGCTCTGCGGCGGCTGCGATGCGCCGGGCGCGGACCCCGATGCGCCAACGCCGCACGCCGCCGCCGGTTGACAGTCGGGCAACGCGGGAAACACGGAAATCCGATGGAACTTTCGAGCGGGGATCGGGTCGGAGGCATCGCAGGATGAAACCAACACTTCACCCTCAGGAGGACAGCATGTCGCACAAGCACTTGGGACTTGCGGGAGTATCCGCGGCGCTCGCCCTGCTTGCCGGCTGTGCCAGCGGCATCCCCCTGCACGAGAGCGACCAGGAGGTGCGCGATCGCTTCAACGCCTACGCCGGCGAGCCGATCGATCGCCTCACCTGGCTCGGCCGCTTCGACAGCTGGCAACCGGTGGGCCGCGACGAGCTGGTGGTGTTCACCAGCCCGAGCGACGCCTATCTTCTCAAGGTGGCCCAGCCCTGCCAGAACCTGCAGTTCGCCAACCGCATCGGGGTCACATCGACCGCCGGCTCGGTGAGCAGCCGCTTCGATTCGGTGATCGTCGGCCAGACGCCCGGCTGGCGGGATCGCTGCCAGATCGAGGAGATCCGCAAGGTCGACTACCGGCGCATGAAGGCGGACATGCGCCTCGATGCGCAGCGCGCCAGGGAAGCGAAGGCCGAAGCCAAGGCCGACAACTAAGGGAGCGGCGCGCTCTGCGGCGGGGCCCCCGGGAAATCAAGCCTTGTCCCACGGCTGTCACTCGCATCGCGTGGGATGCTTGATTTCCCGGGGTGCCTTAGCGATACCCGCGCGCCTGCAGCGTGAACAGCTGCGCGTAGCGGCCGTTCAGCTTCATCAGCTCCTCGTGGCTGCCGTGCTCGATGATGCGGCCGCGGGCGAGGACCGCGATCTGATCGGCCATGCGCACCGTGGAGAAGCGGTGCGAGATGAGGATGGTGATGCGCTCGCGCGCGAGCTGGCGGAAGTGCTCGAACACCTCGGCCTCCGCCTGCGCATCCATGGCGGCGGTCGGCTCATCGAGCACGAGGATATCCGCTCGGGTGCGCATGAAGGCGCGCGACAGGGCGATCTTCTGCCACTGGCCGCCGGAGAGCTCGCGCCCGTCGCGGAACCACTTGCCGAGCTGGGTGCGATAGCCCGAGGGCAGCGTCTCGATGAACTCGCTCGCCCGGCCCTTCACCGCCGCCGCACGCCAGCGCTCCTCGTCCTCGAAGAAGCGCTCATCGCCCGCCCCCACGTTCTCGCCCACCAGCATCTGGTAGCGCGCGAAGTCCTGGAAGATGACGCCGATCCTCTCGCGGAGCGATACCTGGTCCCAATCCCGGAGGTCCTGACCGTCGAGGACGATTCGCCCGGTGCTCGGTGAGTACAGCCGGGTCAGGAGCTTGATGAGCGTGGTCTTGCCCGAGCCGTTCTCGCCGACCAGGGCGAGGCTGCTGCCGGGCGTCAGGTGCAGCGTCACGTGCTCGAGGGCCGGCTCTTCCGCTTCCGGATACGTGAAGCTCACGTCCTCGAAGCGCACGCCGTCCTCGGGATGCGGACCGCGGAGCGCCGTGCCTAAGGGCTCGGGCACCTCCGTCTCGAGGTACTCGTAGAGCGTCGACAGGTACAGGTTGTCCTCGTACATGCCGCCGACCGCCGCGAGCATCGCCGACACGGCCGACTGTCCCTGGCGAAAGAGCGCCACGTACATGGTCATCTGGCCGAGCGTGATGAGGCGCCGCACGGCGGTGACCGCGATCCACGCGTACGCGCCGTAGAGCGCCGCGGTGGCGATGAGCCCGAGCGCGAAGCCCCAGGCGTCGCGCCGCATGGTGAGCGCGCGATCCTCGCGATAGAGCCTGCGGAAGATATCGCGGTAGCGCTCGAGGAGGCGGGGACCCAAGCCGTAGAGCTTGACCTCCTTGGCGTGATCCTCGCGGGCGATCACGGTCTCGAGATACATCTGCATGCGCGTCTCGGGGGAGCGCCAGCGGAAGAGCCGGAAGGCATCCCCGGAGAACTTGGCCTCGGCCACGAACGCCGGCAGCCCCGCAAGCAGCAGCACCGCGACGGCCCACGGCGAGAAGCGCGCGAGCAGCACGCCGTAGCTCGCGAGCGACACGCCGTTCTGCACCAGTCCGAAGGTGCGGGTGACGAGGCTCAGCGGGCGGGTCGAGGCCTCGCGGCGCGCGCGCGTCAGCTTGTCGTAGAACTCCGAATCCTCGAAGTGCTGCAGCTCGAGCGTGAGGGCCTTCTCGAGGATCATGACGTTGACGCGCTGACCCAGCTGCGCGCGCAGCAGCGACTGGCACAGCGAGAGTCCCCGCTGCGCCGCGGCGATCGCCGCCACCAGGGCTCCCTCGAGCGCCACCAGCTCCACCACGCGTCTCGCCTCGCCGCCGCCCGAGCGGATGGCGCCCACCACCGCATCCACGATGAGCGCGCCGACATAGGCGACCGAGGCGGGCAGCACGCCGGCCGCGAGCGTGAGGAGCCCGAGCGCCACGGTGAGCGCACCGTTGGTGCTCCACACCAGCTCGAGCGCGCGCCGGCTGTAACGGAACACGCCGAAAAAGCCGCGCAGTGTGAGCGCCTCGCGGGAAGCGCCCGCGGCGCTCGCCGCGCGCGGGGGATGCGCTGCCGTGGCCATCAGGAGGCGCGCTCCGTGGGCGCAGGCGCGGCGGGCTCCGGGGGAGCCACGCGCGTGATCAGCCGCGAGCCGCGCCGGAAGAACACGTAGCTGTAGAGCCACGAGAAGAGCACCGCCAGGCGGTTGCGAAAGCCGATGAGCACCGTGATGTGCAGCGCCATCCACGCGAGCCACGCGAGCAGCCCGCCGAAGCGCGCCCGGCCGATCTCGACCACCGCGCGCGACTTGCCGACGGTGGCCATCGAGCCCTTGTCATGGTAGTGGAATGCCGCGACGCGCGCGCTCGGCGCGCCGTTGAGCTCCGCCTCGATGAGCCGCGCGACGTAGCGTCCCATCTGCAGCGCGCCCTGCGAAACGCCCGGCACCGGCCGCCCGCTCGCGGCGTCGACGAGGTAGGCCGCATCCCCGATCACGAAGGCCTCGCGGTGGCCCGCGATCGAGCAGTCGGGCAGCACGCGCACGCGTCCTCCGGGCCCGAGCGGCACGCCGAGCGTGGCGGTGAGGGGCGCCGCACGCACACCCGCCGTCCAGATGACGTTGTAACTGCGCAACCGCTCGCCGCGCACCTCGACACCGTCCGCCAACACCTGCGTGACCGGCTCGCCGAGCCGCACCTCGACGCCGAGCGTGCGCAGCTGCCCGAGCGCGCGCGCCGAGGACTCGGCGTGAAACGCCGGCAGCACCCGCGTGCCCGCCTCGATGAGCACGACGCGCGCGCGGCGCGTGTCGGCGACCCGGAAGTCGCGCGGGATCACGTCCACCGCGAGCTCCTTGATGGCGCCGGCGAGCTCGACGCCCGTCGGGCCCGCGCCGACGATGATGAAGGTCAGGTGTGCGGCGCGCTCATTCTGATCCGCCTCGAGCTCGGCGATCTCGAAGGAGCGCAACAGCCGCGAGCGGATGAAGGTCGCCTCCTCCACCTCCTTCATGCCCGGCGCAAACCGCCGCCACTCCTCGTGGCCGAAGTACTCGTCGACCGCCCCGGGCGCGAGAATGAGATAGTCGTAAGGCACGCGGCCGACGGCGGTGTCGAGGCTGCGGGAGGCGAGATCGACGCGCTGCACCTCGGCCAGCATCACGCGGGCGTTCTTCTGGGGACGGAGAATCGTGCGGATGGGCTGTGCGATGTCCGCGGGCGCCAGCGCCGCGGAGGCGACCTGGTACAGCAGCGGCTGAAACAGGTGGTAGTTGTTGCGATCGATGACGAGCACGTCGGCGGCGGCGCGCTCGAGCGCGCGGGCGGCGAACAGTCCGCCGAAGCCGCAGCCGACGATCACGATCCGCGCTCTGCCGGCGCCGTGCAACGCGCCCTCCGGAATCCCTGGCAACCTCAACCGATGTGGGGGTGATTATCGGCTATTCCAGTGCTTCAGCCGGCGATGCGCCGGCGCAGACTCCCCACCCACGCCTCGCAGAGCCTTACCGCCTCGGCGGGCTGGAAGGCTCCCGGCTCGAGGCACCATTCGAGCCACAACCCGTCGAGGAGCGCCGTGAGCCCGATGGCGGCGAAGCGCAGGTCGAGCGGCGAGACGCGCGCGCGGCGCGCTCGCCGGCGGCCCGCCGCGGCCGCCCGCGGCAAGAGCTGCTCGAGCATGCCATGCAACAGCCGCACGTAGCCGCGGTAGCTCTCGCGCTGCACGCGCCGGATCAGCGGCGAATGCCGGAACATGCCCCAGAACACCACCCACACCGCGAGCACCTCCGGGTCGAGGTTCGGCGGGCTGAAGGACGCCTCGAGAAAGGCACGCAGGCGCGCGCGCGGCGAGTCCGGGGCGCGCTCGACCGCCGCCGTGAGGCCCGCGACCAGCTCGTCGTTGAAGTGGCGGTAGGCCGCCGCGATCAGCCGGTCCTTGTTGGGGAAGTGATGGTTGATGAGCCCGACCGAGACGCCCGCCTGGGCGCTGATGGTGCGGATCGAGAGTCCCTCATGACCGTAGCGCTTGAGGCACTCGATGGTGGCGTCGATCAGCGCCTGGCGGCGCCGATGGGGGAGCTGGCGCTCGAAGCGCGGCGCGCGCACCGCGCGCGGCCGCACGCGGCGGCGGCTCCGCCGCCTCACTCATGACTCCACCCGCGCGGCGGCGCACGCGGCAGGCTGCTCTCGGGGATGAGGGCCCTCATGCGGCGCGCGAAGCTGCGCAGGCACACCTCGCCCTCGCCGAGGGGACCGCAGCTGTAGCTGCTCGAGGCCATGCCGGCCTGCACCCGCTCGATGAGGGCCTTGTCTTCCAGGCTCACGCGCCGGTTGATGCGCCAGTTGAGGTAGCGCGCGACGCGCATCTCGCGCCGCGCGTCCGGATGCACGTAGGCGATCTCGCGAATCACGGTCTCGGTCGCCGACACCGGCAGGAACTGCATGAAGTCGACCTGATCCGGGTAGATGTCGAGAGCGACGTTCGGCCAGAGCTTGAAGTAGGTCCACAGCCGCTGCCGCTCCGGCGGCAGATACGGCACCTCCGGCAGCAGCCGCTGATACAGCCGCTCCGACCAGTTGCCGGACGGCGTGTCGCGCAGCGCGCCCGACATCTTGTCGATCCAGGGCCGCGACTCGATTCCGTAGCCCTTGCCGAACAGCCGTGTGAGTCCCGGGTGCGCGACGTTGATGTGCAGGCCGTCGGAGTAGTTGTCGGCGACGTTCTTCCAGTTGACCGCGCGCGCGCGCAACGTGACGCGCCCGAGCGGGACCAGCTCCTCGAAGCGGTAGGCGGCGAGCTCGCGCGCGTAGGGAGCGGCCATCTCGTGCACGCCCGGCAGTCCCGGCGCGAAGCGCACGAAGATGAAGCCCATGAACACCTCGTGCTCGAGCGGCACGAGTCCGTGGCGCGCCAGGTTCAGCCCCGTGAAGCTGTCCCGGTTGGGCACGCCGATCAGGCGGCCGTCGAGTCCGTAGGTCCAGGCGTGATAGGGACAGGTGATGCGGCGGCCGCAGTGGCCGCGCGGACCGTCGAGCAGCCGCGCGGCGCGATGCCGGCAGACGTTATGGAAAGCGCGCACCGCGCCATCCTCGCCGCGCAGCACCAGCACCGACTCCCCGAGGAACTCGAAGGTGTGGAAGTCCCCCGGCTGCGGCACGTCGCTCAGGTGGCACACGAGCTGCCAGCTGCCGCGGAAGACGCAATCGCGCTCGCGCTCGAAGAATTCCGCATCCCGGTAGATCCACGCGGGTAGACTCACGGCGTCCGCATCGGCGGGCGCGGCGGGCTCGACTGGCTGCAGGTGGCTCGGCTTCATGGCGGGTGTGTCGCGTGTCGCTGATCGGACCTTGTTGAACGATCGTACAACAGCACGAACTGCAGCCGCAATATCGGGAGTCGCAGACCTATGGATATCGCGCGCCTGGTCCAGTCGTCGATCGCGCCGGTGTTCCTGTTCACCGGGGTGGCGGCCACGCTCGGGGTGCTCACTAACCGCTTGGCGCGCATCGTCGACCGGGCGCGCACGCTCGAGGAGCGGCTCGAGAGTCATCCGGGCAGCGCGCAGCACCTGCACGCAAGTCTCGAGGTGCTGGCGCGGCGCGCGCGCTACATCAACTTCGCGATCTCGCTGTGCGCGATCGCGGCGCTCCTCGTGGCGCTGGTGGTCGTGACGCTGTTCGCCAACGCCTTGGTCGGCTCCGAGCTCGGCGTGGTGATCGCGGTGCTGTTCGTCGGCGCGATGCTGTGCCTGAGCGCGGCCTTCGTCACGTTCTTCATCGAGGTGCGGCTCGCCACCGCGGCGCTGCGCATCGGCCTGCGGCACTGAGCCAGCCGCACCACGGCGCGGTGCGCGGCACACCGGCAGCACACGGCGGGAGGCGGCCGGCGGGCGAATCTGCTACGCTCCGCACCCTTTGGATACCGCCTGAAGCTGCGGCCCGCACCGCAGATGCGCGCCAGGCGAGCCTAAGCCGCCCCCCCATGAATCGCCCGATCCGCAATATCGCCATCATCGCGCACGTCGACCACGGCAAGACCACGCTGGTCGATTGTCTCCTCAAGCAGTCGGGGACCTTCGCCGCGCACGAGCGGCTCGGCGAGCGCATCATGGACTCCAACGACATCGAGCGCGAGCGCGGCATCACGATCCTCGCGAAGAACTGCGCCATCGAGTACGGCGGCACGCGCATCAACATCGTCGACACGCCCGGCCACGCCGACTTCGGCGGCGAGGTCGAGCGGGTGCTGTCCATGGTGGACGGCGTGCTGCTGCTGGTCGACGCGGTCGAGGGGCCGATGCCGCAGACCCGCTTCGTCACCCGCAAGGCGCTCGCCCAGGGGCTGAAGGCCATCGTGGTGGTCAACAAGATCGACCGGCCCGGCAGCCGCCCCGGGTGGGTGGTCGATCAGACCTTCGATCTCTTCGACCGGCTCGGCGCGAGCGACGCGCAGCTCGATTTCCCCGTGATCTATGCCTCGGCGCTCCAGGGCTGGGCGAGCACCGACTACACCGAACGGCGCCCGGACATGGCGGCGCTCTTCGAGGCGATTCTCGCGCACGTGCCGCCGCCGGCCGCGCTTCCCGGTCTGCCGCTGCAGCTGCAGATCTCGACGCTCGACTACAACTCCTACCTGGGGCGCATCGGCATCGGCCGCATCCGCCGCGGCGTGCTGCATCCCGGCGAGAGCGTGGCGCTGCGCTTCGGGAGCGAGGACCGCGGCACGGCGCGCATCGGCCAGGTGCTGACCTTCTCCGGGCTCGAGCGCGTGCCCGTGGAAGAGGCCAGCGCCGGCGACATCGTCGCGGTCACCGGCATCGAGTCGGTCAACATCGGCATGACGCTCTGCGACCCCGAGCACCCCGAGGGGTTGCCGCCGATCCACGTGGATGAGCCGACGCTCGCGATGAACTTCCAGGTGAACACCTCGCCGCTCGCCGGCCGCGAGGGCAAGTTCGTCACCAGCCGCCAGCTGCGCGAGCGGCTGTACCGCGAGCTGCAGGGCAATGTGGCGCTGCGGGTCGAGGACACCGACGAGCCGGACGTGCTCAAGGTCTCGGGCCGCGGCGAGCTGCACCTGACCATTCTCATCGAGAACATGCGCCGCGAGGGCTACGAGCTCGCCGTGTCGCGTCCGCAGGTGCTGACCCGGATCGTGGACGGCGAGGTACACGAGCCCTACGAGGCGCTCACGGTGGACGTCGAGGAGCAGCACCAGGGAGCGGTGATGGAGGCGCTCGGCCCTCGCCGCGGCGAGCTCACCGACATGAGTGTCGGCGACGGCCGTGCGCGCCTCGAGTACCGCGTTCCGGCAAGGGGGCTCATCGGCTTCCAGGGGGAGTTCCTGACGCTCACCCGCGGCAACGGACTCATGAGCCACATCTTCGAGGGCTTTGCGAGAGTCGCGGGCGAGATCGAAGGCCGCCACAACGGCGTGCTGGTGAGCAACGAGCACGGCGAGGCGGTCGCCTACGCGCTGTTCAACCTGCAAGAGCGCGGCCGCTTGTTCGTCGCCCCCGGCGAGAAGGTCTACGAGGGCATGATCATCGGGATCCACAGTCGCGAGAACGACCTGGTGGTCAACCCCATCCGGACCAAGAAGCTCACCAACATCCGCGCCGCCGGCAAGGACGATGCGATCCTCCTCACCCCGCCCATCGAGCTGACGCTCGAGTATGCGGTCGAGTTCATCGCGGACGACGAGCTGGTCGAGGTCACGCCCGCCTCGATCCGCCTGCGCAAGCGCCTGCTCAAGGAGCCGGAGCGCCGGCGCGCCGCGCGCAGCGAGGCCGCGGCGGCGATGACCTGACCCACCAGCGCGCCCCTGGAGCGCGCCCCTAGAGCGCGCGCGCCCCCGCGATGTCGATGAAGCGCAGGAACTCGGCGCGGGTGCGGGCATCGCTGCGGAACGTGCCCGTCATGCGGCTGGTGATCATCGACACATTGCGCTTGTGCACGCCGCGGGTGGTCATGCACTGGTGCACGGCGTCGACCACCACGCCGACCCCGCGCGGCTTGAGCACGTCCGTGATGCAGTCGGCGATCTGCGTGGTGAGCTTCTCCTGCACCTGCAGCCGCCGCGCGTAGCCGTCGACCACGCGCGCGAGCTTGCTGATGCCCACCACCTTGCTGCCGGGCAGATAGCCGATGTGCACGCGTCCGATCATCGGCGCCATGTGGTGCTCGCAGTGCGACTCGAAGGTGATGTCGCGCAGCACGATCATCTCGTCGTAGCCGCCGACTTCCTCGAAGGTGCGCCGGAGGTACGCGGCCGGATCGATCCGGTATCCGGAGAACCAGTCGAGGTAGGCGTCGACGACCCGGCGCGGGGTATCGCGCAGGCCTTCGCGGTCGGGATCCTCGCCCGCCCAGCGCAGGAGCGTGCGCACCGCCTCCTCGGCCGCGCGGCGCGAGATCCGCGATCGCGTACTCCCCATGTGACCGTCTCCCCCGGCGCGCACGCCACCGTCCGCCTTCATCCGCGGACGGAGTGTAGCGTGCGGGGGGTTCGGGGTGCCGCTAGAGCGGCAGCCGCGGATCGCTCGCGACGTCCTGCCGGACGGGCCGGATGGGCCGGACGGGCTGGACGGGCTGGACGGGCTGCCGGGCGATCAGCCGCCCGTTCAGCTCGGTAATCGCACGGCTGCCGGTGCGCACGAACAGAAACGGCAGCACCCCGTGCACCAGACAGGCGATCCCGGCGAGCATCATGCGGGTGCCAAAACACACCGCGTTCGCGAGATGCTCGGTGTAGGTCTCGCCGACTGAGGCCGGATGCTCGGTGAAGGCGCGGATCAGGTTCATGGCCTAGCATGCTAGCGGCTGTAGCGCGCTACCGGGTTGCGAAGGCATGGCAAACCTCCTCCCGGTGCGCAACAATGTTGCGCATTGCTGGCGGATACGGCGCATGTCGTTTCATGGACAAGCTGGATGCCAGAATCCTGGAGCTCCTGCAGAGCGATGGCGCGCTGACCGCCGCCGAGATCGCCGAGCGGATCGGCCTCTCGAAAGCCCCCTGCTGGCGGCGCATTCAGAAACTGCAGCAGGACGGGGTGATCCGCCGCACGGTGGCGCTGCTCGATGCGCACTCGCTGAATGTCGGCACGACCGTGTTCGTGACGCTCAAGACCGGCAATCACAGCGAGGCGTGGTTCGAGAAATTCGTGCGTGCGGTGCGCGACATCCCCGAGGTGACGGAGATCCACCGCATGAGCGGCGACGTCGATTACCTGATCCGCATCGTGGTGCCGGACATCGACGCCTACGACGCCGTGTACAAGCGCCTCATCTCCGCGGTGGAGTTCCAGGATGTGAGCGCCAGCTTCGCGCTCGAGACCATCAAGTACACGACCGCGCTGCCGCTCGATTACCTCAAGCTCGATTGAGCCGAGCTCTCGGGGGTGTTCTCGCGGATGATCTGCGCGATGCGCGTGGCTATCTCGCGCCGGTCGATGTCGTAGGCGCGGGTGGTGAGGACGGGGTCGGGGCGCGGCCGCTGCGCCAGCTGCGCTCCCGAGTCATCGCGCACGTCGACGGCGACGCGCGTCGAGAGCCCGATGCGCAGCGGGTGCGCCGCGAGCTCGCGCCGGTCGAGCGCTATGCGCACCGGCACGCGCTGCACGACCTTGATCCAGTTGCCGGTGGCGTTCTGCGCCGGCAGCAGCGCGAACGCCGCGCCGGTGCCGAGGCCGAGCCCCTCGACTCTGCCGTGGAACTCGACCCGCCCGCCGTAGAGGTCGGCGGTGAGGCTCGCCGGCTGGCCGATGCGCATGTGCTTGAGCTGCACCTCCTTGAAGTTGGCATCCACCCGCAACCGCTCGGGCGGCACGATGGCCATGAGCGGCGCGCCGGGCGCGATACGCTCGCCGAGCTGGACGCTGCGGCGGGCGACGTAGCCGGTCACCGGTGCGCGCACGCTGGTGCGTTGCAGGGCGAGCCACGCGCGCTCGACCTCGGTGGCGGCCGCCTGCACGTCGGGGTGGTCGGCGACTCCGCTGCGCCCGGCGAGAGCTGCGCTCGCGGCCAGATTCTTGTCCGCGGCCCGCAGCGCATCGCGCGCCGCGCTGAGCGCATCGCGCGCGTGCCCGAGCTCCTCCGAGGATACCGCCCCGGTGGCCGCGACGTCCTTGCGTCGGTCGTAATCCGCGAGCGCCCGGTCGAGATCCGCGCGGCGCTGGCCGACGACCGCCGCGAGCTGGTCGCGGTTGTCGAATACGGTGCGGGTCTGGCGCACCGTGCGCGCCAGCTGCTGCTCGGCGTCCGCGAGCGCAATGCGGGCATCGGTGGCATCGAGCCTCACCAGCTCCTGGCCCGCGTACACCAGGTCGGTCTCATCGGCGGCGATCGCGACCACGGTACCGCTCACCTGCGGCATGACGCTCACCAGGTCGCCGGCCACGTAGGCATCGTCGGTGCTCTGGTAGCGGCTCGCGTACAGCCACCACCAGAGCGCGGCGAGCACGGCCATGACGCCGAGCGCCCCCGCGAACGCCGCGAGCCAGCTCCGGCGGCGCCGCTGCATGAGCTGGGCCGTCGAGGCGGAGGGCGTGGCGACCGGAGCGTCCATTGAGCCTTCTTGCTTTAGCGAGAGCGTCTACTGCCTAAGCGTGCTTGGGCGGTGCGGCGCCTCAGCCCGGCGAGCGGTTCGGGGAGTAGCCGCCGCCGAGCGCGCGCACCAGGTCGACGCTGAAAGTGAGGCGGCGCGAGCGCAGCTGCGCGCCCAGCCCCTGCGCCTGGATCACCTGATTCTGGCTCGAGAGCACGCTCAGGTAGTTGTCGAGGCCGGCGCGATAGCGCTCGCTCGTGAGATCGTAGGAGCGCTGCGCGGCCTCGAGCGCAATCTGCTGCTCGGTGGTCTCGCGCTCGAGCGCCCGCCAGTTCGCGACCACGTCGGCGACCTCGCGCACCGCATCGAGCAGCGTCTGGTTGTACTCGCCGACCGACTGGTCGAGCTGCGCCTGCTGCGTCCGCAGCGCTCCGCGCAGTGTCGCGCGGTTGAACGCCGGCAGGTGCACCGCAGGTCCCGCGCCCACGATGCGGTCGGAAGCCTGGAACAGCTGCGACAGCCCGATGCTCTGCACTCCGGCAAAGGCCGTCAGGTTCACGTTGGGGTAGAACTCGGCCTCCGCCGCCGCGAGCCCCGAGCCCGCGGCCTCCACCCGGGCACGCGCCGCCGCCACGTCCGGGCGGCGGGCGAGCAGGTCGGCGGGCAGCGCGGAGGGCAGCGCGATGCCGGAGGCGGGCGCCAGGCGCGGCCGCTCGAGGCGCTGGCCGCGGTCGGGGCCTGCGCCCGCCAGGTCCGCGAGCTGATTGCGCGCGAGCTCGATGTTGGCCTCGACCGACGCCACTCCGACGCGCGTCAGCGCGACGTTGCCCTCGGACTGCTTGACGCGCGCGGTGTTCTCGAGTCCCGCGCTGACGCGCTGCTGCGTCAGCTCGAGAATCGCGCTCTGCTGCCTGAGGTTCTCGTTCGTGACGTCGAGCAGCTGGTACCAGAGGTCGAGCTGGACATAGGCGCGCGCCACAGCCACGGTGAGCGCGAGGCGGGCCGCGGCGCGGTCGGCCTCGGCCGCCTCGACACCCGAGCGGGCCGCGGCGAGAAGCGCGCGGTTGCGGCCCCAGAAGTCGATCTCGAAGCTGAAGTCGAGCGCGAGGCGCGCATCGGTCACGTAGCTGCCGGCGTAGGGCGGCGGAAACAGGCCGTGCTCCGGGTAGCGCTGCCTCGTCGTCTCGGCGTCGAGCGCCCCAGCCGGAAGGCGGGCAGCGCCCGCCGCGATCGCATCCCCCTGCGCGGCGCGCAGCCGCGCCTGCGCGACCTCGAGAGAGGGGCTGCCGGCGAGCGCCTCATCGACGAGCGCATCCAGCTGCGGATCGCCTAAGCCACGCCACCAGCCCTCCGCCGGCCAGGCCGCCGCGTCGACCTTCGCTCCGGCGAGCGCTTGGCTGGCGCTGAGCGCCTGCGGCTCAAGTCGCGGCGCGCTCTTCCACCCGCCGCGCTCGACGCAGCCCGCGAGAGTCGCGGCGAGGGCCAGAGGAAGTACCACGGGGAGCTTGCGTGGAGTCATGGCTTCGGGCCTGTCGAAAAACCGCTATTTTCCCCTCGAGCCCGCCCGTTATCGATCATCCGTCCGAGGTAGGATGGCGCTCGGTAAGATTACTGCCTCGGCAGTCATTTGTCGCCTGAGGGACGGACCTTGTCACGGCCAGCGCATGCGAGGTCGACACAGCGACCGGGGAGCCGCGCCGCACCGCCGGGTGGGGCACGGGGCGCGCGGCATGCCGTGCTGCTCGCCGCACTCCTCGGCGGCTGCGGCTCGCACCGGCCTCCGCCGGCGCCGCCCCCGCCGCAGGTGGGCGTCGTGGTGTTGCACGAGCAGTCCGTGCCGCTCACGCGCGAGCTCGTCGGGCGGCTGTCCGCCATGCGCGTCGCCGACGTGCGCGCGCGGGTCGCGGGCGTGCTGCTCAAGCGTCTCTACAAGGAGGGCTCGGACGTCCGCGCCGGCCAGACGCTCTTCCAGATCGACCCGGCGCCGCTACGCGCCGCGCTCGATGGAGCCGAAGCGGCCCTCGCGCAGGCCGAGGCCAACGCCACCAACGCGCACATCGCCGCCGAGCGCGCCCGCGAGCTCATCCGTGGGGGCCTCGTGTCGCGCTCGGACCTCGACAACGCCGAGGCCGCCGAGCGCTCGACCGCCGCCGCCGTGCAGCAGGCGCGGGCCGTGGTCGGCGCCGCGCGCATCAGTCTTTCCTATGCGACGGTTACGGCGCCGATCGCCGGCCGCGCCGGCCAGCAGGGCGTCACCGAGGGCGCCCTCGTCGGGCAAGGCACCCCGACGCTGCTCACGACGGTCGAGCAGATCGATCCGATCTACGTCAACTTCGATCAGCCGGCGGTCGACATCGAGCGGCTGCGGCGCGCGCAGACCACAGGCAGCGTCAGCCTCGCTCACGATCGGGCGAGCGTCGAGCTCACGCTCTCCGACGGCAGCGTCTATGCGCACGGCGGGACACTCGACTTTCGCGACCTGAGCGTCGATCCGGCCACCGGCGCGGTGGCGCTGCGCGCGCTCGTGCCCAACCCCGAGCACCAGCTGCTGCCGGGCATGTTCGTCGGGGTGCGCCTCACCTCCGGCGTCGTGAACCGCGCCTTTCTCGTGCCGCAGGCGGGACTGCAGCGCGACGGCACCGGGCCCTACGTGCTCACGGTCGGGCCCGACGACAAGGTCGTCGAGAAGCGCGTGGCGGTGGAGGCGCTCGAGGGACCGTCATGGATCGTCACCGCGGGCCTCGCCGACGGCGACCGGGTGATCGTCTCCGGAACGCAGAATGCGCGCCCGGGCGCCACCGTGGCCGCAGTGCCCACGGGTGCGCAGGAGCAGAGCGCGCAGGCCGCGGCGGGCGGGGCGACGGCGGCGGGTCCGGCCACGCGCGCCGGAGGACGCTGAGGATCCATGCCGCAATTCTTCATCGATCGCCCGGTGTTCGCCTGGGTGGTGGCGATTCTCATCGCGCTCGGCGGACTCCTCGCTCTCATGCGGCTGCCGGCGGAGGCCTATCCCGAGATCGCCCCGCCGCAGGTGGCAGTGTCCACCACCTACCCCGGCGCGAGCGCGGCGACGGTCGAGACCACCGTGACCCAGGTGATCGAGCAGCAGCTGACCGGCCTCGACAACCTGCTCTATTTCACCTCGCAGTCCGCTTCCGACGGCTCGGCGGCCATCGTCCTCACCTTCGCGACCGGCACGAATGCCGACATCGCCGCCGTACAGACGCAGAATCGGGTGACGCTCGCGCAGCCGCGCCTGCCCGCCGAAGTCAATCAGCAGGGCATCCGCATCGCGAAAGTCAGCGCCGGATTTCTCGGCGCGATCGGTCTGCGCTCGGCGGCGGGCGGCCCGGGCGCCGAGGAGCTCAACAACCTCGTGGCCTCGCGCATTCTCGATCAGGTGCAACGCATCCCCGGAGTGGGCACCGCGGTGCAGTTCGGCTCCGAGTACGCGATGCGCATCTGGCTCGATGCCGATCGCCTTCGGGCCTACAGCCTGTCGGCCTCTAGGGTGCTCTCCGCCGTGCAGTCGCAGAACGCGCAGTTCGCCTCCGGCGCCATCGGCGCGCAGCCGGCGGTCGGCGATCAGGCCATGACCGCCACCGTCACGGCCGAGGGGCGTTTCCGCACGCCCGAGCAGTTCGAGAACATCCTGCTGCGCACCGAGCCGAACGGCGCCTCGGTGCGGCTGCGGGACGTGGCGCGCGTCACCCTCGGCGCGGCGCAGTACGGCTTCGAGACGCGCATCGGCGCGACGCCCGTGGCCGCATTCGGCATCCAGCTGGCCCCCAACGCCAACGCGCTCGATGTCGCGAAGGCGGTGGAAGCGAGGATGAACAACATCGCGCCGAGCTTCCCCGCCGGCGTCAGCTGGTTCTGGGCCTTCGATTCGACCACCTTCATCAAGGTGGCGATCCGCGAGGTGATCGTCACGCTCACCGAGGCCGTGGCGCTCGTGTTCCTGGTGATGCTGGTGTTCCTGCAGAGCTTTCGCGCCACGCTCATTCCGACGCTGGTGGTGCCCTCGGCGCTGCTCGGGACGCTCGTCGGCATGTACGCGGTCGGCTTCTCGATCAATCAGCTGTCGCTCTTTGCGATGGTGCTCGCGATCGGCATCGTGGTGGACGATGCCATCGTGGTCGTCGAGGCGGTCGAGCGCATCATGCGCGAGGAGCAGCTGCCGCCGAAGGAAGCGACCCGCAAGGCGATGCAGCAGATCACCGGCGCGATCGTCGCCATCACCTCGGTGCTGGCGGCGGTGTTCATTCCGAGCGCCCTGCAGACCGGCAGCACCGGGGTGATCTACCGGCAGTTCGCGCTCACCATCGCGCTCTCCATGGGCTTCTCGGCGCTGCTGGCGCTGTCGTTCACCCCGGCGCTGTGCGCATCGCTCCTGCGTCCCGGGCACCTGCGCGGCAACTTCCTGTTCGACTGGTTCAACCGCGCCTACCAGGGCACGCGGCGCGCCTACGTGCACCGCGTATTCGTCTCGGTGGCCCACGTGCCGCGCTGGATGGCGGGCTTCGCCGCGATGCTGGCGGTGGGGGTGCTGCTGTTCCTCCGGCTCCCGGGCAGCTTCCTGCCGGACGAGGACCAGGGCTACACGCTGGTCGACGTGCAGCTGCCCGCGGGCGCCTCGCTCCCGCGCACCCGCGAGGTGCTGCAGCATATCAACGCCATCCTGACGGCGAGTCCGGACGTCTCGCGGGTGTTCCTCATCGCCGGCTCGAGCTTCACCGGCACCGGCGAGAACGCCGGCCGTGCGTTCATCAAACTCAAGCCCTGGGACGAGCGCCCGGACAAGGCCGCGGATTTCATCCGCTGGGCGAATGAGGCCTTCGCGCGCGAGATCCACGATGCGAAGGTGTACGCGCTCAACCTGCCGACGGTGCGCGGGCTCGGCGTGTTCGGGGGGTTCGACCTGTACCTCGAGGATCGCGGCGGGCTCGGGCGCGAGGCGCTCGCCGCCGCTCAGAGCGCGCTCCTCGATGCGGCCGCGCGTCAGGCGGCGGTCACCGGGGCGCGCGCCAATTTGCTGCCGCCGGCGCCGCAGCTCCGGCTCACCGTCGACCGCGTGCAGGCGCAGTCCATGGGGCTCTCCGCGAGCGATGTGTACACGGCGCTGCAGCTGATGCTGGCGCCGGTGTACGCCAACGACTTCATCTACCAGGGACGCGTGTTGCGCGTGCTGCTGCAGGCGGATGCCTCCTGGCGCATGACGCCCGAGGCGCTCGGGCACTTTTATGCCGTCGGCCCCAGCGGCGGCATGATTCCGCTCGCCAACTTCGTGCGCGCCGAGTGGGTGGTGGGCGCGCCTTCCCTCACGCGCTACAACGGCTATCCGGCGGTGGAGATCACCGGCGCCAACGCGTCAGGGCACAGCTCGGGCGAGGCGATGCAGGCGATGCAGACGATCATCGACCGCGAGCTCCCGCGCGGCTTCGGCAACGACTGGGCGGGACAGTCGCTGCAGGAGCTGATCTCGGGGGCGCAGGCGCCGATGCTGTTCGCGCTCTCGATCCTGGTCGTGTACCTCTGCCTCGCCGCACTCTACGAGAGCTGGAGCATTCCGGCCGCGGTGCTGATGGCCGTGCCCGTGGGCCTCATCGGCAGCACCGTCGCGGCGCTGCTGCGCGGGTTGCCGAACGACGTGTTCTTCAAGGTGGGGCTCATCACTATCATCGGGCTGTCAGCGAAGAATGCGATCCTGATCGTGGAATTCGCCGTCACACTGCAGCGCGAGGGCCGCACGCTGCACCAAGCGGTGCTCGAGGCCGCGCGGCTGCGCTTCCGGCCGATCCTCATGACCTCCTTCGCATTCATCCTCGGGGTCTTTCCCATGGCGATCTCGACCGGCGCGGGCGCCAACGCCCGCCACGCCATCGGCACCGGGGTCGTCGGCGGGATGCTGAGCGCGCTGGTGCTCGGGGTGCTCTGGATCCCGGTGTGTTACGTTGCCGTGCGGCGGCTCATCGGGGACAAGCTCGATGAGCCGGGTTCGAGAAGCGCGGGCGCGGCGCCCTCGGGCGGCGGCGCCGTGGTCGCGCCTGCGCAGCGGCGCGAGGACTAAGGCGTTTGGCGGCTCATCGAGCCGCTCGAGGCGTCGAGGCAGCGCTCCAGGAGAAAACACGCCCGGCCCGAAGCGCGCGAGATCGGGCTCCGCCCATAGCCGAGCGGGGCGAGCGAGCAGATCGCCTCGACCGTGCGCAGCATCGAGTAGTGGTTGTAGGGCACGTCCAAAGTTGACTGGAGGGACAGGGCAAACATGAAATTCAGCACGCTATTCCCGGTCATTGTCGCCGCCGTCGCGGCGGCCTCCGCAGCGCAATCGATAGCGCGACCGCGGATCATCGTGGCAATTTCCGTAGACGAGTTCTCGGCCGATCTGTTTACTGAATACCGGCCGCTGTTCAAGGCTGGATTGCATCGCCTGCAGACCGGCGTCGTATTTCCGGCCGGATACCAGAGTCATGCTGCGACCGAGACCTGTCCCGGCCACTCCACGATACTGACCGGATCCCGTCCCGCGCGCACCGGCATCATCGCTAACGAATGGTACGACCAATCGCTCGGCAGGGCGGATAAGAAAGTGTACTGCTCGGAGGACCCCTCACTACCAGGTTCCTCTTCAACGAATTTCACTGTTTCTGCGCAATTCCTCAAGGCTCAGACGTTGGGTGACCGTCTGAAGTCGGCTAGCCCCGGCAGTCGTGTCGTCTCTGTCGCTGGCAAGGATCGCGCGGCGATCATGATGGGTGGCCACGCAATGGATCAGGTGTGGTTTTGGAGCGGGAAATCCTTCGTAACGCTGAAGGGCATGGATCAGCCGACGCCGGCCATCGTCGACAAAGTGAACGCCTCGATAGCGGTTGGGGTCATGAAGCCCGATCTACCGGTACTGCCGGAACCGTGTCGTGTCCGCTCGGTTCCAGTGGCCGTTGCAGATAAGACTGTCGGCGTTCCACGCGAGCGCAGAGCGGGCGATTTTCAGGGTTTCCAGACCTCACTGGCGTTTGATCGAGCGACGACCGATATTGCAATCGGACTGATTCGCGAGCTCCATCTGGGCGCGGGCAAAGCGCCCGATGTGTTGTCAATCGGTCTTTCCGCGACCGATTACGTGGGTCATACATTCGGCACGGAAGGCGCCGAAATGTGCGCCCAGCTTTTGGGCGTGGATGAGAACGTTGGACGAATTCTGGCGGCCCTCGACGCCACGCACCAGCCCTATGTCGTGGTGCTCACCGCCGATCACGGTGGCCACGACCTCCCCGAGCGCAATAAAATCCATGGCTTCCCCGATGCCACTCGCGTGGATGCGGCGCTCCTGCCTGCCAACATGAGCAGGCAGCTCGCGGCGGAGTTTAAGCTTCCCGAGCCCGTGCTGCTGGGTGTCGCGCCCTTTGGCGATATCTATCTCGCTCGAGGCATTCCCGGCAATGTTCGCTCGAGAGTGCTGGAAGCCGCGAAGGCACGCTATCTTGCACACCCACAGGTGGCCGCAGTCTTTACCCCGGCTGAGCTTCGCCGGCTGCCACTTCCTTCGGGACCGGCGGACGAATGGTCACTGGCGGATCGCTTCCGGGCCAGCTTCGATCCGGAGCGCTCAGGTGATCTCATGGTCGCGCCGAAACCCCACATAACACCGATCATCGACGTGAGCACTTACGTGGCGACCCACGGTTCACCGTGGAACTATGACCGCAAGGTTCCGATTCTCTTTTATCGACCGGGTGTCGCAGGCTTCGAGCAATCGCTACCGGTCGAGACCGTCGACATATTGCCAACCCTGGCCGCGTTGATTGAGCTGCCGGTTCCGTCCGCCGAGATTGACGGCCGCTGTATTAACCTCGATGGCGGTAGGGGAGATAGCTGTGCGTTCGAGCGTCATTGACGAGCGCATGCCATCCGGGATGCGCCCGCCGCCTTGTCCGGGGCTTGCCACTTCCACGCATGCTCGATCTGCACCTCGAGCTCGGGATACTTCGGGCGCCACCCGAGCGTCTCGACGGCCCGGGTCGGGTCGGCAACCAATTGCGGCGGATCTCCGGGCCTTCGCGCTACCACGTCCGCGGCAATTCGACGCCCGGTTACCCGTCTCGCGGCTTCCAGCACGTTTTTAACGGATGCCCCTCGGCCGGTTCCGAGGTTGAGCCTGTCGGATACCCCCCGCTTTTCCAGGAACCGCAACGCGCCGACGTGTGCGTCGGCGAGATCGGCCACATGAACGTAATCCCTGATGCAGGTGCCGTCCGGAGTCGGGTAGTCTCCACCATAAACCGCCACCGACGGGCGCTGCCCCAGCGCGGTGCGAAGAACCAGCGGAATCAGGTGTGTCTCCGGATCATGGTCCTCGCCGATCTCTCCGTCCGGATCCGCACCCGCCGCGTTGAAGTACCGTAGGCAAACGGATTTGATCCCGTGAGCCGCATCGAAATCTTCGAGCATACGCTCCACCATCCGCTTGCTCGCCCCGTAAGGGTTGACGGGGTTCTGCGGATGGGTTTCCTTGATGGGTAAACTTTCCGGCACGCCGTACGTCGAGCAGGAGCTCGAGAATACGATCCTGTCCACCTCGTGATCGCGCATGGACTCGAGCAGCGTCACGGTTCCGCATAGATTATTACGATAGTACTTTCCCGGATTTCCCACCGACTCCCCGACGTAGGCGAAGGCGGCGAAATGCATCACCGCCTCGAGCCGGTATTTGCCCAATACCTCGTCGAGGCGGACTCTGTCGAGAATGTCGCCTTTCTCCAGCGGGCCCCAACGGACAGCCCATTCATGCCCGTGGACGAGATTGTCATAGGCAATCGGCGTGTAGCCCGCCCGTGCGAGCGCCTTGCACGCGTGGGACCCGAC
>Ga0209055_1000106_pt1 | contig 53532 bp, 47 predicted proteins | sample GraSoiAngelo_110_FD_185875 | JGI IMG/M metagenome (GOLD analysis project Ga0209055, IMG submission 185875) | Grasslands soil microbial communities from the Angelo Coastal Reserve, California, USA - 14_0903_12_30cm (SPAdes) (version 2) | ecosystem: Environmental > Terrestrial > Soil > Grasslands ... | reverse complement strand
ACGAGCCGCTTCGACTGGAGGGGTTTCGACCTGTCGGTCATGGCGGTCGCCCGCTGGGGCTCCACGGTGAACGACCAGTTCGTGAAGGACAACAACGTGCTGGCGGGCCGCTACAATAATCTGGCCGTGAACTACTGGACGCCGACCAACCCCTCGAACACCAATCCCCGCCCCAACGTCGATCAGGAATTCCCGCTCTACAACAGCGCGCTCGGGTTCGAGGATGGGTCGTTCGTGCGGGTCCGCAGCGTCACGTTGGGCTATACCGTGCCGGGAGCGCGGGTCGGCCCGTTCCGCGGCCGCACGTTGCGGGTCTACATGACGGCGCTCGATCCGCTGCTGTTCACCGACTTTCAGGGTCTCGACCCCGAGTCGCGCACCAGCGCCGGCACCCCTGGCTATTGGACGGTGTTGACCGGCCTCACCGTGGGCCTGTAACGGCGGAGGAACCGTGAGAACGCGAACTGGTTTGATGCTCGGCACGGTGCTGCTGGCGGGCCTCGCCGGCTGCATGGACCTGAACGAAGACGTCATTTCCGGCTTGACCCCGGGGGCCTACGGCACGCCGGCGGCGTTCCAGGCGCTGGTCAACGCCTCGTACGAGCCGCTGCGCAGCTTCTGGGCGCAGGAACGGGGCTTCACGCTGACCGAGTTCGGCACGGACATCTACACCAAGGGCGCGGACGGGAGCTACAAGTTCATCAACGACTATACGCCGCAGCTGAACCCCACGGTGGACTACTTCAGCGGCACGTGGAACGACTTTTATCGGGCGATCAACACCGCCAACGCGGCGATCGGCCAGGCGGCGATCGTGCAGATGGACTCGAGCCTCAAAGCCCAGCGGCTGGCCGAAGTGCGTTTCCTGCGCGCACTCTATTACTTCTTCCTGGTCCAGATGTACGGGCCGCTGCCGCTGCAGCTGACCGCGACCACGACGCCCTCCACCGAGTTCACGCGTGCCCCGGTCGATACGGTCTATGAGCAGATCTTGAACGACCTGAAGTACGCCGAGGCGAACCTGGGCTACGCGTCGCCGGACTACGGGCGCGTGACCAAAGGGGCGGCGCAACACCTCTTGGCGAAGGTCTACTTGACGCGCCTGCGGGACACCAATGCCGTGGCCGACGAGGCGGCGAAGCTCCAGGCCGGCGATTTCGCGAATGCCGCGGACTACGCGCAGCGGGTGATCACTTCCGGGCAGTACCAGCTGCTTCCCCGGTTCCGGGACGTGTTCGACTTCAAGAACGAGCGGAACGCCGAAGTGATCTGGTCGGTGCAATACACCGCCGATCCGGTGACCACCGGTCCGGGCAACACGGGGCATCTGTACTTCCTGATGGAGTACGACGTGCTCCCGGGGATGCTACGCGACATCGCCAACGGCCGCCCGTTCAAACGGTTCCGGCCCACCACGTTCTTCCTGGGCCTGTACGACCGCACCAAGGACTAGCGCTACGACGCCCAGTTTACGCGCGTGTGGTACGCCAACAACATCACGACGATCCCGCGAGACGCGAGCGGCGCGCTCAAATTCCGGCTCGGCGACACGGCGGTGTACGTTTCGACCACGGACGCGGACACGGCATTGGCGAGGCCGTACCGCGTGTACACGCCCAAGACGTACAGCAACCGGATTTTCCCGTCGCTGAACAAGTTCCACGACCCGTTCCGGTTGAGCGTCAACGAGACGCGCGGCTCGCGCGACTTTCTCCTGTTCCGACTCGCCGAGACGTACCTGATCGCGGCCGAGGCGCTGCTGCGCGCCGGCCGGCCGGCCGAGGGGCTGCCGTACATCAACGCGGTGCGCCGCCGCGCCGCCATTCCCGGTCACGAGACCGAGATGGAGCTGACGCAGCCCCAGCTCACGCTCGACGAAGTCCTGAACGAGCGGGCGCGGGAGCTCGCGGGCGAAACGATGCGGTGGTTCGACCTGGTGCGCACCCACACGCTGCTCGCGCGCGTCAAGGCGTACAACCCCGACGCCAAGAGCAACATCCTGCCGTTCCACGTGCTGCGGCCGATCCCGCAGACGCAAATCGACCGCACAACTACCACGTTCCCGCAGAACCCCGGGTACTGAGCATGGCCGATCACGACGTGCCGCGTCGCACGTTCCTGACAGCCGTAGCGGGCGCAGCCGTCGGGACCTCACACCCTGACCGTCCGGGCCTCCCGGAGCGACTGCGTCGTCTTGTCGCAGAGGGAGGCCCGGACGGTCAGGGTGTGAGCCTGAACCTGGGCGTCGCCAGCTACTCACTGCGCAATTTCCCGCGGGACAAAGCCATCGCGATGGTGAAAGCGCTGGGCGCGCGCTACATCAACCTCAAGTCCGTGCACCTCCCGTTCGAGCTATCGCCCGCCGAGCTGGCGGCGGCGCGCCAGGAGATCGAGTCGGCCGGGCTCGTGATCGTGGGCGGCGGTGTGATCACCTTCGATCACGACACCGACGCGGACGTCGAGAAGTACTTCGCGTACGCCAAAGCCGCCGGCATGCCGCTCATCACCGCCCACGCGGACCCGCAGACGCTGCCGCTCCTGGAGCGCTTCGCCAAGCAATACGACATCAAGGTCGCCATCCACAACCACGGGCCGGAAGACAAGCGGTTCCCGTCCCCGTACGACGCGCTGAAGCACGTGAAGACCATGGACCGGCGGATGGGACTGTGCATCGACATCGGGCACACCGTGCGCACCGGCACCGACGTCGTACAGGCCGTGGCGGACGCGGGGCCGCGGCTCCTCGACATGCACGCCAAGGATTTGCGCGATTTGACGGCGAAAGCGAGCCAGTGCATCGTCGGCGAGGGAGCGATCCCGATCGCCCAGATCTTCCAGCAGCTCCAGGCGATCGGCTATCGCGGGTACGTCAACCTCGAGTACGAGATCGACGCCGACGACCCGCTGCCGGGGATGAAGCAGTCGTTCGCCTACATGCGCGGCGCGCTCGCCGGGCTGTCCGCCGCGGGCCGCGCTCGCCCACACTCTTGACCCGAGGAGGGGAGATGTCCAAGAAGACGAAGATGCGGCGCCGCGAATTCCTGCAGGTGGCGGCCGCCGCGCTGCCGGCGGCGCGGTACGCGCGGATCCTCGGCGCCAACGACCGCGTGCGCGTGGGGATCGTCGGCTTCTCCGATCGGTTCCGCCAGGCGCTGCTCCCCGCCTTCGGGAAGGTCGGCAAGGAGCTCAACTTCGAGATCGTCGCCGTCTCCGACATCTGGAACCGCCGGCGCGACGAAGGCGTCGCCGGAATCGAGAAGGTGATGGGCGCGAAGCCCAAACCGTTCCGCAACAACGAGGAGATGTACGACGCCAAGGCCACCGACGCGGTGATGATCTCGACCCCCGACTTCCTGCACGCCTACCACGGCGTCGAGGCAATGCACGCCGGGCACGACGCCTACATCGAGAAGCCGCTGGCGCACACCATGGAAATGGCCGTCGCCATCCGCGACGCCGTCAAGCAGTCGAACCGCGTCGTGCAGGTCGGCACCCAGCGCCGCAGCGCCAAGAACTACCAGATCGCCAACGAGTTCATCCGCTCGGGCAAGTTCGGCGACATCGTCATGGCCGAGATGACCTGGAACGTGAACCAGCCGGGACGCTGGCGCCGCCCGCAGCTCGTGGCCGCCATCAAGGAGCAGGACACCGACTGGAAGCGGTTCCTCGCCTATCTCCCCTACGAGCCGTGGGACCCGCGGAAATACCTCGAGTATCGCCTGTTCTGGCCCTACTCGTCGGGTATCCCGGACCAGTGGATGGTGCACCAGATCGACACCGTGCACTGGTTCACCGACCTGCCGCGCCCCCGCAGCGTCGTCGCCAACGGCGGCGTCTACCTGTGGAAGGACGGGCGCAAGAACTGGGACACCGCCACGATCGTGTTCGATTACGGTCCGCTCAACGATCCCACCAAGGGGTTCCAGGTGGTGTACTCGTCGCGCATGACCAACTCGGCCGGCGGCACGAAGGAGTTCTACTACTCGAACGCCGGGATGCTGAACCTCGACACCAACGAGATCACGCCGACGGGCGGCCTGAACGAACGGGCGGCGGCGGAGATGGAGATGAAGCCGAATCAGCTGGCGACCACCAAGCTCTCCGATCTGGCCCCGGCGGAGACCGCGGCGGACACCGGCGCCGACTCGTCCACCACGGCGAACGTGCGGAACTGGATGGAGTGCGTGCGCACCCGCAAGAAGCCCAACGCCGACATCGAGGCCGGGTACAACCACGCCGTGGCGCTGTGCATGACCGTCGCTGCGATGCACAGCGGCCGGAAGGTCATGTTCGACGACACCAAGCGTGACATCGTGATGGGTTGAGGAGCCGGAAAAAACATGCAGAAGGTTTGGCTGCTGCTGGGCCTGGGCCTGCCCGCCTTGGGGCACGCCCAGGCCAGTGCACCCCGCGTGGAGGTGATCGCGCATGAGGCCGACCGGCGGGTCGACGTGCTGGTCGACGGGAAGCCCTTCACCGCGTACATCTACCCGAACGCGACCACGCTCAAGAAGCCGACGCTCTACCCGCTGCGGACCGCGTCGGGGAAGCTGGTCACCCGCGGCTGGCCGCTCGAGCCCCGGCCGGGCGAGCGCGTGGACCACCCGCATCACGTCGGCCTGTGGTTCACCTACAGTGACGTGAACGGCCTCGACTTTTGGAACAACTCGGACGCGATCCCGCCGGCGCGCGCGCCCAAGATGGGCACGATCGTGCATCGCGCGGTGCGCCGCACCGAGGGCGGAGCGGGTCAGGGCATGCTGGAGGTGACGGCGGAATGGGTGGATCACGGGGGGACGGCTCTGCTGCGTGAAGACACCCGGTTTGTGTTCCACGCCGCGGACGGCATGCGCGGCGTGGACCGGATCACGACCCTCACGGCGCTCGGCGTGCCCGTGACCTTCACAGACGAGAAGGACGGGCTGCTCGGGCTTCGGGTGGCTCGCACGCTCGAGCAGCCCTCCAACACGGCGGAGGTCTTCACCGACGCCAACGGCCACGCGACCACCGTACCGCTGCTGAACAACGACGGCGTCACCGGTCGCTACAAAAGCTCCGAGGGCCTCGAGGGCGATTCGGTGTGGGGCACGCGTGGCCGGTGGACGATGCTGTCCGGCGTAGTCGACGGCGAACCGGTCACGCTCGCGATGCTGGACCATCCCAGGAACGTCGGCTTCCCGACGTTTTGGCACGCGCGCGGCTACGGTCTGTTCGCGGCCAACCCACTGGGGCGGAAGGCGTTCACGAATGGCAAGGAGCAGCTGAACTTCCGGCTCGCGCCGGGGGAATCGACCACGTTCCGCCACCGCGTCCTGATCCTGTCCGGGACTGCCACGCCACAGCAGATCGAGACGTATTACCGGGATTTCACGCGGTGACGGCCGTGCCCCAGGCGGTCAAAATCCACCCGGCCGACAACGTCGTGGTGGCGGTCCGGCCGCTCGTGGCGGGGTGCGAGGTCGTGGTCGACGACGACGCGGTCGTGCTGCGCGACGCCGTGCCCGCCGGCCACAAGATCGCCATCCGGACGGTCGAGCCGGGCGAGCCCGTGGTGAAGTACGGCTTCCCGATCGGCGTGGCGACGGCGGCCATCCCACCGGGCGCCTGGGTCCACACCCACAACCTCAAGACGTGCCTCGACGGGGTCGAGGAGTACCGGTACCAGCCTGCGGGCGTAGGGGTGCGGCATGCCGCGCCCCTCCCTCCGGGAGCCCTCGACGGTCAGCGGGCAACGCCCACTTTCGCGGGCTACCGGCGACGCAACGGGCGGGTCGGCACGCGCAACGAGGTGTGGATCCTCAACACGGTGGGTTGTGTGAACCACGCCGCCGAGCAGATCGGGCGCACCGGAGCCGCGCGGTTCGCCGGCCGGATCGACGGGGTCTTCAGCTTCTCGCATCCGTACGGCTGCAGCCAGCTCGGCGACGACCTGCAGAACACCCAGCGCATCCTGGCCGGCCTGCTGCGCCATCCCAACGCGGGGGGCGTGCTGGTGCTGGGCCTGGGTTGCGAGAACAACCAGCTCGACGAGCTGCTGCGCATCGCCGGAGATGTCGACCGCGAGCGGCTGCGGTTCTTCAATTCGCAGGAAGTGTCCGACGAGATCGAGGCAGGACTCGAGGGCCTGGCGGACCTGGTGGAGATCGTGGAGCGCGACAAGCGGGAAGCGTGCCCGGCCTCCGATCTCATCCTCGGTCACAAGTGCGGCGGGTCGGACGGCTTGAGCGGCATCACCGCCAACCCGCTCGTCGGGCGTATCGCCGACCGGCTCACCGCCCTGGGCGGCGACGTGATCCTCACCGAAGTACCGGAGATGTTCGGGGCCGAGCGGCTGCTCATGAACCGCGCGGCCGGAGAGGCGGTCTTCCGGGACGTCGTCGCGCTGGTGAACGATTTCAAGAGGTATCTGCTTCGTCACAAGCGGCCGATCTACGAAAACCCGTCCCCCGGCAATACCGCCGGCGGGCTCACGACGCTCGAGGAGAAGTCGCTGGGGGCGGTACAGAAGGGCGGGCGGGCCCCGGTGACGCAGGTGCTGCGCTATGGTGAGGTCGCGGCGTCGGGGGGAGGGGGGACGCGGAACGGCGCGGGCCTGTCCCTGCTCGAGTCGCCGGGGAACGATGGGGTGTCGTCGACGGCGCTCGTGGCGAGCGGTGCCACGCTGCTGCTCTTCACGACCGGGCGCGGCACCCCGCTCGGCTTCCCGGTGCCGACGCTCAAGATCTCGTCCAATACTGAGATCGCGGTGAAGAAGCCGCACTGGATCGACTTCAACGCCGGTGTGCTGCTCGATGGCACCGCCACCATGGACCGGCTCGAAGAGGACTTGTTCGCGCTGATCCTCGACGTGGCGTCCGGACGGGCCCTCGCGAACAACGAGAAGTACGGCTACCGTGAGATCGCCATATGGAAGGAAGGGGTCACCCTGTGAACCGTGAGACGATCAGTCGCCGTCGCGCCCTGCAGCAGGCGGCGCTGCTCTTGGGCGGCGCGCTTTCCGCTCCGACGGTCGCGGGCGTCTGCAGCACGGCGACGCGGCGCGCGTGGGCCGCGTCGCCCGCGTGGGCGCCGCGGACGCTGAGCGCGGCCCAGCTGGAGCTCGTTGCCACCCTCACCGAGCACATCATTCCGCAGACGGAGACACCGGGCGCGCGCGCGGCCGGCGTGCACCGCTTCGTCGATACGCTGCTCACCGACCACTACCCGACCGCGGAGCGAGACCGGTTCCTGGCGGGCCTCGCAGCGGTGGACGCGCAGGCGCGGTCGCGGTACGGAAAGGCGTTCGTGGAGTCCGCGACCGGGCAACAGGTGGCACTGCTCCGCGAGCTGGACGCGGCGGCGTACGCAGCGACCAGAGGAGACGATGCCTGGTTCTTCCGCCGCATGAAGGAGCTGACGCTCGTCGGCTATTACACATCGGAGATCGGCGCCATGCAGGAGCTGCACGTGAGCCCCTTCGGGGCGTACCGCGGCGATATCCCCTACACCGCAGTCGGGCGGGCCTGGGCATGATCACCTACGACGCGATCGTAATCGGGTCCGGCATCACGGGCGGCTGGGCCGCGAAGGAGCTCACCGAGAAGGGGCTCGAGACGCTGGTGATCGAGCGCGGTCGCAACGTCGAGCACCGCAAGGACTACGTCACGGAGCACAAGCCCAGCTGGGAGTTCCCGTTGCGCAACGCGCGGCTGGCGGTGGGGACGCAAGGCGCCGAGCAGTACCCGATCCAGGCGCGCACGGGTCAATTCCACGAATCGGTGAAGCACTTCTTCATTAAGGATCACCGCAATCCCTACGTCGAGGACAAGCCGTTCACCTGGATTCAGGGGGACCAGGTCGGCGGGAAGTCGCTGATTTGGGGGCGCCAGGTGTACCGCTGGAGCGACCTCGATTTCGAGGCGAACCTGCGCGACGGCCATGGCGTCGACTGGCCGATCCGCTACGCCGACGTGGCACCCTGGTACAGCTACGTGGAGCGCTTCATCGGCGTGAGCGGGGAGAAGCTCGGCCTGCCGCAGCTCCCGGACGGCGAGTTCCAGCCGGCGATGGAGATGAACGCGGGCGAGAAGTTCGTGAAGGCGGGGCTCGAGCGCGCCTTCCCCAACCGCCGGCTCACGATTGGCCGCGTGGCGATCCTCACCCAGGCCTTGAATGGCCGCCTGCCGTGCCATTACTGCGGCCCCTGCGAGCGGGGCTGCTCCACGGGGTCGTATTTCTCGAGCCAAGCGTCCACGCTCCCGGCCGCGCGGGCCACCGGGCGGCTCACCATCGTCCCGGACAGCGTGGTACACTCGCTCATCTACGACGCAGCCAAGCACCGGATCACCGGGGTGCGCGTCGTGGACACCACGACGAAGCAGACGCGCGAGTACGCGGGCCGACTGGTCTTCCTGTGCGCCTCGACGCTCGGCACCGCCCGCGTGCTGCTCAACTCCAAGTCGCCCAGCTTCCCGAACGGCCTCGCCAACTCGAGCGGGGTGCTCGGACACTATCTGATGGACCACCATTTCCGCGTGGGCGCGAGCGGGGCGATCGAGGGGCTGCTGGACCACTACTACCAGGGCAACCGCCCCAACGGCATCTACGTCCCGCGGTTCCGCAACCTGGGGGACGACGCGTCGCGCCGCGGCGACTACGTGCGCGGGTTCGGCTATCAGGGCGGCGCGAGCCGCCAAGGCTGGGCACGGGGCGGCGGCGAGCCCGGGTTCGGCGTCGAGCTGAAACGCAAGCTGCACGACCCGGGGCGCTGGTCGATGGGCATGACCGGGTTCGGCGAGTGCCTGCCGCGCGAGGACAACTACGCCGCGCTCTCGGACCAAACCGACGAGTTCGGGATCCCGGTGCTCCGCATTCACTGCACGTGGGGCGACAACGAGCTCGCCATGCGGAAGGACATGGCCGCGTCGGCCGCCGAAATGCTCGAGGCCGCTGGGGTCAAGGACGTGCGTACCTATGACGCCAATCGAGAGGACGGCCTCGGCGCCGAGCCGGGGCTGGGCATCCATGAGATGGGCACGGCCCGGATGGGACGCGATCCCAAGACCTCGGTCTTGAACGCGTACAACCAGGCGCACGATGTCCCCAACCTGTTCGTGACCGACGGCGCCTGCATGGCCAGCTCGTCGTGCGTCAATCCCTCGATCACGTACATGGCGCTCACCGCGCGCGCCTGCGACTATGCCGTGGCGGAGTCGAAGCGCGGCAACCTGTGAAGCCTTCGGAGTCGATGTGATCCGCAATCGGTGGTGGCTCGTATCTCTCGCGGCCTACGGCTCGGCGCTCGCGGCCCAGGTGCGGGACACGTCGCCCGTGCTGCGGGCGATGCACGAGGAGCTGGCGCGCTCGCTGCAGGTGCTGAAAGCGCAACCCACGCCCCCCTATTTCCTCAGCTACCAGATCACCGACCTCCAGACCGCCAGGGTCGCGGGATCGTTCGGCGCCGTCACGGCGAGCGGCGAGCGCCACCGCCGCCATCTGGATGTGGACCTGCGTGTGGGGGATTACCGTTTCGACAATACGCACGCTGTTCGAGGCGGCTTCCCCGACTTTGCAGGCTTTTTCGACTTCACCGGGGGTGTCGCCCAGATCCCGATCGAGGACGACCCGGTGGCCATTCGCGCCGCCCTCTGGTATCAGACCGACCGAAAGTACAAGCGCGCCGTCGAGCGGTTGACCCGGGTGCGGGCCAATGCGGCGGTGAAGGTCGCCGCGGAGGATTCCTCCCCCGACCTCTCCCGCGAGCCGCCCGAACGGTATGTCGAGGTTCCCGTTCGCGTCGCCGTCGATCGGCACCAGTGGGAACAGAAGATCAGGAAGTACACGGCACCCTTCGCGCGGTCCGCCGACATCTACGACGCTCGGGCGACCTTCGAGGCTACGGTCGAGACCCGATGGTACGTGAACAGCGAGGGCAGTGAGATCCAGACCTCGCAGCCCGTGTATCGTCTACGTATCGCCGCATTCGCCAAAGCAGCCGATGGCATGGAGCTGCCCCGCTACGAGTCGTTCTTCGCGCTCACGCCCGACGGGTTGCCGGACGATCGCGCCGTGCTGCAGGCCGTGGAGCAGATGATGGCCGACCTGCTCGCGCTCCGTCGGGCGCCGACGATCGAGCCGTACACGGGCCCGGCCATCCTCTCCGGACGCGCCAGCGCGGTGTTCTTCCACGAGGTATTCGGACACCGCATCGAAGGGCACCGTCAAAAACGCGAACAGGAAGGGCAGACGTTCAAGCGGAAGGTGAATGAGTCCATACTGCCGGCCGGATTCTCGGTCTACTCCGACCCGACGCTGCGTCGCGTCGGCGCGACTGACCTCGCCGGGTTCTACCAATACGACGATGAGGGGGTTCGGGCGCGTCGTGTGCCGGTCGTCGAGCGCGGAATTTTGAAAACCTTCCTGATGTCACGATCCCCGATCGAGGGGTTCGCCCGCTCCAACGGACACGGCCGACGACAGGTGGGCTTCACGCCGGTCGCGCGTCAGTCGAACCTGATCGTCGAGGCGGTCGAGCCTCGCACGCGGGCGCAGCTCAAGCAAATGCTCATCGAGCAGCTCACCCGTGACCACAAGCCGTTCGGCCTCTTCTTCGACGACATCGAGGGCGGCTTCACGATCACGGGACGCGGCTTCCCGAATGCCTTCGACGTGTTGCCCGTCATGGTCTACCGGGTATTTCCCGACGGACGGGAAGAACTGGTCCGAGGCGTGGATTTCATCGGCACGCCGCTCACCGTCTTTAGCCGGCTCGCGGCAGCGGACGATCATGTCGAGGTGTTCAACGGACTGTGCGGCGCCGAATCGGGATTCGTGCCGGTGTCTGCGGTATCGCCCGGCATGCTCGTCTCCCAGGTCGAAGTGCAGAAGAAGCCGAAGTCTCAGGAGCGGTCGCCGATTCTCGCCGCGCCGGCCGGCTGGGGTCCCGGAACCGCCCCGGCGCCGGGCGAGGCGGTGTCGCGGGCGATGCGCGACGAGCTCGCGCGTTCCATGGCCGAGCTACGCCTCGACACGCTCCCCAAGCCGTACTTCATCGCCTACCGCGTAGACGAAATCGAGCGCGCCGAAGCCGCGGCCACGCTCGGCAGTCTGCTGCACAGCGACGGCGGTCGTGCGCGGCGACTGACTGTGGAATTGCGCGTGGGAGACTACGCGTTCGACAACACCAACTTCATGGGGCTACCGACCGGGCGATCGAGACTCGTGTCCGGATTCGGTGGGCTGGTCGAGCTACCGCTCGACGACGACTATGGGGTGATCCGCCGTCAGCTGTGGCTCGCCACGGACGGTGCCTATAAGGAAGCCGTGGAGCAGCTGTCGCAGAAACGGGCGGCCCTCGAAAGCCGGACCCGCTCGGACTACGTTCCCGACCTGAGCAAGGAGGACGTGGCCACCGTGCGGGATGAAGCGTCTGCCCCGCCGGTCGAGCGGAGCGGCGGCGAATCCTTGGTCCGGAGTCTGTCCGCCGTGTTCCGGGCCGCGCCCGACCTGTACAGCACTAGCGTCGAATGGACCGGCGGGACCGTCCGTACGTCGTACGTGAATAGCGAGGGGACGTCGTTTGTCCGGACGTCGCCATGGACCGCTCTGCGCGTGCAGGCGAGCACGCAGGCGACCGACGGAATGCCGCTCACCGATGTGGTAGCGGAGGACGGCGCCGTGCCGGCTGATCTCCCGCCGCGCGACGAGCTCTCGGGTGAGGTGAGGCAGTTGGTGACTCGGCTCGAGCGGTTGCGCCAGGCACGGCGGGCGGAGACCTACAACGGACCAGTGCTGTTCGAAGGACAGGCGGCGGCGGAGCTCGTCAACCAGGTGTTGGCGCCGCGGCTCGTCGCCTCCCGCCGCCCGGTCTCGGACAACCCCATGTTCGAGGGGTTTGCGACCCACTTCGAGAATCCGCTGCTTGACCAGATCGGCGGACGGGTCCTGCCGAAGTTCCTCAGCGTGACGGATAACCCGAGCAGCGGAACCTATCGGAGTCGCTTCCTCGCCGGCCACCAGGTGGATGACGATGGCGTCCCCGCGCGCGAGACCAAGCTCGTGGAGCATGGCATCTTGACGACCCTCCTGACGACACGCGTACCGGTCCGGGGCATCTCGCGCAGCACCGGGAGTCGCCGTGGAGACGGACCCGCCGTGAGCAACCTGCTGATCACCACCGATAGCGGGCTCACCGACGCGGAGCTCAAGCAGCGCCTGCTCAGGCTCGCCGCGGAGCGCGGCAAGGCCTACGGGATTATCGTGCGACGGATCGCGAATCCTGACCTCGGAGCGGTCGACGACCCGATGGCCTTCCTAGCCGAGATGAGCGCCGAAGCGTCCGGTGCCACCAGGCTTGCGGTGACGCTCGCAGTCAAGCTCTTTCCGGACGGCCACGAGGAGCCGATCCGGAACGCCGACGTTTCGGATTTCACCACCGCGACGTTCAAGCAGATCGTGGCCGCGTCGCAGTCGCAGACCGTATACACGGCACCCTTCGAAGGCGGCCACGGGCGTTTCTTCGGCGCGTTTAGTGGATTCATCGGGGGCCTGTCTGAGGGCTTCGAGCCCGGACCCCAGTACACTGCGACCTACGTGGTGCCGTCGATCCTGCTCGACGACGTGTCGCTCACGCGGCCGAGCGGTGAGGCGCCCAAGTTGCCAGTGGCGAGCCCGCCATGGGTGAAGATCCGACAGACCCGTTCATTCTGATGTTGGAGGGATGATAATGGCTCGATTGCTGATGGCCCGATTGCTCATGGTTCTCCCTGTGGCGGCGACGCCCGCCGAAGCCCAGACGCGTCCCACTACTTTCAGCGCGACCACCGCACGGCCGAACCAGCTCACCGACGGCGAGCGCGCCGCCGGCTGGCGCCTGCTGTTCGACGGCCGTACGCTCACCGGGTGGCGCGGCCTGGGCTACGACACCGTGCCCACCGCGCACTGGAAGATCGCGGATGGCACGATCAAGAAAATCGCGAGCGGCAAGGTGCCCCGGGTTGCGGACGGCCGCCCGCTGAACGGCGGCGACCTGATGACCGTGGAGACGTTCGGGGATTTCGAGCTGAGCTGGGAATGGAAGGTCACGCCGGGGGCGAACAGTGGCGTCAAGTACAACGTCTCCGAGGAGCTGTCCGTGGCGCAAGCCGGGGCGATGACCCCCGCGGCGGTCGCGCAGGGCAGCATCGCGCCGAATCATTCCGCGTTGGGGTTCGAGTACCAGATGCTGGATGACGATCGCCACCCCGACGGCCAGATGCCGACGCACCGCGCCGGCGCCCTGTACGACCTCGTGGCGCCGAACGGCGCGAAACACGTCCGCCCCGTGGGGGAGTGGAACCAGTCGCGGGTGATCTTCCGCGGCAACCACGGCGAGCACTGGCTCAACGGCGAGAAGATCGTGGAATTCGAGCTCGGCACGGCACGCATGGACTCGGCGCTCGCCGCGAGCAAGTACCACTCCATCCCGGGCTTCGCGGAGCGGCGCAAGGGACACATCGTCTTGCAGGATCACGGAGACGAAGTCTATTTCCGCAGCATCAAGGTGAGGGGGCTATGAAACGGCGCAAATTCCTGAAGACCGTCTCCGCCGCGGGGTTGGGACTCGTCGCTCCGCGGCGGCTGGCGTCGCTCAAGTCCCGGCCGAGCGAGCAGGTCGTCGTCGCGGTCATGGGGCTGAACGGCCGCGGCTCGGTGCTGGCTCGTACTTTCGCCCGCACGCCCAACGCCCTCGTGGCTTATGTATGCGACGTCGATGCGCAGGTGCTGGCCAAGAGCGTGACGCAGGTGGGCGAGGCGCAGGCGCGGGCGCCCAAAGGGTTGGGCGACTTCCGCCGCGCGCTCGATGACAAGAGCGTGGACGCGCTCGTCATCGCGGCGCCGGATCATTGGCATACGCCGGCCGCGCTCCTCGCGATGCAAGCGGGGAAGCACGTCTACGTCGAGAAGCCGTGCGGGCACAACGCGCGCGAAGGCGAGCTCCTCGTCGAGGCGCAGCGCAAGCACCAGCGCGTGGTGCAGATGGGGACGCAGCAGCGCTCCGCCCCCCGCTCCATCGAGGTCGTGCAGGCAATTAAGGAAGGGGCGATCGGACAGCCCTACCTGGCGCGCGCCTGGTACGCCAATACCCGAGCCACAATTGGACGCGGGAAAGCCGCGCCCGTCCCTGCGAACCTCGACTACGAGCTGTGGCAAGGCCCGGCGCCCCACACCCCGTACCGCGACAACGTCGTCCACTACAACTGGCATTGGTTCCGGCGCTGGGGCACGGGCGAGATCTGCAACAACGGCACGCACGAGATCGACGTCGCCCGCTGGGCCCTGGGCGTGGACTATCCCGTTCGCGTCACGTCGGTGGGCGGGCGTTATCACTTCGACGACGACTGGGAGTTCCCCGACACCCAGGAAGCCAGCTTCGAGTTCGCGGGGGGCAAGACCATCATCTGGCAGGGCCAAAGCTGCAACGGCCTGCCCACGTACGGTCGCGAGCGCGGCACCACCATCCTCGGCACCACGGGCAGCGTGGTCATGGACCGCGACGGCTACACCGTGTACGACGTGAAGGGCAAAGTCGTGAAGCAATCCCTCGCCGCGCAAGCCGGAGACGGTCTCAATACGCATGCCGACGACGACATGACTGTCCTGCACATCGCGAACTTCGTCGACGCCATCCGCAGCGGCGCAGCGCTGCATCAGCCGATCGAGGAAGGGGCAAAGAGCGTGCTGCTGGGCCACCTCGGCAACATCGCGCAGTCGACCGGGCGCGCGCTGCGCACCGACCCCAAGTCGGGCCACATCGTCGGGGACGAGGAAGCGATGAAGTTCTGGCAGCGCGCGTACGCCCCGGGCTGGGCGCCCGTCGTGTAGTGGCGGACGCGCTCGTCCTTCACGAGGACCGTTGCTTCGATCCTGACCCCGCAGTCCGGCGCGTCGCGCACACGCTGTACGACGAGACGCGCCGGCTCCCCATCATCGCGCCGCACGGGCATGTGGACCCGCGCATCCTCGCCACCAACGAGCCGTTCGCGGAGCCCGCGGCGCTGATCGTACAGCCCGACCATTACATCCTGCGCCTCCTGTACGCGCGCGGCGTGCCGCTCGAGACGCTGCTCGACGGCGACGCGCGCAAGGTGTGGCAGCTGTTCGCCGAGCAGTATTTCTTGTTCCGCGGCACGCCTACCGGTGCGTGGCTCGACCACGAGCTGCACGACGTGTTCGGCGTCGAGCAGCGGCTCACGGGAGAGACGGCGCGGTCCATCTACGACGCGATCGCGGAGCGGCTCGCGAGCCTCGAGTTCCGGCCGCGGGCGCTGTTCGAGCGCTTCAACATCGAGGTGCTCGCCACCACAGACAAGGCGAGCGATTCGCTCGACCACCATCGGGCGATCCGCGAGTCGGAGTGGCCGGGCAGGGTCATCCCCTGCTTCCGTCCCGATGCCGTATTCAAGATCGCGGCGCCCGGCTGGCCCGCCGAGCTCGAGGCGCTCGGCCGCGAGCACGGCGCGCCGCTCGTGGACTACGCCGAGTTCGTGCACGCGCTCGAGGATCGCCGCGCGTTTTTCAAGCGCATGGGGGCCACGGCCACCGATCACGCGGTGCTCGAGCCGTACACAGCCTGGCTGCCTCCGGACGAGGCCGAGGTGCTGTTTCAGCAGGCGCGCCAGGGGGAGGCGACTCGAGCCGACGAGCGCCGTTTCGAGGCGCACCTGCTCCTCGAGATGGCGCGCATGGCGCTGGACGACGGGCTCGTAATGCAGCTCCACCCGGGTGCATACCGGAACCACAACCAGCTGCTGTTCGAGCGGTTTGGGCCCGACCGGGGCGGCGACATTCCCGTCGCCACCGAGTTCACGCGCAACTTGCGGCCGCTACTCAATGCCTACGGCAACGATCCGCGATTCACGCTGGTGCTGTTCACGCTGGACGAGTCGACGTACAGCCGCGAGCTGGCGCCGCTGGCGGGCCATTACCCGGCGGTGCGGCTCGGACCGCCCTGGTGGTTCCACGACTCGCTCGAAGGGATGACGCGGTTCCGCGAGCGCACCACCGAGACGGCGAGCATCTACAAGACCGCCGGCTTCAACGACGACACGCGCGCCTTCTGCTCCATCCCGGCGCGGCACGACCTGGCGCGACGGGTGGACGCGAACTATCTCGCGCGGCTCGTCGCGCGGCACGTGATCGAGATGGACGATGCGCGCCGCATGGCACGGGCGCTGGCGTACGATCTGGCGAAGGAGACGTACCGGCTATAAGTAAGTGAAGAACTGTTGTTGCGGACACGCCACGGCGGTGCTCCTCGAAACGAAACCGTCGCGGACGGTGTCTAACTATGGCTTCGCCCGTCACAGCGTCGCGCACTTGCCTTCGAGAGGAGGAGCTCCCCCATGCGCTTCCTTCCTACGCGCCGGCACCGCATCGCCGCAGCCGTGCTGACGCTCGCACTGCCCAGCGCCTGGCTCCTCGGAGGTGAGCGCCGCGGCACGGATGCGGTGGCCGTAGCAGCCGTGAAGCGCGGGCCGTTCACCGTGGTCGTTACGACGGCGGGCGAGCTGCGCGCCCGCCAATTCGTGCAGGTCACCGCGCCGCCGGGCGGGCAGCAGGCGGGCGTCTACCAGATGAAGATCTCCTCGATCGTCCCCGAAGGCACCGTGGTGAAACAGGGGGACGTCGTCGCCGAGCTCGACCGGACCACCGTCGCCCCGAAGCTCCAGGAAGTGACCCTCGCGCTCCAGAAGGCGGACGCGCAGTACGAGCAAGCGATGCTCGACTCGACGCTCAACCTGTCCACCGCGCGGGAGAACATTCGGACGATGGAGCTCGGGCTCGAGGAGAAGCGGCTCACCAAGGAACAGGCCGTCTACGAGGCGCCGACCGTGAAGCGCCAGGCGGAGATCGATTACGAGAAGGCCACGCGCGCGCTGGCGCAGGCCAAGGCGGACTACGAGACGAAGACCGAGCAAGCGCGGGCCAAGATGCGCGAAGTCGGCGCCGAGCTGTCGCGGCAGCGGGGCTTGCTCAAGGCGGTGCAGGACTTCATGGCCGGGTTCACCATCAAGGCGCCGGCACCGGGCATGGTCATCTACACGAAAGAATGGAATGGCAAGAAGCGGACGACGGGCTCCCAGGTGAACGCCTGGGATCCCGGGGTCGCCCAGCTTCCCGACCTCACCCACATGGAGTCGGTGACGTATGTCAACGAGATCGACGTGCGCAAAGTGGCCGTGGGCCAGCCCGTCGCGATCACGCTGGACGCCGATCCCACCAAGCGCCTCACCGGGAAGGTGACGAACGTCGCGAACGTGGGAGAGCAACGCCCCAATGCCGACGCGAAAGTCTTCGAGGTCAAGGTCCAGGTGGAGCAGTCGGACTCGACCCTGCGCCCCGGCATGACCACCGGCAACTCGATCGAGACGCTCAAGGTCGCCGACGCGCTGTTCGTGCCGCTCGAGGCCCTGGGCTCAGAAGGCGGCGTGTCGTTCGTGTACAAGGAGGCGCGCGGGCGCGTCGTCAAGCAGGAGGTCGGCACGGGCGCGGTGAACGACGACGAGGTGATCATCGTCAGCGGCCTCGGCGTGGACGATCGGGTGTTGCTGTCGCCGCCCGCAAACCACGAGCGCCTCACACTCGTGCGGCTGCGCGCGGCCGGCGCGAGCGTAGCGACCGCGCCCGGCGACACCGGAAAGCAGGCATCCCACAAGGATTGACGCCGTGCGCCTCGATCCAGCCACCCTGGCGCGGCTGCGCGCCGAGCTCGGTCCCCAGGCGAACCTTACATTCCGCACGGCCGTCGAGGCGCTGCAACACAACAAGCTGCGTGCCTCCCTGACCTCGTTGGGCATCCTGTTCGGCGTCGCCTCCGTCATCGCCATGCTCGCCATCGGCAAGGGCGCCGAGCGCGAGATTCTCGAGCAGCTGCGCCTGCTCGGCTCCAACAACCTGCTGATCACCCCACTGGTGCAGCAAAAAGAAGGGCCGATCGAGGAGCGGTCGGAGAAGGAAGTGAAGAAATTCTCACCGGGGCTCACCTACGCCGACGCGGAGGCGATCGCCCGGGTGATTCCGGCCGTCGATGTCGCCTGCGCCGAGATCGTCCTGAACACGACGATCACCCGCGAAGGGCGGCATCGCTCCGGCAAGGTCGTGGGCGTGGATACGACGTACTTCCGCCTGACGAACCTCGCGCTCGCGAGCGGGGATCCCTTCACGCCGCTGCAGGTGGAGCGCGGCCTGCCCGTCGCGATCATCGGGCTCGGGGTGCGGTCGCGCTTCTTCACCACGGAAGACCCGATCGGCAAGCCGCTCAAGGTAGGGAACAACTGGGTCACCGTGATCGGGGTGCTGGCGGACCGGCACGTGAGCACGCAGACCACCCAGAAGCTCGGCATCCGCGACGTCAGCATGGACGTGTATGTCCCGGCGCGCACGCTGCTGCTGCGCTTCCGGAATCGCGCCCAGCTGACCCAGCGCGACATCGAGACCGCGGCCCGCAGCTTTACCTTCGTCTCATCCGACAGCGCCCCCGAGAGCGAAGCGGACCGTCAGGAGCGCCTCAATCGTAACCAGCTCGACCGCATCATCGTGCGGGTGAGCGACTCGAAGCTCGTCCCCTCCGTGGCCAGCGTCGTCCAGCGCATGCTCGCACGCCGCCACAACTCGGTAGTGGACTTCGAGATCACGGTGCCCGAACTGCTGCTGAAGCAGGAGCAGCGGACCAAGACGATCTTCAACGTCGTGCTCGGTGCCATCGCGTCCATTTCCCTGGTCGTCGGCGGCATCGGCATCATGAATATCATGCTCGCGTCGGTCCTGGAGCGCATCCGGGAGATCGGCGTCCGCCGCGCGGTCGGGGCCACGCGGCGAGACATCCTGCTGCAGTTTCTGAGCGAGGCGGTGCTCATCAGCGTCGTCGGGGGCGTGGCCGGAATTCTCGTGGGCGGCGGTCTCAGCGCCGCCATCCAGCGATTCGCGGGCATCCAGACGATCGTGTCGTATCTCTCGGTGGTGGTCGCCTTCGGCGTGTCGTTCACCGTGGGCCTCGCGTTCGGGATCATGCCGGCGCATCGCGCCGCGCGCCAAGATCCGGTCGTCTGCCTTCGTTACGAGTGACTCCCATGCGCCCTTCGAACCCCGCTCGGCCCGCGGCGGCTGTGGCCGCGCGCCTGTTACTCACCTGCCTCTCTCCGCTCGTGGCGCAGCAACCGATCACGCTCCCGCAGGCCGTCGCCCTGGCGCAGGAGCGAGGGCCGCAAGCGCAGATGGCACGCGCCGCGCGCGACGCCGCGCGCTACCGCACCGGGGCGTTCAGCGCGCGGCTCCTGCCGCAGCTCTCGCTCGGCGGGACCGTGCCGACCTACAACCGGTCCATCATCCCGGTGCTGCAGCCCGACGGCAGCACCCTGTTTCGCCCCCAGGACCAGACCAACGCGGCGCTGAGCCTCAGCCTGTCCCAGACGCTTCCCGTGACGGGCGGAGCGCTGTTCGTCACTTCATCGCTCGCCCGGCTGACCGTGAGCGGCCCGCAGGCGATCGAGACGTGGTCCTCCACACCGGTCACCATCGGACTGCGCCAGGGCATCCTGCGCCCCAACACGGCGGCGTGGGACCGCCGCGAGAACGTGGTGAGCGCCGAGCTCGCGGAGCGGCAATACCGCGAGGCGCTGGAGGACATCGCCCTCGCAACCAGCGACTTCTTTTTCGACGTGTACGCGGCGCACGTGGCGCTCGACAACGCCGTCGCGAACGCCGCTGTGAACGACACGCTCTACCGCCTGAACCAGGGCCGGTTCGAAGTCGGGAAGATCGGCGAGAACGACCTGCTGCAGAGCGAGCTGGCGCTGCTGCGTGCCCGGGCTGCGCTGGAGCGCGCGCGGCTCGAGGATGAGCGTGCCACCGCCGCGCTGCGTCTCGCACTCAACCTCCCGCCGGGCACGCCCCTCGATATCGCGGTGACACGGAACGTGCCGGAGTTCGCGGCCGACACCGCGCGCGCCGTGACCGAGGCTCTGCGCAACCGAGCCCTGGTGAGCGAGGTAGAGCTGCAGGACGTGCAGGCCCGGCGGCGGGTGAGCGAGGCCAAGCTCACGGGGAGCTTTGGCGCCACGGTCCAAGCCGCCTATGGATTCAACGCCACGGCGTCGAGCGCTAGCCTCGTGTATCAGAATCTCCTCGAGGCGCGCCAATTCATGCTGTCGGTGCAAGTGCCGCTCGTAACGTGGGGCGCACACAAGGACGATATCCATGCCGCTGAAGCCGATCAGCGGCGCGTGGCGAGCCAGGGGCGGTCTGCCATCGACCAGGTGGCACACGACGCGCACTTCGCGGCACTCCAGCTGTCGCAGGCGCGCCGCAACGTAGCCCTGCTGGCCAAAGCCGACACCGTGGGCCAGAAGCGATTCGAGGTGGCCTACAACCGGTACGTCATTGGGCGAATCGCGATCGACAATCTGTACATCGCACAGACCGAAAAGGACCAGGCCCTCACGAGTTTCGTCCAGGGGCTGCGCGGCTATTGGCAAGCCCATTACTGGCTGCGCCGGGTCACGCTGTTCGACTTCGCGACGGGTCAGGTGATCCGATGAAGGCGTTCGTGCGAGCGATGGATCGCCGCGAATTCCTGGAGACTTCCACGCTGGTCGCGGGAGGTGCGGTGCTGGGTCGGGCGTCCTGGGAGCGGGTGCCCGCCGACCCGCCGATGGTCGGTATTCAGGTGGGAGCCGTGTCGTTCGTCGACGAGGGCACCGACCAGGTGCTGGACGGATTCCAGGAGCTGGCCGCGATCAACACCCTGTTTCTCGCCACGTTCACGTACGGTCGCGGCATCGGCGGCAGGCAGCCGCGCGGCCAGCCGCTCCCGGACCACGGCAAGCAGGAATACGACGACAACTTTCGCGGCGGCAACTTCGCGACGCCGCACGCGCAGTACTACCGCCACACAAGCATCGCCCCCGAGAAGGCGCCCGATCATCCGGACTACGACATCATAGCGAACGTGCTGCCGGCGGCACACCGCCGCGGCATGAAGGTGATCTGCTGGTTCGAGGACGTGTTCCGCCGCGACGTGCCGGGCTTCGACCAGGCGGCGGAGATCGACCTGCACGGCAAGCCGACCGGGCTCACCTGCCACCGCAATCCCAACGCGCGGAGCTTCTGGCTCGGGCTCGCCGAAGACTACCTGCGGTCCTACGACGTGGACGGCCTGATGTGGGGAAGCGAGCGCCAGGGCCCGCTCGACAACGCCCTCGGCGCGAGCCACGGCGGCTCGAGCGCGGGCGGCGTGATCGCCTGCTTCTGCCCCCACTGTCTCGCAGCCGCGCGGAAAGACGGCATCAACATCGAGCGCGCGCGGGACGGCTATCTGGCGCTCGAGCGCTGGGCCGCCGCGCTGCGCGCCGGGCAGCGACCCGCCGACGGGGCGTTCGTGACGTTCTGGCGTCTGCTGGTCAAGTACCCTGAGCTGCTCGCCTGGGAGCGGCTGTGGAACGAGGGGCTCAGCGACACGTACCGGGATCTGTATCGGCTCACGAAGAGCATCGCCCCGGGGAAGGGCGTCGGCTGGCACATCTGGCACAACAATTCGTTTTCACCGCTGTACCGCGCGGAGCAGGACTACGCCGAGTTCGCCAACTACTCGGACTTCCTGAAGGTCGTGATGTACAACAACTGCGGCGGCCCGCGCCTCGCGCAATACGTCCGGAACATCCACGCGACGCTGCTCGCGGACCTGACACCGGAACAGGTCCTGGACTTCACCTACGGCGTCCAGTTATACGGTGAACAGCCACTGGATCGCATCGCCGAGCAGGGCCTCTCGGCCGACTACGTGCTGCGCGAGACGAAGCGCGCGGTGGCGGGCGCCGGGCCAGGCCTCAAGATCTGGCCGGGGATCGATATCGACATCCCCACCGGGGTAAACGAGAAGAAGACCCAACCGGAAGACGTGTATCAGGCAGTGCGGGCGGCATTCCAGGGCGGGGCTCACGGCGCGCTGCTGTCCCGGAAGTACTCCGAGATGAAGCTCGCGAACATCCGCGCCGCAGGGCGGGCAGTGCGCGAGCTGAAACCGGCATGACCCACTTGCCCCTCCCCCGCCGCTCCTCTTACTTTGCGGCAGTAGCGTCACCAGCACCAACCCAAAGGACTCCTTTAGTGATGATCCGCATCCGCGACGCCTCACTCACGCTCCGCTGCTGGGCCACCCGGAAGTTCGTGTATCGGGCCGGCTCGCTGCTGGGCGCTGACGGGCGTATTGCGTCTTACGACGCCGCGGTGCGGCGCCGACGAGCCCCCTAGAAGGATAGGATCCGCTGCCGTGATCCGGCCTCTCGGGGTGCTCCAGTGAACCCCGGGAGGCCGTTCTTGTTGTCTGGACACTAGGAACACGGATCACGTGCATGTCTACTGACCTTCACAACCTCCAGCACCTCCACAACCTCGACCGCGAGATTGTGGCGCGCTACACCGACCAGCCGCCCCGGCTGCCGGCCGAGCTGCGCCGCGTGATCGAGGCGTCCTGGCACGGCGCTCCGGTGCAGCTATACGCGCTCGCCGACTTGGACCACGCCCTGCGGCTCACCCAGGGGTGGGTCGCACTCGGCCCCGGGCACCTGGCGGTGGCCCGGCCGGTCGATCTCACCGAGACCTGGGAGATCGCAAGCGTCGAGCGCGCCCGCATCCAGGCGGTGCGCGAGGCACCCGGTCTGTCGGCCAGCACGCTCACGATCCTGGGGCGTCCCGGCGATCCTCCGCTCGCGGTGCTGCGCTACAGCCACCGCCAGCGGCGCGCCTTCGAGAACCTGAAATTCGTGCTCGAGGAGGCGCTCGAGGGTCGCGCCGTCACGCCGCCGGACCCGGACCAGGAATACGCGGCGAGCGTCGCGGGCCCGATTCGCGACGCCCAGGCCCTCGTGACCGGGCGTCAAGTGGCGGTGATCCGCCGGCTGCTCGGCTACCTCGCGCCATACCGCCGCCGGCTCACGCTCGGCATGGCCGCGGCGACGCTGATCACGCTCGTGAGCCTGGTGCCGCCGTACGTCGCGGGATACGTGATCGACCGCGTGGTCCGCCCGGCCCAGGAAGGCCGGCTCGACAGCGCTCGCGCCGCGACGATCGCCTGGCTCGCCGTGGCCGCGATGGCGCTCGTGTATCTGGTGCGCCAGGCGGCGGCGCTGCTGCGGCTGCGGCTGATGGCCGTGTTGGGCGAGTGGGTCGCGCGCGACCTGCGCGCCGAGCTGTACGAGCACCTGCAGCGGCTCAGCCTCGCGTTCTACTCGCGCAAGCGCACGGGCAGCCTGATCACACGCGTGTCGGCCGACACCGACCGGCTGTGGGATTTTCTGGCGTTCGGCGTGGTAGACGTGTCGCTCTCGCTCGTCATGCTGGCGGGACTCGGCGCGGTGCTGGTGTCGCTCGACTGGCGGCTCGGCTTGGTGATGACCCTTCCCGTGCCGCTGTTCTGCTGGGCGATCTACCGGCACGGCGAAGCGCTCAACCGCGTGTTCCTGCGCGTGTGGCGCAAGTGGTCGCGTCTCACGGACGTGCTGTCCGACACGATGCCCGGGATTCGCGTCGTCAAGGCGTTCAACCAGGAGGCACGCGAGGTCGCGCGGTTCGACGGCCACAACGACGACGTGACGGACGAGATCAACCGCCTGCACGGCCTGTGGACCACGTTCTGGCCACTGCTCATGCTCGCAGTGCACGCCACCACGCTGGGCGTGTGGGTGTTGGCCGTGCCACGGCTGCTGGGCGTCGGGCCGGCGCTGTCGGGGGGAACGTTCGTCTCGTTCCTCTTGTACACGACGATGTTCGTCGGGCCGATCGAGGTCATCGGCCAGATGGCGCGCACCATGCAGCGCGCCACGACGTCGGCGCACCGCGTGTTCGAGGTGCTCGACACGGAGCCCGAGGTCACGGACGCACCCCACCCGGTGCGGCTCGAGCCGGTGCGCGGCCGGGTCACGTTCGAGAACGTGACCTTCGCCTACGACGGCGTCCGCCAGGTGCTCCGGGGCGTGAGCTTCGAGGTGGCGCCGGGCGAGCTGATCGGTCTCGTCGGGCCCTCGGGGGGCGGCAAGACGACGATCGTGAACCTTATCGCACGCTTCTACGATGTCACGGGCGGCGCGATCCAAATCGACGGCGTGGACCTCCGGCGGCTCGAGACAGGACACTACCGCCGCCAGATCGGGATGGTGCTACAGGACCCATATCTGTTTCACGGGACCGTGCTCGAGAACATCCGCTACGGGCTGCCCGCGGCGTCGCTCGAGCAGGCGGTCGCGGCGGCGCGGGCCGCCAATGCCCACGACTTCATCTGCAAGTTGCAGCACGGCTACGACACCGTGGTGGGCGAGCGGGGGCACACGTTATCGGGGGGCGAGCGCCAGCGCGTGTCGATCGCGCGGGCGATCCTGCACGACCCGCGGGTCTTGATCCTGGACGAGGCGACGTCGAGCGTCGACACCGAGACCGAGCAGGAAATCCAGGAGGCGTTGGAGCGACTCATCGCCGGACGCACGGTGTTCGCCATCGCCCACCGGCTGTCGACCCTGCGCAAGGCGTCGCGGCTGTTCGTGATCGCGGACGGGCGGCTGGTGGAGAGCGGTACGCATCACGAGCTGCTAGCGAAGCCGGCCGGGAAGTATCGGCGGCTGTATGAGATGCAGGTGCAGCTGGCGTGAACTGGGGTCAGGGGTCAGGGGTCGGGGGTCAGGGGTCAGGGGTCTGGAACCGACAAACCCCGACCCCCGACCCCTGATCCCTAGGAGGCAACATGGAAACAAGTACCGTCAGGAGACGTGACGCTGAGGAAGGCAGGGCATCCGTGGGCGAGCTGAGGCTCGAGCGTCGTGCCGACGGCCGGCTCTGGGCGGTCCGCGGCGACGTCGAACGCGCCGTATGGGTCCGCCGCTGCTTCCCGTGGTCCGAGCCGGCGCGGTTCGTGTCGCTGCGCGACGACGAGGAGCGCGAGTTCGCGCTGGTGCGCGACCCCGGCGAGCTCGACGCCGCCTCGCGGCAGGTGCTCGAAGAGGCGATGGCGGCGGCGGGCTTCGTCTTCGAGGTAACGCGGGTGACGGCGATCGAGGAGGAAGTGGAGATCCGGCACTGGCGGGTCGAGACCCGGCAGGGGGCGCGCTCGTTTCAGACGCGGCTCGACGCCTGGCCACGGCTGCTGCCGCAGGGCGGCCTGCTGCTGCGCGACGTGGCGGGGGACCTGTACCACGTGACCGATCCGGCGGCGCTCGACAAGCAGAGCCGGGCGCTGTTGTGGGCGTTCGTGGACTAACGAGCCCACGCTTCAGCGTGGGGACCCGGCGACCCACTGCGCCCGCAGCGTGCGTTGCCGCTCAGTCGCGGCCGGGATCTCCTCGAGCCGCACGACCGGTCGCTCGTAGCCGGCGACCACTATCGCCATCCGCCACGCACCGGTCGGCCGTCGGACCTCGACGGCGGTGGTGTCGCCAATCCGCAGGCGGGTCACGATCGAGCGGAAGTCCGCCACCGTCGCGACCGCCGCCCCGTTCAGCGCGGCGAGGCGATCGCCGGTGTGCAGGCCGGCCCTGCCCCACGCCCCCGCCGGGTTGGTGATCACGAGGCTGAGCAGGCTCTCCGCCGGCGGCTGCCATGCGTACAGCCGTAGATCTGCCGCGGGCTGTCCGTCGCGGCCCAGCGCGGGCGTCCATGAGACGTGGATGCGCAGTCCAATGAGTCGCAGGTACTGGTCGAAATCGATCGGCTGCCGTCCGCGCACGTGCGTCGCGAAGAAGGCGTGAACATTGCACCCGCATACGTCTCCGGTCGTCCGTTCGATGTCCTGACCGGTAAACCCCCGTGCCCCGGCGAAGCGCTCCAGCATCGCGCGCATGACGTCGTCGATCGAGCGAGCGCCGCTCGTCGCGTCCCGCACAATCAAGTCGAGCATCGCGCCGAGCAGCTCGCCCTGCAAGTGGGTGCTGGCGCTGTAGTCGCCGAGTGAGCCGGGAGCCGCGCCGTACGCGACCACGCTCACGCTTTCGGGAGAGAAGGTGGAGTTGCCCGGGCTGGCGAGGTAGCGGCCGATAAGCCCCTCCAGGTGCGCCACGCGCGTCGAGTCGAACACGGGGAGTCCCGCGCGCCGCAGCAGCAGATCGGCGTACAGCATCGTCAGCCCTTCGCTCCACCACAACCCGCGCGCCCGGGGTGGCGGCCGGTAGCCCACGTCGCCGTATTCCGCCGGATGGATGCGCATCAGGTTCCAGGTGTGGAAGTACTCGTGCGCGAGCTCACCGAGCAGCGGCCTGGGATCGCGGGCGAGATCCGCGCTCGGCGCGCCCAGCGTGACGGAGCTGCGGTGCTCGAGCGCGCCGTAGGCACCGTCCTGCAAGAGAAACGAATAGTCGCGATACGGCGCGCGCCCGAACAGCGCGACCGCCTGGCGGGTGAGCCGCTCGATGCTACCCACGAGCGCCGCAGTATCGAACGGCGCCGCGTCGGGGAGCGGCCAATACACCACGCCGTGCGGCACGCCGTCCACGGCGAACCGCCAGCTCCGCAGCCGCCCCACGAGCATCGGCGAGTCCACCAAAACGCCGACGGTGGGCGCGAAGAACGTGTGTGGATCGAGCGTCGGCTCGAGCCCGGTCGCGATCTGCCACTCAGGAGGCAGCTCGAGCGTCACATGCGACGGGGCGAGCGTCGCGCCGACAACGTACAGGAACGCGTGCGGCCCGCCGATCAACCCGCCCGTGGCCGCGAGAAACGGACGCCACGCGGCCCGGGGGGACTCGGGGGCCGGGAGACGCATCCGGTAGCGCACCAACGCCTCGCCACCGGGGGCCACAACGCGCCACAGAGCACTGTCCTCGCGGCTCACCGTGGCCGCGCCGTTGGGCGTCTCGACCCGCAGCGCCTCGACGAAGCGCCAGTTGCGGTCGTCGTATTCCGGGTGCGCGACCATCGCGAGGCGGAACGTGTCGCGGAGGTTGCGTAGCCGCAGTTCGACGTCGAACCCGGACAGGTCGCCCGCGTCGACTCGCAGCGTGTAGCCGACGACCGGCTGGGTACGCGCGAACCGGATCTCCACGCCCTCCGTATGATCATGCAACGGATTCTGGGCCGATGCGGCCGGCCCGCGCGCGGCGAGCGTCACCACGGTCAGACAGAAGCCGGCAATCCTGGACATATGAAGGACTCGTGGGTGCGAGACAGACTCTCGAGAACGTGCTTACGATGCCGCCCGGGGCCGCTGGGTTTGGCTCACTCGCCGGCGCGCAGCCGGCGTAGATACGTCTGCGGATCGTTCAGGAACGCCCGCGTCAGGACCACGTGATCCAGGTCCCCGTACACAACCGGCGCAATCGGGAGGCGGTCGAAGCTGTAGATGCTGGCACCGGGAAACGCGAGCAGGATGGGCGAGTGCGTCGCGATGATGAACTGGGCGTCGCGCTCGATCAGGTCGAGCAGGATCGCGAGCAACCCGAGCTGGTTCTGCGGGGAGAGCGGGGCCTCGGGCTCGTCCAGCAGGTACAAGCCGCCGGGCACGAACCGGCCCTGAAACAGATTGAGGAACGCCTGCCCGTGCGAGCGCGCATCCGGATCCCGCCCGTAGCGGCGCTCCATGTCGCCGAGCGATGCGCGCACCGGACTGGCGGCGAGACCCTTCGCGTAGCCGGAGCGGTCGCGGTACTCATCATCGAGGTCGAGCAGCCGTTGCTCGAGCTCTTGGCGCTCGACGGCGAGCCGCCGCTGGAAGCCGAAGAAGTCCTCGGCACGCAGGAAGAACCCCCGATGGGTGCGCTTCGACCACGTGAGCCGCAATACCTTGGCCAGCCCACGCTGGGCCTCGAGGGTGCCGTCCCGTGCGACCTCCGTCGCTCCCACGGTCGGCAGCGCGGCGGCTGCGGCGATCCCCTCGAGCAGCGTGGACTTCCCGGACCCGTTCTCCCCCACGAAACAGGTCACACGCGCCGACAGGTCGAGCGTCGGCAGCGTAGCGATGGCCGGCACGGAAAACGGGAACGCCGGCTCGCCCGCGGGCGGGCGCTGCTTCAAACCGACGGTGAGGAGGTGGGGCACGGCGCTATTGATGGCGCCGCCCGCACGAGGAGTCAACGGCGCGGCGGAGTGGGCGGCGGCCGGGTACCATTCAAGGTGCTCACCGCCCCGAGCCGCCTCGCCGTCCTGGCAGCGCTGGCAGCGCTGCTCCCCCCCGCCCCCGCTCCCGCCCAGCTCGGCGCTCCCGACTCGGTGGTGTATCGCCTCTCACCTACCAGCCGGCTCGAGGTCAAGACCGGTAAGGCCGGGCTGTTCGGCTTCGCGGGCCACGAGCATGTGATCCGCGCCCGCGGGTTCGCCGGGCGCGTCGTCTATTATCCGGGCGCGCCCACCGCGTCACGAGTGGACCTCACGGTGCAGAGCGACAGCCTGGAAGTGCTCACGCCCCCGGACACCGCAGAGATCCGCAAGGTGACCGAGGCGATGCGCACTGAGATCCTCAGGGCGGAGCAGTATCCCACCATCTCATTCACATCGAAGACCGCGGCGCCCGCGGACAGCGGGTTTCGCATCGTGGCCGAGCTGACGCTGGTGGGGCAGACGTGTGAGGTGGCGGTGGACGTGCGGGTGGCGATCGGGCCGGACACGCTGCGGGCGTGGGCCACGTTCTCCGTGAAGCAGACCGACTTTGGGATCAAGCCGTTCCGCGGAGGCCCGGCAGGAACGGTCCGCGTCGCCGATCGGGTGACGTTCGCGATCGAGGCGGTGGCGACGCGGGAGCCCTAGTCCCCCCGCAGGTACCGCCGGGCCGCCGCGAGCACTTCCTGTTGCGCCTCGGCGATCGAGCCCTCGAGCGACGCTCCAGCCGCCCGGGTATGCCCGCCCCCGCCGAACCGATGCGCCAGCTCGGCGACGTCCACGTCCCCCATCGAGCGAAAGCTCACCTTGACCCGCCCGTTCGCGATCTGGCGGAACAGCAGCGCGAGCCGCACGCCGGCGATCGAGCGGGGATACTCGACGATCCCGTCCAAGTCGTCCGCGGTGGCGCCGTGGCGCTGCAGCGCGTCCGGGGGCACGGTCACCCACGCCAGGCCGACGTTCGGCTCGACTACGAGCGTCTGCAGCACCTCCGTCATCAGCCGCACCCGGCCTTCGGGCGCGCTCGCATACACCGACTCGTAGATCGACTCGGGGCTGACGCCGCGCTCGAGCAGCGCGCCCGCGACCCGCAGCGCCCGTGGGCTGGTATTCGCGAAGCGGAAGGCGCCCGTGTCCGTGAGGAGCCCGACGTACAGCGCTCGCGCCGCTTCGGGGCCAATCGACCAGCCGAGGGCGCTGGCCAAGTCGAACACCAGCTCGGCGGTCGCCGCCGCCTCCGGTGCGACCAGCCGCGGCCCTTCGGGGAGCGACCCCGGGCTGACGTGATGGTCGATGCACGCGACGGCGTGGGATTGCTTGATGGCACGCTGCAGGTCGCCGAGGCGGCTCAATTCCGAGATGTCGAGCACCACCACGACGTCCGCCGCCTCGATCTCTTTGGCCGCACGCTCGGAGTGGTCGGCCCCGGCGGGGAGCAGAAAGGCGAACCGCTCCGGGACGGGCGTCGGGTTCGCGATCGCCGGCTTGAGTCCGCGCGCGCTGAGGAGATGCCATAGCGCGACCTCGCTCCCCACGCCGTCGCCATCCGCGTTGACATGCGTCGTCAGGGCGACGCGGCGCCCAGGGGTCAGCACGGCGGCCACCGTCTGGGCCGCGCTAGCGCGCTCTGGAGGAACCGGAACTCCGTTCAGCATGAACATAAGATACGTCAAGCGGAGGCGTTGCACGAAGGCGTCACGCGAACGCGTTAGACGTTCTCGCGTGACGTCTTTGCGTGACGTCTCCGTGCTACGCCTTCGCTAGACGTCTCTTCGCAGTGCCGAATGTTTCCGCCCGTAACCCCCGTAGATCGCAAGCCCGATCGCGAGCCAGACGCCGAGCCGGATCCACGTATCGCCAGGCAGCGTCAGCATCAATCCGAAGCAGCACACGATGCCCAGGATGGGGACCACGGGAACCCACGGCGTACGAAACGGGCGGTGCAGATCGGGACGCTGCGACCTGAGGATCCACACACCGGCGCACACCAGCACGAACGCGAGCAGGGTACCGATGTTGACCCATGTCCCGAGCAGCTGCAGCGGCAACAGCCCGGTAGCGAGACAGACGGCGATGCCGGTGTAGATCGTGGAGAGATACGGGGTGCGGAAACGGGGATGGACTCTGCCGGCCCAGGGCCCGAGCAGGCCGTCGCGAGACATCGAATAGAAAACGCGAGACTGTCCCAAGAGCATCACCAGGATCACGGACCCGATGCCCAGCACCGCGCCGACGTCGATCGCGACGCGCATCCACCACGGCGCGCCGATCCGCTGCATCGCGTACGCCATCGGCGCGGGGATGTTGAGCTCGCCATAGGGGACCATGCCCACCAGCACGGCCGACACCACCACGTACAGCACCGTGCAAACCGCCAGTGACCCGAGGATGCCGACGGGCATGTCGCGCTGGGGGTTCTTCGACTCCTGCGCGGCGGTCGAGACCGTGTCGAACCCGATGTAGGCGAAGAACACCAGACCCGCGCCCCGCAGCACGCCAGACCAGCCGTACGTGCCCCACTCCCCTGTGTTCGGAGGGATGAACGGTGTCCAATTGGCCCGATTGAGGTGCGACAGGCTGACGAGCACGACGAGCAGGACGATCGCGACCTTGAGGATCACGATGACGCTGTTGACCCGCGCCGACTCCTTGATTCCGATCACCAGCACGGCGGACATGACCGCGACGATGAGGACTGCCGGGAGGTTGATGATCGCGCCGGTCGGGTTCAGCCCCACGTGCGCGCATCCCACCGCGTGGGCGGCCACCTGCGCACCCGTGCACAACTGGGTGGGCGGGGCCGTGAGGCTCCCGGGAATCCGGACGCCGAACAGCCCCAGCAGGGACACGAAGTGGCCGGACCAGCCGACGCCCACGGTCGCGGCGCCGGCGGCGTACTCGAGCACCAAGTCCCACCCGATGATCCAGGCCGCGAACTCGCCCATGGTAGCGTACGCGTAGGTATAGGCGCTGCCCGCGACCGGCACGGCGCTCGCCATCTCGGCGTAGCACAGCCCTGCGAACGCGCAAGCGACGCCGACGAGGACCATCGAGAGAGGCACGGCGGGACCGGCGTACAGCGCGGCCACCTGCCCCGTGATCACGAAGATCCCGGCGCCGATGACGGCGCCGATGCCGAGGGTGACGAGATTGAGGGGCCCAAGCGTCCGCAGCAGGGCGTGCTCGCCGGTGGCCTCCGCTTCGGCGCGGAGGGCCGCGATCGGCTTGGTGGCGAAGAGGGGCACCCCGCAATCTCGGCCGCTGTCGGCGTGCCGTGAACGGTCGCGGGACGAGCGGGATCGGGACGGGGACGAGCGGCGCTAGGACGTGCTGGGCGCGAGCAGGTTGTCCCGGTAGCGCCGGCTCAACGTGACGCGCGTTCCCGTGTGGAGGATGATGATCGCGTCCCCGTGAAACCACGGCTGCAGCTCACGCACCCGGTCGAGATTCACCACGGCGGACCGGTTGATGCGCCGGAACCGCTCCGGATCGAGTCGCTGCTCGAGCGCCGTGAGGGTCGAGCGCAGCAGGTGCGTGCGATCGCCGACGTGGAGCCGCACGTAGTTCCTGGCCGCCTCGATCCAGTCGACGTCGGCGGTGCGCACGAAAAAGCTGCGGCCGTCGTCCTCGACCAGCAGGCGATCGGCCGGTCGCGCGACGCGGCGTTGCTCCAACGCGTGATGGTAATCGTAGGCATGGACGACCGCGACGATCGCCCAGTAGATCAGGACATTCCAGTGGAAGTAGAGCGTGAAGTCATCGACCAACCGTTGGGCGAACGGATAGGGCCGTCCCACCGCCCCGTGCACCAGGTCCTGGATGCCCACCGCGGCGACGAGCTGCAACAACGCGATGTCGATGCTGGCGCCCAGATGAATGAAGAAGTGTCGACCGAAGTTGGCGCGGTCCACCTGGAACCGGCGGGCGAGCCAGGCGACGACGAGCGAGAGCAGCCCCCAGAGATACCAGGCGGGAAGACTCGCCCCGAGCGCTTGCCCCCAGCCCCACGGGTCGGGACCGAGCCGCTGATGCGCGAAGTAGAGTTGGACGCTCGCTACCCCGCCGAGCAGCGTCCAGAAGCCCCACCACTTCAGCGAGCGCATGGAGTGTGTGTTACTCGACGCCTGCTAGACTTTCGACGCGAGCTTCGACTTCCGCACCCCGTAGCCGAAGTAGATCACGATGCCGACGACGAACCAGATGATCAGCCGCTCCCACGTGCGCCAGGGGAGGGCGACCATCAGCGCGAGCGCGGAGATCGCGCCGAGCGGGGCCACGAGCCAGACCGCCGGCGTCTTGAAGGGACGGGGCAGGTTGGGCTCCCGCACCCGCAGGAACAGCACCCCGGCCGAGACGATCACGAAGGCGAGCAGCGTCCCAATCGACACCAGGCTTCCCGCTTCCCGAACCGTGAGTAGCGAGGCGACGAACGCCACGCCGATTCCCGTGACGATCGAGGTGATGTACGGGGTCTGGAACCTGGGATGGACCTTGTTCACGAACTGTGGCAGCAAGCCGTCGCGCGACATCGAGTAGAACACGCGCGACTGGCCGAGCAGCATCACCAGGATGACGGAAGAAAGCCCGGCGATCGCGCCCAGCTTGATGAGGGAGGCCATCCATCCCAACCCCGCCCGGTCGGCCGCGACCGCGATCGGGTCGGGGACGTTCAGCTCCTTGTACGAGATCACGCCGGTCGCGATCCCCGACACGAGGATGTAGAGCGCCGTACAGATCAACAGCGAGCCGATGATGCCGACCGGCATGTCTTTCTGCGGGTTCTTCGCCTCCTGGGCCGCGGTGCTCACCGCGTCGAACCCGATGTAGGCGAAGAACACGATCCCCGCCCCCGTCATCACTCCCGACCAGCCGAACTCACCGCGCACCCCCATGTTGGGAGGGATGAACGGGTGCCAGTTGGCCGGGTTGACCGCATGCGCCGCACCGATGATGAACAGCAGCACCACGGCGACCTTCACGAACACGATGACGTTGTTGACGTTGGCCGATTCCTTGATGCCGATCACGAGCAGCGTGGTGATGATGGCGATGATGATGATGGCCGGGAGGTTGAACACCGCCGTCACGTGCGGCAGGGTGTTGGGGTCGATCCCGCGGGCGGTCACGGTTTGCAACAGCGCGTCGGTCACCGCCTTCCAGCCCTGGTCCGGGATGTGGATGAGCTGCGTGCCGCGGGCGGCCGAGAGGGCGGCGGGCACGTCCAGGCCGACGTCGTGCAGGAACGACACGACGTACCCGGACCAGCCGATGGCGACCGTGACCGCGCCGAGCGCGTATTCGAGCACCAGATCCCAGCCGATGATCCACGCGAACAGCTCGCCCAGCGTGGCGTAGCCGTACGTGTAGGCGCTGCCGGCCATGGGCACGAGCGAGGCGAACTCGGAGTAGCACAGCGCCGCGAAGATGGACGCGACGCCCGCCAGCACGAAGGAGAGTACCACGGCGGGCCCGGCGTTCAGAGCCGCGACCGTGCCGGTCAGCACGAAGATCCCCGTGCCGATGATGGCGCCGATCCCGAGCATCGTGAGGTTGAGCGCGCTGAGGGCGCGCTTCAGGGAATGATCGGTCAGCGCCTCGGTCTGCAGGTCGGTGATACTCTTCCGTCGGAGCAGATTCATGCGCGCCTCGTGCGAGGGAGAGAATCGGCCGTATCGGAGAGACGGGCGCTACAGTAGGCCCCGGCCCCCCGACCTGTCAAGCCGCGCAGATCGTCAGATGCTGTAGTTGGGTGCTTCCCGAGTGATCACGACGTCGTGCGGATGCGACTCGCGCAGCCCCGCAGTGGTGATCTGGATGAATTCGGTTTCGGTCTGGAGGGCCGCGATGTCGCGCACGCCGCAGTATCCCATCCCGCTGCGCAGCCCGCCCGCCATCTGGAAGATCACGTCGGAGACTGGCCCCTTGTACGGCACGCGCGCCTCGATCCCCTCGGGGACGAGCTTGGACGGCGAGACCTCGCCCTCCTGGAAGTAGCGGTCGGCCGAGCCTTCCTCCATGGCGCCCAGGCTCCCCATGCCCCGGATCACCTTGAAGCGGCGTCCTTCGAGCAGGAACGATTCGCCCGGGCTTTCCTCGGTGCCCGCGAGCATCGAGCCCATCATCACGCTGCAAGCACCGGCGGCGAGCGCCTTGACGACGTCGCCCGAGTACTTGATGCCCCCGTCAGCGATGACGGGCACCTCGCCCGCGCCTCGGACGGCGTCGAGAATGGCGGTGACTTGTGGGACCCCGACGCCCGTCACGACGCGCGTGGTGCAGATCGAGCCCGGCCCGACCCCAACCTTCACCGCGTCGACGCCGCGCTCGACCAGCGCGCGCGCGCCTGCCTCGCTCGCCACGTTGCCGCCCACGATCTGGGCGTCGGGAAACGCGTCGCGCAGGCACGCCACGGTGTTGAGCACCGCTTCGGAGTGACCGTGCGCCGAGTCCACGACGAGCACGTCGCACCCCGCGTCGACCAGCGCGCGCGCACGCGACAGCGCGTCCGCGGTGCCGCCCACCGCCGCCGCCACCCGCAGCCGGCCGTGCTGGTCCTTGTTGGCGTCGGGGTGCCGCCGCCGTTTGAAGATGTCCTTGATGGTGATGAGGCCGCGCAGGATTCCCTGCTCGTCGACGACCGGCAGCTTCTCGATGCGGTGCTTGGCGAGGATCCGCTCCGCTTCCTCGAGCGTCGTGCCGACGGGTGCCGTGACGAGGCGCTCGCGCGTCATCGCCGCGCGAAGCGGGCGGTCGAGCTCGCGCTCGAACTGGAGATCGCGGTTGGTGATGATACCGACCAGGCGCCCCGCGTCGTCCACGACCGGGACGCCGGAGATGCGAAACCGCTCCATCAGCCGCACCGCCTCCCGCAGCGGGCGGTCGGGGCCGAGGGTGATGGGATGGAGGATCATCCCGGACTCGCTGCGCTTCACGCGGTCCACCTCGGCCGCCTGGCGGTCGATCGGCATGTTCTTGTGAATCACGCCGATCCCGCCCTCGCGCGCGATCGCCATCGCCATCTCCGACTCGGTCACCGTGTCCATCGCCGCCGAGACGAGCGGCAGGTTGAGCGGGATGCCCCGGGTGAAACGCGAGCGGACATCGACGTTCCGCGGATGCACGCTCGAGTGCCGCGGAACGAGCAGGACGTCGTCGAAGGTGAGGGCGGTACCCGGGCGGAAGGTTCCCATGGCGAAAGTTACTGGGGCGACGGCGGTTCCTCAACCTTCTCGGGCGGCTTCTTCCCGGCCTCGTCCACAGCCGCCTTCCCCGCGGCCGCGAACTTCTCGAGAATCCTCCCCGCTTTTCCCACCGCGTCCATCGTCCCGCGGATGATGTTCACCGGGACGCGCCCCGCGCGCAGCGTGTCCTCGAGCGTCTCGGCCACCCTCTGGAACGGTGCGGCCCCGGCGGGACGCTCGGCGTACTTCGACTCGAGAAATTCCACGTAGTCGAGCACCTGGTAGGCCTTGTCTTCGGGCAGCGCTTCCAGCTTGCGCTGCAGCCGGTCGCGCAGGATCTCGTTCATGGCAGCGTCTCCAGCGACATGAGGTCGAGCACCGGGTTGCCGAGGAACCGGGTGCGACCGGCGCGTACGCGCGCGGTGACCTGGACGGTCGCGAGTGGGGTGAGGGCGTCGAGCTGGGCCCGCTTCGCCTCGGGAACGACGACGTACACGAAGCCGCGCTCGGGGAGCGGGCCCCGCGCGAGCAGGTACATCGCGCCGTTCGGAATGTCGGGGCGGAGCTCGTCGGCCTTCTGCACCGCGATGAACTGGAGCGTCCACCGCAGCACCTGCCCCACGTAGCGCTGCGGCTCGGCGCGCAGCTCGGCCGCGGAGACGCCCACCAGCACGCCGGCGGGCGCGGCCTGGAGGTCGCCGCTCCGCACCCACCCGTCGATCTCCACCCGCGTCCAGTCGCCCGAGCGCCCCAGCACGCGCAGCGGAGCGGAGGGCGCGAGCGTCCCCGTCGGCGCCCCCTCGGGCGCGCGGTACAGCACCGTGCGCCGCGCCGACTCGACGTGCGACGGATCGGGGGCAGCGGGACTCGTATCGGGTTGACCGACCCCCGGGCCACGCCCGGGGGTTGCCGTAACCCCGGGGCTCCGCCCCGGGGTCAGCCGCGCCGGCGTGGTGTCCGAGTCGGCGGCCATGCGCGAGCTCGCCACCTGGGCGACCGCCTCGACATCGCCCTTCTGCACCCAGCCCGTGCGGGTGACGTGCACCCACCGATCCATGCCGCCGTCGCTGACCCGGGTGAGCAGAAACCCCTGCGGCAGCTTCCCGACCAGCGCGCCGGCCGGGGCCGAGCGCAGGTTCTCCTCGGGCGCGCGGGTGACCGCCAGGTCGAACCCGGCGCGCGGCGTCGGTCCCACCGACGTCGCGAAGATCCAGCCCTCGAGCGTGACGGCGAGCCAGTCGCCCTGCGCATCGCCGCCCGCGACCTGCGCGCCCCGGGCGAGGCGCGCCAGGCGCTTGCCGCCCGCCTCCTGGAAGAACCAGGCGCCGTCGGTGGTGATGCGGTAGCGCGCTTGGGCGGCCAGCGACGCATCCGGCGCGGAGGGCCCGAGCCAGAAGACAACTGGTAGGGCGCGGAGGGCCCGACTAAATTGCATCGCTCTCAAATATGGCTAAGAGGGATGGGCCGCGCACCCCGGTCGTCTTGATCGTGCTCGATGGCTGGGGCTTCCGTCCCGGCCGCGAGGGAAACGCCGTCGAGCTGGGCGACACGCCCACCTGGCACCGCCTCTGGGCCAGGGCGCCGCACACACTGCTCGACGCCTCGGGACTTCCCGTAGGACTGCCCGCTGGACAAATCGGTAACAGCGAGGTCGGACATTTGAATCTCGGCGCCGGACGAGTGGTGCCGCAGGACATCGTGCGCATCTCGCAGACGATCGAGTCGGGGGAGTTCTTCCGGTTGCCGGCGCTCGTCGAGCTGTGCCGCGGCGTGAAGCGACGCGGCGGCACGCTCCACTTGATCGGCCTGCTCGGGAACGGCGGCGTGCACGCCCTCGATCAGCACCTCGTGGCCGCGATCGCGCTGGGCCACCAGCACGAGCTGCCGGTCGCGATCCACGCCTGGCTCGATGGGCGGGATACGCCACCGCAGTCGGCGCTCGGGTTCATGCAGGAGATGCTCGAGGGGCTCGGGGATCCCCTCATCTCCACCGTCGTCGGCCGCTATTACGCCATGGACCGCGACAAGCGCTGGGAGCGGACCAAGATCGCCTACGACGCCATGGTCCACGGGGTGGGCGCGCCCGCCCCCGACCCGGTCGCGGCGATCCGCGCGGCATACGAAGCGGGCGAGACCGACGAGTTTGTGAAACCGCGAGTGATCACGGGGACGCCGCGCATCCGCAGCGGTGACGGCGTGTTCTGCTTCAACTTCCGCGCCGACCGCATGCGGCAGATCGTGCGGGCCTTGGCACTCGACGGCTTCGACGCGTTCGACACCGGCACGCGGCCGTCGGTCGATCTCGTCACGATGACGCAGTACGACGAGACGTTCCCCTTCCCGATGGCGTTCGGGCCGATGGTGCTGTCGCAGATCGTCGCGCAGGTGTTGTCCGACCACGGCAAGACGATGTTTCGCACCGCGGAAACCGAAAAGTACGCGCACGTCACCTACTTCTTCAACGGCGGCCTCGAGACGCCGTACCCCGGCGAGGAGCGGCTGCTCGTGCCCTCGCAGAAAGTGGCGACGTACGATCTCATGCCGGAAATGAGCGCGGCCGGCGTGACCGACGTGCTCTGCAAGGCGATCCGCGCTCGCCACCACGACTTCATCCTCTGCAACTACGCCAACGGGGACATGGTCGGTCACTCCGGGGTACTACCCGCGGCGGTCAAGGCGGTCGAGACGGTGGACCAGTGCCTCGCGCGCGTCTTGGAGAGCGCCGAGCAGGCCGGCGCCACGCTGCTCATCACCGCGGATCACGGCAATTGCGAGCTGATGATCGACCCGACGACCGACGGCCCGCACACCGCCCATACCACGAACCCCGTCCCTTTCCTTATTGTCGGGGACGAGGCCACCACCCCGCTCCGGCACGGCGGCGCCCTGCGCGACGTCGGGCCCACGGTGCTACGGATGCTGGGGCTCGAACCGCCGCCCGAGATGACGGGGCGGGATCTGAGAGAGACGGACTGACCGTATGGAACGATGGAACGATGGAACGTGCCGTGGGACGAAGCGCTGGAGCGCGATGGTTCTCCTTGCCATCGTTCCATCGTTCAATCTGTCCGCCCAAGTTGGCCATGAGCCGAGTCACTCACCCTACCACGATGTCCGCCGCGGCGGGGTCGGCGTGATCACCTTCGGCTATCTGGGTGGCTCGCGGGGAGGCCCGGGGGTCGGAATTTCGGATGGGCCGACCGGCGGGCTGCGTTACGAGGTGGCCTTCGGAAACGCGCTGGGCGCCTCGCTCGGGATCGCCTACGCGCAGACGACGCGGTTCGTCGTGGACCCGACCAAGGACTCGCTGTCGCGGCGGACCGGCCCCTTCGATACCGACGTGGTGCTCGCCGACGTGGGGCTGCAGCTCGCCCTCACCGGTCGTAAGACGTGGCACGGCTTCGCGCCCTACGTGGGCGGCGCGCTCGGCGTGGCGATCGGCGGCGGGTCACCGCCCGATCCGAGCAGCTACGACTTCGGCACCAAGCTCACCGTGGCGCCGGGAGCGGGGCTGCGCTGGTATCCCGCGCGGCGCGTGTCGGTCCGCACCGATTTCCGGCTCGTGTTGTGGCGGCTCAAGTACCCCCTCGACTACAAGCAGCCGTCCCCCATCGACGGCAGCCGGGTGCTGCCGCTCACCGCCCCCCTCACTGAGTGGACGGCCCATCCCTGGATCACGATCGGCCTGGGGTGGACTTTCTAGGGGAGGGACTGCGGCGCGCCCTCGCCCTCTTGCTGGGGGGCGACGCCGAAGTGAGCGGCGTCGTCTTCCTCACCTTGAAGGTCGCCGTCACGGCCACGCTGACCGCGTGCGCCATCGGTCTCCCGCTCGGCTTTTTCCTGGCGACCCGTCCGTTCTGGGGCCGCCGCGCCGCGTTCACGCTCGTCAACACGGCGCTTGCCTTCCCCACCGTTGTCACCGGATTGCTACTGTTCGGCCTCCTGTCCCGGCGCGGGCCGCTGGGGGGCCTGGGGTGGTTGTACACGTGGCAGGCGATTGCGCTGGGCGACGTCTGCATCGCGCTTCCCATTGCTGCGGCGCTGTCCGCCGCCGCAGTACAGGGAGTGGACCCGCGGATCCGCCGCACCGCCCAGACCCTGGGCGCCTCGGCGTGGCGCACGGCGTGGGCGGTCGCACGCGAAGCACGCTTCGCCCTGGCGGCCGTGATCACCGCCGCCTTCGGTCACGTCATCGCGGAGATCGGCTCCGCCATGATCGTGGGCGGCAACATCCGTGGCTCTACCCGGACGTTGACTACGGCCATCGCGCTCTACACCGGCCAGGGCGACTTTGGGTTGGCACTGGCGCTCGGTGTCATCCTGCTGGTGCTCGCGCTGCTCGTCAACATCGCCCTGCAGGTGCTCCAGGGCCAAGGCCATGCTTGAGCTCGTGGGCGTGCGCCACCGCTATGCGGCGCGCGTGGTGCTGGACCTGGAGCGGTTCGCGATCCCGCCGGGAGCGCTCATCGCGATGGTGGGACCAAACGGCTCGGGCAAGAGCACCCTGCTCCGGCTGCTGGCCCTGCTCGAGCGGCCGACCGAGGGCGAGGTGCGGCTCGACGGCCGGGCCGTCTCCGGCGGGCCGGCGCGCGTCCGGCCCGGCACGGTAGCCCGCCGCTCGGTCACGCTGGTCGAGCAGCGGCCGATCCTGTTGCAGGGAACGGTCCGTGATAATCTGGGATTCGGGTTACGGGCGCGAGGGATGAGACGCACTGAAGTGAACCGGGTGACAGAAGACGTCGCCGCGCGGCTCGGCGTGACACCGCTGCTCGAGCGCCGCCGCCACGAGCTGTCGGAAGGCGAGGTGCAACGCGTGGCCGTAGCCCGCGCGCTCGCCGTCGAGCCCCGGGTGCTGCTGCTCGACGAGCCGGTGAGCTCGGCCGACCGCGCGGCGGCGCAAACCTTGTACGCCGCACTCCGCGAGGAGCGCCGCCGCCGGCCGCTCGCGATCTGCCTCGCGTCGCACCAGCTCGAGGACGCCTACCGCTGGGCGGACGACGTGCGCGCCCTCGCTGAGGGGAAGCTCTCACCCGTGACACCGGAAAATCTGTTTCGCGTCGAGCTGCCGCTTACCGGCGCGGGGGACCTGAAGCACGTGCGCGTCGGCGCGATCGAGATCGCCGCGATGACCGACAAGACCGGGCCCGCGATCCTCGCGGTGCCGCCCACCGACATCCTGGTGAGCCGGGAGCCCCTCGCGTCCTCGGCGCGGAACGTGTTCCGCGGACGGGTCATCCGGCTCGCCCGGCAGCGCGCCGGAGCGGTGCATGTGACGGTGGACGTGGGGGTGGAGCTCGTCGCGGTGGTGACCGAGGAGGCCGCCCACGACCTCCAGCTCATGCCGGGCGGCCCCGTGGTGCTCGCGTTCAAGGCCAGTGCGGTACGGGTGTTCTAGCGATGCCGATCAGCTATCTTACGCGTATCGTTGAGTTTACCGCGACGCACCGGATCCGGCGGGCCGACTGGACCGACCAGCAGAACCGAGCCGAGTTCGGCAAGGCGGCCGTGGATCACGGCCACCGCTACCAGTGTCGCGTCACAGTGCAGGGGCGGCTCGAGCCGGAGGCGGGCGGAGTGATGAGCCTGGCTGCGCTCGACGCCCTGCTCGCCGAGGAAGTGACCGGGCGGCTCGAGGGCCGCAGCATCAACGACGCGTTGCCCGAGTTCGCGGACGGCCGCCGTCTCGCCACCGGTGAAGCCCTGGCGGTGTACGTCTGGGAACGACTCGCCCCGCGGCTGCCCGCGGGCGTGACATTGCACGCGGTGCGCGTGCAGGAAGGGCCCCATCTCTACTCCGAATACTTCGGCGAAGCCTGAGCCCCACTTGCCCGGCTCGCGTCGCGGCCGGATGCTCGCCGACTCGGCCGTGGTCGAGGAGTGGCCCGTGTGGCTCGAAGTGAACGGGGCACCGGCGGTGACGTGGATGTGCACGCCCGACCAGCTGGAAGAGCTGGCGACGGGATGGCTGCACGGCGAGGGCTACATCGAGACGCTCGACGACCTCATCAAACTCCGCCCCTGCGCGACAGACCTCGGTTTCTGGGCGGAAGTGAAACCGGAGCGGGTGACGCTGGTGAAGGGTGACCAGCGCCGCCCGGTGCTGGCGTCGGGGTGCGGCGCCGTCTCCACCTTCCTGGCCCATCCGCCCGCGGTGCGGCACGCCCCCGCCCAGCGCGAGCCGCCTTTTCCGGAGACGCTGCGGGCGCTCTTCAAGGAGCTGTTCGCCCGCGGCACGCGTTACAACGAAACCGGGGGGATCCATGCCGCCGCGCTCACCGACGACGCGACGCTCCAGTTCCACGCCGAAGACATCGGGCGCCACAACGCGGTGGACAAGGTGATCGGCGCCGCCGTGATCGCACGGCAGCCGATCGCCGGCCGGGGGCTGCTCGTCACGGGCCGTATCTCGGCCGAGCTGGCGCACAAGGCGGCTCGCGCCGGGCTCGCGTACGTCGCGACACCGAGCGTGCCGTCCACCCTCGCGCTCACCGTCGCCCAGCGCGCCGGCATGGTGCTGGTCGGGCGCGCGGTGAGCGGGACGCCCCACATCCATCGGCCGGACGCATGACCCCGGAGGCGCTGCGCGCCCTCCTGCGGGAAACGAAGACGATCGCAATCGTGGGGCTGTCGCCGAAGCCCTGGCGAGCGAGCCATCAAGTGGCGCGCTACCTCCAGCAGGCCGGCTACAAAATCGTACCGGTGAACCCCGAGCACGACGCCGTGCTCGGCGAACCGAGCCACCCGTCCCTCGCTGCCGCGGCGGCCACGCACCCGATCGACCTGGTGGACGTGTTTCGGCGCAGCGAGTTCGCGGGTCCTATCGTGGACGACGCGATCGCCCTCAAGCCGCGCCTGATCTGGTTACAAGTCGGCGTCGTGGACGAGGCGGCGGCGACGCGCGCCCGGGCAGCAGGCATCCCGTTCGTCATGGATCGCTGCCTCATGGTGGACCACCAACTGCTCGAGGTGTGATGCGCCTCTTCGCGTGCGTGACCATCGCCGCTGTTTCGCTGGCCCCGGCTCCCCTCCCCGGGCAAGCGCCCAGCGCGCCGCGCCTCTACCTGTCGATGTTCGGCGGGTACCGCACCGCGCGCCACCTGTGGACAAGCTCCGGCCAGCCGTTCCTGGTGCAGACGCCCATCGGCCCGAACCCGGGGCAGTACGATACCCTCGACTTGCAGCACGACGTCGCCCCCGGGTTCGTGATCGGCGCCGCGGGCACGTACTTCCCCCGTCCGAACCTCGGCTTCGAAGGTGAGATCGCCTTCCTCGGTATGGGCGTCGAGAGTCGCTGTGCGATCCGGCAGTATCAACCCCCGCCCTCGGGCGATATCGACCCCGAGCTATGCACGTCCTTGAACGGAGCGACCAACTCGCTCAGCGCGGTGAGCTTCTCCGCCGGGGTCGTCGGGCGGCTGCGGCCGGACAAGGCGACGTACCCCTACGTGCGCGCCGACATTGGGGTCGTGGCGCGCACGCGCAGCACGATCGAGCTGATCGGGACCTTCGCCGACACGGCGCGCAACGCGCTCGAGGAATTCATCGTCGTCGGCGACAGCGTTCCCAACAAGACGCGGGCGCACTTCACTTTCGCCGTGGGGCTGGCGCTCTCCCTCGGACCCGCCTCCCAGCTGCGGCTCGAAGGCCGGGACGTCGTCACCAGTCTCGACCGCGTGACCGGCCTCGCGGACCCCAGCCGCGGCACCTTGTACCCACCACATGCCGGTCGCAGCCTGCACAACTTCGCCTTCATCGTGGCGTTTGACGTGATCCTCGAGAAGCGGCGCGGGCGCCGCTACTGAGCATGCGCGCGGCCGTCCTCGCCGGCGGCGCGGCACGTCGCTACGGCGGCCGTCCCAAAGGGCTCGTCCCGCTCGGCGGACGACGCATCCTCGACCGCGTGGTGGACGCCGTCCAGACCGTCGCCGGCGAGCCCCCACTGCTCGTCGCCAACGCGCTCGACGGTCCGACGTGGCGTCCCGATCTCCGCACCGTGCCGGACGTGCGCCCGGGGTGCGGCAGCCTGGGTGGCATCTACACGGCGGTCGTGTCGGGCTCCGGCCCGGTGCTGTGCGTGGCGTGGGACATGCCGTTCGTCACTCCCGAGCTGTTGCAGGCGCTGCGGGACGGCGCCGCCGGTTGTGACGCGTTCCTTCCGGAGAGCGGCTCGCGCCGCGGGGTGGAGCCGTTGTGCGCCGTGTACGGCCCCGCGTGCGGCCCCGCCATCGAGCGCCAGCTGACCGGCGGCGACCTGCAGGCGATCGGCTTCCACCGGTCCGTGAAGGTCGGTACACTTTCCCTCGAGCGCGTGCGGGCGTTCGGCGACCCGGCCGTGCTGTTTTTCAACGTGAACACGCCGGAAGACCTGGAGCAGGCGGAGGCCCTGTGGCAGCGACGCGCATGATCTCGATCATCGGCCGCAAGAACGCCGGCAAGACCACGCTGCTCGTGGCTCTCGCGGCGGAGCTGGCGCGTCGCAAGTTCCGGGTCATGACCATCAAGCATGGCACCCACCGGGCCGACATGGACCAGCAAGGCAAGGACACCTGGCGGCACTGGCACGAGGGGAAGGCCGAGCGGGTGCTGATGGAGGCCCCCGGCGAGCGCGTGCTGTTCGAGCGCACGCCGCAGGAGTCCGACCCGGTCACACTCGCCCGGCGCTACTTGGACGGCGCCGACATCGTCGTGGTGGAGGGGTTCAAACGCGCGCCGCTACCGAAGATCGAAGTGTATCGGCTCGTCGCGGGGCCGGACCCGATCTTCGATTCGAAGGCCCACGACCCGGGGGATTGGGTGGCGATGGTCACGGACCACCCGCGGTACCGCGCGGAGTTCCCCGTGTTTCGTTTCTCGGACACCGCGTGGCTCGTGACGCTGGCCAACCTGGCGTGGGACCGCGCCAAGATACTGGCGCCGTGAGATGCTGACCCCGCCCGAAGCGGCGCGCACGATCCTCGAGTACGTCGCGCCGCTCCCCACGGAGCGCCGGCCCCTCAAGGAAGCGCTCGACCTGGTGCTCGCCGAGGACGTCACCAGCCCCATCGACCTGCCGGGCTGGGACAATTCGGCGATGGACGGTTACGCCACCCGGGCCGCGGACGTCGGCGGCGCCACGGCCGACCGCCCGGTCACGCTCAACGTGGTCGAGACCGTCGCGGCGGGGCGTTTTCCGTCGAAGGCGGTGGCCGCGGGGGAGGCCACCCGGATCTTCACGGGCGCGCCGCTCCCGGCGGGAGCCGACAGCGTGATCCGCCAGGAGGACACCGAGGCGCTCGACGGCGGGCGCGTCGCCGTGCGCGATGGCCGGGACGTCCGCAAGAACATCCGCCACCGCGGCGAGGATATCCGGACTGGCGATGTCGCGCTCGCGGCAGGCACCGCCCTCGGCCCCGCGCAGCTCGGCGTGCTCGCCTCGATCGCTCACGCCACGCCGCTGGTGCATCGCCCGCCGCGCGTCGCCTTCATGGGGTCGGGGGACGAGATCGTCGACCTAGACCACGCCGCCGAGATCCTCGCCGGGACGAAGACCGCGACGTCGAACTCCTACACCCTGTTCGGAATGATCCGCCGGGCCGGCGGGGTGCCGCTCGACCTCGGCGTGGCGGGCGACACAAAGCAAAGCCTGCGCGACCATCTCACGGGCGCGCGGGACGCCGACCTGCTCGTGACCACGGCCGGCGTCAGCGTGGGCGAGCACGACCTGGTGCGCGACGTACTCACCGAGCTCGGTTGCGACATGAAGCTGTGGCGTATTCGGATGCGTCCGGGCGCGCCGCTCGGGTTCGGGCTGCTCGACGGCAAGCCGTGGATCGGGCTGCCGGGGAACCCCGTGAGCACGATGGTGACGTTCGAGCTGTTCGTGCGCCCCGCCATCCGCAAAATGCTGGGGCACGCGCTCCCGTTCCGGCGCGTCGTGCCGGTGTGTGTGTCCGAACCGATCACCCTCGGTCCCCGGCTGCGCCATTTCCTGCGAGCCGTGGTCAGCCCCGCGGACGGAGCAGGGGCGCTCACGGCGCGCTTGACGGGCCCCCAGGGTTCCGGCATCCTCACGTCCATGGCTCGCGCGAACGCGCTCCTGATCGTGCCGGAGGACCGTGCGTCGGTGGCGCCCGGGGAGACACTCCGGGCGCTGCTCCTGGACGATCCGTATCACGTGGCCGAGGCGCCGTTCTAGGTGGCCCTCGGCCCGGACGTGCGCCGCGCCTTGCGCCTCATGGGAGCACTGGCGCTGATCGCCCTGGTGTACTGGGCAAACGTGCGCACCCCGCCCGCGTACCGGCTCGGCATCCTGTACGTGATCCCGGTGCTGCTAGTGGCCTGGCACGACGGTTTTGCGTGGGGTTGCGGGTTCGCCCTGGCGACGGCACTGCTCCGCTACGTGATCGGGATCGACCAGATGCCGGCGGATACCCCCCTGATGGCGCGTCTCGTGAACGAGCTCTCCTATCTCGCCGTGGTGGGCGTCGCGATCACCGGACTGTCACAGCTGCGGCGCACGCAGGCGCAGCTGCAGCAGCTCGCCACCCACGATCCGCTCACCAACGTGCTCAACGCGCGTGCGTTCTCGGCCGAGCTGGCGCAGGAGCTCGGTCGGAACCGCCGCTACGGCCGCCCGCTAGCCCTGATCTACCTGGATCTCGACGACTTCAAGAAGGTGAACGACGTGCACGGTCACGCCACGGGCGATGCCGTCCTGCGGCTCGTGGCCGACGCGACGCGCAGCGCCGTCCGCCAGGCCGACGTGGTGGGCCGCCTCGGGGGCGACGAGTTCGGGGTCTTGATGCCGGAGACCGAGGGCATCGTCGCGCACGCCGCCGCCACGCGGCTCGCCGCCGGCATCCGCACGGTGTTCCGCGGCACGCCGTCGGTCACGGCCAGCATCGGCGTCGTTTCCGTCACGGGAAGTGAGGCGGGGACCGATGAGTTGCTCCGCAAGGCCGACCAGGCCATGTACGAAGCGAAGCGTGGCGGAAAAGACCGCGTGGTGCAGGTGGCGTTGTGACGACCGGCTAGCCCTGCTGCTCGTACTGGGGCGGCATCGGGACGTCGAAGCTCGGCGGCAGGCGCCACGGCCGGCGCAGGCGCGCCGGCTCGAACCCCTCGAGCGGCTGCGGAGCCACGACCTCGGACCAGAAGGTGTCCCGCCCCGTGCTCTTCGCCCCGTGCAGCACCTGGTCGGCGGTACCGATCACGGTTTCCAGACTTTCCGCCGGCTGCAGGCACGTCACCACGCCCCCGCTCACGGTCAGCGGCAGGCCCGTCACCTGCGACGTGTGCCGCAGCGCCTGCTGCAGCTTGCGGATCACCGCGCTCGCAGCGTCGGCGCCGGCCTCCGGCAGCAGTAACGCGAACTGATCGGCGCCCAACCGCGCCACGAGATCGCTGGCGCGAACCGACTCGCGCGCCGTTTCGGCTACCAGGCGGAGTATCCCATCGCCCAGCTGGTGCCCGAACCGGTCGCTCACTTCCTTGAAATCATCGACGTCGAAGTACGCCAGAGTGAAGGCATGGTTGTAGCGCCGCGCACGCTCGAACTCGCGACCGGCGTCCTCATAGAACGCGCGTCGGTTCTCGACGTGGGTCAGATCGTCGGTGCGGGTCAGCGCGCGCTCTCTGCGATGCACCCGGTAGTGCAGGAATCCGATGTATCCGAGCGCGAGCAGCAGGGCCGCCACTACGGCGATGTTCCAGGCCATGGGGTACGACGGCCGAGCACTACACGTCTATGCGATGGAAACCTTCGGGGTCCGAAATGCGACGCTCCGCTTGGGCACGTCGTTGCGCACCCGAGCGGCGCTCGGCACCGGTGCGGCGCTCGAACTGGACGGCGACCGTCTCCCGGCGCCGGTCGCGTACCATGCGGCGGCCTCCCAAATTCTGCCGCCGGTCCCAGCGTCGCCGGGGCCGTTCGCCTCGCGGCGCGTCGTTGACCTTAGTGTCTTTCATCATGTAGCACCTTCCCGCCTACGGGCGTCGCGGCCGACGCAGCGGGGCACCCACTTCGTTCGCAGGCCGCACGAGCCTTTCTCTGCAAACCGGATGCACGCGAGATGGACACGGGTATCGCGCGGCGAGTTGTTCTCGGTGCACATTCGGGGCCACTTCGAGTGCGCAGGAGGTGTGAGGCTATCGGATTGGTACCGTTGGAGATGTCATGTGACCGGATATTCTGGTCACATGACGGCGCACCAATGAAGGGCGGCCGTTCCCCCTATTTGATGCAGCGACGGTGACGCAGCAAGGTGTTGCGCCCGCGCCTACATCCGCTTGTACTTGGGCCCGCTCCCCCCTTCCCGGGGGGTCCAGCGGGGCCCCAGCACGTCGGTCGCCTTGCAATCGATGCAGTTCGGCGCGTTGACCCGCAGCCCGCCGTCCACCAGTTCGTACACGCCCGCCGGGCACATGCGCGCATAGAACTCGGCCAGTTCGGGCGTCACGTCCCGACCCACGATGAGATGGGCAGGGATCGTGTCGCGCGTCGCGTTCCCGGATTTGAACACGCCGTCGACCTTCGAGAAGGTGAGGCGGCCGTCGGGAACAAGTGGCCCCGGGCCGACGCCCGGGGCTAAGCGTCGGGCCGCGTCCGCATCCCGCGGCATCGCGATTCTCCAACCCGGGAACCGGCCACCGGTAAGCGTCATCAGCCCGGCCTTGACCGCACCGGCGTAGAAGCCATCCTTGAAGGCGAGCCGCATATTCCGCGTGCGGTACAGGTCCCGCACGATGAAGGACTCGTTGACCATCCGGTCGTAAACACCGAGGCGCGCCGGGGAAGCCTCGCCCGCCTGCAGGGCGTCGAAGATGGCCCGTGCCGCGAGCATGCCCGACTGCATCGCGTAGTGGATCCCCTTGAGCGACGGCACGTCCACGAAGCCGGCCGAGTCACCGAGGATCACCGCGCCCGGCCCTGAGCACCGTGCGGGCAGGGAGTAGTAACCTCCTTCGGGAATCGTCTTCGCGCCCCACTCGACCATTTCACCACCCTCGAGGTGGCGGCGAAACAGGGGATGGAGCTTCATCCTCTGGAGCAACCCATGTACGTCGAGCGTGCCGTCCCCGTAGTCGAGCCCGACCACGAGCCCCAGGGCGACGAGGTTCGGCGCAAGCGGGTACATGAAGGTCCCGCCGAAAGCGTCGCTCGGCAGCGGCCATCCCAGCGTGTGGATGATCGTGTCGAGCGGCTGCCGCGTCTCCCACAGCTCTTTCACGCCGAGGGCGAAGAGCTGCGGGTTCTCCGCGGTCACCTGCTGCCAGGCGCACCACGCCTGCGACAGCGTCCCCCGGGTCCCCTCGGCCAATACCGTTACTTTCGCGGCGAGGTCATTCGGCGCGAGATAGTTGGTGAGCGGCCGGCCGTCGCGATCGAGGCCGCTCGCCGCCGTTCGCACACCCACCACGCGGGCGCCGTCGACCAGCAAGCTCGCCGCCGGGAACCCTGTGAACACGTTCACGCCCAGCGCTTCAGCCTTCTCGCCGAGCCAGCGGACGATCTCGCACAGCGACGCGATGTAGTTGCCCTGGTTGCGCATCGTTGGTGGGGTGGGAAGGCGCAGGCGGCGTTCGGGCGTCAGCAGATAGACCGCTTCGTTGCGCACCGGCGCGCGGAATGGGAAGTCCGAATCGTGCAGCTCGGGGAACAGCTCGCGGAACGCCCGCGGGTTGACCACCGCGCCCGAAAGGCAATGCTCGCCGAGCGCCGCGGCCTTCTCGAGCACGCCGATGTTGAGCTCCGTGCCGTTCCGGGTGGCGAGCCGCGCCAGCTCGATCGCGGCGGCCAGGCCGGCGGGCCCGGCCCCGACGATCAGCACGTCCAGTTCCATCCGATCACCCGCGCCAGGCGAGCCGGCCTGGAGGAGGAGCCGGTCCAGTGGTAACTCCGGCTGGTGCTGAGCCGGAACGAACCGCTCCCCGCTCCTCGCTCCTTCAGCCATGCAGTTTCTTGATCTCTTCCGTGAGCCTCGGGACCACTTCGAACAGATCTCCCACGACGCCGTAGTCGGCCACCTTGAAGATCGGCGCGTCCTTGTCCTTGTTGATCGCGACGATCACCTTCGAGGTACGCATGCCGGCGAGGTGCTGGATCGCGCCGGAGATCCCCACCGCGATGTACAGCGTGGGGCTCACCGTCTTCCCGGTCTGGCCCACCTGATCGGCGTGCGGCCGCCAGCCGGCGTCCACCACCGCCCGCGAAGCGCCCACCGCGGCGCGGCCCCCGAACGCGGCCGCGAGCGCTTCGAGCACCTTGAAGTTGGCGGGCTCTTTCAGGCCGCGTCCTCCCGAGATGACGATCGAGGCTTCGGCCACGTCGAGCGCGCCCGCGGCGGCCTTGGTTCCCGTCACTACTACGCGGCCCGCCGCAGCTTCCACCGGTACTGTTTCCGCGGTCCCCGCCTTGGGACGCTGCACGGGTGTGAACACGTTGGGCCGCAGTGATACGACCGCGGGCGTCGCGGTGAGCTTGAGTTTGAGGAGCGCCTTCCCCGCGTACACCGGGTGGATCACCGTCACGGCGCCGCCTTCGAACGCGAGGTCGGTGATGTCCTGAGCCAGGGCGACGCCCAGGCGGGCCGCCACCCGGGGCGCCAGGTCCCGTCCTCCGGCGCTCGCGGCGAACAGCACCGCGCGATACCCGCCCGCGCGGGCCCGGTCCGCGATCACCCGAGCGTATCCTTCGGGCGCGTACCGGCCGAAGGCGGGGTTCGTCAGGGTGATCACCTTGTCCGCGCCGAATCCGCCGAGCTGGTCCGCACCCTGGACCGGGCTCGCGGCGACCACGAGCGCATCCACGCGGACGGCGAGCGCGTCGGCGAGGCGACGCGCGCCCGTCACCACCTCGCTCGACACCTTGCGCAGCACACCGTCGCGCTGCTCGGCGACCGCGAGGACGTCACTCACAGAACCTTCGCCTCCTCGCGGAGCAGCCGCAGCAACTCGGGCACGGCGGCGGGCCCCTCGCCCACGACTTTGCCGTCCTTGCGCTGCGGCGGCGGGGTCAAACCGAGCACCTCGAGCCCGCCCGCTCCGAGTGCCGCGCGTTTGAGCTCGAGCGGCTTCTTCTTGGCCGCCATGATGCCCTTCAGGGTCCCTTGTCGGTGGTGAGCACGGCGGGGAGCGGGAACTCCACGGTCTCGACCCCGCCCTCGATTTCCCGCTCAGCGGTGCCCCGCTGCCCCGCGATGTCCAGGTGCGCGACCGCGGTCACGCACGGCAGGTCGAGCAGCTCTGCCACCATCGGTCCGACTTGATGGTTGTAATCGTCGATCGCCATCTTGCCGAACAGGATGAGATCATAGCCGCCGTTCTTGAGCTCGGCGGCGAGCGCTTTGGCGACCTCCAGCCCGTCGACGGGGACGCGGTCGGCCTCGAGCAGGACGCCCCGGTCCGCCCCCATGGCGAGCGCGGTGCGGATCGTCTCCTGCGCGGCAGCGGGTCCGAGCGATACGACCACGACCTCGCCCGAGCCCGCCTGCTCCTTGCGGCGCAGCGCCTCTTCCACCGCGAACTCGTCGTACGGATTGAGGATGAACTTGACGCCCGTCTCGTCCAGTGACTTCCCGTCGGAGGCAATCTTGACGCGGGTCTCCGAGTCGGGGACGCGTTTCACGCAGACGGCGATCTTCACTGAGTCCTCACGTGGTACGAAAAGGCGTGGGGAAAAGAAACCTGACGACGTCTGGCTGGCAACCTTATCCAACGCTTTCAGAATTCCGTGCTCACGCTCACCTGCAGATGCCGCGGCAATCCCGGCGTGAGAAACCGCTGCACCGGTGCGCCGGGCGCGAGCGGATTCTCCGCGAACGCCCCGAAGCTCGCGTACCGCCGGTCGAAGACGTTGCGCACCATGCAGCGCAGCTCGAACCGCTTCCACTCCATGAGGAGCGACGCGTCGGCCGCCGCGTAGTCGGAGAGCCGGCGCGTCGTGTTGGCTTCGTCGCCCCTGAGCCACTGGCGGCCGACGTAGCGCCCGTCGAGGCCGACGCGCAGCGATAGACCCGAAGCTCCGCCCGCGACGACCGGGGCAGAGATCCCAGCGTTGGCTCGGCTGTCGGGTACGAGGGGCAGCACGTCCCCGGGGACCACGGTCTCACCAGCCGGGTCACGCGGTGTCGCGAGCCGCGCCGCGCTCCGGAATGTCGCGGCGGTGTACCCGTAGTTCGCGTACAGGCGTACCGCCCCTCGCTGCCACTGCCCCGCCAGCTCGATCCCCGCGCGGCGCGTCGCCCCGATGTTCTGGAAATAGCCCGCCGTGAGAGTCGAGGCGACGAAGAAGATGTCGTCCGAGACGTCCGTCCAGAACGCGTCGGCGCTCAGGTCCCCGTGACCCCCGGGGCCGCGAAAGTGCCACCCGCTCTCGTACGTGGTGGCGATCACCGGTCGCAGCGCGGGATCGGGCCCGAGGGCGAACGGCAGCGGGCACGCCGCCGCCGGATCCGCGCAGCCGATCTCGACGAGCGCCGGGGCGCGAAACCCCCGGCTCACCGACCAGAACAGCTCGTGACCCGACCCCGCGCTCCAGGTGAAGCCCACCCGGGGGCTGAGGCGTCGAAAGATGTTGAGCCCACTTTGGCCCGGATCCAGCAAGTCCTGGAACGGGACCCGGACATAGTCGTAGCGGCCCGCGATCGTGGCGGTGAGCGCCGGCACGAGCGGCCAGTTGGCGCCCACGAAGGCCCCCACGTCCACCTCGTTCGTCAGCACCGACTCGGTGAGCGAGTCCGGGCTCGTCGCTCGTACGGCGTAGAGCCGCACCGCCGTGTGTTGATAGGCGCCGTCCACCCCGGCGAGCCAGCGCAGCGGCCGCCGCGCCAGGGCCACGGTCCCCGAGATCTGCACCGCCCCTCCGCCGATGCGCTCGCGATTGCGCTCGCGCGTGTCCGGCGGGCTCGCGTTCCGGTTGAACTGATCCGTGGTGAGCGCCCGACCGAAGCCGTTGAGCGCGAGCTGCGTCCCGCCCACGACCCGGTGCGCGTTCAGGGTGACGAGATGGGCTTGCGGGGCGAAGTAGTCGCCTGGTGTGAAGTTCATGCGCGGGGCAGCGGCGTACAGGCTTTCGGGCAGGCTCCCCGCCTGGTGGAGGCGGTTGTCGGCTCCGGCATAGCTCAGCGTCGCATCCCACGTCCCGGTATTGACGCCGAGCTTGCCGAACAGCGTGGCGGTGCGGCTCGGGGTCTCGGCACGCCAGCCGTCCTCGTGCTCGTAGCGCGTTCCGAGGTAGTAGTCCCACATCCCGCGCCGATCCCCGGCGTGCGCCTTCAGCTCGTAGCGCCCGAAGCTGCCCCCGGAAACCTCGACCTCGCGCTCGGCTGGCACCGAGCCGCGGCGTGTCACCAGGTTCACCGCCGCGCCGAGCGAGTTGCGGCCCAGCAGCACCGAGGGGCCGTAGGTCACGTCCACGTGGTCTACGTCCTCGAGCGGCAGCAGGTCGAAGTTCACCTCGTGGGCATCGGGCTCGTTCACCCGCACGCCGTCCAGGTACACCGTCACCCCCTGGGGCAAGCCGATGGTCGGCGAGACCTGAAATCCTCGCAGCGTCACGTCCAGCTGGCCCGGCGCGCCGAGCTCATCCGACGTCGTGACGCCCGGCAGCTGCTCGAGCGCGTCCGCGAGGGAACGCACGCCACGCGCATCGAGGTCCGCGGCGTGCAGCGTGGCGGTGCGGCCGGCGAGCCCGCGCGCCAGCTCGCGTACGGTCGGGAGCCGCACGCCGGTCACGACCACGGGGGCGAGCGTGTCGGTGGGGAGGGAGTCGGGCTGCTGCGCGCCGACGGGTGGGGTGAGCAGAGCGAGGATGAGTGCCCCCGCCAGCGACTGCGGATTGCGGATTGCGAATTGCGGATTCGAAGAGCGTGCGTCCAATCCGCAATCCGCAATCGTCGATCCGCAATCAATTGAACGCATTCAGCCCCGTAATCTCCTGCCCCAAGATGAGGGTGTGAATGTCGTGCGTCCCTTCGTATGTGTAGACCGACTCGAGGTTGGCGAGGTGGCGCATCGCCTGATACTCGGCGAGGATGCCGTTCGCTCCGAGCAGCCGCCGGGTCTCGCGCGCGACGTCGGTCGCCATGCTGACGTTGTTGCGCTTGGCGAGCGAGACCTGCTGGGGCGTGACCTTCCCCTGATCCTTGAGACGCCCGAGCTGGAGGCAGAGCAGCTGCCCCTTGGTGATCTCGGTGAGCATCTCCGCGAGCCGCGCCTGCTGGAGCTGAAAACCGCCGATCGGCTTGCCGAACATCACCCGGGCCTTCGCGTAGCTCACCGCTTCGTC
>Ga0209055_1000104_pt1 | contig 54506 bp, 44 predicted proteins | sample GraSoiAngelo_110_FD_185875 | JGI IMG/M metagenome (GOLD analysis project Ga0209055, IMG submission 185875) | Grasslands soil microbial communities from the Angelo Coastal Reserve, California, USA - 14_0903_12_30cm (SPAdes) (version 2) | ecosystem: Environmental > Terrestrial > Soil > Grasslands ... | reverse complement strand
GCCGCATCTGGCTTGGCTTTTCGCCCTCCAGGGTGCGAACCAAAACCTGTCCGCTTTTTCAACCGCCTGTCTGGATGCCGCTCGCATCTCCCGCGACCCCAGCAAGAAATCGCCGTGCACGACTTGCATCCCAACCGCATCTGGCTTGGCTTTTCGCCCTCCAGGGTGCGAACCAAAACCTGTCCGCTTTTTTTCTCCGGAAAGCCGGGACATCCTATCCGGCCATGAACCCGGATGCGCATACAAGCGATCTCTTTCCCGACTTCTCCCCGGTTCCTCAGATGGTCTTCGTGAATGAACGCGTTTCCTTCCAGACCGAAGGGAACCAGCGCGTCATTCTTGTCCATGGCGTCGTCCACTCTCACTACTCCCGGGAGGATCGCACCGCCGAAACCTATGCCCTGGTTTCGCTGTACGAATCCGGATACGCCGATCAGAACGATTTGGCACGCTTGTTCGGTTACTCCACACGAACCCTGCGTCGCTTCCAAGAGCGCCTGCATTCGCGAGGACTGAATGCCCTGGTCCGCCCGGAGGGACGACCCGCAGATGGTTCGCTACCCAAGCCCAGCCCACGCGACCGTACGATTCTGCGCCTCAAGGCCCAGGGCATCAGCAATCGCGGAATCGCTGGACGGCTGGGACTCAGCGAGATGATGATTCGGAAAATTCTCCGTCGACTGGGGTGGCAACCGGCTCCGGAAGCCACTCTTCCTCTCTTGCCCCAGGCCGATGCGCCAGCTAAGCCCGTCACGATTTCCGATAGCTCAGCGGACCAGATTTCACTCCCCGCGCCACTACCGCCACCTCCCCAGAGGCAAGAACCAGGGGTCAAACCGGCGGCTCAGAGCTTCGATCAGAATCCGTTGGACCGCTCCATGGATCGTCTCTGGGCGGCCCTGGGGCTGCTCGACGACGCGCTGCCCCTGTTTGCTCCAGCACAGAACCTGCCGCGCGCCGGCGTTTTATTGGCCATCCCGGCACTGGTCGCCAGTGGGCTGCTGTCGGCGGCGGAGAAGATTTACGGAAGCCTCCACCCCTCCTTCTATGGCCTGCGCACAACGTTGGTCGCCTATGTTCTGTTAGCTCTTCTCCGCATCCCACGCCCGGAGGCGCTCAAGGAATATTCCCCCGGGGAACTGGGCCGCGTTGTAGGGCTGGACCGCATGCCGGAAGTCAAGACCTTGCGCCGCAAGCTGTCCCAGCTGGCGGCACGCAAAGGCAGCCACGCACTCGGTCAGGAGATCGCGCAGCAGCGTATCCGAGAACATGGCCACGTGTTCGGCTTCCTTTACGTCGATGGTCATGTTCGCGCCTATCATGGCAAACACACGATTCCCAAAGCCTATGTCACTCGAGTGCGACTGGCCGCCCCGGCGACCACCGATTATTGGGTGAACGATAAGCGCGGGGATCCCTTGTTTGTGGTCACGGCCGAGGCCAATGCCGCACTCACCCGCATGCTGCCCACGGTGCTGGGTGAAGTGCGAAAGCTGTTGGGCCCGAAGCGACGTGCTACGGTGGTCTTTGACCGTGGGGGCTGGAGTCCCAAACTGTTTCGCGAGTTGCTGGCCTTGGACTTTGATCTTTTGACCTATCGCAAGGGGCGTACCCGGAGGATTGCGGAAGCGCGTTTCACCCAGCACAAAGCCAAGTTGGACGGACGGCGCGTGCGCTACCTTCTCCACGAGCAGCCCGTGCGCTTCCTCAAAGGAAAACTTCGCCTCCGCCAGATCACTCGCCTGACCGAGGGCGGGCACCAAACGCCCATCGTCACCAGTCGCTGGGACCTGCGGGCTATCGTTTTGGCCTATCGCATGTTCGAGCGTTGGCGACAAGAAAACTTCTTCAAGTATGTGCGTGAGGAATATTTGATCGATGCCCTGGCCGATTATGAGATCGAACCCGACGATGCGAATCGTTCCGTTCCGAACCCCGCCCGCAAAGCGATCGAGAAGGAGTTGCGCCGCATGCGGGTCCAGCTCGCCAAGCTGCGCGCCAACTATGCAGCCATCACTCTCGAGGCGCGCCCTCGGCGACTTCCCCGCACTGCCGCCAAGAAGGCCAAGGAGAAACTCCGCACCGAGATCGCCCAGGCCAAAGCCCGTCTCGAAAAACTTCAGGCTCAGCACCACGCTCTTCCTCGGCGCGTGCCCGTGGCCGAGGCCCAAAAGGGACAAGCGGTGGTAAAACTATCCACCGAGCGCAAGCACCTCACCAACGTGCTCAAGATGGTTGCCTACCACATAGAGAGTGATCTACTGGAGTTGATCCGGCCTCACTACAAACGGGTGGAGGAAGAAGGACGCACGTTTATTCAGGCCGCCCTACAAGACGCCGCCGATCTCGAACCCATCGAAGATCAGCTCCGTATCACGCTGGCCCCACTCAGTTCGCCTCATCGATCGCGAGTTCTCGAGACTCTCTGCCAGGCCCTGAATCAAACCCACACGCGGTTTCCAGGAACTCAACTCGAGATCCATTACGCGATCGCAGCGTGCCCAGCAAGACCAAAAAGCGGACAGGTTTCCGAGGTACCATGTCAGGAGTTCTGAGGTTAGAAATCATTCACTCCGAGACAAATTAAAGCCATGGGCTGATGGCTGCGCGGCTGAACCCCTAGTTCAGACAATTTTATGGGCAGGATCTGACCACGATCAGCGGCGCCAGTCTTGGCTGTTTGTCTGGGTTCGTATCACTCCCAGTTCGCTCGTCAAATGCGCTCTCGACGCGCTTGCGATGCTCTGATATATCTGCCCTGATCTCGCGTCGCTGGAGTAGAGACCATGAATCTGCATAAGAGCCTAATCTGGTCCTTGTTTCTGCTTGCTCCTGTGATTTTTTTACAGCTCCGTGCCACACCACCGCCGGAAAAAGAGCAGCATCGGCTCTACGTCGCGGTTCCGGGCATTCGCAATGATCTGGAATACGGCGGAGTCGGCATTCTGGTCTACGACATTGATGTCGGCTACAAATTTATCAAGCGGATTCCGACCTGGGACGTGCCTCCCGGCGAGGCCGCTGAAAACGTAAAGGGTACTGCCGCAAGCGCGAAGACCGGCAAGCTCTACGTCAGCACCATCAAGCGCGTAGCCTGTTTTGATCTCATCACCGAAAAGAAGGTCTGGGAGAAGACCTACGATGGCGGCTCGGATCGCCTAGCCATCTCATCTGACGGAAAAATACTCTACGTGCCTTCCCTCGAAGGTCCGCACTGGAACGTCGTCGACGCTGCAACCGGAGACGTAATCGCGAAGATCAAGCTCGATTCCGGCGCGCATAACACGATCTACGGACCGGATGGCTCCCGTGTCTATCTTGCCGGCCTGCGGTCGCCCATTCTTTCTGTTGCGGACACGAAAACCCACACGGTTGTGAACCAGATCGGCCCCTTCAGCAATTCCATTCGCCCATTCACAATCAATGGCAGCCAGACCCTTTGCTTCGTCAACGTCAACGAGTTGCTCGGCTTTGAAGTAGGAGATTGCAAAACCGGGCAAATGTTGCATCGCGTCGAGGTTGCTGGCTATCAGAAAGGGCCGACCAAGCGGCATGGCTGCCCCAGCCACGGCATTGCGCTCACGCCCGACGAAAAAGAGCTGTGGCTTGCCGACAGCGCCAACAGCAGCATTCATATCTTCGATGCCACCGTGATGCCGCCGAAGCAAACGACGAGCATCAAACTGCGCGACCAGCCCGGCTGGATCACCTTCAGCATCGACGGCCGCCGCGCTTATCCCTCCACCGGCGACGTCATCGACACCAGCACCAAGCGTATTGTTACCACGCTTGAAGACGAAACCGGAAAGCACGTACAAAGCGAAAAACTACTGGAGGTCGTGTTCGCCAACGGTCGACCCGTTCGCGCGGGCGACCAGTTCGGCATCGGCCACAAACCATAACCAAAGATTTTGAGGACAGCGTGAAGAGCAATTTTGCAAACCACGGAAATGGCGAAAATCCCTACACAATCGAATAGAAGAACATGAGAGTATTTATATTTGCGGACACTGCCGTCGTGACCTACATCGAGGAGTATCGGCAAACCCCGGATACAACAAAATTCTTTGACCAAGATGTTACTGATGTTTTTACGCGAAGCCCAAAAGGTTGGCTTTGCCATTTTTCTAAGATTGCTCCGGTTGTGGCCGAAACTGCGGCAAATTAAACCGTGCCAAGAACGAAGTGCGTTAGGACGTAGCCGCCCCGCGCGCGGAGGCGTCGCATGAGGACTAGCTTGCGCCACCGGGTTTCCTGTGCTCCGCAATGCGTTGCCGTCGGTGACTTTAACGGGAATGGCAGGCTGGATTTAGCTGTCGTCGCACGTTTCAGCAACGTAGTGTCCGTGCTGTCGCAGTGAGGTTTGAACCGTTGCCGCGCTCGCAGTAAGACCGACTACCAACGGAATTGTTGACACGTGATGCTCAAATTTTTCGCGAGGCAGGTTTTTTCTTGGTTGCGGAGTATGACCCGGTGGAGTAGCGTTTGTGTCGGAGGTTAGAATCGCACGCAGGTTTCCTACGATGGGGTCGCTAGTCTTAGCGAGTACGACGGGCAGTTTTGAAAAGCCCAGGTCGAAGGGAAGGCGAATTCATGGAAATCGTAGTGATCGGCGGCAGTGGACTCATCGGGTCAAAGCTGGTTACCAAGTTGCGCGAGCACGGGCACGATGCGGCAGCGGCATCACCCAATTCGGGGGTCAACACTGTCACGGGCGAGGGACTGGCCGAAGTGCTGAAAGGTGCCTCGGTAGTCGTTGACGTATCAAACTCTCCCGCCTGGGAGGACGCAGCAGTGCTGACGTTCTTCGAAACATCAACTCGTAACCTCCTCACCTATGAAGCGGCCGCAGGGGTAGGACATCACGTTGCGTTATCGGTTGTGGGAACCGACCGGCTGTCCGAAAGCGGTTACTTCCGCGCTAAAATCGCTCAGGAGAAACTGATCAAAGAATCTTCAATCCCCTACTCCATCGTGCGCGCGACGCAGTTCTTCGAGTTCCTCAAGGGGCTTGCCGACATTTCCTTCGACGGCGACAAGGTGCATTTGCCACCTGTGCTTTTCCAGCCGATGGCTGCCGACGATGTCGCGAGTGGCGTAGGCAGGATCGCTGTCGGCCCGCCGGGAAATGGCATCGTCGAAATAGGGGGGCCGGAACAGTTTCGCCTGGATGAACTAGTCCGGCGGCGCTTGGCCACCCTCAAAGATCCCCGCGAAGTCATTGCCGACCCACGCGCGCGTTACTCCGGCGCGGAGGTCGGCGAGCGAACACTAGTCCCCGGCAAAGACGCCCGACTTGGCGAAACGCGTTTCGAAACTTGGCTCACTCGGCCCGCAGCAAAAGCGGCGGGCCGCTAGCTTGACTCAAAGCACAGGCGCTCGTCGGGTCGAATCTTTAGCAGTTCAAACGGAAGGTTTAACCGACCCTCCGTTTCCATTCTGCTTTTCCACAAATTCAAATCGAAATCGACAGTGACTTGGCCACCGCAGTTCTCGGGGGATGGATCTGGCCGAAAAACGATCTGCAACAGTGTTGCCTTTCGTGTAGAAGCGCTGAATTACGCGATGCAATTCGCGCGAGAGATGAACATGGAACTCGCCGACACTTTTATCGGCATGTAAGTGAATAAGTGGACGCTCGGCTAAGGCGAAAAAAGGCAGGCAAGCCGTGAGAGAGTTGATCGTACGCGGCACGCAAGCCGGACTGCTCCCGGGACCGCCGACAGTCGAATTCCTCAACGAACAGGAATAAGCGGCCTACGCTAATTCCTTCCTGCTCCCTCTTTTTTCGGAGTCAGGTACAGGTCTTGATAGTCAAAGCTGAAATCGGCGAGCGGTGAAACCGCTACCGCGGTGAAGTGGTCAATGGCTCCGTCCGGTTTCAGCGTAAAGGTGAGGAACGCATCCTCGATGGTGCGGTCGCGCCAATGCGCTTTGAAAGTGTCGTATTGCCAATGCTGAAGGTCAGCAACGGCTTGCGGTGTGTGGTCGAGCGTAAAGACGAGTTTGCCACCCTCCATTCGAATCGTAACCGGGCCATACCACGGATCGGTATAAACTCCCGCGTACTTCTCCAATGGCAAAGAAGGTTTTGAGTCAGCGGCGCGGCCCGACTCCTGCTGCTTCATGATTTCGGCCGCCTCTTTCTCCCCTTGCTCTTCCGCAGCTTTGTGCGCCGCAATCCAATCCGTGGGCGCAAGCCCGAAGTAAGAATCCAGGATATGGTAAAGAATGGAGTCGAAAGCCCCTCCTTGTTCAGCGTTGGTTAGGATGACGACGCCCAAGCTTTCTTCGGGAACCAGCATCACACGCGACACCATGCCGGCCACGCCGCCAGTGTGGGCCACCATTTTTCTCCCGTGGTAGTCGCTTAGGCCCCAGCCAAGTCCGTAAGCGGCGAATTTCGGCCTCTTCGTCGCAAGTGGCGAGGCCCCAGCGCCAATGGGAAGAATCGTCTGCGCGCTCCACATTTCTCGCGATTGCCGTTCGCTGAAAATGCGCTCGTCGCGTCCGGGCATCTTTCCTTGATTCAACTGCAGCAACACCCATTTGGTCATTTCGGCGACGGATGAATTGATCGAGCCCGCCGGACCCGCATTGTCCAGGTTCACGAATTCGATGGGCTGAAGTTTTCCGTCGACTTTCGAGTGCGGCCAGGCGTAATCATCACCGGCCTTGAAGTCGGCATTGCTTAGGTTCGTGGTGTTCATTCCCAGCGGGCGCAGAATCTTCTCGCGAACGTAGTCTTCCCAGGACTTTCCGGTTACAGCGGGAATGATCTGCCCCGCGGTCATATACAGCAAATTGTCATAGGCAAATCGGCTGCGGAAGCTGGATGCCGGCTTCATGAAGCGCAGCCGGTAGATGACTTCCGCGCGCGTGAACGTGGTGTGCGGCCAGAAGAGCAGGTCGCCTTCGCCCAATCCCATGCCGCTCCGGTGAGTCAACAGATCCCGAATCGTCATTTCATGTGAGACATACGGGTCGTACATCTGGAATCCTGGCAGGCGCTCATAGACAGGGTCGTCCCAGGAGATCTTGCCTTCGTCGACCAGCGTTGCCAGCGCAGCGGTTGTGAACGCTTTCGTGTTGGAGCCAATGCCAAAGAGCGTGTTTTCATCCACGAGCGCTGGCTCTCTCAGTTTGCGAACGCCATACCCCTTCGCCATCACCACCTTGCCATCTTTCACGATCGCCACGGACAGACCGGGCACTTCAAAAGTTTTCAAGACTCGCGCCACATAGGCGTCCAAATCTGCAGGCGGCGCGTTTTGTGCCAAAAGAGGCTGGACGCATAGGATGATCAACAGCCAAATCAGCAACCACGACCGTACGCTGAGCTTCATGAGGTTCTCCTGGCTTCTGCGGGAAGCGTGCGCCGGAGATTAAATCACAAATTCATGAATCTGGCGGATTGGATTTTAGTTTAAAACTCGCTCCTTTCTAACTTGAACGGCCTACAGAATTGAGACATGGAAAAGTCCTTCCATGCACCGGACCCGCCGTTCAACATCGATAAGAAGCTGGTGTACGAAGCGTACAAAGCGGTCAAATCCAACGGCACCACCGGAACCGCAGACCAGGAACTACTACTGGCCTCAATCAAGAGCACGCCTGAAACCTGAAACCATGACGGTGACCTTTGACTTCAGCCCTACGCACGACTTGTTTGCCCGTAAGACATCGACTATCCACTCCACGACAAAACCATCGTGGTAACCCGTTGTGGCCGCATCTGTCTGGGCGAGAAAAAAATCAATTTCAGCACGGTCTTTGCCGGCCAAGCCGTCGGCATCAAAGAAGTTCACGATGATATCTGGCTGGTGAGTTTTATGGAGTACGATCTGGGATACTTCGATCTGGAGACTCGAGTGCTCGAACCGCTCGAAAATCCGTTCGGCCCAAAAGTGTTACCCATGTCTTAGGTACGTTGTGTCACCCATGTGTCCGGGCCGGACCAAGAAGTTTTGGTAGGGGCGGTGGGGATCGAAACTACTGTTTTATTGGAAATAAAGGAGTTTTGCGGCGCCCCCTTATTGCCCCTAAATTTTTCGTAGAGTCAGAGCAACCAGGTCGGACAGGCCCGCGTTCCATGAACCAATCGGTCAATCACTTCGCATTCATGCAGAGGAATTGTTATGACCTTCGACAACCTCGCGAAAGGAAGGAGGCGTCAGAATGGCAGGCTGCACTTCTGGCCGATAGACCCCTTTGATAGGAAGGAATCCGAAATAATCCTTCGCGTCGAACCATGCACACTTGAAGCTCTTGAGGGGCAGATTCGTCCTTCGGGCCAGCGCGAGCGCATAGATTGTAGGTTGTACACGAGCGCGCCTCTCTTTCCGCGCGTCGGGCTTGTAGTCGAGGATCTGCAGGTACCCGTCGCGGACTTGTAGGAAATCAATGTGCCCTGTGATGAATTCGCTTTCGCTGCTCTGCGCGACGAATTCATCGCTTTTTCCATTGCTCCGCCGGCAGAACTGCAGGGGGCATTGCAGGGGGTATGACTATTCCCCTTCCACTGGATGGAACGCCCCCCAGAACGGCTTCCGACGCAAAAACTTGGTCACATTGAATTATTTCTTCTGCGGTGCGGCAGGTGGCTGTTCGCTCGTTGGCGGCACAATGTTCTTGAGCCGCATGTACGTGACCAAATTGCCGTAGTGCTCCATATCGTGCATGTTGTTGATGTTCAGCACGCCGAATTTGGGCATATCCATGTCGAAGAGTTTGACCGTTTGGCTGCCGGATGCATCGGTCATGCTGTCATACGCTTTGTCGCAATAGGCAACTGCGTCTTTCAGGGCCGCGACGAGATCGGCTTTCGTGGTTTTGGTTTGTTCGATTTTCAGGCCAGGATTTTTCTCTCCGAGTGCCAGCGAACAAAAGTTGTATTGCGCGTCGGCCACATGCCCCACAATTTGGCCATAGCTGCGAACCGGGTCCGTCGGCTTGAAGTTGTAATTTTCCTCCGGCATTTTTTCAGCGGAACTGACAAGGATGGTCTTTATCCTTGCGTACGCAATTTTATTGAACGTGCTGAACGGATTGGCTTGTGGGGTCTGCTCCGGCCTGCTCTCCGGCGGGCGTTTCGCGTCTTGTGCGAACGCCGCCGTGGAGAGCAGGGTCAGAACCACCGCCGAAACGATAACGCGGAATTTCATCTTTTCACCCTCCTTATATGCAGATGTGGGCCACGTACATGCATGGTCCATCCGCATGCAGTGGTTCCCGTGGGCGATGCTCCTATATACGCTGTCGGGGCGCATTTTATTTCACGCGAACCGCAGGGGGCATCGCAGAGGGTATCGCTCGTTCGTTTCCTGCCTTCAAACCTTCCGCGAGGCCCTTCCTCCGTTCTGCTCATCCGTCACGGTTGGAACGTGTGGTTGGCGAATTGTTGTTTTGCTTCGGTGCAATGTGACATTGCTTTGAGCCTTGACACCGTGCCAATTCGCCAGGGACAGGATGGGTACAACCTCTCTTCTATCACAAGCTTGAACGGTCACCTAAATTTCATGCAAATCGCAGGCACTGTCCATTGCCCGGGTCTGACTAATTGCTTAGTGTCGGCAAGTTCGCGTTATCGCTGGGAGAGTGATCTCTGGCAACGCGAAATGAGGGCGTCTGTGCCGGAAAGGTGCTTGGCCCGTCGCTCTGGATAGCGCTATACGGACTTTGTCTGTATACATAGAGATATGACCTTCCTGCGCCGCGTCGTAGTGCTCTCTCTCAGCCGCAAGTTTGGCCGGTATCCAGCGGCCAGATGGGCGAACTGCATCTTTGGGACGATTCAAGGGTCCATCGCTTTGCTCGTGCTGTTCTCGCTGGTGCATCCATCGCGGGCCTTTGCGGCGAATCCTGACCAGGACACGGCGCTGACTGGCTCGCGCCAGCGTATTGAGAAATTGGACTACCGCATGACCGGGCGGGTCACACGGGTGGAAGGCAATGGCAAGCGCACGAACTACAAGTTTGTCGGCAAAGCTCACTGGTTTCCCGATGGTCTGCGTCTGGTATGCGAGATCTCGGGGCCTGGCTCAGAGAAGACGAGCCTTCTTTTGCATATGAGCGTGACCGGGCACGTGACCATCGAGGCGGTACTTCCTGGCGAGAAGACCGCTAGCGTGTTGCCCTTCGAACGTTGGAACGACCCACTCGTGGGAACTGACTTCTCCTATGAAGACATGGTCGAGAACCAGTTTTTCTGGAAGAATCAGGAAGCCCTGCCGGCGGAGAAATATGGCGCACGGGATTGCTTTGTCCTGAAGAGCAAGTCCGGCTCTCAAGACCGGACTTACTATGATTCGGTAACATCGTGGATTGACCGCGGCATTTTGTATCCTGTGCATGTGGTAAAGACGCTTCGGGGGACGGGACAGCAGAAGGAATTCATTTACTATGGGCTTCGGCAGATCGGCGGCGTTTGGTCTGCGACGCAAGTGGAGGCAAAGCTGCAGGGCAAGCCCGGCTCCTCGATTCTTGTAATCGAAGGGGGCTCGGGAAAGGCAAATCTTGGACGCAAGGATTTTGATCTCAGCCAGTTCAGCGCTCAAGGCAAGAAAGTGAAATAAATCGAAGCGCTTACTTAGGCTGTTGCAAGGCCCTGTGCTGTCACTGGAGCATCCCCGGTGTTCGCCGTCATGGCATAAGTTTCTTTTCAGACGTTGCTGGAGCCCCATATAGGCCAAAGGGCCACCAATTCCAGTCGCCAGCAAGTTTCAATAGTGCCGGCCCGACAATCATCCGCACCGCTGTCGCATCAATGAACACCGCCACGGCGAGCGTAAAGCCGAGCATTTGGACGACCAGAAAGCCTCCCACGGTGAATGCGGTGAACACGGCAATCATAATTGCCGCGGCGCTCGTGATGAGCCCGGCCGTACGCGCGAGGCCCTCGATCACCGCTGATCTTTCGCATAGGCCGCACCGCCGTTCTTCCAGGACTCGGGCGACCAGGAAGACCTCGTAGTCCATGCTCAATCCGAAGACGATGGCAAACGAGAGAATCGGCACGATCGGGTATACGGTGCCGGTCGGTCCGTCGAGCCCAAAGAGTTTGCTACCGTGGCCTTCCTGAAAAACGACAACTAACGCGCCGAAAGAAGCGCCAACGGACAGCAGATTAAGCAAAATTGCTTTGAGAGCCGCAAATAAGGAACGTAACCCGATCAGGAGCGCCAGCAAGCTCCCCAATACGACGCCAAGGACCACACTCGGCAACCGCGCTTTTACGACCGAGTCATAATCTGCGTCGAGTGCGGGTATGCCGCCGACGCGCAGCACCGCGCCGGGCACTCCGGTTATCGCCGCGATATCAGAGGAACGCACCTCTCGTACCCATCGTATCTGTTCGTTGGGCGGAAGAGTGGCGGTGGGCAGCAACTCAATCAACGTAGCTTGGCCATCGCTACTAAGAAAACTTTCGCGGATTGGCTGGGGCAGATCGTCGATTTCATCAGCAGTGTCAGACATTCCCGCGAGGGTTGGAAGAGATAAGACTTCTTCCGCTCTAGGATCGCTCTGGAAGCGTTTCGTCAAGCGGCTGACGGCCAGCCAGCCAGCCGGTGAGAGCGGCGGAGACTGCGGCGGCAACTCCAGGACCACTCGGAGGGACTGCACAATACCCGACCTTCCCATGCCTTGCAGTGTGCGCAGCGCTCGCACCGACTCGGCTGCGGCCGGGAGCGAATCGTGGTCAGGAATCCCGGGAGAGATTCTCCTTGCCTGGAATGCGAGGATCAGTAGCGGAACCCCGGCGACAAGCAGAGCTGTCCAGGGCCAGCGCGTTATGATGCTGCCCCACCGTACCCACCGCTCGCTCGCCGCGCAGAGGCTTTCGCGCGTTTTGAATTGTCTGCCGGGAAGACGCACTCTGGCGGCATTGATGCGATGCCCGAGCAGACCAAGCACCCAAGGCAGAATGAATGTACACAGTACAACGCTCAGAACGGTTACCAGCAGGCCGGCTATTCCGATGGAGCGCAGTTCGCTGATGGGCACAGTCAGCAGCGCTGAAAATCCGATCGCCACTGTCGTGGCCGAGATTAGCAGTGTCTTCCCCGCTTGCCCGGCAGCAGTATCGGCAGCCTGGCCGGGATCATATCCCTCGGCCAATGCTTCGCGAAATCGGCTCACTATCAGCAATGCATAGTCGATGCCCAAGCCAAGGCCGAGCATCGTCGCCAGATTCTGCACCAGAATCGACAGGTGCAGATAGTGCGCGAGCAGCGCAGCCGCACCCAGCGCCATCGAGATGGAGAGTACTCCAATTCCCAGCGGCAATGGCGCGGCAACAAGACTTCCGAAAGCCAGCAACAGCAGCAAGAGCGTTACCGGCAGCGCTCGTTCTTCGGCATGTTTGACGTCATCGGCGCTGACCTTACGAAGATCGAAGGTCAGTGGTGTTTCACCCGTAATCTCCAGCTTGATATTGGGGTATTGTGACCTTAGCTGACCTTCCATCCAGTCTGCTTTTGCCCTCAGTATCGGGACCAACGCCTCGACAGCTTTATCGTGCGGGTCCAACCCGACGATGATCAAGGCCCCGCCATTGTTCCCAGTGAACAGAGGATCTGGCCAATCCAGACTCGAGACCGCGCCCGACACTTCAGGCACGCCACGCAATGAACTGGTTAAGAAGCTCAATGCATCTGCGCTTTCTGCAGAATCCGGATCGGGAATACCACTGATCGCCACAACCAGGCGGTGGGCGTAGGGAGACTGGAAACGCTGCGCCAGTTCCTTGTCAACTTTTTCGGATTCTCCGCCCTTGATGTGAGCAGCTGTCTCCAGGCGACGTTCGACTTTGTAGGAAAAGGGCATTAGCGCCAGCGCCATGACAAACCCGGACATCGCCAACCAGAATCGACGGCGAGCGGCACCACTTCCAGACTTCAAGCTTGGCATTACCATCGAAGATCCGCGTCGTCTCCTGATCCGCCCGAGAGCAATGAAACGACTTCGGTGATCGGATACACCCATAATATAGGTTCAAACCGGATATTCACTGGGATTCGGCCTTGTTAGTTAACGAGAGAGCAATCCAGGGGCATGGTTGACGAAGACTTAGCTGTATGATTCCGGGATGACTCTCGATTGAGACGATCTGGGCAGTTCACAGCGACGGCAAATCGAGGTTGTCTTCGCTTTCAGCGGAGCCTAGGCGCCACCCAAGAGGCTCAGTTTATTTCTGATTGCCGCCATTTGCCGCCGCGCGAAATCGCTAAGTCATTGTGAGCAAATGGGATGGTTGGTAGGGGCGGCGGGAATTGGGAGCAGTCGACAAAACTGCGAATCTAGCTGGGTGAGAGTCCCCGTTCGGTTAATTGCCTGTAGTCGGCCGATAGCATATCCGATGCGTGCGAAGGCAACAACGCACGTTCTGCTCGGATGTAAACGCCTCAGCTGCCCTGTTGGGAAACTGACAGCGGTAGGAGCGATCCGGGAGGCAAGCAAACTAGGAGGCCTGAACATAAGGAAATAGCTGCAGTCCCGAAATCGCATTGGGATGTAGCCGCCGCACTCTTAGAAAATGGCTTAGCGCTATCGAGGTCCATTCGTCGCCCTCTGCCGCCTAGACAATTCAGCAAGTGCAGTTGCAGCAACGAAATCCATCGTCTGGGACGTGGGGAAGAAACCTACCGCCTCCCCTTTAGCCGGAAGACGCCGTCGGGAAGCGCCCCTTCCACAGAAATCGCGTTTTTCGTCAAAGTGGATTGCTTCTGAGTTGCCCGGGATTCAGGAACCATGAGCGGATTTGCGCCTCGGATCGTTGGTCGGCTCACACGAATTTGCTCGGCCTACGACGCCCTGTTCGAATCCTTTGGCCTTCTATAGAAATCTCACTACAATGCACGTAGGCCCGCTATGCCGCCAGAGACTCGACAAGTTGACGTGCAGCAAGAGCGTGGTGAGCGGAGGAACCCCACACCTACCCGTGGTGCCACACCTCAGGAACTGGCAACTGCTGCCGGTGCTGGTGACCTAAAGCTCACTGAGCCCAAACTCCTACCGGACGAAGAAGAGCTGCGGCGAATGATTGACCTTATTCCCCAAACAATCTTGGTTTTGAATCCCGACGGCAAGGCCATTTATGCAAATCGCGTGGCACTTGAGTACACGGGGCTGTCTCTGGACGAAGTGCGCGCCGATAACTCCCGGGACCGCTTGTTCCATCCAGAAGACGCTCAGAGACTTCGCGAAGAGCGGCTGAGAGGTCTCTCTGGCTCGGTTCCGTTCGAAAACGAGCAGCGCGCTCGGGGGAAAGACGGTAAATATCGGTGGTTTCTGATCCGGTACAACCCTTTACTCGATGAGAGAGGAAGCGTCATTCGGTGGTACGCGACGGGCACGGATATTGAGGATCGCAAGCAGGCCGAGAATAAACTTCGGCGGGATGAGCGTGAGTTGCGGCAGCTCATAGATTTCCTTCCTCAGCACGTTCTTGTCCTGGACAGGCAAGGAAAACTGCTTCAGGCCAACCAGACGATGCTCGACTATAAAGGCTTCACGCTCGAAGAAATGAAGGGTGGCGGAGATCAACAGCGGATGAAAAGAGATGTTCATCCGGACGATTTGGAAAGAGTTCAGAGCGAACGAAGCGCCGGTTTCTCAAGAGGAGTTCCGTTCGAGTCGGAAAAACGACTTCTAGGTAAAGATGGCCAGTTCCGGTGGTTCCTCTTTCGGTACAAGTCGATAGTTAGTGATGACGGGGAGATTGTCCGTTGGTTCGCAACGGCTACCGACATCGACGACCGCAAGCGTGGCGAAGATCGCATGCGAAACGAAGCCGTCGCATTGCGCGAAGACATTGTCCGTTCCTCGATGTTCGAAGAAATTGTTGGAACGTCGAAGGCGCTGCGGGAGATACTGGCTCAAATCTCAAAGGTGGCACCGACTGATTCCACTGTGCTGATACAAGGCGAGACGAGAACCGGTAAGGAATTGATCGCGCGCGCGATCCACAATCGGTCGAAGCGCGCGAATCGTGCCTTCATTCGCGTCAATTGTGCCGCGATTCCGCCGTCGCTGATCGCGTCTGAATTGTTCGGACACGAAAAGGGTGCTTTCACGGGCGCATTACAGAAACGGCTCGGTCGCTTCGAATCCTCCGATGGCGGAACGATCTTGCTGGACGAGGTTGGAGAGCTTCCGCGCGCGTGCTTGTACGGCTTCGCACGACTAATTTGAGGGTACTGCCGCCCGCTCCAGAAAGGATGTAAGCCTTGCCGTCGCCTTGACTGGGGAATCGGGTCAAGTTCCTTGAACGCACTTGTGAACGCGTTGGAGAGACTCCATGTCGGCCGTGGGGCGAATTCCTCGACCTGTGGATTGAAATAGAGGGCCGTGAACTCGCCGGGCCAGGTGCTTGGGAACATCCAACTCACCCCGCACGAACGCGCGGTAGATGACCAGTTTTGCTGATTCGTCCCAAACTCGCGTGCCCTTCCAGACCTCGACCTGTCTCTTCATGGGCTCGAAATTTCGCTGAATCCGATCGATTCCGATTGAGAGCACGTCAACGAGACTGAGGTGTTTTGTGTGCTTCGCTAGCACCGGAGTGAAAGCACCTGGGACAATGTTGCTAAGCTATAGAACGGACAAGGCGCGAACAGAGCGAGAGTTGAAATCCGTGCAATTAAATTCGCTTTGATAGCATAGTGAAGCACAAGGCTGGTTGCCTATTTCCAAAGCCTACGATGGGTGATCCTCTTGTGCATCAGTTCGGAACAGACCCTGAAGTGGACGCTCGCACATTGCCTACTGAAAACCGGTTTGGTCTGAGACGATATCCGTTCCGCGTCCGCACGTGATATTTCTTCAAGCGTTCGCCTACCAGTTGTACTTTGATAGAGCGCCATCCACGATTGGGATTCGTCTTGGGATAATAGCTGAACGAATAAAGATGTGCTAAATCGTCCCGGATAGAGGCAAACGCTTTCTTTTCATCCCGCCAACTCTTGGCAAAATAGGCCTTGCCGCCAGTGGCCGCACTCATACGCTCAAAAACAGCGGTAGAAACCGGCTCAAGCTGCGCCTCGGTAGTGCTTATCATGTAGATAGGTATGCCTGCCGATTGGGCCAACTCGGCGACATCCTCAGGGGGCACCGCACTGGAATTGTCGGGGCCGTTGGAGAACACTACGATCACCTTTCTTCCTGGATACTGGCCGGCATCCTGAACCGTCAACAACAACGAGTTATAGAGCGCCGCATCGTCCCCTGCCACGCTCGTGCGCACGCCGCGCACTACTTCCGACCGGTCGGAGGTCAAAGCCGCGGCCCGGTAAAGGTCGCGGCTATACGAATAGAAAGCTACTTTGTCCGCAGTTTGTAGAGAGCGAACGAAATCGGCGATGGCATCTTGCGCGAAAACGAAGCCGCGGTACATGTAATTGCTGGTATCGAACAAGATAAAAACATTGGCGCCGGCAAGGGTCGCACCCAATGTCTCGGGCGGGTCCTCCAAAGAAGAGCCCGACACCGAATCCCGGATCCGACTATGCCCCTGCGCTGACGCAGGCTCGTCCGGACCGTCCTTGCCAACGCCCGCGGTAACGTCTACTAATCTGGTTGTCGGACCATTTCCCTCTTCGAATGTGGCAATATTCTCCGGAATGCCATCTTCGGTTATCGCGAAATCCAGAGGTTGAAGATCTGTTACATAGTTGCCTTTATTGTCGGTCACGGCCACATTCAACTGCACCAAGTTGACGACAACGCGAAGGCGCGTAGCTTCTTGCTGCGCACTGGTCGGAAAGATGCAAAGAGGCACTAGTCCCAAAAGAACTGCCACGATCAAGAGATTTCGTTTTTCCATAGGTCTGCATCCCATATCGCGCCGTATTGTATTTTTTCGGCGGTAACGGTCTGGTCAAAAATTGAGCCAACAGAACGGTCTAGGGCTCGGAAAAACTGTCATTTCCTGACAAGGCAACGATCTTGCCCTGCCGGAACTCTTCACCGGTTTCCCGAGCGGCGCGCAGCAGCGCCGGCCAATCCTCGAAATCAGTGGCAAAAATCTTCGCGACCATGCGACGCGTGAGTTCAGGAACCAGGCGGTTCAGCATCTCCGGTGAATAACCTTTTTCGTCGGCCAGGCGGGCCCAGTATAGGTTGTTGGAATCCCAGGTCTCAGCCAACAAGCGGCTGGAGTAGCCCATGAAAACTGGGAGCGGCGGCAGATTCAGCAGCTCGCGCGCGTAACTCTGCGCCAAGATGCGATGTGGCACTCCAAAGTCTCGCGACAAACGTTCCCAGTTCACCTCGTTGGGGTAGCGCTCAGAGAGAGTTGCAAGCTCTTTACCGGACGGTCCGAAGGAGCCGGGCTGTTGCGGAAATCTACGTTGATATTCAGCTGCCAGATAGAAAGTGTCCGCAGGCATCAGGTCCGAAAGCACTTCGGGCAAGTGTCCTGAACTCAGAACCTGTTCCACTCTTTCGGAGCGCTGCGGAATCATACGATCGGACAGGATATTCATGACTTTATGCAGCACTTCATCATTCTGAGCGGAAGCCGCCAAAAGTTCCTCGCCGCACTGTTGATACAACCTGACAGCGTGAAGCTCATTTTGGCTTACGTTCCACCATCGAGGCACGACGGAGCTGGTCAAAAGGCCCGGTACCAACTCTCGCCAGATCAGGGCCTGCACGTTCTGCGGCGCGATGAAATCCTGCTCTGCGGTGGCAAGCACGTAAGGTAAATCGGCCAGAGATCCCACCAAGTGTGCGCCTCCGCCCGCCGGGGAGCCTGCTCCGAACAACTGGGGCGCTTGCCAAAGTCGCCCCAGGCCGATGACTGTATCTCCCGCAAAATCATGCGAGCGAACAAAAAGAGGATTATGGTGGAGAATCTGGGCGCCGGGAGGTTCATAGTAGGCGTAATTCAGGCCTACTAGAGTGTCTCGCAAAAAGGGAGCGAGTTGGCCACGGGCTTCCACCAGTTGTTCGGAAGAACTCGGCGACTTAATTATCTTCGCCAGGTTGGTGCGCATCTGCAATTCCGTATGGCGGTTATTGTAAATTCCAGCGGCCCACCGATCCCTCTCGCTATTTCGGAAAATTGGCTGGGGCAACTCGAATTCCCTGAGTTCCCCAGCCAACGGAAGCAAGTTATTGCTTGAGATGGTTCCCTGCGCGCCCTCACGCAGGCCTTCGCCCAGGGCTAAGAGCGTGTCGAGAGAGACCAAGCGCTGCCCATCCAAAACGGATCGGATTCTGGTGGCGATCAGTTCATGGATGCGCTGGGCTTCCGGAGCTGACTGGGGGGGACCCGCAAGCAGATTGATGATTTTGTCTTGAGAAGCATCGGCTTTACCGGTTGCGGCGAGCGCCAGCTCTTTCAGGGCAGTGCGGCCTGCATCGAAAAGCTGCGTTGAAGAGCCGATCTTGCCAAAGGGCCTCATCAACTTTTGCCAAGAATCGTTCAAAGCGGCGCCAGGTATTTCACCTTGACGCGCCAATATCTGCCAGAGTCCGACGCTAGCCTGAAAGGTTCCGATAGCGTTGCCCCGTAAAGTGTTCTTGGAAATACCGTTAAGACCAGTTACAACCTGGAGGAAGGCAGCAATGGAAGCATCGTCCAAATCTGGAAATTCTGAAAAGACCAGATATTGGTCGCTGAACTCTGAGAACTTGCTGGCTAGCAAGGCCACCGTCTCAGGCCTAAGGCGATCCTCCGGTGAGCGCTTGCCGTCGAGTTCACTAAGCATCAAATAGCTTTGCAACGGGCCTGCGTCAGTGGGCTCGCGGGAAATCGCGCACAGGGCTTCCAGCAATTGACCTGGGTGTTTCCAGTATGCCGCCCTGCGGCCCCAATCGCGGATAATCTTCGAATCCGTCTTTTGTTGAAAGACTTTCTTCCATACCTCGAGATTTCCAGGAACGTATGGATCGCCGTTCGGCCCCCACCGAAGCCGGGTTAGCAGAAGAAACAGACCTGCGTCTCGCCGAAATACGCCCGTTCTGGCATCGGAAGAGTCTTTTCCGCGGAACATCTCATAAAAATGATGCAGCCGGCCAGGCTCGGTGAAATGAGTTTGCTGTGATGGACGTACACTCGACAGGTCGTCAAAATACGCCGCAAGCCAGCCGCTGTCCTTCGCGAACAATTTAGGGATGAAATCTTCCGGAGAGTCAGGGCTCGCTCCGACCAGTTCTTTCCAAGCGGGGCGCGCAGCGGATCCCCCAGGCACGACCACTCGCCCAGACCGAATACAGATGTGGCTGCCATAAAAATCCAATGCCGCGGCTTGCGGAACCATTTTTTTCAGCGCGTTCGATTGCCGCAAGGCGGATAAAGTTTCGGCATCCATCCGCGCCAACGCCCAGTAGAAGCGGGCCAGCTCCGGGTCGTCCAAGAGCATGTCCAGTGGATCAACTTTTTCTCCTTTCTTGGTCCAGTCGATCTCCACGGGCGGCGCAGGTACGCGCGACATCGAGAACGAGTACGTGAAGGCCCGGCCCTCTTGGAGACTCTTTTCAAGGTCTGGCAGGGGGAATCCAGAGTCGATGGTGAGAAAGGCTCTTTGTGGATCGGCGGTCTCTAAAAAAGTGCTACGCTGCCCGCAATCGGCCCGCGTTCGATAACCCAGGACTTTCAACAGCGGTTTCGCTTCCTCGCAGGTAGAAACATGAATGACGGCAGCGGGGCCTGCCAGAGTCGCCAATTCTCGCGCCTGCCGCACATAGCGGGTCAAGAGAATAAGAAATTCCGACCGCTGGCCGTTGTTATAACCCAATGCGAATACGTTGTGAGCCAGCAAAGGTATAACTTCTTCAGGCGAGACCTTCTGGCTGATCCCTGCCATGCGTAGAAAGGAGCGCAACGGGCCTGGAATCGTAACACTCGCCGATTCGCGTGACCCGACCTTGGCGTCTGATGGCAAAGAATCAGAGGGAACGCTACACCGAACGGCAGGAGCGAGGCACGAACAAACGGAAAGAGTAGCGGCCAGAATGTTGGCAAGGCAGAAGAGAGCGCATCGCTTTGCCGGTAAATGGGTTAAGAGGAGTGTGCAGGCCCTCAAGATTTCCTCCCCGAAGCGGGATCGAGCCTAAACAACGTGGTTGAGCTGCGAAAAAGAAGATTTGGACCCTGACGAAACCAAATCTAAAAAGCGAACCCGCGACGACTAATCGCTTCTCAGGACGAAGTTCACAACGAACTGAGTGAATCCATGCGAGCCATGCACCGGGGGGGCATTCCTCGACATCAAGCACTCACCGAGCAACCTCCTCCTTACTCGAACTATTTAAGCCCTAACTGCGCTCATGTCAAACGGAAATTGTCAAAAGTACGTTTTTGGCGGGGCTCAACGAAGTGTTTGTCGGTAGATCATTTCTGGGATCGCGTTTATGGTTTGGGGGCGCAAGCTACCTCAGCACACCAAATCGCGGCTATTGACGTTCCTTCACAGCCTGTCCACAACAACCAACTTAGTTCGGTCAGGTGGTCACCGGTTCTAGGAACGATGCCAGCTTCGCGGTTGCCTTGAACTGCGGAATCGGGTCGAGATTCTTTGAATGCACTCGTGAACGCGTTGGAGAGACTCCACGTTGTCCTCGGACCGAATTCCTCGACCTGCGGATTGAAGTACAGATCATGGACCCGGCGGGCGAGATGCTGGGGAACATCCAACTCGCCTTCCACAAAGGCCCGGTATACGACGAGCTTCGCGGCATCGTCTGGAAGACGTGTCCCCTTCCAGACCTCGACCTGTTTCCTCATCGGCTCGAAGTTCCGCTGCATACGGTCTACGCCAACCGAGAGGATGTCCACAAGGCTCAAGTGCTTGGTGTGCTTAGCAAGTACGGGCGTGAACATGCTTGAGACGATGTTGCCAAGCCTGAACTGTCTCTGTTTTCTGATGCGAGGGCGGCGGGGGAGTCGGAATTCGGAGCCCCATTGATCCTGGGTAAGTTATTGATTCTATTAAACGCGAAAAACGCCAAAAACACCGGATTCGCGCAACTGAGGTACACGGCGGGTACACGGGACCAAATGGTAGAGAGCTGTTCTCAAACGGAGTTTGGAGAACACTGACATCCCAATATAGATGAATGTACGGCTTCCCATCCTTCGCGCAAGATGACGGGAATCAGAGCAAGAGCAGCGATAGGGTCAGCCCACGGTTTACTGCAAATGGGGTTCGCCGCGAGTCCCGCAAGAGCAATCCACGCCATGTAACCACGGAGCAGATTCAGCAGCATCCGCTCTTGGGGCGGCGCTCGCCGTAACGACTGCCAGATTCCGTTTCTGGCTGGTCAGCCAAGGCATCACGACTGCTGCGGCTAACAGGATTGCGATTCCGAGCAGACTGCCCTGAGCCTCGTGATATCCGAGAAGATTTAGGAACCTGCGCAAAATGGTTGCTTGAAGCGAAGGCGCCATTCCTCACTTTGTGCCAACGCTTTTCACTAGGCGATATTTCAAAAGAAAGAAGGCGGGGATGATTTTCGGAACGAGTTCCACGTCACTCTCGGGCACAAGCGGACTAGCGCAGTAAGGGCGAACTGGCTTGGTATAGGCCGTTCGCCGCTTAAGGTGGAAAGACGACATTCCAGAACTGAGAAGCGGGAGACAGGAACTCGATCGGAACCAGGGAGCCTTCGGGACTGAACTGTGGCGGGCGAACAACGTGCGCTTCAACGCGGTGCTTTGTACTGGGGTTTTCAAGGATCATCTTGCTGCCGGCGGCGAGGCCCTCAGGAAGAATGACGACGGCGCCATTGGCGCTGACGGCCTGCGTGAAGCCCGAAATGGCAGCCTGCTTCCCCGCGACGTGAACGGTAACCGGCATGCGCAGCAGAACGCGCTGCGAGCTGCGGCGTTTTTCGACCGTGGGCTGGCGCGTCAAGGCTGGACGCACCGCGTTCATGGAAGCGAGCTTCAGATTCGATGCAGGTTTCATGTTTGACTCAAGCCGAAAGCAATTGAGACGAGATGCCAGGATCTAATACGGCGGCAGCCCCGGCGACGATCATCGCGATGTAGGCTTTGGCCAGGCTCGGCATTTATCTCTGTTCCTCCTCGTTACTTGTGTACGGGCATGTAATCCCACAATCCCAGCGCGACGCCTTGGGAAGCTTGGCCGCGCGCCTGGCAAATACGAGGCGAACGACGGGCCTCCAATTGCTGACTCGGCCTCGAATTGCTGATTCGGCACCGTAAAAGGGCCGTTTTTATTGGGTTTTGGTAGGGGCGGTGGGGATCGAACCCACGACCTTCGGCTTAAAAGGCCGCTGCTCTACCACTGAGCTACGCCCCTAAACTCTTTATTGCACAGCAACTTGCGATGTAGTCGCTGCTTGACCGGTTTGGCCGGTGTCACTTGTGGGGTCACTTGGTCCAAGCAGTGACACCACGGCATGCAACTTGTTCGGACCGAGATGTGCGTAACGCCTGGTCATCGTCAAACTCTTGTGCCCTAGCAAATCCGCGATATCTTCGAGCGCCGCTCCCTTCGTTCGCAATCGGCTCGCAAACGTATGACGCAAGTCGTGCCAATGAGAGTTCTTGAGCTTCGCTTCTACTACTGCGTCATCAAACCAGTGGCGGCCGTTTTCAAGAGGCTCGCCCGTTTATGCAGACGTAAACACGCGCCCTTTTCCATCCCCGCTCTCGAATACCGCCTTGAGCGCACTGATAGCCGCGTTGTTTAGCGGTACGTGCAACGGCTCCTCATTCTTGGTACGTGGAATGTGAAGCTCTCGGGACTTCCAGTCTACCATGTCCCACGTTAATCCGTATTGGCTCCCCTTGCGCAGGCCGGTATTGATCGCCAGATCCAGCTCCGGCAGGTGCGCTAGCCACTTGTCCCGCACGACCTTCCGAGGATTCTTTTCGTCTTCTTCGGTCAGGAATCGAACGCGATTGTTGTCCTCGCGCCGATGCGTCACGGACCGTGCTGGATTAGACGTCACCCTGCGATTCAAAATTCCTAGCCGATAACTCAGTGACATGAGGGACCGATAGTGATTGAATGTCGAGGGCGCCCACTTCTCTTTCTCGGCCGCCTTTGTGAGCTTGTTTTCGATCTCTCTGGGTGTAAGTTCCTCGGCAGGATGAGCGCCGAACCACTCCTTAAGACTGGCAAAGCGAGGTACATCCGTCTTGTAGGACCGCTTGTTTCTCTTGGAGTACGCGAGTGCGTCGTCAACGAGTTGGGTGAAATTCACTGAGGGTTTGCGAAAAAGCTCAGGAAGCTTCTTGCCCTCCAACACTTGCTGTTTCCGCTTACCGTAGAGTTTGATCGCAACGCTCTTCGACCCGGCTTTCTCCCGGCGCTTCTTGCCAAACTGATCGAAATAGCGTATCCACCAGATTCCGGACCCTGGAACCTTTTCGAAAACTCCGCGTTGCTTCATTTGTACTCCTCTTGACACTTTGGGGCGTCTATCTCCTCGACTCTTTCGCGCATTTGCCAGAACATTTAATGTGTTGACCATCGTTACTATCATAGAGCGGTGGCTACCATCTGTCATTGTCGGGGCCACGCCGCCATCGAGCAGTTCCTTGAATCAAGCAGCTCGCGTCGGATGATCTCGGCGCAACAAGCCTTCTAGAGCTACCCGTCGAATCAGCACTCTGCGGCCCAGACGGTGCACCTCTAGATGTTTCAACGCGATCAGCCTCTCAATCGTTCGCACACTGATTCCGAGAATCTCCGCGGCTTCCCGCTTGCTTAGTGCGATTGTCTCTCTCATGGGAGCGCTTTCCTTTGCAGAAGATGTCATGGTTGTTGTTCTTCCTCCCCAATTTGTGGCTGCGGATTTTGCAGAAGCCAGCTTGGCCTTCGCCGAAACCACTTCTTCCTGCCTCTGTCCACAAAACTCTGGTTTCCACCTGCCGCTGGCCAATGAGAATCTGCGTCAATTCGTGGCGCCAAGCAAGCCCTCCAGGTCATCGCTTTCCCTCTCCGCCAGGTGGCGGTTTAGCGTTTTTCGCACGGGCAGTGCGTTTCAGCATGGTGTATATATAGCACCATAGACATCACATGTAAACGAGAAATGCAGCGGATGCGAACGAGGGGACCAAGCTCAGACAAAGAGGAAAGGGTGGGCAGATGGCTCGGCAACGCTGGGAGACTGAAAGCCACAAAAGGCAAAGCGGAAGCGCGCGATTAGCCCAAGAAGGCATTCTGTCCTTCCTGTCACCCCTTTGGCTTGGCAGCCTGGAAGAAGTTGTCCCGCGGCCAGTTGATTGGGGATATATCACTGCCTCAGGATTTGGGAGGAAAGAAATCAGGAACTGTGGCCTGGTCTACGCCCGGAATGCGTCGCTTCGGAAGCGGCGGAATGGGGGTACGGCCGTAGCGTTGATTCCATTTCGTCCAGGAGCTTTGGTCAAAAATCCCAGGTGCCGGGTCATCGAGCGCAGCTTTGAATTCGTCGTCACTGAAATACTTCTTGAGGGTCTCAATGTCCTCATCCGAGGCGTAGGTCATCGCATAGGTCAGAAGCGTATTGGGAATTCCAGCGCTTCTTCCGGAGTGCCAAAACAGAAGATGCGTTTCGCAACAGCCAGAAGTTCGTCGGAGTAGATCATTATTCCCTGCCCCGTGAAGCCACATCCCGTTTCCCGATAAGCACAGGAGGCTCCTCCTATTTACGCCTGTCGCTGCGCTCAGCTGCATCGACGCGGTAAGAAAACTTGCTGCAATGTGGTTTTGTGACACCTTTAACCTACATTCCGCAGTAGAGACGGGCGAGTTTTCTGAGATTCTTTGCTTTAAGCATAGACGCTGGGCGATATGGAAAGGAGACTGAGGACTTGCTCTTGAATCGGGCTGAGCGGTTCCGAAAAAGCCTGCACCAGGTTTCCGTTTTTGGACAGCAATAGATGTCGGGCGCGAGAGTTAAAGACGCGGATCACTTGCTCGGTGGTTGGGTTCGCTGATGGCCGATCTTCCGGGAGGATCTGAATGTGGGTCAGACCACGTTCCCGCATAGTGTCTCGTAGCTGGCGCTCGATAAGGGCACACACTAACTGGGCCAGGAAATAAACGAACATCAAGGCCTCGATGCGTTGATTCTTTTTGAGGAAGATGGGAGCGACGCGAAGAACCGATTTCAAAAGTGCGTGGCGTTTTTCGAGATTCGGCTGGTACTTATAAGCGCGGAGTAGGGCGGCAGCGTCCAGCTCTGTGTTGGTCGTCAGTGGGAAAGTTCCATCCATCAGTTCCGCTCGGGCAATGGCATTCTCGTCGCGAGAGCAATTGATGCGTGGTACCCAGTGCACGAGTTTGCGATACATGGTATCAGCCGAGGAGCGTCCTCGCGTCACCTGTCGGAATTTTTCCACCTCCACCGAGGCAATATCGACTTTGATCCAGCCTCGAACCGCGAAGCGAGCCAGGATCGCTTCGGCTTGCTTGCGAAGGGTTTGTTCCTTCTTGGGTTTTCTTTTGCGCACGGGATCGGCCAGTGCCCGCAGCTGATCCATCGCTGAGGCAATCTTTTCCTCTCGCTCATCCCAATCCCGACGTGCTTTCTCACTGGAGCGGAACCAATAGAGACGAAACCCCTCCTGCAGCTGATAGAGACCGCTCGCCACTTCATACAGATCGATCCGGCCTTGCTTCCGGCTCGATCGCTTGGCCATGACCTTCTCCCAGCGAACCAACGATGCCTCCACTTTATGTTGGAAGTCTTCGACCTCGCCACGCGTGCGAGGCACTACGGTAATGAATCGACCTTGGCTGCGATCCAGGTTAAGCAGCGTTTGACTGACGCACAGTTTGCAATCCGCCACGTAGAGAAAGTCCGAGCGGCCCAGGATGCCTCGCAGCATTTGCCAATTGTCCCAGTGAAGAGTGTCGTCGGTGTGGTTGCCATCGTGCGCTTTGAAGAGCACAGGGATAGCACCGTCCCGGGTTACCGAGAGCTCGTAAACCAGCTGGCGCAGGTCGGGACGATGATCCTTACTATAGCCCCGTACCAGCTGCACGGCGCGGTGATGCTGCTGCGCGTACGCTCCGGTCAGCTTGACCGACGTGGTGTCCTGATGGATCTGGCTCAGATCCACCGCATAGGCCCGGACCGCGGCCAGCACCACACGAGTCAATAGGCTGGCGCGATCGGATTCGAACAGGCGATCGAGCGCACGGGCCAAGACGTCATCCCCGTATTTCCCGCCGTAAACCAGAGCCGGATCATAGGGAGCAGTCCACTGCCGGATGGCGTAAAGAGCTTGGCGCTCGACGAGGATGTTTTTCAGCAGTAGCAAGATGGCTTCCGCGTAGCGAGCCTGTCCCAGGGCCTGGGTGAGGCAGGGCAAAAGTCCGATGCGCTCGATAACAGGATCGAAGATGGGCAGGGCCCCTAAGACTTGGCGCTGCAGCTGAAAAGGTTGTGCTTGCATGGACCTTGTTCCTAATGTATATATAAATCAGGAACACACCATGTCAAGAACAAAACGCACCTCCCGCACAAAAATCACCGTCGTGGCAGAAGGACCGATCCTTCCTGGCTCCATCTCTACCGCCAAAAGTCAATGTGGAAAGGCCCATTGTGCCTGCAAGGCAAGTCCTCCGAAACTGCACGGCACCTACTACCGTTGGACCGGCTTCCTTGAGGGCAAACGAACCACCAAGACCATCAGCAAAGAAACCGCTGCGGAATGCGAGCGGAGGATCAAGAATTATCGGGCGCTTCAGACTAAACTGGACCGCATCGTAGAAGACGCATTAGCCAATGCGCCCTGGAATGAGCCGCAATGAGACTATGTCATTGAAATCAAACGGGAATTCTGCGGCAAACTCGCCCGTCTCTACTGCGGAATGTAGGCTTTAAGGGTGCTATCATTGTAGTGCGAGGTCACTATGTTTGACATCAAAAAAGACATTCAGGCGATGACGACATTCCGGCGCAATCCGGGAAAGTTCATGAAGCACCTCAAGAGAACGAAGAAACCGCTAGTTCTTACAATCAATGGAAAAGCGGAAGCAGTCGTGCAAGATGCCGAAGCCTATCAGCGCCTGCTCGACATTGCCGCACAGGCCGATGCGCTTGAGGGAATCCGGCAAGGCATCGAAGACGCAAAGAAGGGTCGTGTGCGTCCGGCGCGTGAAGCTCTGGAAATGTTCCGGCGCAACCATGCGATACCTCGTTAGGCTGACCGACCGCGCCCTTCGAGACATGCATGCCATCTACGAATTCATTGAAGCAGAAGGCTCCGAAACGCGTTTGCATGGTTCAACGATCTGGCCCGCGAGATCTACAGTTTAGAGCGATTTCCCGAGCGCTGTGCAGTCATTCCGGAAAGCAAGAAACTGCGCCATCTGCTTTTTGGGAAGAAGCCAAACACCTACAGAATTATCTACGCGGTAGACAAACGTAAACATCTTGTGAGCGTTCTCCACATCCGTCACGGTGCGAGGGCGGCGCTCTCCACAAAGGAAAAAAGACAGCTGTAGCTCTCCTTGCATTCACCGCTTGTTTTGCTTATGGGATTCCCTTCTTCCATGCACCAAGACATCTACGTCGTGCGTAGCTCGAAAGTGAAAACCCGGTCTGGGCGCTTCGACTCTTCGGAAATTGGCTGCCGGATCGTGTTCCACGCTGGTCGCAGTTGGTTGGACGTGCAGTTTCGGGGCTTCGACACTTTTCCCGCCGCGCCGCGGATACGCGATTTCTTTCACGTGCGCGGCGAATGAGCCTGCAAAACGTTTCGCACGTGATATCGAGCCCGGCTTCGGAGAGCCGTTGCCAGATTTGTTTGTGCGTCTTTCCCGAGCGTAGCGCGGCTTCGATTTCAAACAAAAGAGAACAGAGGAGGGCGGTCTTCGTGGTGGGTGGTTCAGCGGCCAGTTTCTCCAAGGTGTCGGGGATTCGCGCACCGGTCGGAATTTCTTGCCCGCGCAGTCCGCAAGGATAACCATTCCCATCCCATCTCTCGTGGTGGGCACGCACAATCGGAACGACTGGACAAGGGAATTGCACCCGCTCAAGGATTTCCGCGCCAACGAGCGGATGGATCTTCATGCGCTCGAATTCTTCGGGAGTCAGCCGCCCAGGCTTGGAGATGATGTGTTCAGGGACGGCCAGCTTGCCGATGTCGTGAAGAACCGCAGCCGCACGTAGTGCTTCGAGCTCGGATTCCGGCAGGCCCATTTCCTTTCCAATGGACATGGCATAGACCTGCACGCGCCGAAGGTGCTCATGCGTGCTGCAATCCTTGGCCTCGATTGCGAGGGCCAGAGCTTCGATCGTTCGAAGATGGAGAGCGGCCATGCCCTCGGCGTGATTACGTTCGGCTTCCAGCCGGGCCAAGTAAAGACGGTACGAACGGAAGATCAGATAGACAACTGGAAGAATCAGGAGAGAAGACTGCCAGCCAGCTTTTTTGTCGACAAGCTCTACGATTCCCGCAATCGCGGCCCCCAGCAAGTAGTAGGGAAACGACCAAAAGTAACATTCGGACCAAACCTTCTTCAGAGGCTTTTGCTCTGTAAGCGAGATCACGCACGCTACAGGAGCCGTGTTCAGGACGAAGAAGGTTGATGCCGTGGCGACCAGCATTAGCAGTTCGTTATCCGCAACGAACTGGCTCACCCTCGAATGAAAGCATTTGTTTACCGTGTCGCCGCCGAGATAACTGAGTGTTTGAACAAAAATCTGCTGGACAAATTCCCGTGACTTCAGCTACGTTAGAGTGCGGGATTTAAGAGCATGGCGTGACCGAAGTCCCTCAATGCCGCTGGCATCATTGAAAAACTAAAGCAGAAGATTGCCTCGTTGCAGCAACGGTGGCGTAGGACACGTCGGGAGATTGAGCGACTGCGCCAAGAGAACGAGCAATTGCGGCAGGAACGGGAACGGCTGCGCGAAGAGAACGAGCGGCTGAAACGGCAATTGGAAGAAGCGCAGCGGGCCAGCAAACGACAAGCAGCTCCTTTTTCCCGAGGTCGGCGGAAAGCAGATCCACAGCGACCGGGGCGCAAGTCCGGCGCCGCCTACGGCCGGCGTTACGGCAAAGCTATTCCCGAGCATGTCGATCAAGTGATTGCCGTGCCAGCTCCCGTGCGTTGTGAGTGCGGTGGCAAGCTAAAAGTAGAAAGCATTAAGTCGCAGTATCAACAGGAAATCGTGCGCAAGACAATCTGGCGACGCTTCGACATTCCCATCTGTCGTTGTCAGCTGTGCCATAAACGGGTGCAGGGACGCGATCCAAGGCAGACCTCCGACGCCCTAGGAGCGGCGGCGGTACAACTGGGTCCGGATGCGCTGGCACTGGCGGTGCAGATGAACAAAGGATTGGGTATCCCCCATGCGGATGTGGTCGCGGTGCTCAAAGACGGCTTTCAGTTACAGGTGAACCGTAGCACGATTTGCCGCGCCGTGGAGCGCGTCGCACGGCGCGGGGAAGCCACCTGGCATGCGCTGCGCGATGCGGCCCGCCGCAGTATGGTGAACGCCATCGACGAAACCGGCTGGAATGTAGAGGCCCAACTGCGGTGGTTGTGGGTGGTGGTGAGCGAGCAGGTTACCTTCTGCGACATCTTGCCGGGACGCGGCTTCGAGCAAGCGGCCGCGCTGTTGGGACCCGATTATGACGGTTGGTTAACCCACGACGGTTGGGCGGTGTACTACAAGTTTCTCCGAGCGGGACATCAAAGTTGTATTGCGCATCTGTTGCGCCGCTGCCGGGATATGGCCGCAGTGGCCTCGGCGTCGGCAGCCCGCTTCCCGCTGCAAGTGAAAGCCTTATTGGAAAAAGGCTTGGCCTTGCGGGACCGCTATAACCAAGGAGAGCTCTCGCGGCACGGGCTGTGGACAGCCACGGGACGGTTAGAAGCCCAACTAGATCGTCTGTTGGTGCGCCCCGTTCGGGATTCCGCCAACCGCCGTCTGAAGAATCATCTTTGGCGGGAGCGGTCCTACCTATTTACCTTTCTTTATTGTCCTGGTCTGGATGCGACCAACAATGCTGCCGAGCGAGCTTTGCGACCGCTGGTGGTGGCGCGCAAGAACTGGGGTGGGAATCGAACCGCAAAAGGAGCGCGTGCGCAAGCCGTGCTCACCAGCATCCTGCAAACGGCCCGACAGCAAGGGAAGAACCCGCTGGATCGGCTGATCGCCTTACTGGTGGGGAAGGACCCGGCCAAGATTCTCGACCTGGTGCCGCCCACCCGAGAAATACCTCAGGATTCCTCGCCTGGTCCTCCACCTCGTAAAGTAAGGGCTCGTGATCCGTTGGAGTTGGTGGCTCTCTATGCTGTGCCGAAGGCGGTGGACGGTACGCAGGTGTCTGTCCAGCCATGACGCAGGGTTTCACGGATCCTCTGCCGCGAGAAGAGCCGAAGAGTCTACCCGTTTCGTTGCGCTTCTGTGGTCGCCTGTTCTCGGGGCCGGAGTTGGAGTTGCTGCGTGTGGTGGCGCATGACTATAGCGGCCTGGCGGTGACGGAGATCGCGCGAACGGTGTGCGAGTTGTTGGAATGGAAGCGGCCCAATGGCCGGCTGAAGGATCACGAGTGTCGGCAACTGCTAGAGCGCTTGGCCGCAAAGGGCGTGCTACGGCTTCCGGCCCTGCGGCCAACCGGTGGCCGAGGACCGCGGCGCGTAGATCTATCTCCGCTCCGCGGGGAGCCGGAAGCGGTCGAGTGTGCGGCCCGCGAATGCGAACCGCTCGAGCTGGTTCTGGTGGAAGGCCCTGCGGAAAGCCGATTGTGGCGGGAGTATGTGGAACGCTATCACTATTTGGGCAGCCGGGTGCCCTTCGGTTCGAACCTGCGCTATTGGGTACGGAATCGCCAACGGGAACTAGCCTGTTTGCTGTGGACCTCGCCAGCCTGGAAGATGAAGCCGCGGGACCTTTGGATTGGCTGGTGCGATGAGCAAAGGCAGCGCCATCTACAATGGATTGTGAACAACGGCAGATTCTTGATTCTGCCCTGGGTCCACGTCAGCGGACTGGCGAGCAAGATCCTGGCGCTCGCCGCGCGGCAACTTCCAGCAGATTGGGAAAGTCACTACGGCCATCGTCCGCTGCTGTTGGAAACCCTCGTGGATGCCAGCCGCTTTCGTGGAACCTGCTATCGAGCGGCCAACTGGATCTATGTGGGGCAGACCACCGGGCGCGGTCGCATGGATCGCGAGCACAAGGCTCACGGCCAAGCCATCAAAGACATCTACGTCTATCCGTTGGTCCGCAACGCGAAGCACCGGCTATGCAGCGGGCCCACCCGGTAAACAAATCCGAATGAAACAAGTAATAAGTGCCCGCCACAGCGCTCGCCATGCTCGCAATGTTGAAAGCCACATGGATCGGCTTGGGCCAGCTCTTAGGTTTCAAGTAACACTGAATCATCGTGCCCAGTACGCCCATCAAAACGTTTGTGCCAGAGTCAGCTCTCGGACGCCGATGAGAATGAACAGAAAGATGACCGACATCGTTCCATGCACGCCCGGTAGATTCACTTTCATCCCAGAGGCGAGAAGAGCTAGGGCGAGGTAGCAGAGGTAACGCGAGGGCTCAGTCCACTGACCATGAAAGAGGCCAAGAGACAAGGACAAAAGTCCGCCAAGAAGAGTAATCCCGATATAAACCGAGCTTTCGTCGGAAGCATTAAGGTTGTACCAGCGAATAGGACGGGAGCAACCGGGCTGCCATAATCGCTCTGGGAGGTTGGCCAACCGCAACTTGTTGTAAGTTCACGACTTCGCATTCTGGCAGCACGTTTGCGAGGCGCGCCGCTCAATCGCCAAGCGGAGACAACTTGTCGCAGCCCTCTCGGACACAGTCAAAGTGTCTCTGCTATTTGCCTACGACTTCAATGGACCCCTTGGTGCTTCCGCGTTGCCTAGGTGGTTAAGAAATAAAGGGTTAGCTCCTATTTCCGAGAGTACTTTCGGGCCATATCTTCAGTTCAGAAGTACCATAGTCAATTTGTCCTTCTCGGAGCATCCTTTAAAAAGTTTCGACGCTCCATAGATGACTTAGCGGGATTTCTGGGAGCAACAACTATGAGTTGTAGTCCGGGATCGATTCTCGGGTTACCGGCCGTCATCCACAGCGCAGCGATGCGGCGCGTAATGGACATGGTCAAGCGCGTCGCCCAAACCGATGCCTCGGTCCTCATCACGGGCGAAAGCGGGGTCGGCAAAGAACTTGTTGCTCGTGCTTTGCACGAGCAATCCCTTCGTTGCAATTCGCCCTGGGTGGACCTCAACTGCGGGGCGCTTCCAGAGCATCTGGTCGAGAGTGAGCTATTTGGTTATGAGAGAGGCGCCTTCAGCGGTGCCACTCAGACCAAGCAGGGTCTCCTCGAACTAGCTGACCCCGGCACACTCTTCCTGGACGAGATTGGCGACCTTGACGCCCGTTTGCAAGTGAAACTGTTGCGAGTTTTGGATGGCGCCCCATACTATCGCCTCGGTGGACTAAAAAAGATCTCCCCGGACGTCCGCATCGTGGCCGCCACGAACCGTGACCTGGAGAAAGATATTGAAGCGGGAAAATTCCGCAGCGACCTCTTCCATCGGTTAACCCAGGTTCACATTCATGTGCCACCCCTGCGCGAGAGGCCGGAAGACATTCCCGTGCTTGCCGAGTTCTTCTTGCGCGAGCAGAATCACAATAATGTGCGTATCGCCCCGGCCGCACTCGACGAGCTTCGTAGCTTCCCGTGGCCTGGCAACGTACGGGAACTCCGCAATGCCGTGATTCGCGCTGCGATCATGAGGTCGGGAAACGAAATCCAGCCAGAGGACTTACCGCTGGGAAAGCAGAAGATCCCGCTGCAATCGGGCTCCGTCGTTACAAGTCTCGACGAGATGGAACGCCAGATGATTTTCCGCGCTTTGGATCAGACCTGCGGCCACCACGAGAAAGCTGCAAAAGTCCTCGGGATTTCTCGGCGAACACTCACTCGTAAGCTGAAAAAGTATGAGGCCGCTAATGTATTTGAAGCAGTCGCCGCTGGTTGATTGCCTTCCAGCACATCCGGAAGAACGTCGGAGGAATCCACGCCGGGAAGTCCAGGGCGTGATTTTCCTCAAGATTCTGAAGTCAGATTTGCGTTCTGAGCCTATTCGTAGTTGCTTGATAGACTTGAGCGCGGCAGCATTTCGCGCGTCCCATTCCTCCAAAGAACTCTGCTCCGGTCAAGAAGTTGCCTTCTGCCATGACGCAGGGAAAGGCATGGCCAGGGTGGTTTGGACTCGCATCGTTGGTCAAAGCGTGGAGAGCGGCTTCTTGATTTGTCAGGAAAAACGCAAAGAGTAAGTGCGACGGAAGTGGCTGCCCCCGAGCCGTCCTGCCGCCATGGCCCGCACTTACATCGGATCGTCGCCGTGGCTCGCGTATCTGAGGCTTTCCTTCCCTCTAAGGCTTTGCCCCGAATGTTGCAGCTTGTTTAAGGGACATCTTGTCGAATAGCGGAGCAAAACTGGTAACCTGTAAAATCCAAAGGGATTAGCTCGCCGAACCTTCTTCGGCGAGTCGCGACTGGCGACAAATTGTCGCAACGACCGCCGCGACCAATTTCCTGTAACGCGTTCATTCTAAAAGAATCCTTTGAATAATCCAGTTGGGAGATCCAAATGCCTTAACACAATCTCAGTACACCCAGGAGGGTTCTGTGACTGCAACAAAGCGCTTGCAGATCGTTGCATTCCTATTTAGCACCATCCTGGCAGTTGGCGTGCATTCCGCCCCCGGCCCCCAGTTCGCGAAGGACCTCAACGAGCAAAATTCCAAACAAATCGACGTAATCATTCAATTCAAACACTCTCATAAATCGAATGAAAAAGAAGATGATGAAGCTATTCGTCAGGTGGGTGGAGTCTTCAAGGCCGAGCTCGGTTTAATTGACGGTGGCCTGTACTCAGTGCCAGAGAACAGATTAGAGCATCTCTCCAAGAATCCCAACGTTTTGTACATCTCGCAAGATCGTCCACTCACCTCACTCCTTAACAATACGGCGCTAGCCGTAAATGCCAACATCGCGTGGAGCCAAGGTTGGGACGGAACGGGAATTGGCGTGGCGGTGATCGACAGTGGTGTCAGCAATGATAAGGATTTCCAGATTTCCGGCAAATCGACATCGCGCATCTCGTATTCGCAAGCGTTCTACGGGGGAGCTAAAACGTACGATGAATACGGTCACGGCACCCATGTGGCCGGCATTGTGGCGAGCAGCGGCACGAATTCGACGGGTTCCCAATACATCTACACGTTCAAGGGCATCGCGCCCAATGCGAATCTCATTAACCTCCGCGCCCTCGATCAAAACGGCTCCGGCACAGACAGCACCGTGATTTCTGCGATCCAGGCAGCCATTCAGCTCAAGAGCAAGTACAACATTCGCGTGATTAATCTCTCTTTGGGCCGCCCAGTCTTTGAGAGCTACAAACTCGATCCCCTTTGCCAAGCCGTCGAGGCTGCGTGGAAAGCGGGAATCGTCGTTGTTGTTGCCTCAGGAAACTCAGGCCGCGATAACTCGCAGGGCACAAACGGCTACGCCACGATTACCTCGCCGGGCAACGACCCGTATGTCATTACTGTGGGGGCCATGAAAACGATGGGCACGCCCACTCGCAACGATGACTTGATCACAAGCTACAGCTCGAAAGGTCCGACGCTTTTTGATCACGTAGTGAAGCCCGACATCGTCGCCCCGGGCAATCGCACCGTCTCAGTGCTCGATGCGAAAGGGTCGCTGCAATTCGCCTACCCGGCTAACGATGTCCCAGCGTCTTATTACCAAAAGAATCCTTCCAACAGTGGATCTCCTTATTACATTTTGAGCGGCACGAGCATGGCTGCCGCAGTCGTCAGCGGCGGCGTAGCGGTTCTCCTGCATACTCAACCGAACTTGACGCCGGACCAGGTCAAGGCCAGGCTAATGAAGACGGCCTCAAAGAGCTTCCCCGCGTACAGCACAGCGACCGACCCGATCACAGGAGCCACCTATGCCAGTCAGTACGACATTTTCACGGTCGGCGCGGGCTACTTGGATGTCGCGGCGGCCCTCGCCGATTCCGACGTGGCGACTGGCAATGCGCTCTCTCCCACAGCTGCCTACGACTCAAGTAACGGCAACGTCTACTTAGTCTTTGGTTCCGGTGCCGTTTGGGGCTCTGGCGCCGTTTGGGGTAGCGGCGCAGTGTGGGGCACGAATGTGTTCATCAGCGGGTCCGGTGCGGTCTGGGGCAGTGGTGCCGCTTGGGGCACGAACACGGACAGTGGCTTTGGCGCGGTCTGGGGTAGCGGTGCCGTCTGGGGCAGCAGCACACAACAATCAGTGGAAAGCATCAACGTTGCGATTACAGGCGAAAATTAAGATGCAACCCCGACGCAGGCCCATAGCGGTCCGAGACAGGTTGTCCCTGGCACCCTCACCGAGCGACAAATTGTCTTCTCGACTCCGCGGCTTGGATCGCCCTAACTGTTTCAATCACAAGGAATTGCCGTTCGAGTCCGTTGGCATTGCAGATGCACTTCCTACACGAGTTGGCCCGATACCAGAAAGGCGAGCAAACCTGTGAATGGGTTGGACGGTAGAGCGAAACTGATGGACCCGACCTTCACGTGCCTGGCCGCTTGCGAATCGCTTTTCGATGCAAACAACAATTCCAAGATCTACGTTTCGACCAACTTTGCACAACTTGGGAGTTCCTTCATAAGACGGTTCGAGCGCGAAAAGAAGCTCATCAATTCCCCGGTGTTCAGCGCTGCGACGTGGGGCGCTCGGGTATTGATGGCGATTGTAATTTGCCTGCTTGCCCCTGGCCTCTCCCTTGCTGACGGGAAGAAGCACAAGTTGTCCAAAGATCTTGACGCTATGCAAGGCGCCTCGAAAGGCCCAATCGTTGATGTCATCATTCAATTCAAGCAGGCGCCCACGGACGCCCAGCACGCGAAAGTACAGGCGAAGGGCGGCGTGCTAAAGACGAAACTCGACGTAATCAAGGGCGCCCATTATTCCGTGCCCTTGGAATCGCTCGAAAGCTTGGCGGATGATTCTGACGTTGCCTACATTAGTCCTGACCGCGCGGTGAATGGATCGCTGGACTATGTAACTTCCGCAGTGGGCGCTCCCGTAGCTTGGAACGTATACGGCCTGTACGGAGACGGCATCGGCGTCGCCATCATCGACAGCGGCATCCACAACCTGAACGATTTCCAGGATTTGAGCGGGAAGAACAAACTTGTCTATAACCAGGATTTTGCTGGAGGCGGGGGACCTGCAGCAGACGACCTCTACGGTCATGGTACGCATGTTGCCGGGATCGCCAGCAGCTCAGGGAAGGGATCGACCTGCAAGACGTGCACACGCACGTTCATGGGAATCGCGCCGAACGTCCAGCTGGTCAACCTTCGCGTGTTGAATCAGTACGGCGCGGGCACCGATAGTCTGGTGATTTCCGCCATTCAGAAGGCCATCGCACTCAAGAGCACCTACAACATCCGGGTGATCAATCTTTCGCTGGGCCGGCAAGTGTACGAGTCGTACGTCTATGATCCCCTCTGCCAGGCCGTCGAATCCGCCTGGCGAGCGGGAATCGTTGTGGTCGTGGCGGCAGGAAACCAGGGGCGCAACGACTCCATGGGAACCAACGGTTACGGCACCATCGCCGCTCCGGGGAACGACCCTTACGTAATTACCGTTGGCGCGATGAAAACCAACGGAACCTATTCCGTGGTGGACGACACGATCGCGACTTATAGCTCGAAGGGCCCCACAGGGTTCGACCAAATCGTGAAGCCGGACTTAGTCGCGCCGGGCAATCGGGTTGTTTCCGACCAAAACATGGCTGCGACGCTGGCGAAAAACTATCCTACTAACAAAGCCCTTTTGCAGTACTATCAGACCACAATCAACACGGGGACCTCGAACCAGTACTACGCACTGAGCGGCACGAGCATGGCCACGCCAGTGGTGAGCGGAGCTGCTGCAATACTTATCCAGCAAAATCCGAGCCTCACTCCGGACCAGGTCAAGGCGCGTCTGATGAAGACTGCGTCCAAGACATTTCCGGTCAGCAGCACGGTCACGGATCCGGCGACGGGGATCACCTACACGGACTACTACGACATCTTCACCATCGGGGCTGGCTACGTGAAAACCGCCGCCGCGCTGGCCAATAACGATTTAGCCGTGGGATCGGCAATGTCTCCCGCGGTGAGTTTCGATCCAAGCACCGGGAACGTTACGTTGGTCGAAAGCACAGCGGTGACCTGGGGCAGCAGTGTCGTATGGAGCGACTCCGTGGTGTGGGGCACCAACGTATTTGTAAACGGCACCGCGGTGCTGTGGGGCTCAGGCGTTTGCTGGGGCGATAGCACGAACGTAAGCTTCAGTGTCATCTGGGGCACTGGGGTGGTGTGGGGCGATGCAACGAATTCAGCGTATTCCTTGATCGACGGCGAGAATTAAATTGAAGGAGTTATCCACGTATGAGACCGCATAGCTCAGGGAAACTCGTTCCCACCAAGAAGACGCCCAGCACGACGACGTGGGGTGCCAGGATCTTATTGACATTGCTGTTCTGCCTGCTTGCGGCTGGCTTCTCCCTTGCTGATGGGAAGCACAAATTGTCCAAAGATCTTGAGGCTCTGAAAGACGGCCATAACGGTGCCACCGTTGATGTGATCGTTCAATTTAACCAAACGCCGACCGTTGCACATCACCAAAAGGTGCAGGACAAGGGCGGGGTGCTGAAAACGAAGCTCGACGCCATCAAGGGTGCCCATTATTCCGTCCCTGTTGAATCACTCCAATCGCTCGCCGACGATCCCGACGTTGCTTACATCTCGCCCAATCGTCCGCTTAGCGGCACTTCCACATCGACTCTCGACTACACCCCAGAAAGCGTCAATGCTCAAGTCGCTTGGCAGCAGTGGGGTTTGGATGGCACGGGCGTCGGAGTGGCGGTCATTGACAGCGGCGTTACCGCCGTTGGCGATCTCTACTGGTGGATTCCGTCGAATCAGACCTACGGTTCGCGCGTGGTCTATAGCCAGAACTTTGTTCCTGGCACAACGGATTCTTCGGACCAATATGGCCACGGAACGCATGTGGCCGGGATCATTGCGAGTCAAGGGTGGTTTTCCACCGGTTCGAACTTTACGCACACATTTAAAGGAATTGCGCCGAACACAAACGTCATTAACCTGCGAGTGCTAGACCAGAACGGCGCCGGTACCGACAGCAGTGTAATTGCGGCGATCCAGACGGCCATCAGCCTGAAGTCTACGTACAACATCCGAGTGATCAACCTTTCGCTTGGCCGCCAAGTCTTCGAGAGTTATACGCTCGATCCGCTCTGCCAGGCTGTCGAGGCCGCTTGGAGTGCGGGCATCGTCGTCGTTGCTGCGGCTGGCAACCAGGGCCGCAATGACAGCGCGGGCACGGAAGGTTACGGCACCATCGCGGCTCCAGGCAACGATCCGTACGCGATCACTGTGGGTGTGATGAAGACGGCAGAGACTCCCACCCGCAGCGACGACACCATTGCCAGTTACAGCTCGAAAGGACCAACGGCATACGACTTTGTCGTAAAACCTGACATCGTCGCGCCTGGAAATCAGGTCGTCTCCACGCTGGCGCCGAATGCGTCCCTATTGAGTACTCCCACCGACGTTTATCTGAGCGAGTACTCCTCCGCGACGACCTCCAGCACCGGCGGCAATACCAAGAATAATAAGAAGAACTCCACGTCGAGCCTGACCGCGAACACGATCTCGACCTCATATATGCGGCTGAGCGGCACCAGCATGGCCACTCCTGTGGTCAGTGGCGCGGCCGTACTGCTGCTTCAGCAAAATCCGAACCTTACGCCCGATCAAGTGAAGGCCCGTTTGATGAAAACGGCCTCCAAGAACTTTCCTGCTTACAGCACAGTCACGGACTCGACTACGGGCATCACCTACACCGATTACTACGACATTTTCACGATCGGTGCCGGCTATCTGGACATTGGCGCTGCCCTCTCCAGCAATGACCTGGCCGATGCTTCGGCTGTATCTCCGGCCGCGGTCTTTGATCCTACGACACAAAGCGTTTATCTCGTTACTGGCCAGGGCGTCGTTTGGGGAGATTCTTCACCGTGGGCCACTTCGCTTGTTTGGGGCACAAACGTCTTCGTGAACGGAACTGCGGTGCTATGGGGAAGTAGCGTTTGCTGGGGCGCGAGTTCCAACGCGGGCTTCAGCGTCGTGTGGGGCACCGGCGTTGTGTGGGGTGACACATCGAACCAAGCGACTTCCAAAGCGCTAAGCATTTTGGTTGGCGGCGAGAATTGAACGTGCAGAGTTGGCGCGAGGCCTGACTAATGACAACTAAAGCCAAACTCTACATATCGTGGATCGCCGCCGTCGGCCTCATCGTGTTGGTCGCAGGCTTGTCTCACTGGCAGTCCACGGGACTCCCACGCCTCCTCGCATTCCTTTTCCTGGCGATGGTGCTCTCTACACAAAAGATCCGTCTCCCAGGAATGAAAGGCACGATGTCGCTCAGCTTCCCGTTCATCCTGGTCGGGATCGCCGACTTCGGCTTCGGCGAAACACTTCTGCTGGGTTGCACCGTTGCGTTCGTGCAGACCCTGTGGCACGCCAAAACCCCGCCCAGACCGGAGCAGATCGTGTTCAACATGGGGACGTTAGTGCTGTCCGCTGGATTGGCGGACTGGCTCAGCCACGCGATACTCCGGCTACTGCATCTTAATTCTCTCGTTCTGCTTCTTGCCTCTGCTTCTCTAATTTATCTGCTCCTGAACACAGGCCTGGTTGCAGGAGTCATTTCGCTGACGGAAGAAAAGCCTTTTCAGAAGGAATGGCTTCACTGCTTCTATTGGGCGTTTCCTTATTTCCTGGTGAGCGCGGTTGCTGCCGGTCTGGTCAGCACACTGAGCCACTCCGCCAGCTGGGTCGCGGGGCTCTTGGTGCTGCCGCTGATCTATCTGTGCCATTTCTGGTATCAGATTCATGTAGAGAGAACCGTCCGCGTTCAAGCCGCCGTCCCCGGTTCGGACGAGATTTCTCCGGTCCTCGTTCAAGACTGACCGTTTGGTTTCTCAACTCGCGACGAGGATAACTGCCCCCGTCAGGGCCCTTGCTTCCGAATTTCTGGAGTCGGCTGCTATTCCCGAAGAGGATACCACCCAAGGACTTTTCGGCTTTAGCATGCTTGTATGTACCTATCAAGTTCAGTTGATGCGAACAACACACGTACCATTGTGAGTTATGGCAGCCCCGTCTAAGCTTCGCATACGGGAAATCGGAAAGGGGAAGCTAGGAGGCTCGGAGTGGCTCCCAACAAGTGGAAAGAGTTGTTAAGTGTCATCGAGGATGCTCGACGCTCGTCCGACACAGAGAGCAACCCAAGACCGTACGTTATCGAAGGTAACGCAAGCTCTTCGAGACCTGGTAGGGCCAGTAAAGATAAGGCGTTGGGTGGGTGGCGGCGCAGCGAGCGCGTCCGCATCGCAATCCCCTTAGACGTTTACGTCCTTATTTAATCCCCGTTTGTCTCCATTCTCTTGGAGGATTGCAAGCCGGCGCATAGCTCCGACGACGTCGCCTTCACTGAATTCACTAATTTTATCAGCAACGCCTTGTCGCTCCAACCACAAACAGAATAAGAAAACGCAGTCCTAGATTTCGCCTGGATAGGATGGGACCAAGTGTGGCCTTCGCGCGAACTATGGGTTGTGCGCCGCTCGGCCCTCGGTCAATCGGGAGAATGAGAAATCTCAATAGTGAACTAAGCGAAAGTATCGCAGCGCGAACCGCAAAAGAAGATCACTAAGACGGCGCGCCTGACTCAAGTTATGCGGCTCGCGTGTCTCACGGGCGCTTCTACCAAGTGCCCGACGAAATCCCGCCGGGGAGCTGATTGATTTCAGCTCCCATCGCGCGAGATGTGTCAGCATCGACGATTCATTGGCGATCAGAAATAGAAGCGCAGCGAAAGCTGCAGGTTGCGCTCACCGTTTCCTGAACTGCCGCTGCCCTTCGTGAGTACTTTGCCGAAAGTGCTGAGGTTCGCGGGATTAAGGCTTGGATTGTTCCAATTGGGGTGGTTCCAAACGTTGAAGGCCTCGGCGCGGAACTGGAGCCCGTAGCGCTCAGTGATCGGAAAGCTCTTGAAGAGTCCCATGTTCCAGTTCTCGAGTCCGGGTTGATAGAGGACGTCGCGTACACGTTGGGTGACGAACGTTCCGGCAGCTGGTTTAGTGAAAATCGGGGATCCGTCGGGATTGGTGGTGGAGAGCCACTGGCCGTTCGGGCCGAACGTCTTGACAAGATGGGGAGTACCGTTCATGGCCCAAAATTGGCCGTTATTGCCGCAACCAAAGTTGGCGTCCTGGCCGACGCCAGCGAAGTCTTGGCCGCTCTGGATCGCATTACAAGGAGTTCCGGTCTGGTACTGGACGATGCCGCTGATTTGCCAGTCGCCCAGAGCCTTGCCGAGGAAGCCGTTGTGTCCATGAAGGAACGGAAGCTGGTACAAGTAGTTAGCGACGAAGATATGACGGACGTCGAATTCCGACGGCCCCCACAACATACTTATGTCGTAGGTATCGGGGACGACGTCGCGCTGGTTCGAGCCACTATCCATACTCTTGGACAGAGTATAGGAGGCGCCGAACTGGAGGCCGTTTCTGAAGCGGCGGCTCCAGTTCACCTGAAGCGAGTTGTACAGGGAGTTCGCGACGTTGTCTGTCCGGCGGATGGTGCCGAAACCCTGGTACGGCCGGACGGCATTGATGTTGGCGGTGGGGTTGGCAGCCCGTTGGGCGAGGGTTGGCTGATTGATATCGGCCTCGCGCTGCTGATGCAAACCTCGGTGCGCAACATAGCCAACGCTGACTATGGAATTCCAAGGGAGTTGGCGCTCGACGGTGACATTCCATGCCCAGGACTCGGGATTCTTGAAAGCTTTGCTTTGGGTGGTCACAACCAGCGGAACCGCATTTGTTCCGCCCCCTCCGGGGTTGTCCACGGAGCCAAACGACACGCTGGCGTTGGGCTGGAAGGGCGGGTTGCCGCCGAGGAAGATGGAGTCGCTGACGCCCAGGCGAGTGAAGAAGCGACCTGCGCCGGTGCGGATCACGGTTTTGTTGTTGAGCTGATAGGCGATACCCACGCGCGGCTGGATATCACCCCACTGAATGTCCGAGTAGTGGTCGGGTACGCCTCGAAACAGGCCATTGTAAAGACCGGAACTCGCTTCGGGGAAATGGCTAGATGCATTGGACGGGAAGCCGCTGCCGGGAATCACCATGCCGTTGTAAAGCTGAGCGATGGTGGGGGTTCCGGTAATGAGTCCGGTCGTCGGGCTGACAGTCGGCGCCAAAGTCGAGTCATAGAACGCGGGGTCGAAGACGATCATGTTTCCCCAGGTGGCGTGATAGGGAACGATTACTGAATATCGCGCGCCCAAGGTGAGGGTTAGGTTCTGCTTGACCTTCCACGTATCCTGACCGAAGCCCTCCCACATGCTGCCGCGGAAGATGGTGTAAGCGCGGTGGCCGATTTCGGAATAGGTGTCAAACAGGCCGAGGGCGGCGTTGGCAACGGCGGCATTCGAAGTCGCAGCCTGGTATCCTGGGCGGATGAATTTTCCGCCATTGTCGCTAAAACCAAATTGGCCATTCTGGTTGTTCGTGCAGGTAGAGCAGGCTGAAACGTTGATTTCGTCGTTATCATTTTCACCGGAGTGCTCATATAAGCCACCGAACTTGAAGGTATGATTGCCGCGAATCCAGGTGACACTGTCAGATATGTCGAAGATGGGACCCGTGGAATGAGACGGGTAAGGCCCACCGTTCAAGGTAGAGAAGTTCGTCATATTGACCGAAGGAATGCGGGTGGGAAGCAACTTTTCGCTAGCCGGGAAAATGTACGGGTAGTTGAGGCCGAAGAATCCCGGACCTTGCGCGGCGCCTTTTGTGCGATCCAGAAAGTGTGCAGCATCAATGGGGATATAGACCTGGTCCAAGCTAAAGGTGAACAAGACCTCGTTCACCTTGTTCGGGCTGAGGGTCCAGACGTGGTCGATGGAGTTGGTTTGATTTGGGCGATTAAAGTATTTAGGAGTTTCGTTGGTGTTGCCGTCAAGCGGCTGATACTCCCAGAAAGTGAAATACGTACGCCGGAACTGAAGGCGCTGCTTGCTGCTCAAATTGAGATCGACGGCGTAAGTATCTTTGCGTTGATTTTGCGGGTGTGAGGCGGAGAAGAACCAGTTGAAGGTGCCGATGGGCGTAGTCAGATTTGGTACAGGCCAAGCGTTGAGGATTCCCAGCCCATTTGGTGTAGCCGTTGAACCGGTGGTAGCTGTACCTGGCGCGGGGATAATGTTCCCGGGAAAAGGCAGGTTCGTTTTCGGATCGACCAACTGCACGGGGTCGCCCGTGAAAATGTTTTTGACCAACAATTCGCTGAAATTGCCCTGGCGCATCAGCAGAGTCGGGACGGTCTGAAGCTGAGTATCGGTGAAAACATACCTCACCCACTCCTGGCCCCAGTACCAAAAGACTTTGTTCTTGCCAGTGTTGAAGTGGTTAGGGATATAAAACGGCCCGCCGATGTTGTATCCAAACTGGTTGTAATGAACGGGGGCGGTGATTTTGGTGAAGAGCGGGTTGGCATTGCGCTGCCAGGGATTAGCGTTGAAGATGGTATTTCGCGCGTACTCGTAGACGGCGCCGTGGAAGTCTTGGCCTCCCGCTTTGGAGACGATGCGAATCTGCCCGCCGGAGGACCTGCCGTATTCGGCACCGTAATCGGTGGTCAGGATCTGAATTTCCTGGGTGGAATCCACGTCGGCGGACCCGAGGCTGGTTCCATTCGACCGAGTACGAACGGCAGGAGCGCCGTCAAACGTAATCAAACTTTCCGGCGTGCGTGCGCCGTTGATGTTCGAGGGTCCCTGGCTGAAGCTGAAACTTAGGTTGGCGAGGTTGCCGCCGCGCGTTCCGGGCACCAAGTTGGCCATGAAGATGGGGTTGCGGCCGTTAAGCTCGAGGGAATCGATCTGTTCGCGGGTGACGAGCTTTTGGACTGTGGCAGATTCCGTTTGCAGAGTGACCGCCGAGGCTGACACTTCCACTGTTTGGCTCGCCACTCCTACCGTCAGCGACGCGTCGATCACCAGGTCGGCGGCTGGGTCCAGCTTGTTGTCCTTGCTTTCGAACTTCTGGAATCCTGACGCTTCCACTGTCAACGTATACAGCCCTGGCGGAACGTTCGTGATGACGTAGTAGCCCGATTCATTAGTGGCCGCCTGCCGTTCCACGCCGCCATTGTTACTTCGCACGGTGACCTTGGCGTTCGGAACCGTCGCCCCTGACGGATCTTTTGCGAATCCCGAGATCCTTCCGAGGTCCGATTGCGCCCGCAGAATTCCTGGCGTGCATAGGACCGCCCAAAGCGCCAGCACGCCCGCCAACACAACTAGCCACGAAACACGTCCGTTTCGAATCATCACCCCTCCTCAAACGGCTTCAGCCAACGCTCGCATTCGCGATGCATGCAGATTTGGTTTCACTCGGAATACACCCACTTGCTCGGACAACCAAAAGGGCAGCGCCGTCTTTTGACCTGCCCTCGCCGGAGCCTGAATGGACCAGCGACGAAGCAAGGCACTCTTACACCCAGACGCGCACCAGGTCAATACCCGAAATGGAAAATTCAAGAGGCAGAAAACACGATTTTACATTTTGCGACAGCGCCAATGGCCAGTTACGCAATCGCTCCAGCAGAGCAAGCTACCCGCGCCGGTGAGTCTGTGGGATTCCGCTAAGAAATAAATCAGGTAAACACCAAATTGCTTCTCAGGTGGCTCCCCGGATGTGGCAAGGCTGAGGAAATGCACAGCTCGCTGAAAGCTATTGAATTTCAGCACACGTGAAAACTCCCACTCGCTGAAAGCAACGGGTTGTTGCACTTAGCCGAGCGCCGGTGCGCAGGACTCGCAAACTGCTTCGAGAACCGCAGCGTCGAAGAGTCCGGGGTCCCCTTTTTCCACAGGCCTCTCCAGCATCGAAAGCCGATGGCACCCAAAAACCGACGGAGATCCGGTCGCTTACCGAAGTCCGGGAGGAATGGAACGAATCAGCGAGTGAATCGGCTCGCCGCAAGCGGCAGCCTTTTTTACGGACGGCGTCTCATTTGATTCGTCGCGGAGCGCCCGCTCGTCAGTTGCGTAAAGTCAGCCACTTGACTGTCGCGCGCGGCGCAGCGTCACGTCAGAACGACTTCGCGAGTGCTGGGGCGGCGCTTGCGCTTCCACTCGTAATCCTTGCGCAGTTTCTCTTGGTGCTTTTTCACCTGAGCTTCCAGGTCGCTGAATGCTTTCTTGCAGCTTGTGCGCACCGTGGCGGCTTCGCCGGTGGCGCGAAGGGTCCCCGACGGCAGCGAAAGCGTCAGGGCGCAGCAAAGTTCCTGCGTGTGGGGGTTCACAGAAAACCCGCCATGCAGCTGGACCAGGTCGGGGGAGTAGCTCTTTAGCAGTTTCTGCAGTTTGGCAACGTGGCGCTCGACTTCAACTTCCACCGGCTTGTGCGATTCGACATGCTTGTAATTGATGGAGAGTTTCATGTTTGCACCTGTAGAACTTCTCAGGAAGGGGCAGGCGAACGAGGTCTCGCAAGTTGGACCGCATCAGCCACAGCATAGCAGCCTGTCACCTCCGGGGCAACGGTGTCTATCACTGCCATCACTCCTATCACTCCTCTGGGATTTTGTGTTACCTCACGGTTGCCAGCTGCCGCGTGCTGATCGAATCAAACGAAAATCGCCAGCGACTGCCGCCCGCGCCGACACGGCGCAAGCCGTACATTGACACTTCTCTGCCCTTCTTACTACTCTGCTCGCGGCGCAAACCCATTTATAGTCAGGCAGTAGTAGCGACGTACGTGTATATAATGACCAGCGGAGCACCCATGCAGCCGCGCAAACGCAAAACCTCATTGCCCGCCAGGGTGTTTGCACCGAGGGCGCCTAACGAGGCGAACACAGGCCCCGATTCCCTTCCGCATCTCGGCGCTCACGAGCCGCACGCGGCGCCGGACAACGCCTCCCGGCACATGCTCCGCATCGGCCCCGCGGGATGGTCGTATCCGGACTGGGACGGTTTCGTTTATCCCTCTCGGCGGCCGCGCGGCTTCCATGAGGCCGCGTATCTGTCCGAGTTTTTCGACACCATCGAAATCAATACTTCGTTTTACCAGCCGCTCAAACTGGAGACTGCCAAGCAATGGGTTGACCTCGTCTCCGGTAATCGCAGCTTTGTTTTTACCGCGAAACTTTGGCGGCGCTTCACCCACGACATCGCTTTCACCACCTCCGGCTCGGCCGAGGACGAGCGCGCCGTCCGCGCCGGCTTCGACGTGTTGTGCGCTGCCGGCAAACTCGGCGCCGTACTACTGCAATTCCCTTTTTCCTTCCATCGCACCAAGGAGAACATGGCGTATCTTTCCGCGGTGCTGCTGCGCTTTCGCGATTATCCGCTGGTCGTCGAAGTGCGCCACGATACCTGGAACGCCCCCGAAACGCTGGCCCTGCTGCATGAGCACGGCGCCGGCATTTGCAACATCGATCAGCCCATCATTGGGCGTTCGCTCGCGCCTTCCGCGCAAGCGACTTCGCCTGTCGGCTATGTCCGCCTGCACGGCCGCCGCTACGATACTTGGTTCACCGACGACGAAAATGTTCCGGCGCACGAGCGCTACAACTATCTGTACTCGCCGGAAGAGCTCGACCCGTGGATCGCGCGCGTCCGCAAAGTCAGCGAGCATACGCAGCGGTCGTTCGTCATCACCAACAACCATTTTCAAGGGAAGGCCGTCGTCAATGCGCTCGAGCTCATCAGCATCCTGAAGAACCAAAAAGTGAAAGTGCCGGAGCCGTTGCGCCAGCATTATCCCGAACTCAACGCCATTGCCGACCAGCCTCCCGCCGAACCCCTGCTGTTTGTTTTGGACCGACCAAGGACACCATAAAGTAAAGACGCGTGGCTTCCGGCTCGCGAGTTAAAGCGCCTGGGCGTGCTCTCGGTGCCAGGGTTCTATGACCACCTTCGCGCTCCCATCCACGAACGGATGGTTCTCCGAGCCCCCCCGACCATGCCGTAGCCTCCTCGGCAAACATCAGCTGGTAGCCGCTCTGTGGTCGGGCTACAGCAGGCTCCAAGTCGCGGATGGCCTGCGTCCCACCAAATTTGCGCGCCATTACCTGATTTATTGCTGCGACCTAGACCACGCTCAGGTAGGGTGCCACTGGGCTAGTCGCCGGAGAATTTCCGAATCTTCACGTTACAAGGGAGTCCGAGGCGGCCCGAAACCTCAAGGCGGGCCGCGCCTTTTGCTGGAAGAAGCGAATGAATCTCTCGACGGCTGCGGCCCTTCGGGGGACAAGTTGGCAACCAACGTAGAAAAGCCTTGAATCGACATCTTAACGCCTCCTACCGTCGCGAACGCTTCTTGCTCTTCGGCGCCTTTTTGCTGGCCGTTTTGGCCCGGCTCGTGGCCTTCATCCACTGCTGCTCGGTCGGCTTGCCGGCAATCATCTTGTAATCGGTGAACGCCACATCGCCACCCACCAACTCGGGCGAATACACGGACTCAAACTGGCTCACCGCAGCGGACGCTCCGTGGCGTGCGTGCGCCGCCTCATCCTCAAAAATAAACAGGTGCAAAAAGCGCGTCGGATCATTCTTTTCCTGCCAGGCTAGATACATCTTTGTTCCCGGCTCATTCTCTTGCACGTAACGCACAAACACCTTGATCGCCTGCTTGACTTTGCCCACCGCAGACGGTTTTACTCGATATCCCCCGGTCTGGTAGATAGCCATTGCCACTCTCCTGATGTTTTGAAGCGTTTTGAAGTGTTAAACCCCTTTGCGGGTAGAGACTCCCAAGGGGCTTGGACTATTCCTGCCTTTGTGATGCGTGACCAGTGACCTTGTTGAAAACAAACGACAACGCCGATGGCGTGGACGGCAGTGTGTTCGAGGGGATTCAAAAAGCTATTACTGCGGACCGTTATGCGTTCTTCACCGAGTTCTTTAAGAACTTCTTCAACGCGGATGTCTTCCTCGGCAAGCGCATCAGCGAACAGGTCGTCGAAGCCAGTTGGAACGTAGCCGCCAGTGCCTCTGCCACGGCGAGCCTCGCCGGCGTCCCCACATGGCATGAGGACTTCCGCAAGGACGTCCCTCGTATAAACGTACCCACTTTGATCATTCACGGCGACGCCGACCGCATCGTACCGATCAAAGCCTCGGGCGAAAAGACCGCCAAGCTGGTCACGGGCGCCCGCTTGGCCGCCATAAAAGATGGGCCGCACGCCGTAAATTGGACGCATGCCGACGAAGTGAACGCGGAACTTGTGAACTTCCTCGGGAAGGGTGCGGCGAAACGAGCGTCCGCGAGGTCTTCGCGTTGATCCCCCGCGCCAACACAAGGATGGGCGCAGCGCTGCTGCGCCCAGACAAAAGAAAAGGCAAGAAGGAAATGGGAAATCAGGCATCAGAAAGCAAAAGTTGGGATGTGGAGATGGAAGGGCGGGAATTGAAACAGGGGAGCCGCGGCCGGAGTTGAGGCGGCTCCCCTAGTGCGGTGAGTGAGCTACAGCAAGACGTTCTTAGCTGTGAACTTTGGCTTTGTGCTTGCCCTTTTTCTCCCAGCCTTCATGCTTGCCGTGGCTCCGGCCGTCTTTGGACCTATCCTTGTCACCCTTCTTGTTCTCGTTCTGAACCTGCTCAGCACGGTCCTGGCCGCGCTGCTTACCGGCACCACTATTGGCGCGCCCTCTCCTGCGCCGCAGCGGGGATCGCGAGCAGAGAAACGGCAACCAGAGCCAAGCAGGGGTTTTTCAGAGGCTTCATGCAAGCCTCCATCGAGCCGTGTGCCTTTGACCACGCCTAGGCCCACGGGCGTGTGGAGATCGGGCGCAAATCGCATGCCATGGTGTAATTCGTTGTTCGCGAAGGAGTTAGGAGTGACAAGCCGCAGGCGGAGGCTTCCGGACGTGGTTCAAAATGTAACCAGGCGGCGAAAGATTTACGGTAGGACCTGCGAGCGAAAAGAAACAGGACCGACAATCCCGTAAAGAGGGATCTCGCGCTCCCTCGAAATGACGCGTGGCGTCCTTACAAGGCGGAGGACAGGCACGAATGGCTGTCCCAGGGGATCGAGCCGACCTGACGATCCTTCGTTCTGACTAACTCAAGCGAAGGTCGCCCGCTGCAAGAGAGGCGGAGAGTATAATCGGGCCATGATCACCATGACACGAAGAGAGACTCTTGCGGGAGCCATTGCATTGCTGTCCGGATGGAGCGCGGCCGAAGTCCGCGGGCGAGCCGGAATAACCGGTCAGCGGTCCGCATCGGGATCGGAAACCGCGCCACGGTTGCAGTCCGCCGGGCAGTCACGAACTTCTACGCGGACGCAAAGCGGGGAGCGGGCGGAAGCGGGCCTGGTTTTTGAGCACGACTTGCCGAACCTCACGATGGACGACTGGGAGGTTACCGTCAGTGTCGTGGACTACGCGCCGGGAAGAGTGGGCAAGGTGCATCACCATGCGGGATTCGTGCTGGCGTACGTGCTCGAAGGAATGATCGTGACCAAGATTTCCGGGCAGGAAGAGAAAACTTATCAGCCGGGAGAGATGTTCTACGAGCCGCCCGGAAGCACGCACGAAGTATCGCGCAACGCGAGCGAAACTCAGCCGGCAAAGCTGCTGGCGATGATCTTCGCGAAAAAAGGTGTTCCGCTGACGATGCCCGGGCCGGCGTGAGGTTTGGCCAACCAAAAGATGTCCGAAAGGCTTTGAGACTACTGTCATTCCGCAGGCGAAGCAAAAAGGCGTCTCCTATATATCTTCGCGAAATCCAAAAGCAGATCCTTCGCTGCGCCCGCGATGAGATAGAGAGATTTCCGCGATAACAGGTGAGAAGAATTTATCCGCAAGCTCCTAGCGTTTTCTCCGGCTAATCCTTTGGCGCGACGGAGGCGTAGATTTTCGTTTCGGGATGGAATTCCGACCAAGCAAACCAATATTCCGGCTCCAGGATCAGCGATTCGAGCTGTGAACCCTTCAACGGACCGGAAAGGCACTTCCCGTAAGCGTCCCAACGCGAGCCGGTTTCCTTGTCGGTGAGTTCGGTGGCGTCAGCGTTGGCGGCGCGGAATTGCAGGGTCTTCCCTTTTGCGCGCGCGATGAAGGCGGTGGTGGTGTCGGATGACGGCTGATGGACGATGAGGATTGGCTGGCCGCCGAGATGGTCATGAATGACGCGTGTTTCGCGGAGAACGGATAGGGGAAACGCTTCGCTCGACTCGCCCACGTCGAGGCCGAGGATCATGGTGCGCGGCTTGAGCCGGTCGTCCAGGCGGAGCACTCCGGGAGGCGCACTCCCTCCGCCCGAAAGGCCGCGGCGAATCATTTCATTTTTTTCGGGGATGCGGTCGGCATAACCCGGCAAAGGCTTGAGGACCAGCGTATCGGGATGCAAGCGGCGCCATTCGTTCCAATCGGTGAGAAGAAAAGGATACAGCTCGAGCCGTTCGCCTTTGAGCGGCCCGGAAATCGCTTGCAGGCTGGACTGCTGCCAGCGACTTCCGGTTTCGCGGTCCTGGAAAACCTCGTTGCCACCGATGACGCCGGCATTGTCCATGTACAGCTCGCGCCCTTTGCTGGCGGCCCTGAACACGAGGGCCGTGTTGCAGTAGCTTCACCAGGTGACGGCGATGGGTCCGGAGGGCGATTGATCTTCGACAAGGCCGTGTTGAGAGAGAATGGCGGCGGGGTAAGCTTTGGCGACGGTTCCGGCCATGACGCCGATGACGCGGTCCGGGTCGTGCAAAAAGTTGGCGGACGAAGCGGGAATAAATTGCGGATCGTGGACCGCGGTGTAGGGTAAGAGCGGCTCTGCTTGCTTCTGCCGAGCGCCGGTTGCGCCAAGGGCAAGGGCCAGCCACACCAAGGCGAGGGCACACCGTCTCTTCATGAGCGAGCCTTCTTCGGGTTGAGAATTCCAGCACGTGCAGGCTCCATTGTGCACAGAAACAAAGCAAAACGCCACTTCGCGAAGACTTTGACGCGAATGAAAGGAATGAAAGAAACGGACGATTCGGCCAAACAGCAAATCATCGACAGGAGGAAGCTTGTAACCAAAACGGGTGAGGAGTCGTTTGCTTAAGCAGGAAGGGCAGACCGGAAAATCGAGAAGTAGAAATTCGAGATAGGGAGGAGCGGGAAAAGAAAGGGGTGGCCTATGACGAGTACCGGGGTTCGAACAGCGGAACATCCGGAGAGCAACGGGGATTGCATGACGGCGGTGGCGTCGCTGCTGGTGGGCGCGGGATTTTTTTCGTTGTGGTTCTGGCTGTTGCCGGGCTGGCTGGGGTTTCATGTGGAAACGACGGGCGCGGCGCGCTGGCGGTGGATCGCGGCGGTGCCGTCGGTGCTGGGATTTGCCGTGGCATTGCGGTGCGTGTGGGACTTCGGGCGCACGGGACACGGAACGCCGGCGCCGATCGCTCCGCCGAAGCGGCTGGTGGTGGTGGGATTCTACCGCTACGTGCGTAATCCCATGTACGTGGGATTCCTTGCGGGATGGACCGGGCTGTGGGTGGTGTTCGGACGGTGCAACTTGGCAGCGATCGCGGTGGCGTGCCTGGTGGTGCTGGGAGTGCACCTGTTTGTGCTGGGATACGAGGAACCGACGCTACGCCGGATGTTTGCCGCGGAGTATGAGGAATACTGCCGGAATGTGCCGCGGTGGCTGCCGCGCGTGCGGCCATGGGAGAGGGCAAGAAAAAACCTGGATGGAATGGGGGTGTGAAACGTTCCAGAAGAAGATGCCAGGGCAGAAAGTCAGAGACGCAGAAAGACAGGAGAGAATAAGTTTTCCAGTCTGCAGACACACAGGCCGCACGTGGGTACCACGCCGATAGTACCGAAGGGCCATTACAGCGAAATATCGCAGAATTCATGATAGTTGACCCTAGCCCTCTCATGCAAACGCCACCGGAAAATGACGGTTCCACTGGGCACGAGACACATGTCCCCGAGGGCCGAGCGAGCGGGCGCCCAAGAAACCAAGCAAGAAGACCGAGGCTGGTTCGGGTGACCGTTGAACGAACCCAGGAGTTCGCGGGGCAAATGAAACTGCGCAGCAAGTTCTTGCTCTCGCTGGTACTGGTCATCGCCACGATGACCGGCGGCACGCTGCTCACGGTGCGCCAATCGATGCAGGCGCAAGTGCAGCAACAAGTCGGAGAGGACGCGCGCAATTCCATCCTAACCTTTCAGGTCATGGAGCAGCAGCGCCGGCTGGTTTTGGGCCGCAAGGCGGAGCTGCTGGCCACGCTCGCGTATATGCGGAACGGTGATCCGACGGTGATCCGCGAAGTGAGCCAGAACCCGTGGCAGTCGGAAGAATGCGACCTGTTCGCGCTGGTGGACAGCAAGGGCAAAATTACCGCGCTGCAGAGCAGGATTTCGGACTTTCCTGCGGATGTGTCGGGCGAAGGCATCAAGGATCTGGTTGGAGGCGCGGGCAGCCGGGACTGGTGGGTGAATGGGAAGCAGATCTATCAAGTGGTGGTGAAGCGGTTCTTTAAAGACCCGCCGATCAACAGCATGCCCATGGGGGCGGTAGTTGTGGGCCGGGAAATCGATCCCGCGCGAGCGAAGGATTTGGGGCGGATTCTGGCGAGCGAAGTAGTGTTTGAGGCCGGAGAGGACCTAAGGGTGAGTTCGCTCTCGGCGGTGGGGGAACAACAAATCGCGGCTCAGCTCAAGACCGGAGACAAGCCCGAGGAGGCGCGACTCGGAGAGAAACACTTCTATACCAGCTCGCTCGACCTGCTGCCGGGCGCCCAACCGAACCTGAGTCTTATCGTACTGAAATCGGATGAAGAAGCGCTGGCGTCGCTCGGGCGGCTCAACCACACGCTCGTGGGCCTCGGGCTGATCGTGGTGCTGGCGGGAGTGATGCTGGTGTACGTGATTTCGGATACGTTTACGAAGCCTCTGGGCTCGCTCGTGGATGGCGTACGCGCGCTCGAAGAAGGAGATTTCCGCTACCCCCTGACGGCGGCGGGCGGTGACGAAGTGGCGCGCGTGACGCGCGCCTTCGAAAGCATGCGCGACACGCTCGAACGGAACCAGGAGCAGCGGGAACAGCTCGAGGAACAGCTTCGGCAAGCGCAGAAGATGGATGCGCTGGGACGGCTGGCAGGAGGCGTGGCACACGACTTCAACAATTTGCTGACGGTGATCAAGGGAAACAGCGACCTGGCACTGGAGCGCCTGAAGTCGACCGATGCGGTGCGCGGGAATTGCGAACAGATTCGGCGCGTGGCGGACCGGGCGGCGCTGTTGACGCGGCAGTTGCTGGCATTCAGCCGCAGGCAGATGCTGCAACCGAAGATTTTGGACCTGAACGAATTGATCGTGGAGATGGGCAGGCTGCTGCAGCGGCTCTTGCGCGAGGACATCGAATACAAGGTGCAGCTGGGCAAGCCGCTCGGGCGCGTGCAAGCCGATCCGGGGCAGATGGAGCAGGTGCTATTGAATTTGATCGTGAATGCTTCCGATGCCATGCCAAAGGGCGGAACGCTGACCATTGAGACGGAGAATGTTTGTGTAGATGCACGGTACGCGCAATCGCGCGCGCCGCTGGCCCCGGGGGATTACGTGATGCTTGCGGTGAGCGACACCGGCTTTGGAATGGACGCAAACATCAAGGCGCGGATCTTCGAGCCGTTCTTCACGACCAAGGAACCGGGCAAAGGCACGGGGCTCGGATTGGCTACCGTGTACGGCGTAGTGAAGCAGAGTTCCGGCTATATTTTAGTGGATTCCGCACCGGGGGCGGGAGCGCGCTTTGAGATATACCTGCCGCAGGTGGCGGACAAGGTGGAGACCGTTCCGGCGGAGGAGCGCGCCGCCAAGGTACGCGGCGGACGAGAGACGGTGCTGCTGGTCGAGGATGAAGCGGATGTGCGAACGCTGACATGCGAATTCCTAAACGCAGCCGGTTACCAGGTGTTGACCGCAGTGGACGGCGAAGATGGCCTCGACATCGGACATAAATTCGCGGATTCAATCGATGTCTTGGTTACGGATGTGGTCATGCCGCGAATGCGCGGCCCGGAATTGGCAAAGCGGCTGAAGCGGCGGCTGCCGGACCTGAAAGTGGTTTACATGTCGGGGTACACGGAAGAATTCAGCGAGGGGCAGAGTCTTTTGGAAGGGGCGTCCTTCCTACAGAAACCGTTCTCGCGCGATGCGTTGCTGCGGCAAATCCACGACACTTTGAAGGGGAAACCTGCCGAGCAAGTCGAGCGCCCCACCTTTTCGTTGCGGATGAACTGAAGTCCGGCTCCAGAAGACACTTACCGCCCTGCGGTCAGATCTCTCGCGCATCTCGAGCAGTCTTATCAACGCGACCTCAAGAACCGTACAAGAAAAGACGAAACGCCGGCAGATCCTGGGACAATGCCCGGAAAACCACTCCCTCGTGGTCGGCAGGC